>Ga0172367_10000436_pt1 | contig 64376 bp, 61 predicted proteins | sample Lak10m_FD_114542 | JGI IMG/M metagenome (GOLD analysis project Ga0172367, IMG submission 114542) | Freshwater microbial communities from Kabuno Bay, South-Kivu, Congo - kab_022012_10m | ecosystem: Environmental > Aquatic > Freshwater > Lake | place: Democratic Republic of the Congo: South-Kivu... | reverse complement strand
TTCGCGCACCATGGCGCTGGTGGCCACGTTGCAGATGGTCAGCGTGTGCGTCATGCCCAAAGATTGCGCGTGGCGCAGCGCGGCCAGCGTGTCGGCGGTTTCGCCGCTTTGGGTGATGGTGACGACCAGCGTACGTGGGTTGGGCACCGAGTCGCGGTAGCGGTATTCGCTGGCCACTTCCACCTGCGTCGGGATTTTGGCGATGGATTCCAGCCAGTACTTGGCGGTGCAGCCGCTGTAGTAGCTGGTGCCGCAGGCCAGGATCAGCACCGAATCCACGTCTTTGAACACGCGCGCGGCGCTGGCGTTGGCGCCGTCAAACAACTCGGGCACGATGCTGTCCACGCCTTGCAGTGTGTCGGCAATGGCGCGCGGCTGCTCGAAGATTTCTTTTTGCATGTAGTGGCGGTACGGGCCCAGCTCGGCCGCGCCGCTGTGCGCGTGAACCGTTTTGACCGGACGCTGGGCGGCGGTGAGCGGCTTGAAGGCCTTGTCCACCAGCCAGTACTTGCCCAGTTGCAGGTCGGCCACGTCGCCCTCTTCCAGGTAGACGATCTGGTCGGTGACGCCGGCCAGCGCCATCGCGTCGCTGGCCAGGTAGTGCGACTGGCCGTCCGGCCCCAACCCCAGAATCAGCGGTGAACCGGCGCGCGCGCCCACCAGACGCTGCGGCTCGTCCTTGCAAAACACGGCAATCGCGTAGGCGCCGTGCAGCGAGCCGATGGCTGCCTTGACCGCCTCAAACAGATCGCCGTCGTACAGGCTGTCGATCAGGTGCGCGATGACCTCGGTGTCGGTCTGGCTCTGAAACACGTAACCCTTGGCCTGCAACTGCGCGCGCAGAGCGTCGTGGTTTTCGATGATGCCGTTGTGCACCAAGGCCACGCGGCCCGGCTTGGCCGGGACGCCTTCCACACCCTGGCCCGGCTTACCGTAGGCATCGGCCCCCGGCCCGTGGCTGAAGTGCGGGTGCGCGTTGTGCACGGCCGGGGCCCCGTGGGTGGCCCAGCGGGTGTGGGCAATGCCGGTGTTGCCAGCCAGGTGCGTGCTGTCAATCTGCGCCTGCAATTCCGACACGCGGGCGGTGCTGCGCGCGCGCTGCAAGCCGTTGGCGTACACCGCCACGCCGCAGGAGTCATAACCACGGTATTCGAGCCGGGCCAGGCCCTGCACCAACACGGGAACGATGTTGTGATTGGAGACGGCGCCGACGATGCCACACATGGGGTAACTCCTGAAGTGAAGGCTGCGATGTTAAAAGCCATGGTGTGAAATAGGTTGTCCATTTGATAAATCTAATGAATTTATATTTCTAGAATTGAAAAATGAAATAAAATATTTCAAAAAAATATCATTTTTGAATGAAAAAATCACTCTCGCTACGGCATTTTCTTTTGGCTCTGGCTGTGGTGGCAGTGTGGGGCACCAATTTTGTGGTCATCAAGCTGGCGCTGGGGCAGATGCCGCCCTTGCTGTTTGCCACTTTGCGTTTCGCCATGGTGTTGCTGCCGATGGTGTTCTTTTTGCCCCGACCGGCCGTGCCTTGGCGCAACCTTGCGGGCTATGGTTTGCTGATTGGCGTGGGCCAATTCGGCTTGCTGTTTGTCGCCATGAATGGCCACATCTCACCGGGGCTGGCGTCGCTGGTGATCCAGACGCAGGTATTTTTCACCATTGGCCTGGCCATGCTGATGGCGGGCGAGTCGCTGCAACGGGTGCAGTGGCTGGCGCTGGCGCTGGGCGCGACCGGTTTGGGCGTGATAGTGGCGCACACCGACGGCAGTACCACGCCGCTGGGGCTCGGGCTGATTTTGCTGGCGGCGCTGTCATGGGCCGGCGGCAATCTGGTGTCGCGTGCCGCCGGGCGTATCAACATGGTGGCTTATGTGGTGTGGTCCAGCCTGTTCGCCGTGCCCCCGCTGGCCTTGTTGTCACTCTGGATCGAGGGTTGGGACGCCCTGGCTGCGGGTTTGCAGCAAGCCGACGCCTTTACCTGGGCAGCAGTGGCCTGGCAGGCTTGGGGCAATTCGCTGTTTGGCTACGCCGCCTGGGGCTGGCTGTTGTCGCGCTACTCGGCTGCCACCATCACGCCCATGGCCTTGCTGGTGCCACTGTTCGGCATGGGTGGCTCGGCGCTGTGGCTGGGTGAGGGCCTGCCGGGATGGAAATTGCTGGCCGCCGCACTGGTGCTGTTGGGCCTGGCGCTGAACCTGCTGTGGCCGTGGTGGTCGCGGCGCTGGTAGCGCCGCTGATGGGAACTTGACATGAGCGAATCACAACCTGTCCTGGATGCCGTCGACCTGCAACTGCTGGAGCGCCTGCAACAGGACGCGTCGCTGAGCAACCAGGCACTGGCCGAGCTGGTTCATGTGTCGCCACCCACCTGCTTGCGCCGTGTCAAGCGCCTGCATGAGGCGGGCTTGATCGAGCGTGAAATTGCCGTGCTCAGTGTCGATGCGCTGGCCCCCGTCATCGGTCACGGCCTGTGCGCTGTGGTCGAGATCACGCTCGACCGGCAGGACCAGGCGGCATTGGAGGCGTTCGAGTTGAAGGTGGCGTTTGAGGACGCGGTGCAGCAGTGTTACCGCGTGTCGCCGGGGCCGGACTTTTGCCTGGTGGTGCACGCGCGCGACATGCCAGAGTACCTGGCGCTGACGCAGCGGCTGTTTACCTTCGATGCCAACGTGCGCAACGTCAAGACATTTTTCAGCATCAAGCGCAGCAAGTTCGGCGCAAGGGTGCCGTTGCCCTAAGAGCCTGGGCGGCAGAGCGTTCTACTGCGTGTCGCCCGCCCTGCGGGCTCCTCCTTTTACCTGCGCAGAACGTTCTACCGCCCAGGCTCCTTGCGTTTACTTGCTCGGCCGCTTCCAGTTCGGGATGCTGACCTGGCGCGCGCGCGCCACCGTGAGCGCCAGCGGCGGCGTGTCCTTGGTCAGCGTCGAACCGCCGCCCACGGTGCCACCGGCGCCGATGGTCACGGGCGCAATCAGCACGCAGTTGCTGCCAATATGCACGTCGGCTTCGATGATGGTGCGGTGCTTGAAGGCACCGTCGTAGTTGGCGGTGATGGAGCCGGCGCCATAGTTGACGCGCTCGCCCACCGTGGCGTCGCCCAGATAGGCCAGGTGGTTGGCCTTGGCGCCCTTGGCCAGGGTGGAGTTCTTGACTTCGACAAAGTTGCCGATGTGCACCTCGGCCCCCAGCCGGGCACCGGGGCGCAGGCGCGCAAACGGGCCGATCAGGGCCCCGGCGCCGACCTCGACCGCGTCCTTGCCGCCCGGTTGGCCGCCCTCGATGTGGGTGAACGGGTGGATCACGGCCCCGGCGCCAATGCGGGCGTTGCGGATCACGCAGTTGGCGCCCACGCGCACGCCTTCAGCCAATACAACCTCGCCCTCGAAGACGCAGTTCACGTCGATCGACACGTCTTGCGCGCAGTGCAGCGTGCCGCGCACGTCGAGGCGCGCCGGGTCGGCCAGGCGAACGCCTTGTTCCATCAACTGCAGCGCCAGGCGCTGCTGGTAGGCGCGCTCCAGCTCGGCCAGCTGCACCGGGCTGTTGACACCGGCCACCTGCACCGCATCGGCAATTTTGTGCGCCACCACCGGCACACCGTCGGCCACGGCAAAGGCGACGATCTGGGTCAGGTAGTACTCGCCCTGGGCGTTGTGGTTGTCGAGCCGGGCCAGCCAGCGCTTGAGCTGCAGCGCTGGCACGGCCATGATGCCGCTATAAACCTCGGTGATGGCCAGTTGCGCCGGTGTGGCGTCTTTTTGCTCGACGATGGCCTGCACCGCAGCGTCGCTGCGGACAATGCGGCCGTAGCCAGTTGGGTCGGCAAAATCGATGGTCAGCAAGGCCAGTTGGCTGCCCCCACTGGCGACAATGAGCTGGTACAGCGTTTCGGCCTGGGTGAGGGGCACGTCGCCTGAGAGGATCACCACGACACCATCGTCCTGCAGCACCGGCGCGGCTTGCTGCACCGCGTGGCCAGTGCCCAGTTGTGGTTCCTGGCGTACAAAATTCAGCACAAAGTCGCCGTGCTTTCCGGCCTTGAGGGCCGACTCCACCTCGTCGGCGCCATGGCCAGTGATCACCGTCACCTGGCGCGCCGACAAGGCTGCCGCCGTGTCCACCACGTGCTGCACCAGGGCGCGCCCGGCCAGCTGGTGCAAGACCTTGGGGTATTTGCTTTTCATGCGCGTGCCCTTGCCCGCGGCCATGATGACCACATCGACCGGGTGTGTTGTCGGCGTGTCTGATTTCCCTGCCATGCGCTGCCTCACTACTTGAATCGTTGATAGGGCTGGATTATCCCCGTCTCCCGAGCGCTGCCCTGAGACACATGATGTCAAAATGGGTGCAAAGCAAACCAGCCATGAGCACCGACTCCGAATCCTTGCGCCGCCTGCTGCGCCCGCCCTGCACCATTGCCGTGGTGGGCCTGTCCGGCGAGCCTGATCGCCCGAGTTTCCGGGTGGCCCAATACCTGCAGCAGCACGGTTTTCGCATCGTCCCGGTCAATCCGCGCCATGCCGCGTCGGGCCAGTTGGTTCTGGGTGAGCCCTGCTACTCCAGTCTGACCGACATCCCGTTCGCGGTGGACATGGTCGATGTGTTCCGGCGCACCAAAGACGTGTTGCCTATTGCCCGTCAGGCGGTGCAGATCGGTGCCAAATGCCTGTGGCAACAGATCGGCGTGGAAAACCGTGAGGCAGATCAGTTGGCGCGCGCTGCCGGATTGGACTCGGTGATGAACCTGTGCGTCAAAATCGAACACACACGGCTCTTGGACGCAGGACAGCTTGACTGAGGAGAACGATGATGAACCCTGTTGCCGAACCCCTGGTCTTGACAAACCGCGATGCGCGCGGTGTCGTGACCCTGACACTGAACCGACCGGCGGCTTTCAATGCGCTGTCCGAGGCGCTGCTGGCGGCCTTGCAAGCCGAGTTGGATCGCATCGCCAATGACGACACGGTGCGTGTGGTCGTGCTGGCGGCCGTGGGCAAGGCGTTTTGCGCCGGCCATGACCTCAAGGAAATGCGCGCTGAGCCGTCTTCCGATTACTACCAGACCTTGTTTCGCCAATGCGGACGCATGATGATGGCCATCCAGAAGCTGCCGGTGCCGGTGATTGCGCGTGTGCACGGGGTTGCCGCCGCTGCCGGTTGCCAACTGGTCGCCATGTGCGACCTGGCCGTGGCTGCCAGCAGCGCCAGGTTCGCCGTCAATGGCATCAATCTGGGCCTGTTTTGCGCCACCCCCAGCGTGGCGCTGGCACGCAACATCGGTCGCAAAGCGGCGTTCGAGATGCTCGTCACGGGTGAATTCATCAGCGCCGAGCAGGCCTTGAAACAGGGTCTGATCAACCGCATCGCCACGCCTGAGAACCTGGACGCGGAAGTGGAGCGGCTGGTGGCCAGCATCGTCGCCAAGTCACGCGTCGCGGTGACTCTGGGCAAGCGCCTGTTTTATCGCCAGCTCGAAGTCGGAATCGAGGCTGCCTACGAGGATGCAGCCCAAACCATGGCCTGCAACATGATGGATGAAGCCACGCTGGAGGGCGTCCAGGCTTTCATCGAGAAACGCCCGGCGCGGCTTTGAGTTGCGACCGCATGATGTCAATGCCGGCTTAATGCACCTTGCGCGGCACGTCGGTAAACAACCCCGCGATCGATGGCATCGGGTTGGCCTTGCTGATCAGTGAGACGAAGTGGGCCAGCTCCTCGTCCTGGATAAAGCTGGCCGACGACGCGGCGGTGAGCAGCTTGTCGGGGTGCTGTGAGCGCGCCACGGCAAAGCCCTGCACGTAATCGACGCCGATCTCGGTCAGCATTTCCACCGTGGCGTTGTCCTCGGCCCATTCGGCAATCACTTTCATGCCCAGGTTGTTGGCAAGGCTGACGATGGCTTCGACGATGGCGATGTTGGCCGGATGCTGGTTCATGTTGACAATGAAGCTGCCGTCGATTTTCAGCAGGTCTGCCCTGAATTCCTTCAAATAGGAAAACGAGGTGTAACCCGCGCCGAAATCGTCGAGTGCGACCTTGGCACCGTAGCCCCGCACCTTGTCCACAAATCGCCGGGTATTGTCGAGGTCGTGCAGCGCCACGCTTTCGGTGATTTCGAGGCACAGCTTGTCAACCAGATGCCGGTTTTGTGCCAGCATGGCGTAAATCTCTCCCAGGAATTCTTCGTCGTTGAGTGAGGCGCCGCTCAAATTCATGCAGACGAAATGGACTTGCTTCAGTTGCGCCTCGTGGGTGTTGAGCCAGGCCAGCGTCGAGGTCAGCACCCAGCGGTCGATCATGCCCATGCGGCCACTGGCTTCGCCTGCCTTGATCAGGTGTTCGGTGTTGACCTGCTTGCCTTGCGCGTCGCGCATGCGCAGCAGCACCTCGAAATTGAGCGATTCATGCGGTGCCTTGAGCGACATGATGGGCTGCATTTCGAGGTACAGGTGGTCCGTGGCAGACGGGGTGGCGAGCAGCGCGATCAAGTTCAGTTCGGCCTCATGCTGCTGAAAAGCCGCCGCATGCTTTTCATACACCACCAGGCCGGGGCCGCTGGTGGCCTTGGCTTCGCGGCAGGCACGGTCGGCCGTCGACATGACCTCGTTGAATTGCATGCCGGGACTGACTTCGATCAGGCCGACCGAGCAATGCACGTTGAAAGCGTTGTCGCCCACGCGGTAGGGAAGATTGCCAAGGACGTCGATCAGGCTGCGACAGATCACCGAGGCCAGCGTGATCGGTGTGGCCACAAAGACAATGATGAACTCGTCGCCGCCGACCCGTCCGAAATGAAATTCGCGCGACAGGATGCCGGAAACGCGATCGCACACCTGCTGCAACACTTCATTGCCGGCGCCATGGCCGAACAGGTCGTTGATGAGCTTGAAGCGGTCAAGGTCAAGATAGGCCACCGCCAGGGGCTTGTCATCCGTCTGGCTTGAGAGGGCTTCGCTGAGCGCTCTTTCGATGCCGCGCCGGTTCAATATCTTGGTCAGGGGATCATGACTGGCGAGAAACTCCAGCTCGGCTGTCGCCCTGGATTTCTCGGTGATGTCCTGTAGCGAGCCCTCAATCTTGTCGCGTGCCAGCGTGGCCTTGACGAGAAACCGCTTTGGGTTCGCGCCATCGACCGGTGAGCGGCCGTTGAATTCCAGCTCTATCCGCTTGTCCCTGAAAATCGACTCATGCAGCAGGCTCCAGGCGCCCTCCTCGAAATACTGGTGCCAGTAGGTGTCGCCCTTTTTGAGCAAGTTCCGGCCCAGCATGTCGAGCAGGGCAGGGTTGGCGCTCAGGAACTGGCCGTTCTGGTCCAGGGTAAACAGTCCGATCGGCATGGCCTCGAAGGTATGCGTCAGTTCGGCCTGCACTTGCAGCCGTTCCTCGTGTTCCATCCGCATATGTTCGGCAATCGCCAGTGCCGTCAGCAGGCTGGACGACAGGGCGGCGGTGACGCTGTTGATCGAGCCAATCAGCCCCTTGAGCCCCAGTGCTGCGGCCAGCACTTCATAGAGACTGGCGATCAGCGTGATGCTGATGGCCGTGCCGTACCAGATGGCGACACGTGAATTGGTCTTTTGCAGAATGCGAATCAGCAGAAAAATCAGCAAGGCGATGCCAATGCCGGCGACATACCAGATCAACGGCAAAAATGAGGCATAAGGCAACGCGATCGATAAAAAAAGCAAGGGCAAGCAGCTCCATTGCGCGACACGCACAATCGATCGATAACCGATCAGTGGCAAATCTTCCTTGAAAAGTGAGGTGAACAGCGTGAGGGTCAGGATGTAATACAGGGTCATGGTCAATGACCTTGCCAGCACCAGCCATTCCTGCGGTACGGTGCTGCCCAGCCATTGCGTGTCCCAACCGGCAGACAGGGACGCCATGCGCAAATTAACCACCAGCCAGGCGGCAAACAGGACGTACAGCGCATTGCGATTGATCAGGGCGGTGATCAGGATAAAGCCTGCCAAAATCAAAATGCCCCCATCCAGAAGCCCTGACTTGCGGTGAAACTCCAGCGCAGAAACCTTCAGGTTTTCGGTCTGCCATTTCAGTACCGAAAGTCGGGCTGGGCCAATGGCGCTGCTGCGGCAGAGGATCGCTACATCCTCGTTCAGAGCCGGGCCAAGTTCAAGCGCAAAACCCGCCTTGATCGTTGAAATGCCATGGGAGGTGCCCAGTCTGTTACCGCTGCCCAGTGGTCTGAGTGTCTTGGCATTCCAGCACGTGATGTCTATGGCATGACGGGAGGGAAATTCGACCATGACGGGCGTGTTGCCCAGGCCTGTGGGAACCACGAAGGAAAACCAGACAGGGGTCTCTGAAAGCCGGGTGTCGTGGAACGGGCTGCCGGGGCGATCCCGTAGCTGGGCAAGCGCTTCTTCGGGCGCCAAGGTCCCGGATTTCTCTTGCACCACCTGGATTGGAATGGCTTGCGGTTCGCTCAGGGGGTATTGCGATTTCCAGGCAAACAGGGCCAATACAGACAGCACTACGATCACCAAGGGCAGCGCGTAGGTCGAAATGGCATACAGGAGCCCTTCCAGGCTCCGGTTGAGATTCTCGACGCGCTGATAGAAGCGCCGCGATGGCTTGGGAACGATGCTCATTATTATGATTCCAGTGACGACCTTGCCATGATAAAGCCGTCAGTGTTTTTCTGCTTGCCACTTTCTGCTTTCCAGAAAGCGTGGTGGCAGCGGTCGGGTGCCGTAGCCAACGACAAACACCCGACCCCATCGGCTCACATGGGTAGCGTTGCGCGATCGCCATGGAATTTGGACCAATCCATGGGAGTGGAGCGCTGCGACTGCGGGCTCTCGATATTGAGATCGGGGTGATAGGTGTGGCACATGAAGCCGAGCAGGGGGTGCCTGACCTTTTCCCAGCGGTCTTCAGCCGTCAGAACGTTGAACGACATGATCCGGTGTGGCAGGTTGCCGACATGGTGCACCGGAATATAGCCAGCCTCTGGAAAGACATCGTTGAACAGCAGGCGGTCATAGGTGCGATCGACAGGCGCGCGCGCGGTGACGACCATCCATTCAATGCCGTTTTGCAGGCAATACTGGAAGTAGGCCTTGAACATCACCGTGGTCACAAGACGTCCGCCCCTTTCATTGGTGACACCCAAGCGGGTGGCCTCCGCCAGGGGGCGTTCCCTGAGCCACTCGGGCAGGTCGATCGACTGTTCCAGAGACAGCGGTTTGTACTGGTTGGTCTGGATGCGCATGGTGCCCAGTGGCGAACCATCCACCTTGGACTCCGCCAGCAGCACCACAACGCCGGGTTCGGCGTCATCGGTTTCGGCAGTCTTGAGTGTTTCCGCAAAATCCGGCAGGTGGCGGGCGTAGGCGGCATGCCGGATCTGCACGGCCTTGGTCAAATCGGCTTCGTTGCGCACCAGCCGGACGGTGAACGGAAGCAGCTCTTCGGGCAGAGCGGGCGCCTTTGGCGCGGTTGCTTGGGAGGGCAGCGTGTTGAAGCTGAAAGTGTGGGCGTCAGAGGCAGAAGCGTTGTGGAACATGATGATTTTCTCGCAAAAAGTAGGGTGGAACGAGCCGCATGGACCGAACTGCCCATCCGACGGGAGCGAGTTTACTTTTGCTGCCTGATTTGGCCTAACCCATACCAAAGCGAATTAGTCCACAGTTTCTTTCACCTTGACTGAAAGACTGACGAGCCTTTTATGCAGGCGAAGCACGGCCTGATCCTTGCTCAGCAGCAGGGCCCGGTGCGAGACGGCCAGATCGATGAACATCTGGTCATCGGGGTCGCGGCAGGTAACGCCGGCCTTGGGCGCGGTATCGACCAAGGTGGCCTGGCCGTCGAACTGGGCCAGCACGTGCGCTGCGCTGACCTGGTAAAACAGCAGGCGCGGCACGATTTTGGGATAGGCCAGCACCCGCGCCAGTTCGTCACGCATGGCTTTGGTGGCGATCCATTCGAGCCGGTGGGTGGCCAGCGCCGATTTGAGCGCTCGCGAGCCGGGGTCGTCGAAAACAAAGGCGTCGAGCACGATGTTGGTATCGAGCACTACCCGGGAAAAATTAGGGTCAGAGTACACGGACGCTTTAATCCCGGTTGTCCGACCCCGATTTCACATGCCGGTGATCTGGCCCCATTTTCCCGGCCACCATGTCAAAGCGGAACAGGCGGCATTCGATCGGGCCGTTCCACATCGGTACACGGCGGGTTTCCTTGAGTCGCATCTTGCCGGGCAGTTTGAGGTCGGGGGTGAGCACCCAGGCGGTCCAGCCGGCGTAGTGCTTCTTCCAGTGACTGGCGAGCTGGCTGAAGAATTCGCCGGCGCCCTCGGTTTGCGGCAGCTCGCGTGCGCCAAAACGCGGCACATTGGGCTCTTCTTCATCGCCAAGCGCATCAGCGCCGTGGCGTGAACCGCCTTTGGCGAGGCCCCCCACGTCGATGCGCTCGCCATAGGGTGGGTTCAGCAGCATCACGCCACCGCCTGTGGTGCTGACATCGATCGGTGGCATGCGTTGCAGCGCGTCGCCACCGCGAAATTCGATCACGTCAGCGACACCGGCGCGCGCGGCGTTGCGTTGCGCGAAATCGACCATGCGGTGCGCCACGTCGCTGCCGAAGAGGATGGGTTTCTGGTCGGGCGAGCGCACCACCTCGGCGTCAAGCGCTTCCTGTTTGATGGTGTCCCACACCCGTTTTTGAAACGGGACGTACTTCTCGAAGGCAAAACGGCGTCGGCTGCCGGCAGCGATATTGCAAGCCATTTGCGCGGCTTCGATGACAATGGTGCCGCTGCCGCAACAGGGGTCATACAGCGGTTTCAAATCGTCGTCGCCGTCGAACCAGCCGCTGGCGGCAAGCATCGCGGCCGCCAGGGTTTCTTTGAGCGGCGCATCGCCCTTGTCTTCGCGCCAGCCGCGCTTGAACAGCGGTTCGCCCGAGGTGTCGATGTAGAGCGAACAGGCGTCGGTGGTCAAGTGGGCGTAAATGCGCACGTCGGGCCACCGGGTGTTGACGTCGGGGCGCACGCCGCCCGCCACGGCGCGAAAGCGGTCGCACACTGCGTCCTTGATCTTGAGCGCGGCAAAGTTCAGCGAGGTCAGCGGGCTGTGCTGTGCGGTGATCTCGACCTTGATCGACTCGCGCGGGGTGAACCAGCGCTCCCAGGCCACCTCGGAGGCCGCCCGGTACAGGTCTTGTTCACTTCGGTAGTCGGTGTAACTCAGCAGCACCAGCACGCGCTGGGCCAGTCGGCTGTGCAGGTTCAGCAGCATGGCGTGTGCCAACGAGGTGCGCACCGCCACGCCGCCGCGTTGTTTGGTGATGCAGCCCGGCGGCAGGCTGGTGATGCGCAGCACTTCGGGGGTCAGGTAATCCTCGACGCCGGCGGCGCAGGGGAGAAAAAGTTGCAGCTGTTGCATATTCCTAATCAGTTGAAGACAGAGCAAATTTGCTTCGCAAATCCTGGTCTGTCCCGCAAGGTCTCATAACTCTTTTCTCAGCGACGCTGGCGCAATGCGCAAGCCTTCGCGGTATTTGGCGACGGTGCGGCGCGCGCATTCAATGCCTTGTTCCTTGAGCATGTCGGACAACTGGTTGTCGCTCAACGGTTTCTTGGGGTTTTCGGCAGCGACAAATTGTTTGATGAGGGCGCGCACCGCCGTGCTCGAGGCATTGCCACCCGACTCGGTCCCCAGGCCGGAGCCAAAGAAGTACTTGAGCTCGAAGGTGCCGTACGGTGTTGCCATGTATTTGGCCGTGGTGACGCGGCTGATGGTGGATTCATGCAGGCCCAGTTCATCGGCAATTTCGCGCAACACCAGCGGCCGCATGGCCAGCTCGCCGTGTACAAAGAAGCTTTTCTGGCGTTCGACGATGGCGCTGCTGACCCGCAGAATGGTGTCAAAGCGCTGCTGGATATTCTTGATGAACCAACGCGCCTCTTGCAGGCGCTGTTGCAGCGCGGCAAAGTTGGCGGCGTCGCTGGCGCCGGCCTTGTGGCCCTTGAGGGCGTTGGCATAAATGTCGTGCACGCGCAGGCGCGGCATCACCTCGGGGTTCAGTCGCACCTGGAATTTCACCTGGGTGCCGTGTCCGGCGGCCGTGACCAGCACATCGGGCACCACGATGTTGCGCTCGACATTGACAAAACGGCGACCGGGCTTGGGTTCCAGACGGCTGATCAGGGCCATGGCGGCGCGTAGCCGGGTGTCGCTGGCATCGCACAGGGGCAGCAGGTGCTTGATGTCGCGGCGCGCCAGCAAGTCCATGGGTTGGGCACAAATGCGCAAGGCCACCTGCACCGTTTCGGCATCGAATTCCGGGTTGCGCTGAAGCGCTTGCAGCTGCAGGCGCAGGCATTCCGCCAAGTCACGCGCTCCGACACCGGCAGGCTCCAGGCTCTGCAGCAACCGCAGTGCCACGGTGAAGTGGTGCACCAGGTCCTCGACCTGCCCGGTGTCATCACCCGCCAGGCCGCGTGCCAGATCGGTCAGGTCGTCTTCGAGGTAACCGTCGTCGTTGAGAGATTCGATCAAAAAATACAACGCGGCCTGGTCTTCAGGGCCCAGGCGCAGGGTGAGTGCCTGGCGCTGGAGAAAACTTTGCAACGACTCCTGGTCGCGTGCCAGCTCGGTGGCGTCGAGCTCGTCGTCGCCACTGAGGTTGTTGCCGTGGGCGCGCGCCTCGCCGCCCCATTCGCTGTCGTCGGGGCTCAGGCTGACGCTGCCGTCGCCGTCCCAGCTCGGGCCATCGTCCATGGCGCCTGGATTGTCTTCCGTGCTTTCGGTGCCGGTTTTTGAGGTGTAGGCGTCGTCTGCACCAGAATAGGTGGCGTACTCGAGTTCACGGTCGCCGGGGCTGACGGCAGTGTCGGCTTGATCCAGCCCGAACGACTCACGCTCGGCTGTGTCGTCCGTGCGTTCCAGGAACGGGTTGTCGTCGAGCATCTGGTCGACCTCGCTGCTGAGCTCCATGGTAGAGAGTTGCAGCAGGCGAATGGACTGCTGCAACTGCGGCGTCAACGCCAGATGCTGCGAGGTGCGTAAGGAAAGCCCCTGTTTCATCGGCGCGCAGTACACGAAGTGACAAGCGTGGGGGTCAGTTCTGCCGCAGCGCCGGGCCGCCCCAAGCAAGGCATGGCCCCCTCGGGGGGCAGCGAAGTACACGAAGTGACAAGCGTGGGGGTCGTTTCCGCCGCAGCGCCGGGCCGCCCCAAGCAAGGCATGGCCCCCTCGGGGGGCAGCGAAGTACACGAAGTGACAAGCGTGGGGGTCATTTTTACATTCTGAAATGTTCGCCCAGATAAACGCGGCGCACATCGACGTTGTCGATGATCTCGGCCGGCGTTCCCTGCGCCAGCACGCTGCCGTCGCTGATGATGTAGGCGTGGTCGCAAATACCCAGGGTTTCGCGCACGTTGTGGTCGGTAATCAGCACGCCGATGCCCCGGCTCTTCAGGAACGAAATGATGCGCTGGATCTCGATCACGGCGATCGGGTCGATGCCGGCAAAAGGTTCGTCGAGCAAAATAAACCGGGGTTGGGTGGCCAGCGCGCGGGCAATTTCAACGCGCCTGCGTTCGCCGCCGGACAGGGACAGGGCCGACGAGTCACGCAAATGGTCAACCCGCAAATCTTCCAGCAGGCCGGTCAGGCGCTTCTCGATTTCGGCCCGGGTCAGGGTTTTGCCTTGTGCATCGTGCTGCAGTTCGAGCACGGCGCGTACGTTTTCCTCGACATTGAGTTTGCGAAAAATGGACGCTTCTTGCGGCAAGTAGCTCAGGCCCAGCCGGGCACGCCGGTGAATCGGCATGTGCTCGATGGACTGGCCGTCAATGGTGATGTCACCCGCGCTGGCCCGCACCAGGCCCACGATCATGTAAAAAGAGGTGGTCTTTCCGGCGCCATTGGGGCCCAGCAAGCCCACCACCTCACCCTTGCGCACGGTCAGCGAGACGTCCTTGACGACCTTGCGACTGCCGTAGAACTTCTGCAGGTGGTGCGCTTCGAGGCGACTTTCCGGCACGACAGGGTTGGCAGAGGCGGCGGACATGGGCATGGCGCTTACTGCACTGAGCCACCCAGTCGGGGGGTGCTGCGCAGTGGCGCACTGCTGGCGGGTGCGGGTTCTGGTGCGGACTCGGTCTTGGGCGTCAACATGGCGCGAACGCGGCCGACTCGGGTGCCGGGTTGGCCGGCAGCGCCGGGTGAGCCCGCTGCCGGGACACCATCGAGCGTGAACACGCTGGTCGTGTTGTTGTAAACGATGATGCCGGCATTGAACTCGTCGTTGAGCCTGGCACCCAGGTAGCGGCGCAATTGCGCCTGGCCGCTGAATTTGACGGTGTCGAGCTGACCATCGTAGTCAATGGTGACGCCTTCACCCTCAATGGTTTCATCGACGCCTTCACGCTTTTGCCTGAAAAATGCGCGCTGCTCTGGCGTGCCCGTGACCAGGCCGTACTGGTAACCCTGCGGGTCCTGGCGCACCTCCAGTTTGTCGCCGCGAATCAGGATCGTGCCCTTGGTCAACACCACCGCCCCGGTGAAGACGCTGGTCTGCCGGACATCGTCGTAGCGCAGCGCATCGGCCTCGATGTTCATGGGCTTGTCCCGGTCGGCATTTTCAGCGCTGGCCAGCGCGCCCGACAGCAGCAGGGCGCTGGCGATCAACCAGGAGGAGAAGGGGTTTTTCATAAAGGCATGAATCTTGCGTAAGCGTTGGCAAGATTGTAGCGGGCATCCCCCGTTTTCATGACCTCACAAGCCAATTCTGCCGGAATTGGCGCCCCTTTGAGAGGCTTAACGGGTACGGCGGACCTGGTCGGTCAGGTAATCAACCACCTGCAACACCCGCTCCATGCTCCGGGCCAACGCGCCGTCGGTGTAATAACGCCCCGCGACGCCCAGCGCGGGAACGCCTTCGACCTGGTACGCGGTCTGCAACTGCCTGGCGCGCGCGGCTTGGGTGGCAACCGAAAACGAATTGAACTGTTCGGTGAAAGCGGCTTTGTCAACGCCTTGCCTGACCACCCAATCGGTGATGGCTGCAGCCTGATTCAGGTTTTGTTTTTCGCGATGAATGGCGGCAAAAACGCGCGCATGTAGCTGTTCGACCAGGCCCATGGCTTCGAGCGTGTAATACAGGCGCTGCTGCGGCTCACTGCTGGCGGAAAATGCAACCGGCACGCGTCTGAAAACCACGTCAGCGGGCAGGCGCCGGACCCAGTCCGACAGAACCGGCTCGAACGCATTGCAATGCGGGCAGTAGTAGCCAAAGAATTCGATCACCTCGACCTTGCCGGCGGGCGCATCGACCGGGGCCGGGCGGTTCAAAACCAGAAAATCCGAACCGGCGCGAGGTGCACTGGCTTGCGCCAGCGCCGGGCCGAGAGGCAGGATGGCCGTACCCAGCGCAAGCGCTGAGGTGTTGCGAACAAATGCGCGACGATGCATGGTGAAATCTCTTGAAGATGATGGCTTGGACTGGTGTGGTGTTTGACACTATGAGCGGTCAACGGCGCCAAAGTTCAGCGTTGCACGCGCACCAGGGCGGTTTTGATTCCGGCGCTTTCAAGACGGGATTGGGCGGCGTCGGCGGCCTCGCGCTTGTCGAACGGGCCGACGCGCACGCGGTAAATCGTGCGGCCCGATTGCTCGCGTTCGGTAATTCTGGTTTCAATGCCCGAGAGCTGGAGTCTGGCGCGCTGCGCTTCGGCATCCTCAAGCGTGCGGTAGGCGCCGACCTGAATGAAGTAGCTGAAAGGATCCGTGCCGCTGACTGTGGCCGAAGCGGAGCCGCTTCCCGCACGTGCCTTGACCAGATCGCCAAGGGGGTCGGCATCGACCGCTGGTTTGTTTTCGGCCGTGCTGGCTTCGGGAGCCGGCGAAGCGGGCCCGGCGGGCGCCACCGGTTTGGCCGGATTCTTGCCATACAGCGGAGCATTGGGATCCCAGTTTTTGTTCTTTTCGAGCTCGTCGGCGTCCTGGCTGGCGTTGCCGTTGGCCGCCTTCTTGAAAAACAGGATCGGCACCTTGGTCACATACACGGCCACTGCCAGTGCCAGGCCCAGCCCCACCAGTAGCCCGAGGACAAAGCCCCAAAAAGTGCCGCCGCGTTGTTGTTTCATGACTTGTCTTTGCGTGTCTTCGGATTACATTTTTTGCGGGGCGCTCACCCCCAGCACGGCCAGGCCATTGCGCAACACCTGCGCGGTGGCTGCCACCAGCGCCAGCCGCGCCAGCTTGAGTGCTTCGTCATCGACCAGGATGCGCTCGACATCGTAATAGCTGTGGTAGCAGGCGGCCAGTTCGCGCAGGTAAAACGTCACGTCGTGCGGCGCGAACCCTTCGGCGGCGGCGCTCAGCATGTCGGGGTATTTGGCCAGCAGCAGCATCAGGGTCAGCGCCTGCGGGCTTTGCAGCGGCGTTAAATCGGCATGGCACAGCGTGGCCACGTCGCCTCCCCAGGCGGCCAGCACCGAGCAGATGCGCGCATGGGCGTACTGCACGTAATACACCGGGTTGTCGTTGTTCTTTTGCACCGCCAGGTCGACATCGAAGGTGTATTCGGTGTCGGGCTTGCGGCTGAGCAGAAAGAAGCGCACCGCGTCCTTGCTGGTCCACTCGATCAGGTCGCGCAGCGTGACGTAGCTGCCCGCGCGCTTGCTGATCTTGACCTCCTGGCCGCCGCGCACCACGCGCACCATGGTGTGCAGCACATAGTCGGGGTAGCCCTGGGGAATGCCCACATTGGCTGCCTGCAGTCCGGCGCGCACGCGCGCGATGGTGCCGTGGTGGTCGGTGCCCTGGATGTTGATGACCTTGGAAAAACCACGCTCCCACTTGGTGATGTGATAGGCCACGTCGGGCACGAAGTAGGTGTAGCTGCCGTCTTGCTTGCGCATGACGCGGTCCTTGTCGTCGCCGTAGTCGGTGGTTTTGAGCCAGAGCGCACCGTCTTGCTCAAAGGTCTTGCCGGCTGCGATCAGACGGTCGACCGTGGCCTCGACCTTGCCGCTGGTGTAGAGGCTGCTTTCCAGGTAGTAGTTGTCGAACTTGACGGCAAAGGCCGACAGATCGAGGTCTTGCTCATGGCGCAAATAGGCCACGGCAAACTGGCGGATGCTGTCGAGGTCATTGGTGTCGCCCGAGGCGCAGTAGGCGCGGTCGTCGGAGGTGACCGTCTTTTGCGCCAGGAAGTCGGCGGCGATGTCGGCGATGTATTCGCCGTTGTAGAAGTTCTTGCTCAGCGGGTTGTCGGGGTCGGTCGGCCAGCAGGCGTCGCCCGGCTTGAAGCCCCGTGCGCGCAGTTGCGTGCTGGTGGCCAGCGTGCCGATCTGCACGCCGGCGTCGTTGTAATAAAACTCGCGGTGTACCAGCCAGCCCTGGCTCTCGAACAGGTTGCAGATGGCGTCGCCCAGCGCCGCCTGGCGCCCGTGGCCCACGTGCAGCGGCCCGGTCGGGTTGGCCGAGACAAACTCCACCAGCATGCGCTGGCCGTTGTCCGCCTGCGTGCCATAACGCCCGGTTTGCAGCAGCACCGAGCGCACCACCTGCTGTTTGGCTGCGGGCTTGAGCCTGATGTTGATGAAGCCGGGGCCGGCAATTTCGAGCGCATCGACCCAGGTCTGGTAGGGGGGCGTGGCGCGCAGCAGGGTGCACACGCTTTCGGCAAGTTGCCGCGGGTTTTGCTTGAGCGGCTTGGCCAGTTGCATGGCGGCGGTCGTGGCCAGGTCGCCGTGGGCGGCCACTTTGGGCGATTCGAACGCCGCCTTGGCGCCGGCGCCGGGCTGCATGGCTTCCAGTGTGGTGCGCAGGGCGTCGAGCAATTGGGTTTTAACGGTCAGCATGGACGGATTTTACGGGCTGGGTGTTGTGCCGCCGGCACCCGAGGCCACGGCGCGGGCCAGGCACAAGTCGGCCCAGGCTTTGGCCTTGTCGCCAGGGTTGCGCAACAAAAATGCGGGTGGGTAGGTCACCACCACCGGCACATTGGCAAAGCGCCAGACCTGGCCGCGCAATTTGCCCAGCGGCAGCCTGGCCAGCTCGGGCGGGGTTTCACTGAGCAAGAGTTGCATGGCAAAGCGCCCCATGGCCAGGATCACCCTGGGCTGGGTGAGGGTGATTTCGCGGCGCAGAAAGTGGGCGCAGGTGGCAAGTTCTTTCGGGGTGGGTGCGCGTATCAGGGCAGGGCGGCACTTGAGCACATGGGTCAGGTAGGCGCGCGCTGCGGGTGCAGACGTCGCACCAGCCTCGTCCGTGAAGTTCCAGCGCCGCACGGCCAGCGCACGCAACATGTTGTCGAGCAGAAGGCCTGCTTCGCCCACGAAAGGCTGGCCGGCGCGCTCCTGCGCCTCATCGGGCGGATCTCCCACCACGAGCCAGTCGCAGGGCGTGGCCAGCCCCGGCGCGGCCAGGCTGGGCGCGCGGCGTCCCAGGCACATGGCGCAAGCCTGGCACTGACCGATCGCTTCGGTCAAGGCCGGCCAGTCCATGCCGGCAATGCCACTGATCAGCTCGGTCACCCGGGTGGGTGATGGCGGCCTGCCCGGCGTCTCGACAACAGGGCTGGCCAGTGGTGTGCTGCGAGGGTCGCCGTCCTCGGACGTCGGTGCGTGCGGATGGGCGCTTGCTCCATCTGGCGGGCGTGATTCAGGCGCCTGTGTCGCCGGCTCCCTCTGACGGGCTGGCGCTGCTGGCTCTGTGCTGGCTGAAACCGGCGCCGGTGTGACGTTGTCGGTCTGCGCGCTTGTCACCGGCTGCCAGACGCGCACGCCCATTTCGAGCAGCATGGCGCGTTGGCGTGCGTCCAGGGTCAGGCTCATGGCGCGACGTCCGGATCAGGGCCGTTATCGAGCTTGCGGCTCATGACGACCGCATCCTCGCGCCGCCCTTGGGCCATCGGGTAATACTGACGCCGCACGCCAACCGTTCGAAAACCGTTCGCTTTGTAAACATGCACCGCCCGGGTGTTGCTGTCGCGCGCTTCCAGCCACAACCATTGCGCACCCTGGCCGCGCGACCACAGGGTCAGGGCATCGAGCATGACGCGGGCCCAGCCCTGGCGCTGGTGCCCGGGCGCGACCGTGATATTGAGCAAATGCACCTCTTCGACGCCCTTCATCGCGACAAAATAACCGAGCAGGGTGTCGCCAGCCAACAGCAGTTGCGCCTGGTAGCCACTGGCCAGGCAGTCGGCGAAGTGGCGCCGTTGCCACGGGTGGGGATGGGCTTGCTGTTCGAGGGCCGCGACAGCGTCCAGCTGAAGCTCGTGCATGGGTTCGAAACGTGCCGCCAGCGCCGGAGCAAGGGCCAGCGGGTTCATGGCGCCGCTCCGGCTTGTGCCTTGATGGCGCTGCGCTCCTGTGTGGTTTGCGCCACCTTGTCGCGAATGTAGCTGGGCAGGGCTTGCTCGGCCGGCATGGCTGCACCGGCGGCCAGCAGCGCCGGCGCCAGGCGCAACAGTGCCGTTGCCGCTGGCAGCGCCGGGATCCGCGTTGCCAGCGCGGGCAAGCGCGCGTCGTAGGTGTCGAACACATTGCCGGCCAGCACGTTGGTGCCGTTCCAGACCAGCTGTTCGGGCTTGATCAGGCGCACGCTGGCGCACTGGCGCCAGCTGCCATGTTCAAAAACATGGTCGGCGCTGTACAACTCGTCCATCCGGGCGTCGAGCAGGGCGGTGATCGCAAAGGTCTGCGCGTTCCCGTGGCGATGACGCGCTTCTTCGGCCACGGTCAGCAGCGTGTCCACGGGCAGCACCGGAACCGCCGCACCAAAAGCCAGCCCCTGGGCCACCGAACAGGCGGTACGCAGGCCGGTGAACGAGCCCGGCCCGGCACCGAAAACGATGGCGTCGAGCTCGTCAAAACGCAGCTGCGCCAGCGCCATCAGGCGCAGGATTTCGGGAATCAGGTGGGTGGAGGTTTGTGCGCCGCCCGCTGCGCTGTGCTGAAACAGGGCCGCACCCTCGCCCGCGCCGCGCTGCAGCGCAATCGACATGGTGTCGGTGCTGGTGTCGAGCGCCAGCAGCTTCATGGCGCAAAGCCTTCCGCGGGGCACCACGCGCGCCGCAGCGTCGTGCGCCTGGCCGCGTCGATGCCCCTCGTGCGAGGCGAAACGCGCTTGGGGTGGGCAGGAGGGAAAGACATGCGTCAATTATCCGGGATTGCCCGTGCTGCCCCGGTTGGCTGTCTGTCGTGACCGCCAGGCGCAGCAACAGATTCAGCTTGATGGCGTCAGCTTGACTTCGTCAATCTGCGCGGGATCGATGAAGGTCCGGGCGTAATCGAGGTAAACGCCCTGTTTGAGGAAAATGTCGAACAGGTCGGGGTCGATATGGCCGCTTTCCTTCATCCTGGCCATGATGCCGATGGCTTGCGACAGCTTCATTCCCTGCTTGTAGGGGCGATCGGAGGCGGTCAGCGCCTCGAAAATATCGGCAATGCCCATGATGCGCGCCTGCACCGACATCTGCTCGCGCGTGAGCCCCTTGGGGTAGCCCTTGCCGTCCATGCGCTCGTGATGGCCGCCGGCATACTCGGGCACATTCCTGAGGTGTTTGGGCCAGGGCAATTTTTCCAGCATCCTGACGGTCGACACGATGTGGTCATTGATGATGTCGCGCTCGGCCGGGGTCAGCGTGCCTTTGCGGATGCACAGGTTTTCGGTTTCCTCGGCCGACAAAAAGTCGGCCTGACGGCCGTCGGCCTGGCGCCATTGGTAACGGCTGGCGATGCGACGCACGCGCGCCACGGCATCGTCGCTCATGAACTCGACGCCTGAATTGGTGGTACGCAAAAAGTTGCGATCCTCGTCGAGCGTGTCGAGCTGGCTTGCCAAACTGGCTGTTACCGCCCGCTCGGCAGCTGCATCGGCACAGGGGCGCAGTGCCAGTTGCTGGCGCAGGGCGGCAATCTCGGCGTCGCGCCTGAGCACCTCGAAACGGGTGTCGACCAGGTCGATCCGGTCATACAGGGTTTGCAACTTGGTGGCTTTGTCCACCACGTGCACCGGCGTGGTGATCTTGCCGCAGTCGTGCAGCAGGCTGGCAATCTTGAGCTCGTAGCGATCGAGCTCGGTCATCGTGAAGTCGGCCAGCGGGCCTTCCTGGTTGCGCGCCGCAGCTTCGGCCAGCATCATCGTCAGCGTCGGCACCCGCTGGCAGTGGCCCCCGGTATAGGGGGATTTTTCGTCAATCGCCAGGTTGATCAGGCTGATGAAGGACTCGAACAGGTCTTCGAGCTGCCTGATCAGCAGACGGGTGGTCAGCGCAATGGCGGCCTGGGATGCCAGCGATTCCACCAGTTGCTGTTCGGCCTTGGAAAACGGCACCACCTCCGAGCTGCCGGGACGCATGGCGTTGAGCAATTGCAGAACGCCGATCACATCGCCGTCCTGATTGCACATGGGAACGGTCAGAAAGGATCGGGAGCGGTAGCCCGTCTTCTGGTCGAACTTGCGTGTGCCGGAAAAGTCGAAATCGGGGTCGGTGTAGGCGTCTTCGATGTTGACGGTGACGCGGTGAATGGCCGCATAAGCCGCCACCAGCGAGTCGTTCGGTGCCCCTGCGGCGTTGGTCAGTGGCAGGTCGGCGAAGTGCATGGGCTCGGCGGCGCTGCCACCCATGGCGATGTGCAGCGAATCGTTGCGCAGGATTTCGAAGCGCAAGCTGTCGCCGTTGGCGTCCTTGCTGTAGAGGGTGCCGCCGTCGGCGTGGGTAATGCCCTTGGCTGCCAGCAGGATGGATTCCAGCAGACGCGTGATGTCGCGCTCCTTGGACAGCGCGGCGCCGATGCGGTTGAGTTGCTCCAGTCGTCCGAGCAGGCCTTCAACGGAATCGAGGTCGGTGTTTGTGGCAGGTGTCGTCATGGCGATGTGGGCGTGGTGCGGCATTATCCGGGAAAGTCCATGAGGCACGGATGGATGGCGACCGATTCGCAGTGTCGAACACCCGCCCGAAGGATTTTCCCGGATGATTGCTGCCAGTGGGCGCTACTGCCGCGCGTTGCGGTGCTTGGGCGGCAGCGCCTGCGGGTGGTTGGTGCGAAACGGGTTGATGTCGAGCCCGCCACGGCGCGTGTAGCGGGCGTACACGCTGAGCTTGTGCGGACGGCAGCGTGCCATGATGTCCATGAACATGCGCTCGACGCAATGCTCGTGAAAACCCTGGTGATTGCGAAAGCTGACGATGTAGCGCAACAGCCCGGCCTGGTCGATCTGCGGGCCGAAGTAGCTGATCTGCACGCTGCCCCAGTCGGGCTGGCCCGTCACCGGGCAGTTGCTGCGCAGCAGGTTGCTGGTCAGTACCTCGGACACCGGCGCCTCTTCAGTGGCCGAGGAAAGCAGTTCGGGCGCAGGGGTGTAGCGGTCGCAGTCCAGATCGAGCCGGTCCAGGCTCAGGCCGTCGAGCTCGTAGAGGGGTTCGCGGTCGAACACCTCGGCTGTCACCATGTTCACGCCGACGCTGCATTGCACCACGCCGCCGCGCCAGGCCGCTTCGGTGAGGTCGGCTCGCAACCGTGCCACGACGTCGTCGGCGTCGGCAAAACGGGTGTTGTTGAAACTGCCCAGATAGAGCTTGAGCGATTTGCTCTCGATCAGGTTGACCGACTCGCACGGCACTGTGAGGTGCGCCAGTGCCACCTGCGGCTTGCCGCGCGCATTGAGCCAGCTGACCTCGAACGCAGTCCACAGGTCGGCGCCCAGAAAAGGCAAGGTGGCGCCGATGCCAAGTTCAACGCGCTGTGGCGCACGGGCAATCGGGAACAACAGGGCTGGGTCGTACTGGTCGGCATAGTGCGTGGTCTGGCCAAGCGGGGACCGGCATGAAGACGTCATCGAAGGGACCAATCAAGAGAAAACCCGGTCACATGACCGGGTTCGAGCCGCGTAATCTACCACCCGTCGATGACCCTGCATCAGTCAGGGCGCCTGACTCAATCGACCGTGCCTTCGGTGACGTTGTCTTCAACCAGTTTTTTCGGCTTGACAAAGTTGCGCAGGAAAATTGGCAAGATGAAACCGATCACCGCGACCAGCAGAAATCCGACGGCCAATGGAGAGCCGTACAGCACGGCAAAGTCACCGTCGGAGATGGTCAGTGCGCGGCGCAGGTTCTTCTCCATGAGCTCGCCCAGCAAAATGCCCAGGATCACCGGCACCATCGGAATGTCGAGCTTGCGCAACACCCAGCCCAGCACGCCAAAAGCAATCATCAGCATCAGGTCGAAGGTGGAGTTGGTGATGCCGTAAATGCCCACGAACGAGATCATCGTTACACCGGGCATCAGGTACATCGACGGAATCTTGAGCACCTTGGTGAACAAACCCACCATCGGCAGGTTCAGCGCCAGCAGCATGATGTTGCCAATGAACAGGGCAGCAATCAGACCCCAGACCACATCGGGGTTTTGCGCGAACAGCAGCGGTCCAGGCGTGATGTCCATGGCCAGCAGCATGGCCAGCAGCACGGCCGTGGTGCCCGAGCCCGGCACACCCAGCGCCAGCATCGGCACCAGCGCGCCACCGGCGGCGGCGTTGTTGCCGGCCTCGGGGGCGGCTACGCCACGCGGGTCACCCTTGCCGAAGCGCCCGTTCTTGCCGGCCACTTTTTTCTCGACTGTGTACGCCAGGAAAGACCCCAATGAAGCACCGGCCCCCGGCAAGACACCGGCAATGAATCCCAGAATGGTGCCGCGGCCCATGGAACCACTGGTTTCCTTCATCATCGACCAAGGCGGAATCACCCGCCCCACCTCAGGCATCTTGGCGCTGGTGTGGCTACCCACCTTGCCGCGCTCTTCGATGAACACAAAAATCTCGGACAAGGCGAACATGCCGACGATGGCCACCAGGAAGTCGATGCCGTCGTAAAAATGCACATTGCCAAAGGTAAAGCGCGGCACGCCGGTCTGGCCGTCCACGCCAACAAAGGCCAGCGCCAGGCCCAGGCAGGTGGCAAAACCGGCTTTGGCCTGGTTCGCGCTGGTCACACCGCCCAGCGTGGCGAACGCCAGCGTGAACATGGCGAAGTACTCCGCCGGGCCGAACAGCAAGGCCACTTCGACCAGCTGCGGTGCCAGCACCACGAGGCCGATCGTGGCAAAAAAGGCGCCGACAAACGACGCGATGCCGGAAATCGCCAGCGCTTCACCGGCGTGCCCCTTGCGCGCCATCGGATAGCCGTCAAGCGTGGTCATCAACGCGGGTTCATCCCCCGGGATGTTGAGCAAAATGGCCGAAATGCGGCCACCGTACATGGCGCCGTAATAGACGCTGGTGAGCAGGATAAGCGCCGGTGTGGCGTTCAGGCCCATGCTGAACACCACCGGGATCATGATCGCCACGCCGTTGGACGGCCCCAGGCCGGGCAGCGCACCGATGATGGTGCCCAGAAAGCAACCCATCAGCGCCAGGCCCAGGTTTTGCCAGGTCAGCGCGACAGAAAAGCCGTGTGCCAGAGCTTGTAAAGAGTCCATGTTTTTAGTCCTTCGAGCGCTTAAAAGCCCCACGGCCCTTTGGCCATGTTGACACCCAGGGCGTACTGAAACAACACAAAGATGCCAACCGCTGTCGATAAGCCGCCGATGGCGGACTGGCGTGCGGTGCCGCCCAGACGCCAGGTCAAAAATGCCGAGGTGCAGGTGGTGGCCAGCACAAAACCGGCGATCGGCAGGAGTTGGGCGTAGGCCATCAGGACACCGGCGGTGGCCGCCAGCTCCAGGGTCTTGTACAGCCCCGGCCATTCAGGGTCGGCGTCAGGCTTGAAAAACATGACCACAGCGCAGATGGCCATGAGCACGGCAATCAGCATCGGAAAGACCTTGGGGCCTAACGCGTCCTGGATGAAGCTCTCTTGAATCTGGGTGGTGGACCAGCCCATGGCCAAGGCCACAAGCAGCACGATGGCAGCAAAGATACGGTCGCTCATGGCAGCATCCGATTGAATAGTTGGGGGGGCTTGCACAGCGCCCGGGTGGAAACAGGCCTGTCAACGCGAGCGGTCGACAGGCCCGGTCGGTTCAGGGTTTACTTGACGATGCCAATTTCTTTGGACAGCGCGTTGATCTCGTCCACCGACTCTTTCACGTATTTCTGGAACGCCGGGCCGCGCAGGTTGAGCGACTCCATGCCGTTCTTGGCCATGATGGCTTTCCACTCCTTGGAGTCATAGACGGTGCCGATCTGCTTGACCCAATAATCATAGGCATCGGCGCTCATGCCGCCGGGCGCATAAAAACCGCGCCAGTTGGCTCCCACCACATCCAGGCCCTGCTCCTTGGCGGTGGGGAACTTGGCGAAGTCACCGCTCAGACGCTCAGGGGCCAGCACCGCCAGTACCTTGATCTTGCCGGCATCGACAAAACCCTTGGCTTCGGAAATGTCACCGGTGAACGCCTGAATCTTGCCAGCCCGCAATTGCGTGACGGCTTCGCCGCCGCCTTCAAACGCGACGTACTTGACGGTGCGCACATTGGTGATGCCTGCCTTGCGTGCGGCAATCAGCACTTTCAGGTGATCCCAGCCGCCCACGGCCGAGCCACCAGCAAAGGAGATCGACGTGGGGTCCGCCTTGACCTTGGCCATCAATTCGGGCAGGGTCTTGTAAGGGGAATCCGCGGCCACGGCCACCATGCCGTAGTCGGCGCCCACCGAGGCGAGCCACTTGACCTGGTCCATGTTGTTGCCCGGATAGGCACCCTGGGCGAGGCGCGTGGAGGTGGCAGAAGACGCAGCCACGATCAGGTTGTTGTCGCTGTTGCGCTTGTTGACAACCTCGGCAAAGGCTGCGCCGCCGCCGCCGCCAGCTTTGTTGGTCACCTGCATGCTGCCCGGGATCAGCTTGAGGTCTTGCAGGGTTTTGCCGACCAGGCGGCAGGTCATGTCCCAACCGCCACCGGCGCCTGCCGGGGCAATGCACTCGGTGCTGCCCGGTTCAAAGGCGAAAGACGGGGTGCTGGCAAAAGCCATGGCAAGCGCTGCGGGCGCGGCCCAGCGGGCGAATGATTGAACTTGATTCATGGTGAAGTCTCCTGTTGACGAATGAACTGAACACGGGCGAAATTTTGGGCCATCAAACTGTCAATCGCCTGTCCTGCAACCTAGGGAATACACCAATACCGGTTAAAGCTTGCGACGGAAAACCAGTCGCCCGGCTTGGGATGCGTTGCTGTCAAAGGCATAACCATCGAGGTCGAAGTCCTGGAGTTGCTTGGGCAAGTTCAGGCGCCGAGTGGCGGCAAACCGCGCCATCAGACCGCGTGCGCGCTTGGCGTAGAAGCTGATGATCTTGTACTTGCCGTCCTTGAAGTCTTCGAACACGCAGTCCACCACCCGCGCCTTGAGCGCCTTGGCGTCCACCGCCTTGAAATACTCCTGGCTGGCGAGGTTGACGACAACCGGGGTTTTGTCGGCGGCCAGGCGGGAGTTCAGGTACTCGGCAATCCTGGAGCCCCAGAACTGGTACAGGTCTTTGCCGCCCGGGTTGGCCAGCCTGGTGCCCATCTCCAGCCGGTAGGCTTGCATGTAGTCGAGTGGGCGCAGCACACCGTACAGGCCGCTCAGGATGCAGACGTGTTCCTGGGTCCAGGCCAGATCGTCAGCACCCAGGGTTTTGGCATCAAGCCCGTCATAGACATCGCCGTTGAAGGCCAGTACCGCCTGCTTGGCGTTTTTGGCTGTGAATTTGGGCGACCAGGCCTGGTAGCGCGCCACGTTGAGCCCCGCCAGGCTGTCGCTCAGGCTCATCAGGCTGGCGATCTCCTGCGGCGACTTTTGCCTGAGAATGGCGATCAGCTCGCTGGCCTGCGGCACGAACAGTGGCTGGGTGTGTGGCACGATGGTGGCCGACGGATCGAAGTCGAGCGATTTGGCGGGGGAGAGTAACAGCAGCATGATGGGCAAGGCTTGGCGCAAAAAATTCGCAGGAATGTCTGGTCAACTCCGGATGATACGCAGCTTGGCATGGCCCTGCCGCTCGGCCCGGCTCATACAGTTTGGCTATCAATAGCTTATAAAGAATGCATCACGAATGCGATAGCAGCGCGCTATGATTCCTCCATCGCTGCGAGACACACCTTGCAGCGACCTTTTTTCAACACCAACCGGAGTCTCTTATGTCCCTGATCAACACGCAAATCCCCGAGTTCAAAGCCCAAGCCTTTCACAACGGCAAGTTCGTTGAAGTCAGCAACGAAAGCATGAAGGGCAAATGGTCGGTCGTGATCTTCATGCCGGCTGCCTTCACGTTCAACTGCCCCACCGAAGTCGAGGACGCCGCTGACAACTATGCCGAATTCCAGAAGGCCGGTGCCGAGGTCTACGTCGTGACCACCGACACCCATTTCTCGCACAAAGTGTGGCACGAGACATCCCCCGCCGTCGGCAAGTCCCAGTTCCCACTGGTGGGCGATCCGACCCACGCGCTGACCAACGCCTTCGGTGTGCATATTCCTGAAGCAGGTCTGGCGCTGCGCGGCACCTTTGTGATCAACCCGGACGGCGTCATCAAGACCATGGAAGTGCACGACAACGCCATTGCCCGCGACGTCAAGGAAACCCTGCGCAAGCTGCGTGCTGCCCAGTACGTGGCGGCGCATCCCGGTGAAGTCTGCCCGGCCAAGTGGAATGAAGGTGCCAAGACCATTGCCCCGTCGATCGACCTGGTTGGCAAGATCTGAGTCCAGGCGCCCGATACCCCCTGCCCAAGCGGCAGGGTGTTGAGTGCAGCGCATGTGCCCAAGCACCGCAAGGCAGGTGCGCTGCCCTCAACAAATCCCACCCACCCGTGCCGCCAAGGCCAGCGTCATGAACGCGCGGCTGTAACGGATTGCACCGTGAACCTGGAGAAAACCATGCTTGACGATAGCCTCAAATCGCAACTGCAACAGTATCTGGCCCTGCTGCGCCAGCCGATCCAGCTGATTGCCTCGCTCGATGCCAGCCAGACCAGTGCCGACATGCGCCAGTTGTTGGAGACCATCGTCAGCCTGTCCGACAAGGTCACGCTCGACACCAGCGGCGAGGATGACCGCAAGCCGTCGTTTTTGGTGGCGCGCCAGGGCGAGAGCCGGGGCGTGCGTTTTGCCGGCTTGCCGCTGGGCCACGAGTTCACCTCGCTGGTGTTGGCGCTGCTGTGGACCGGTGGTCACCCACCCAAGTTCGAGGCCGAGCTGATGGACCAGATCAAGGCGCTTGACGGTGACTTCAGCTTCGAGGTCTACATGTCGCTGACCTGCCACAACTGCCCCGACGTGGTGCAGGCGCTGTCTTTGATGGCCGTCCTGAATCCCAGGGTCAAGACCACCGTGATCGAAGGCGGTGCCTTCCAGGACGAGGTCAATGCGCGCCAGGTGATGGCGGTGCCCATGGTGTTCCTCAACGGCGAGATGTTTGGTTCAGGCCGCATGCTGCTGGAAGAAATTCTCACCAAGCTCGACAGCGGCGCTGCTGCCCGCGACGCGGCCAAACTCAGTGCCCAGGCGCCCTATGACGTGCTGATCGTCGGTGGTGGCCCGGCCGGCGCCGCAGCAGCGGTGTATGCCGCCCGCAAAGGCATTCGCACCGGCATCGTGGCCGAGCGTTTTGGCGGTCAGGTGAATGACACCCTGGGCATTGAAAACTATGTGTCGGTACTCGAAACCGACGGCCCCAAATTTGCCGCTGCCCTGGAAGCCCACGTCAAGGCTTACGACGTGCCGATCATGAATCTGCAGCGTGTCGATCAATTGGTACCGGCAGCCGAGCCCAACGGCCTGATCGAGATCAAGCTTGCCAACGGCGGGCATCTGAAGAGCAAGACCGTGATCCTGAGCACCGGCGCGCGTTGGCGCAACGTCAATGTGCCGGGTGAAGCGCAGTACAAGAACAAGGGCGTGGCCTATTGCCCGCACTGCGACGGCCCGCTGTTCAAGGGCAAGCGCGTGGCGGTGATCGGCGGTGGCAACTCGGGTGTGGAGGCGGCCATCGACCTGGCCGGCGTGGTGGCCCATGTCACCCTGATCGAATTCGACACCAAGTTGCGCGCCGATGCGGTGCTGGTCAACAAACTCAAGAGCCTGCCCAATGTGACAATCTACACCAACGCGCAAACCACCGAGATCACCGGTGACGGGCAAAAGGTGAACGGCCTGACTTACAAGGACCGGGCCACCGAGGCCAGCCACCACATTGAACTCGAAGGCGTGTTTGTGCAAATCGGCCTGGTGCCCAACACCGAGTGGCTCAAGGGTACGCTGGAGCTGTCACGCCATGGCGAAATCGTGGTCGATGCGCGCGGCCAGACCTCGTTGCCGGGTGTGTTTGCCGCCGGTGACGCCACCACCGTGCCGTTCAAGCAGATCATCATCGCCACCGGCGACGGTGCCAAGGCGGCGCTGGGCGCGTTTGATCACCTGATGCGCATGCCTGCGCAGGCAACGCCAGTGGCTGCCGCCCCGGCAGAAGCGGCCATGGCCTGACTTCAAGTGGCCGGAGGCTGGCTCGGTAAAATCCCGGGCTGCCCCTCTTTTTACCTTGAGCGGCGCCTGGTGGGCGCCGTTCGTCATTCTTGGCACCATCCCATGACCGATATCCTTGAGCAACCCGGCCTGAACAGCCTGTCCAAATCGTTTGAACCCGCCGCGCTCGAAGCGTATTGGGGGCCGGAATGGGAAAAGCGCGGCTACGGTGTGGCGGGTTGTCGCGGCACGGGGCAGCCCAGTGCCGACGCTGCCACGCGCGGTGACAATTTCTGCATCCAGTTGCCGCCGCCCAATGTGACCGGCACGCTGCACATGGGGCACGCGTTCAACCAGACCATCATGGATTCGCTCACCCGCTACCACCGCATGGCGGGCTTCAACACCGCCTGGATTCCGGGCACCGACCATGCCGGCATTGCCACCCAGATCGTGGTCGAGCGCCAGTTGCAGGCGCAGGGCATCAGCCGCCACGATATGGGCCCGACACCCGCCGAGGCGCGCAAGAACTTTGTCGCCAAGGTGTGGGAGTGGAAAGAAAAGTCCGGCAACACCATCACCACCCAGATGCGCCGCATGGGCGACAGCGTGGACTGGAGCCGCGAGTACTTCACCATGGACCCCAAGCTGTCCAGAACCGTGACCGAAACTTTTGTGCGCCTGTACCAGCAGGGCCTGATCTACCGTGGCAAGCGTCTGGTCAACTGGGATCCGGTGCTGATGAGCGCAGTGTCCGATCTCGAAGTGGAGTCTGAAGAAGAAGACGGCAGCCTGTGGCACATCCTGTACCCGTTTGCCGACGGCCCGCAAATGGTGGGCGGCGAAATGGCCCCCGGCCTGGTGGTTGCCACGACGCGCCCCGAGACCATGCTCGGCGACGTGGCCGCCATGGTGCACCCGGAGGACGAGCGATACGCACACCTGATCGGCAAACACGTCTTGCTACCGCTCTCGGGCGACGCGCGCGCGGCCTGGCGCAGCATACCGATCATTGCCGACGACTACGTTGACAAGGCCTTCGGCACGGGCGTGGTCAAGGTCACCCCGGCGCACGACCAGAACGACTATGCGGTCGGCCAGCGCCACAAGCTGCCCATGATCTGCGTGCTCACGCTCGACGCCAAAATCAGTGCCGAGGCACCTGCCGCCTACCAGGGCATGGACCGCTTCGAGGCGCGCCAACAGATCGTCAAGGACTTGCAGACTTTAGATCTGCTGGTCGAGATCAAAAAACACAAGCTGATGGTGCCGCGCTGCGCCCGCACCGGTCAGGTGATCGAGCCGATGCTGACCGACCAGTGGTTCGTGGCGATGTCGAAAGTGTCTGAACAAGACCCCACAGGCAAGAGCATCACGCAAAAGGCCATCGACGCCGTGCAATCCGGCCAGGTGAAATTCGTGCCCGAGAACTGGGTCAACACCTACAACCAGTGGATGAACAACATCCAGGACTGGTGCATCAGCCGCCAGCTCTGGTGGGGTCACCAGATTCCGGCCTGGTACGACGAAGACGGCAAGGTCTATGTGGCCCGTGACGAGGCCGAAGCCCAGGCGCAAGCCCCCGGCAAGACGCTCAGGCGCGACGAAGACGTGCTCGATACCTGGTACTCCAGCGCGCTGGTGCCGTTCTCGACGATGGGCTGGGGTCATGACGATGCAGTCACCAGCAAAGCAGCTCAGGCCGCAGCCCGTGCCGAACCGGGCGATGTTGCTAGCGCAGCGCATCTGAGCCCGGTCGGCACGGGCTGCGGCCTGAGCGGTCCGGAGGTAAAGACAGGCCTGAACGATATCGACCTGTACCTGCCTTCGAGCGTGCTGGTCACCGGCTACGACATCATCTTTTTCTGGGTCGCCCGGATGATCATGATGACCACCCACTTCACCGGCAAGGTGCCGTTCAGGCACGTTTACATCCACGGCCTGGTGCGCGACGCGCAAGGTCACAAGATGAGCAAGTCCGAGGGCAATGTGCTCGACCCGGTCGATTTGATCGACGGCATCGCGCTGCCGGAGTTGCTGGTCAAACGCTGCGAAGGCTTGCGCAAGCCCGAGACCGCGCCGCAGGTGCGCAAGAACACCGAAAAGGAATTTCCGGCGGGCATTCCCGCCTTCGGGGCTGACGCGCTGCGCTTTACCTTTGCCTCGCTGGCCTCGCTGGGCCGCTCCATCAACTTCGACGCCAAGCGCTGCGAAGGCTACCGCAACTTCTGCAACAAACTCTGGAACGCCAGCCGCTTCGTGCTGATGAACTGCGAAGGCCGGGACTGCGGCCTGAAAGAGCACACGGCTGCCGAATGTGAAGCGGGCGCCAGCTACCTCGACTTCAGCGCGGCAGACCGCTGGATCGTCTCGCTGTTGCAGCAGGCCGAAGCCAATGTGGCACAGGGCTTTGCCGACTACCGCCTCGACAACGTGGCCGCAACCATCTACGACTTTGTCTGGAACGAGTTCTGCGACTGGTACCTGGAAATCGCCAAGGTGCAGATCAATACCGGCAACGAAGCCCAGCAACGCGCCACGCGCCGCACGCTGATCCGCACGCTGGAGACCATCCTGCGGCTGGCGCATCCGGTCATTCCGTTCGTGACCGAAGCGCTGTGGCAAAAGGTGGCGCCGGTGGCGGGCCGGGCCGGCGAGTCGGTGGCCATTGCCGCCTATCCTGAAGCTCAGCCCGAGCGCATCGACGACGATTCAATCGCCCATGTGGCCAGGCTCAAGCAACTGGTGGACGCCTGCCGCAACTTGCGCGGGGAAATGCAAGTGTCACCGGCCATCCGGCTGCCGCTGTTCGTGCTGGCCGGCTCAAGCGCCGAGGGCGCTTTCATGACGCAAGCGGCGCCGGTGCTGCAGGCGCTGGCCAGGCTCAGCGAAGTGCGCGTGTTCGACGACGAGGCCGCCTGGGCGGTAGCAGCGCAAGCTGCGCCCGTGGCCGTGGTGGGCGGCGCGCGCATCTGCCTGTTCATGGCGATCGACGTGGCAGCAGAGAAGGCGCGCCTGGCCAAGGAACTGGCGCGGCTGGAGGGCGAAATCGCCAAAGCCAATGGCAAGCTCGGCAACGCGTCCTTCGTGGCCCGGGCGCCCGCTGCCGTGATCGCGCAGGAGCGCAAGCGCCTGGCCGACTTCGAGGCCACGCTGGCCAAGGTGCGCGACCAGCTGGCGCGGCTGGGCTGACGCGGCTGGGCTGACGCGGCTGGTTGGGCCGCGGTTCACCGCAAGCCGCAGCGCCCGTCGGGTATCAGGCCGAGGCTGCGCTGGCGAGCCTGTGAAAGTGGAGCGGCTGCACGTTGTTGTCAGGCGTTGCCGTGGACATCAGCAGGTCGGCCAGTGTGTAGCGGTCCAGGTACTGCATGAAGCTTTGCAGCGCGCCGTTGATGATGCCGGTGAGCTGGCAATTGCTGACCAGCTGGCAACTGGTGTCATGGGTCAGGCATTCCACCACGTTGAAATCGGGCTCCATGCTGCGCACCACGGCCCCCAGCCCGATGGCCTGCGGGTGGATCGCCAGGCGCATGCCGCCGCCCTTGCCACGCACGGTCTCCAACCAGCCCGCCAGCGACAGCTGGTGCGTGATCTTGGTCAGGTGCGCCTCGGAAATGTCGTAGGCGCGCGCCACTTCCGCAATGGTGCACAGGCGCTCCGGGTGCTGCCCGACATACATCAGCAGCCGCATCGCATAGTCGCTCATCGTGGTCAGGCGCATGGGGTATTCCTGGGTGTGGACGCTGTGACGCGGTGCCTCATGCGGCGATGACTTCAAGGTCGGGTTCGAGTTGGCGCAGGCGACTCTCGATGCCTTGCAGCGTGCCCGAAATCGAGCTTGGGCAACTGCCGCACGCGCCCTGGTAATGCACGATGAGCTGATTGCCAGACAGGCCCAGCACATGCAGGTCACCGCCGTCGCTTTGCAGGTAAGGCCTGATCTGCTGGTCCAGTACCAGTTCGATGTCGTCGAGGCGCTGTTTGTCTTGCGGACTCAAATCGGCCACGCTGGCACGCGCTTCGAACACGGCGGCGGCCGACTGTGCGCTGGCGGCGGGTGCCGCGCGCAGCGGCGGGGCAATCTGGCGCAACAACTGCTCCCAGTCGGCCTGACCGTCCTGCGTGACCGTGAGCCAGCGGTCGATGTAGAACACGTTGCTCACGTGCGCGATGGCAAAGAGGGCGCTGGCCAGCTCGTCGCCCTGCGCCTGTTCGGCGTTTTCATACGATCGCGCAACGCCCCAGGTGAGCGGCTCGCGCAACACAAATTTCTTCGCGGTCGGATTCGGCGTGTCTTCGATGTCGGCGATCTTTGGCATGGTTCAACTCTGTTCTTACGTCACCGCACGCCGTCTCAGGCATCGCCCATGGGCGTGTGCATCGGGTCGGCATCGGCCTCGGTCGAGGTGCTGGGCTCGGCGTTGAATGCCGCCTGCAAGGTGTGCCACGGCAGAATGGCGCACTTCACGCGCATCGGCAGCGTGCTGATGTTTGAGAACACCGCCAGGCGGCCGATGTGCGGGCTGTCCTGGGCGGCGACGCGGCCCGTGGCCATGTCGACAAACTCGTGGATCAACGTCCTGGCATCTTGCGCGCGCTTGCCCTTGACCGCCGCGGTCATCATCGATGCCGAGGCCTTGCAGATGGCGCATGACTCACCGTGGAAGGCAATGCGCTCCACGGTGTCGTCCTTCAGTTCCAGCGCCACGTGGATGTGGTCGCCGCACAGCGGGTTCAAGCCTTCGGCATGGTGGCTGGGGTGCTCCAGCTCACCGTAATTGCGCGGCTTGCGGTTGTGGTCCAGGATGACTTCCTGGTACAGGGCTTTGGGATCAGCGCTCATGCAAACACCTTTTGAACGGCGCGAATGCCGGCCACCAGGGCATCGACATCGGCGTGTGTGTTGTAAAACGCAAACGAGGCGCGCGAGGTGGCGGCCACACCCAGGCGCGCCATCAGCGGCTGGGCGCAGTGGTGGCCGGTGCGCACCGCCACGCCTTCGCTGTTGAGCAGGGTGCCCACATCGTGCGGGTGAATGCCTTGCAGCGCGAACGACAGCACCGCAGCCTTGTGCCGTGCCGTGCCCAGGATGCGCACGCCCGCCAAAGCGGCCAGTTGTTCGCTGGCATCCTGCAGCAGCGCGTGCTCGTGTGCGGCAATGGCTGCCATGCCGATGCTGCTCAGGTAATCCACCGCCGCAGCCAGGCCAATGGCCGCGGCAATCGGCGGCGTGCCGGCCTCGAACTTGTTCGGAATCGGCGCGTAGGTGGTTTTCTCGAACGTGACGGTGTGGATCATGTCGCCACCGCCCTTGTACGGTGGCATGGCTTCGAGCAGCGCGGCGCGGCCGTACAGGATGCCGATGCCGGTGGGGCCGCACAGCTTGTGGCCCGAGAAGGCGTAAAAATCGCAACCCAGCGCCTGCACATCGACCGCCAGGTGCGGTGCGGCCTGCGCGCCGTCGACCAGCACCGGCGCGCCCCGGGCGTGCGCGAAGTCGATCATCTCCTTCACCGGGTTGATGCTGCCGAGCGCGTTCGACACATGGCCGACGCTGACCAGGCGGGTGCGCTCGTTGAACAGCGCCTGGTAGGCATCGAGCTGCAGTTCGCCCGCGTCGTTCATCGGCACCACGCGGATCGTCGCGCCTTTTTCCTGCGCCAGCATCTGCCAGGGAACGATGTTCGAGTGGTGCTCCAGCACGCTCAAAATGATCTCGTCACCGGCCTTGATGTTCTGACGGCCCCAGCTTTGCGCCACCAGGTTGATGCTGTCGGTGGTGCCGCTGGTAAAGATCACCTCGCGCGCCTCAGCAGCGTTGATGAAGCGCTGCAGCGTCTCGCGTGCCGCCTCGTAAGCGGCTGTGGCGGTCTCGGACAGGTAATGCACCGCGCGGTGGATGTTGGCGTGCTCGCGGGTCTGGTAGCGCACCAGCCGGTCGATGACGGCTTGCGGCATCTGGCTCGACGCCGCGTTGTCCAGATAGACCAGCGGCTTGCCTGCCACGCTGAGCCCGAGGATGGGAAAGTCGCGGCGAATGCGCTCCACGTCAAACGCGGCGCTCGGGCGTGCTGTGTTGGCTGCAGCTGCGCTTGCAGCCTGAGTCGGCTTGGGGTTGGGGGCGAGTAATTGGCTCATGCCTGGCCTATGTCGGGTTGGCGGTTTGTTCGAGCACCATCTGCTCGAGTTGTTGGCGCAGCGACGCAACCGGAATGCGGTTGATGATGTCGGCACCAAAGGCGTAGGTGAGCAGATTGCGCGCCACCGTCTCCGACAGGCCGCGGCTTTGCAGGTAGAACACCTCGTCGCTGTCGAGCTGGCCGACCGTGGCACCGTGGGTGCATTTCACGTCGTCGGCAAAAATTTCGAGTTGCGGCTGAGTGTCCACCTGCGCCTTGCCCGAGAGCAACAGGTTGCGGCTGCTCTGCGCCGAATCGGTCTGCTGCGCACCAGGGCGCACCATCACCTGGCCGTTGAACACGGCACGCGCCGTGCCGCCCACAATGCATTTGTGCAACTGGCGGCTCATGCCGTGCGGCTGGGCATGGTCGATGAAGCTGTGGGTGTCGGCCAGCTGCTCGCCACCGAGCAGCGCCAGGCCGTCCAGCAGGCACTGCGTGCCTTCGGCGCTTTGCAGCACCTTGAGGTCGAGCCTGGAGGTTTGCCCCCCCATCGCCACATGGACCGAGTGGTATTGACTGGCCGCGCCGAGCGCCACCGCGCAACTGGCCAGGTGAAACGCTTGCAGGCTTTCGCGCTGCAGGCGCACGTGGGTCACCTGGGCATGGGCCTGCAGCACCACTTCAGCCACCGCGTTGGTGAAATAACTGCCCGGGTGCAGCGCCACATAGTCCTCGATCAGCGTCAACCGGCTGGTCGCGCCGGCCACCAGCAACAGGCGCGGATGGCTGGCCACGCCCGCCTGGGTGGCAATGTGGAGCAGGTGCACAGGCGCAGCAAGCTCGGTGTTTTTCGGCACCACGAGCACCGCAGCGTCCTGCAAAAAGGCCGTGTTGAGTGCGGTGAACAGCGTGTCCTGAAAGGGCGCGTGTTGCCCCATATGCGCCTCCAGCGTGGCCAGCTGCGCGCTCGTCAGGCTGGCCAGGTTCGCGATCACCCCGTCGGCAGTTGCGCTGACGCCCGAGAGCTGCGGCGCATACACACCATCCACAAACACCAGCCGCGTCGTCGCCTCCGGGATGCCCAGGTGGGCGATGTCGTCGGGCTGGAGCTGCGTGACTGTGCGCAGCGGTTGAAACGACTGGTCGGCCAGCGCGGCCAGCGGGGTGAAGCGCCACGCCTCGTCATGCTTGCCGGGCAGTGTGAGTGCGTTGGCGCGCTCCAGCGCGCGTGCGCGCAGCGCTTTGAGCCAGTCGGGCTGGGTGCGGGCCGCGGCGCCCGGCGGCAGTGCCAAGCCGGCGAGCAGGCTGGCGAGCACGCCTGTGTCCGCAGCCGATTCGGTGCTGGTGTCGGTGTTCATGCCAGGGCTCCCGCAGCCTCGGCCGCCTCGGCCTCGATCCAGTCGTAGCCGCGTTCCTCGAGTTCGAGCGCCAGCTCCTTGCCGCCGGTGCGGATGATGCGCCCGGCGCTCATCACGTGCACATAGTCGGGAACGATGTAATTGAGCAGACGCTGGTAGTGCGTGACCAGCACCACCGCGTTGTCCTTGTTGGTCAGGTGGTTGACCCCTTGCGAGACCACACGCAGCGCGTCGATGTCGAGCCCCGAGTCGGTCTCGTCGAGGATGGCCAGGCTGGGCTGCAACACCGCCATTTGCAGGATCTCGTTGCGTTTTTTTTCACCGCCGGAAAAGCCTTCGTTGACACTGCGCTGCAGGAAGTCGGGACTCATTTCGAGCAGTTTCATTTTTTCACGCACCAGGTCATCGAACTCCAGCGGGTCGAGCTCCTCCTGGCCGCGCTCGGCCTGCACCGTGTTGTAGGCCAGCCGCAGGAACTGGCTGTTGCCGACACCGGGAATTTCAATGGGGTACTGAAAAGCCAGAAAGACACCGGCACGGGCGCGCATCTCGGGCGCCATATCGAGCAGGTTTTTGCCCTCGAACATCACTTCGCCGCCGGTGACCTCATAGGCAGTGTGGCCCGCCAGCACTTTGGCAAAAGTGCTCTTGCCCGAGCCGTTGGGCCCCATGATGGCGTGCACTTCGCCGCGCTTGACCGTCAGGTCAAGGCCTTTGAGGATTTCTGTGCCATTGATGCTGGCACGCAGGCCGCGCACTTGCAGCAGGGTTGGGCTGTTCTGAACAATCATCCGACACTTCCTTCCAATTTGAATCCGAGTAATTTGGTGGCTTCAACCGCGAACTCCATCGGCAACTGTTGAAACACGTCCTTGCAAAAACCGTTGATGATCATCGACACCGCTTCCTCGGCGTCGATGCCGCGCTGGGCGAAATAGAACATCTGGTCTTCACCGATCTTGGAGGTCGATGCCTCGTGCTCGACGCGGGCGCTGGGGTTGCGCACCTGGATGTACGGGAAGGTGTTGGCGCTGCAGCGCGCACCCACGAGCATCGAGTCGCACTGCGAATAGTTGCGCGCGCCGTCGGCACCGGGCATCACCTTGACCAGACCTCGGTAGCTGTTGTTCGACTGCCCGGCCGAGATGCCTTTGCTGACAATCGTGCTGCGCGTGTTCTTGCCGAGGTGGATCATCTTGGTGCCGGTGTCGGCCTGCTGATGGTGGTTGGTGACCGCCACCGAGTAAAACTCGCCCACCGAGTTGTCGCCCTGCAAAATGCACGACGGGTACTTCCAGGTGATGGCCGAACCGGTTTCGACCTGCGTCCAGGAAATGCGCGAATTCACGCCCTTGCACAGGCCGCGTTTGGTGACAAAGTTGTAGATGCCGCCCTGGCCGTTTTCATCACCCGCGTACCAGTTCTGCACCGTCGAGTATTTGATGTCGGCGTTGTCGAGAGCCACCAGCTCCACCACGGCGGCGTGCAACTGGTTGGTGTCGAACTTGGGCGCGGTGCAGCCCTCCAGGTAAGACACTGACGCGCCTTCTTCGGCCACGATCAGCGTGCGCTCGAACTGCCCGGTTTCCTCGGTGTTGATGCGGAAGTAGGTGGACAGCTCCATCGGGCACTTGACGCCCTTCGGGATGAAGCAGAACGAGCCGTCGGTAAACACCGCCGAGTTGAGCGCAGCATAGAAGTTGTCAGCCGCTGGCACCACGCTGCCCAGGTATTTCTTGACGAGATCGGGGTGGTTTTGTACGGCCTCGGAAATGGAGCCAAAAATGATGCCCACTTCGGCCAGTTTGGCCTTGTAAGTGGTGGTGACCGAAACGCTGTCAAAAATCACATCGACCGCCACGCCAGCCAGCGCTGCGCGCTCATGCACCGGCACGCCAAGTTTCTCAAAAGTGCGCAGCAATTCCGGATCGACCTCGTCCATGCTCTTGAGTTTGGCTTTGGGCTTGGGTGCCGCGTAGTAACTGATGGCCTGGAAATCGATCTTGGGATGCTTGACATTGGCCCAGCCCGGGTCTTTCATGGTCAGCCAGTGGCGAAACGCCTTCAAGCGGAATTCAAGCAGCCAGTCGGGCTCGTTCTTTTTGGCGGAAATCAGCCGGATGGTGTCTTCGCTCAAACCTTTGGCTGCCACCTCCGATTCAATGTCGGTGACAAACCCATGCTTGTAGGGCTGGTTGACCAGATGGTCGAGGGTGGCGCTCATGCGGCAACTCCCTTGCCGGCGATCGGCTTGAGGCTGAAGCTCTCGCCGCAACCACAGGTGATGCCCACGTTGGGGTTGTCGAACTGGAAAGTCTGCTTGAGCCCCTCGGTGACAAAGTCGAGGCAGGCGCCTTCCAGACTGGGCAGATGCTCGTTGGCCACCAGCAGCGTGGCTCCATGCGCGTCGATGCGCTGCTCGTTGGCGCGCACATCGTCGGCCAGTTCGTAGCTGTAGGCATAGCCCGAGCAACCCACCGGCTTGATGCCAACGCGCAAACCGACGCCGCTGCCGCGTTTGGCAATCTGGCTGCGAATCTGCGCGGCAGCCGCAGGTGTCAAGGTGATTGAGGTCATGAAGTTCTCCTTTAGGTGTATTCTAAATACACCTTATAAAAAGACGCAAACCTTTTGAATGTCAGCAATGTCAGCAGGGGGAAGAACTGTCAGCTGCGCAACGACCACGTCAGCGGCGGCGCAGCACGTGGATGAAGGCCTCGCCCACCGTTTGCTGCTCCAGCAGTTCGTTGCCGGTCTGTTTGGCGAACGCCTGGAAGTCGCGTAGCGAGCCGCCGTCGGTGGCGATGACCTTGAGCACCTGGCCGCTCTCGAGTTCGGACAAGGCCTTTTTGGCTTTCAGGATGGGTAACGGGCAATTCAGCCCGCTGGTGTCAATTTCCTTGTCGATGTGCATGTTGGGTTCCTGGAATGTTGGGCGCTGCGCGGCCTCAGGCCGGAAAGACACCGGTGGACAGATAACGGTCGCCCCGGTCGCAGACGATGAAGACAATCGTCGCATGTTTTTCACGCTGGGCAATTTGCTGCGCCGCCCAACACGCGCCGGCGGCCGAGATGCCGGCAAAAATACCTTCTTCACGCGCCAGGCGGCGGCACATTTCCTCGGCATCTTCCTGGCTCACGTAAAGCAACTCATCGACATGCGTGGGATCGTAAATTTTGGGCAAATAGGCTTGCGGCCATTTTCGGATGCCCGGAATGCGCGAGCCTTCGGTGGGCTGAACACCGATGATTTTGATGGCCGGATTTTTCTTTTTCAGATACTGTGACACGCCGGTGATGGTCCCGGTGGTGCCCATGGCGCTGACAAAGTGGGTGATCTTGCCTTTGGTTGCAGACCAGATTTCGGGCCCGGTGGTCTCCACGTGGATGCGCGGGTTGTCCGGGTTGGAAAACTGGTCGAGCACATGGCCCTTGCCCTCACGCGCCATCTGGTCGGCCAGATCGCGGGAGTACTCCATGCCGCCACTCTTGGGCGTCAGGATCAGCTCGGCGCCAAACGCCTTCATGGTCTGCGCGCGTTCGATCGACAGGTCTTCGGGCATGATCAACACCATGCGGTAGCCCTTGATGGCCGCCGCCATGGCCAGCGCGATGCCGGTGTTGCCCGAAGTGGCCTCGATCAAGGTGTCGCCCGGCTTGATCTCGCAGCGCTCCTGGGCGCGCTGGATCATCGACATGGCGGCCCGGTCCTTGACCGAACCGGCCGGGTTGTTGCCCTCCAGCTTGCCCAGAATGACATTGCCGCGCGCTGCACTTTCAGTGGCACCGATGCGCTGCAAACGCACCAGCGGAGTGTTGCCGATCAGATCTTCGATGGTTGGGTATTTCATAAGCCGCACTGTGCCATAATTCGGGCCTCAAAGCGTCGCCCGGGTGGTGAAATTGGTAGACGCAGGGGACTCAAAATCCCCCGCCGCAAGGCGTGCCGGTTCGATTCCGGCCCCGGGCACCATTGCTTTGTATGGCTGTCAAGCTATCAGCTCAATAGTCATGCCGGAATCTTGAGCGCTCTGACAGCAAGCGTATCCGCTATTTTTTTGCTGGCTCAAATTGGCCCGGGGTGCAACAGGCTTTCACCCCCCAGGTCGTCCCGGTTGCCGTTCCTGAGGCACACTCGCTACCTTGTCTTACTCCGTGAGTCCTGCCCATGTCATACGCCATCCTCAAAACCCTGCACCTGCTCGCCATCATCGTCTGGATTGGCGGCATGGTGTTTGCCCATTTCTTTTTGCGCCCGGCCGTGGGTGCGCTGGAGCCGGCGGTGCGGGTACGCCTGATGCACGCGGTGCTGGGAAAATTTTTCAGCGCGGTGCTGGCGGCCATTGCCGTCGCGCTGGTCACCGGTCTGTGGATGATTGGCCAGGTGGCCAAGCAGGTGGCGCAGGCGGGTGGCCACTTCAACATGCCGCTGGAGTGGACCATCATGGCCACGCTGGGCATCGTCATGATGTTGATCTTTGGCCACATCCGGTTTGTCTTGTACAAGCGCCTGAGCCGCGCCGTGACAGCCGCAGACTGGCCTGCCGGGGCCGTCGCACTGGGGCAGATCCGGTCCTTGGTGCTGGTGAATCTGACTTTGGGGGTGCTGATCGTGCTGGTCACGCTGATCGGCGTGCCGCGCTGAACGTCCCGCATGAATCCTGACGCACACCACTTGTGGCGCGCGCCGCGCTGGGCGCTGGCGGTGCTGTTGGCCACGCTGGGCATGCTCGGGCCGTTTTCCATCGACACCTACATTCCAGCGTTTGCCGGCATTGCCAGCTCGCTCGACGCCACGCCGCTGCAGATGCAGCAAACGCTGTCGGCCTACCTGTTCGGCTTTGCCTTCATGAGCCTGTTTCATGGCGCGCTGTCCGACAGCGTGGGGCGCCGGCCGGTGGTGTTGTGGGGGCTGGCGGCGTTCACGCTCGCGTCGATGGGCTGCGCGCTGTCGCAAAGCATCGGCCAGCTGGTGTTTTTCAGGGCGGTGCAGGGCCTCACCACCGGGGCCGGCATCGTGGTGTCGCGCGCCGTGGTGCGCGACATGTTTTCACCCGCGCAGGCGCAGCGGGTGATGAGCCAGATCACCATTTACTTTGGTGTGGCGCCGGCGGTGGCACCGATGATTGGTGGCGTGTTGTTTGCGCACCTGGGCTGGCACAGCGTGTTCTGGTTCTTGACGGCGGTGGGTGTGGCGCTGTGGGCGGCCAACTACAAACTGCTGCCCGAAACCCTGCATGTCACCCAGCGCCAGCCGCTCAAGCTCAGCAATCTGCTGCAGGGTTACTGGAAGCTGGGCCTCGACCCGCGCTTTCTGTTGCTGGCGCTGGCCAGCGGCATTCCGTTCAATGGCATGTTCCTGTACGTGCTGTCGGCGCCGGTGTTTCTGGGCGAGCACCTGGCACTGGCGCCCACGCAGTTCTTCTGGTTCTTTGTGCTGACCATCAGCGGCATCATGAGCGGCGCATTTGTCAGTGGCCGCATGGCAGGGCGGCTGGCGCCCAAGCGGCAAATCAAATACGGCTTTGCCATCATGCTCGCCATGGCGCTGCTCAACCTGCTGGCCAATGCGGTGTTGACCGCGCATGTGGCGTGGGCGATGTTGCCGGTGGCCCTGTTTGCGTTTGGCTGGGCCATGATGGTGCCGGTGGTCACGCTGCTGGTGCTCGACCTGCACCCCGACCGGCGCGGCATGGCATCGAGCCTGCAAGCCTTCATGGGCGCCAGTGCCAATGGTGTGGTGGCAGGCGTGATCGCGCCGCTGGTGATGCACTCCACGGTGGCGCTGGCGGCGGCATCGCTGGCCATGCTGTCGGTGGGTCTGTCTGCCTGGCTCTGGCTACACCGCCGCTGGCCCGCCATCGGCCGGGTGATCGAGCACCCGGTGGGATGAGTGACAGCTTAGAGCACTGGATTTCCCAGCGGCAGATATAGCGTCAGCGAGGAATCTGCGCATGGCGTGAACCCGTAATGCTGATAAAACGCTCTGGCGCTGTCGTTTTTGGCCTCCACCAACATGGCGAATGCTGCCACTTGCTTGCGTGCCTGCAGGCAGCGCTCAACCGCGCAGCCCAAAAGCAATTTGCCCAAACCCTGACCACGATGCGCAGTGCTGCAGGCCAGTCGCCCCATCCGAAAGCACGGCACCGGGTAGCGTGGCAACTTCTTTCGATCCGCTTCGCTGATGTGCGACACATCCACCTGCGCTGCGCTCAAAGTGTAAAAACCCAGAATCCGCTTGGGTTGATCTGAATCGACCAACACATAGACGGCGCTGACACCCCGCGCGGATTGCTGTGCGGCAAATCGGTGCAGATAGTCATCGAGTTCCGGCACGCCACAGCGAAAGCCGGTACGGTCATGCAGGCTGGTGTTGAGTGCCTGCTCCTCAAGCACGTTTGACCTTGGTGGCGGCCGTCATGGCGCCCTGCAACGCCGGGTTAGGAGAGAAAGCACCCGTGACAGCCGCGTGGAACGTCGCAAAATCACGCTGAGACAGTGTGACCCGAGACTCCTGGTCCAGCAAAGTTTGGGCCTTTTCCTTGGCCGCTGCCCGAACAAAACCCGCCATGGTGGTCCCCATCAGGCTGGCAGCACGCGACAACATGTCTTTGTCAGACAAATCAATCTTGAGGTCGAAGCGGGCAGTGGCGGTCATGTACTTCCTTGGTGTGGGTACGGAATTTTACCGTATTTTCAGGAGAATGTGGTCACGACGCATGGCGCATGGGATCAAGAGCCAATTCGCGTCGACCACCAACGTGTGTTGGCCTTTCATGTCGCGCTGAGGCGAGTGCAATAACCATCCTGGTGGTGTCTTTAATTGGAATCTGACCCCAATTCGCCGCCCTGACCAGGCCCTGGATTCAGTGAGCGCCGCGCAAAACGAAGCCACCCGGCTGCAGCGCGAAGTGCAGCTGGAAAACCCCAAGGTCAGCCTGGAAGAAACCATGGCGGCCATCCAGAAAGCCCAGATCGGCTTTCAGGCCACGCTGCACGTGCGCAACCGCATGGTGCAAGCCTACACTGACATCATGAACATGCAGGTGTGAAAAACCCCGCCGGGTTGCCCGGGCGGGGTTGACTTGACTAACCCATCGCGGGCGCTAGGCCCGCTTCCGATCAGAAGTCGTGGCGAACGCCAACGGCGAACAGGCGCACTTCGGCGACCTTGGTGCCAGCTTGGTTTTCGGCGTCGGTCGCCTTGTAACCAGTGTACAGCTTGGTGCGCTTGGACAACGGGTAACCAGCGCCCAAGCCCCAGCCGGTGCTCTTGCGGGTGGTCACGCCAGCCACGTCGGTATCTTCCTTGGCGTAACCCAGGGACACCGAGGCAGCCCCCACCGGAGCGGTCACGCCCAGCGTGAAGCCCGTGTCGTCGCCCGTGGCAGCCGTACCGGAACGTGTGCCGTAACCGGCAGAAACCGCAGCCACGCCAAAGTTGTAGGCGCCAGCAATGTGGTTGTACTTGTTGGAGGTGGAGCCACCCGCCTTTTCTTCTTGGTAGCCATAGGCCACGGAGAGCGGACCACCGGCGTACTTCAGGCTCAAGGCCACGAGGTCGTTGGCGCTGGTAGTAGCAGTCTTGTCTTCACCGAAGGCGTAGGTCAAGGACGCGCTGAAACCACCCATGGCCGGGGTTTCGTAGCGGATGCCATTGGCGGCGCGGCTGGAGTAGTCAACACCACCAGTCCCCTTAAAGACGTCGCCCACAGGGGTCAACGAAGAGTCATAAACGTTTTGGGTGTTGCCCAGAGCACGTGTGTCATCATAAGCGGTGTAAGTGCGACCCAGCTTCACGGTACCGAAACCACCGCCCAAAGCCAAGTACGCGTCCCCGAGGAACATACCAGCAGAAGTGCCGTCGTCCACGTTGTAACGGTTTTCCAGCTTGAACATGGCCTTCAGACCACCGCCCAAGTCTTCCGTGCCGTTCAGCGCCCAGCGGCTACCGGTCAGGCCACCGTTGTCCAACTTGGTTTGGGTTTGCCCGCCAACCGCACTCTTAAGCGTACCAACCCAAGCATCCACGCGACCATTCAGGGTCACGGACGATTGCGCCATTACAGCGCCCGAAGCGGCCAGAACGGCCATCGCAATCAGCGATTTTTTCATGAGTATCTCCAAAGTTCCAAAGTTGATCTCAGTGAGGCACAGAATTCGTGCCCCGACTCACTTCCGATTCAGAAGCTGTACGCATTAAAACAGACCCCTGACCCTGATACCAGTTAACAGCACCACTTGACTCAAATTCAGTGGTTTGTTGTGGGGCAGCTACAACATTCGGTTACAAACACCAGCCTTAGGCCAGGTACAAAAAAGCCGCCCGAAGGCGGCTTTTAGATCGTGCAACCATGGGGCAAATGCCCCAAGTATGCATCAGAACGTGTGTTTCACGCCCACCGCGACGGTACGCGCATCCACATCCGCCACGGCCGGGGCCGAGGTGGTATTGGATTGGAAGCCTGCATACGCGGTCGTGCGCTTGGACAGCGAGTAAGCAGCTGCAAAGCCATAGCCCTTGCGGGTGGCATCACCCAGCGCGGCGTTGTCGCTGGAGCGTGCGATACCACCGGACAAAGTCAGAGCATCAGACACGGGCACGTCGGCACCCAATTCCCATTCGGTCGTGGAATTGGCGCCCACGGTCATCTTTCCGTAACCCAACAGAACCTTGGCAACGCCCAAGTCATAAGTGCCGTTCAAACGGGTGAAATCGGTGGAATCGCCGCCGCCTTGGGGGGCCTCTTTTTGATAGGCCAGACCCACGTACACCGGACCCACCGCGTATTGCAGGTTCAAGCTGGTCACCGCGCTGGCACTGCCGTCGTTACCAGGGCTTGCAACAGTCTTGTCTTCACCCAGGGCGTAGCTCAAGGCGCCGGTGAAAGCACCAGCGCTGTAGGTGTAGTAGATGTTGTTGTTGGGATTGCTGTTGTAACCGGTGCTCAGCCAAACGCCGCTGACTGGGGCCAGTGCCGAATCAAACGCTGCATTGGCAGCGCCGCTGATGTCGTCGTAGGCGGTATACACGTTGCCCAGCTTGACTTCACCAAAGCCGCCCGAAAAACCGACGTAGGCCTGGCGATTGAAGCCGCTACCAGTTTCTTTGCCGTCATCCAGCGTAAAACCTTTTTCCAGCAGGAAATTGGCTTTCAGGCCACCGCCCAGATCTTCAGAACCTTTCAGACCCCAACGTGAACCGCTGACACCGCCACTTTCCAGCACGGTTTGGGTTTGCGTGGGTGCCGAACCGCTGGTTTGACCGAACCAGATGTCGGCGACACCGTAGACTGTCACATTTTGGGCAGAAGCAGCGCCAGTAGCGGCCAACACGGCCAATGCAATCAAACTCTTTTTCATGAAAACTCCTTAAGTTGAAAAAATCAAAACGCTTTTGACGGCAAGTTTTGACGTAGCGAATAAAACTTCACATGCCGGATTTCACCACGAAGGCGCGGCAAATGCGCCAACAGCGCGAAGTGAACGCAAATATTGTGCCGTTTGACGTCCGTGATGTTGCAACTGCACGACAATTCAGCAGATCAGGGAAAACCCTTGTGGGAAAAAGCACGAATCGGGCCCCTGTTTGACCCCCCGTCGCTTGCAGACCGGGGGCGGCCTCTTTATAGTCAGCACGGTCGTTCTATTTAGTGCATTTGTTTGCCGTCTCTCAATCCAATCATCATGAAAAAACAATATCTCCTCCCTTCGATGGTACCGGTCGTTCGTCATGTCGCGCTGGCCAGCGCGCTGTGCTGTGCCGGTCTGGCGCAAGCCCAGGTGCCTCCTCCCGGTGTCACGGTGTATGGGCTGGTTGATGTCGGCATCACCTCGGTCAGCGGTTTGAAAAATGGCACAGTGACGCAAGTTGCCAGCGGCATCATGGAAGGCTCGCGCTGGGGCATCAAGGGCAATGAGGATCTGGGCGGGGGGTACAAGACCATCTTCACGCTGGAATCGCGCGTCGAGGCTGATACCGGCGCATTCAGCAACCGGCCGATTTCGGGCAGCCAGTTGCCCGACCGGCTCTCACAGGCACCCTTGTTGGGCCTGACCTCGCCTTCGCCTCAGCTCAATGCGGTTTACCAGGGAGCGGTCGATGGTGTCGATGCCATGATCGCGTCCCAGTTCGGCGTGAACCTCACCAACAACGTGTTTGACCGGCAAGCCTATGTGGGTTTGATCACGCCCGTGGGCGCTGTGCTGGCCGGGCGCCAGTACACGCCCGCTTATGAAACCTTTGCCACGTTCGACACCATGGCGACCGAGTCGGCTTTGTCGGCAGGCCAGGTTGCGCAGTTCCCGGCCGTATTCGAGATCCGTAACGCCAACGCGCTGGCGTATCGCATTGTCAAAGATGGCTTTTCCGGCGCGCTGATGTACGCGCCTGGCGAGGTGGCAGGCGATGGCAGTGCCGGCAGTCTGCTGGGTGCCAACTTCGGTTACAAGACCGATGCGTTCGCGGTGGGCATCGGCTACAACAGCAAAAACAACGAACTCGGTGACAAGTCTCTCACCTCGGCGGTGTTGGGCGCTTCGATGAAATTTGGTGCCGGTAGCAGGATCAACGCGCTGGTGGCCACTTTCAAGGATGACCACCCGGCCAATTTGTCGGGCATTGCTGCAGCGCTGACGCCGGCCTTGACGCCAGTGGTAGGGGCACCCATGGCCAGCGTGGTCGCGGGGCAGACGCAAGATGCGTTTATCGAAGCCTTCAAGCAGGACGGCACGCTCTACCATATCGGTTATCGCGTTGTGAGCGGCGTCAACACCGTTTCGGTGGCCTACAACCACTACAACGACAGCCGCCCCAACAATGCCGATGTCGCGTCCATTGGTGTGGCTTATTCCTATGCCTTGTCCAAACGCACCGACCTGAATGCGGTGGCGGTGCGCTTTGACAACAAGAACCTGGCGCAGGTGGCGCCGGGTGGCAATGGCTACCTGGGTGGTGTAACGGAATCTGCTGGCACCGACTCCACGGGCCTGGCCTTCGGCATTCGCCACCGTTTCTGATCACCGGCCGTTCCGGCCAGCCAGCAAAAAGCCCCTGACGGGGCTTTTTTAAACTCCATAACGGACTTTGTATATTTTGATAATATACGCCCATGATTGACCTGAACAAGATCACAGGCTTCGATTGGGACCATGGTAACGAACGCAAGAACGATAAGCACGGCGTTTCAATGGCTGAGGCGGAGCAGGTCTTTTTCAATGTGCCCATGTTGCTTTTGGAGGATGTCACGCACAGCCAGGATGAGCAGCGTTTTCATGTTTTGGGCAAAACCGACGCGGATCGCGCCCTGCATGTCACGTTCACGCTTCGCCAGTTGGGTGTCTTGATTAGAGTGATTTCAGCCCGGGACATGCACAGAAAGGAGCGAGCCATTTATGAACAAGCCAATTAAATCCATTCCGAAGTTCACCAGCGAAGTGCAAGAGCGGGCGTACTGGGAGACGCATGACTCCACCGAACACCTTGATTGGACCAAGGCCAAAACGGTCTCGTTGCCCAACCTGAAGCCCACAACCAAGACCATTTCACTGCGTTTGCCGCAACACTTGCTGGATTCGATCAAAATCGCCGCGAATGCCAGGGATGTTCCCTACCAGTCCTTGATCAAGGTGTGGCTGCAGGAGAAAGTCCGCAACCACCTTTAAAACCCGCCAAACAAGGTATCAAGCGCGTTTTGAATCGGCAATTGTTGTGATGTCAAATTTCCGACAAGCTGTTTCAGAGCCACCGCAGGGACCGCGCCCAAGGCAGGTGTGTCCATGAATTTTCGAAGTTCAACATTCACAGCCTCCATGAACTATGCGCAAAGTATATGTGCACAACGAAAAAAATGGATGCTTTCTTTTTTCCTCCCCGGTTTCAAGCTGTCTACTGCCCCAGCCGCCTGGCCCGGCTGGCCAGCGCATCGACCAGGCGCGCCTTGGCTTCGGGGTAGATCAGCGATTCTTCGAGCACGATGTGGTCGTGGCACAGGCTCGCAAAGACCTCGATGGTGTGCTTGAGTTCGGCCAGGTCCACCCAGTCTTCGCCCTGGGCAATGGCGCGCAGCATGGGGGCAAGCTCGATCCAGTTCTGCTCGATCCAGCGGTGGTCTTGTTGCAGGGTCTGCACGGCCTGCACCAGTTCGGCGTTGCTGCTGAGCAGCAGGTCGGGGAACACCAGTTTTTCTTCCTCGGCATGGTGCGCTCGCGCCACTTCCGAAAAGAAGGCCTCGATGGTTTTGGCCTTTTGACGGGTGTGCGGGCTTTCGCTTTCGGCGTCGAGCCTTTCCAGCAAACCGACCAGTTCAGCCAGCTGTAGGTGCATTTGCTGGTGGCAGGTGTCGAGGGCTTTGAATCGGTCAACTTGCTGGATGGCTTTCATGGTTGCTCCTGAGATCGGTGCGTTGATTTTGGCGGCGAGTCCATGCCGATGTTTGAGGCAAATCAAGTTCTCCACCGATTTTTGACGCCGATTTTTTTTTGATCCAGATCAGCAAAATGGCAATTCACCGCATCAAGGGCTTCATCGGTGCAGCCGTTGGGCGTAGGATGCCACCCTCACCTGCAGCAGCATTTTTGCAAGCGTTTGCAGGGCAAGGAGACAACTTTGCAAGCTACCAACATCACAGACCCGGCCTATTTCCACAAGGTCGTCGATTGCCAGTGGGCCTGCCCGGCTCACACCCCGGTACCCGAATACATTCGCCTGATCGGTCAGGGGCGCTACAGCGACGCCTACATGATCAACTGGGTGAGCAATGTGTTTCCGGGTGTTTTGGGCCGCACTTGCGACCGCCCCTGCGAGCCCGCCTGCCGCCGTGGCCGTGTCGAGGAAAACAACGGTGCCAAGCCCGAACCGGTGGCCATTTGCCGCCTGAAACGGGTCGCGGCGGACTTCAAGGACGACGTCAAGGCGCGCATGCCCAAGGTGTCGCCGCCCAACGGCAAGCGGGTGGCCTGCGTGGGCGCGGGACCGGCATCGCTCACGGTGGCGCGCGACCTGGTGCCGCAGGGCTACGCCGTGACGGTGTTCGAGGGCGAGAGCAAGGCCGGTGGCTTTGTACGCACCCAGATCCCCAAATTCCGCCTGCCCGAGTCGGTGCTCGACGAAGAAACCGGCTACATCCTGGACCTGGGCGTCGACTTCAGGCCTGGGCAACGCATCGAGTCGATGCAGGCGCTGCTGAGCCAGGGCTTCGACGCCATCTTTGTCGGCAGCGGCGCACCGCGCGGGCGCGACCTGGTGGTGCCGGGCCGCAAGGAGGCTGCGGCGCACATTCACATCGGTATCGACTGGCTGATGTCGGTGTCGTTCGGCCACATTACCAAGACCGCCGAGCGCGTGATCGTGCTGGGCGGCGGCAACACCGCCATGGACTGCTGCCGCAGCGCCCGGCGCATGGGCGGCAAGGACGTGAAAGTGATCGTGCGCAGCGGCTTCGAAGAGATGAAGGCCTCGCCCTGGGAAAAGGAAGACGCGCAGCACGAAGGCATCCCGATCCTCAATTACCACGTGCCCAAGTCGTTCGAGCACGACAACGGCAAGCTCACCGGCATGACCTTCGAGATCGTGCGTGCCGAATACGACGCCAAGGGCAAACGCAGCCTGATTCCGACCGGCGAACCCGACGTGTTCGTGCCCTGCGACGAGGTGCTGATTGCCGTGGGTCAGGAGAACTCGTTCAGCTGGATCGAGCGCGACATTGGCATCGAGTTCGACAAATGGGGCCTGCCGGTGCTGAAAGAGGGCACCTTCCAGTCAACGCTGCCCACCGTGTTTTTTGGTGGCGACTCGGCCTATGGCCCCAAGAACATCATTACCGCCGTGGCCCACGGCCACGAGGCGGCGGTGTCGATCGACCGCTTGCTGCACGGTGAAGACGTGACCCAGCGACCGGCCCCGACGGTCAATCTGATGTCGCAAAAAATGGGCATTCACGAGTGGAGCTACAAGAACGCGGTGTCGAACGACGTGCGCTTCAAGGTGCCATGGACCGCGGCCGAAAAGGCGCTGGCCAGCATCAAGGTCGAGGTCGAGCTGGGCTTCGATGCCGCCACCGCCTTCAAGGAAGCCAGCCGCTGCCTGAACTGCGACGTGCAAACCGTTTTCAAGGGCAACCTGTGCATCGAATGCGATGCCTGCGTGGACATCTGTCCGATGGACTGCATCACATTCACCAGCAATGGTGATGAGGCTGACCTGCGCACCCGCCTCAAGGCGCCGGCGCAGCATACGGCGCAGGACTTGTATGTGTCGGGCGAGCTCAAGACCGGCCGCGTCATGGTGAAAGACGAAGACGTCTGCCTGCACTGCGGTTTTTGCGCCGAGCGCTGCCCCACGGGCGCCTGGGACATGCAGAAATTTTTGCTCAACACCACGCAAGCGGGGCCGCGCGCGCGCGACACCAAGTCGGCCGCCGCCCATTCCAATGTCACGGAGGCCGCATGAAGCCCATTGAAGCCATCAACGATTTCGTCATCAAGTTCGCCAACATCAACGGTTCGGGCTCGGCCAGCGCCAACGAGCTGTTTGCCAAGGCCGTGATGCGCATGGGTGTGCCGGTGAGCCCGCGCAACATTTTCCCCAGCAACATCCAGGGCCTGCCGACCTGGTACGAGGCCCGTGTCTGCGAAAAGGGCTACCACGGTCGTCGCGGCGGGGTCGACATGATGGTGGCCATGAACCCGCAAACCTGGGATGCCGACGTGGCCGAGATCGAACCCGGCGGCTACCTGTTTTACGACTGCACGCGGCCCATTCCCGAGTCGAAGTTCCGCAAGGACATCACGGTCATCGGCGTGCCGCTGACCGAAATCACCAATGCCACCTACACCGACCCGCGCCAGCGCCAGTTGTTCAAGAACATCATTTACGTGGGTGCCTTGTCGGTGCTGCTCGACATGGACGCCTCGGTATTCGAAAAGCTGTTTGCCGAGCAGTTCAAGGGCAAAGAGCGCCTGCTGGCTTCCAACATGCAGGCGATCAACCTGGGCCGCGACTACGTCAAACAGCACCTGAAGTTTCCGCTGGGTCTGCAGGTTCGCAAAGCCGACAAGATTGGCGACCAGATTTTCACCGACGGCAATAGCGCCGCAGCGCTGGGCTGCGTTTATGGCGGTGCCACGGTGGCGGCCTGGTATCCGATCACACCGTCTTCTTCGGTGCCGGAAAACTTCCAGAAATACTGTGAAAAGTTCCGTGTCGATGAAAGCACCGGGCAGCACAACTTTGCCATCGTGCAGGCCGAAGACGAGCTGGCTTCGATCGGCATGGCCATCGGCGCCGGCTGGAATGGCGCACGCGCTTTCACGGCCACTTCGGGCGCGGGCATTTCGCTGATGACCGAGTTCATTGGCCTGGCCTACTTTGCCGAGATTCCGGTGACGCTGATCAATATCCAGCGTGGCGGCCCGAGCACCGGCATGCCCACGCGCACGCAGCAGTCCGATTTGCTGTCGTGCGCCTATGCCTCGCACGGCGACACCCGGCATGTGATGCTGTTCCCGCAAGACCCGCACGAGTGTTTTGAACATGCGGCAGCGGCGCTGGACCTGGCCGACCGGCTGCAAACGCCCATTTTTGTGATGAGCGACCTCGACATCGGCATGAACCAGCGCCTGTGCAAACCGTTTGTCTGGGACGACAAGCGCGAATACGACCGCGGCAAGGTCATGACCGCGGCCGACCTCGATGCGGGCAAGGACTTTGGTCGCTACAACGACGTCGATGGCGACGGCATTCCGTGGCGCACCTACCCCGGCACGCACCCCAGCAAGGGTTCGTATTTCACCCGTGGCACGTCCAAGGATGCCTATGCGCGCTATTCGGAACGCGGGCCGGACTACATCTACAACATGGAACGCCTGCTGAAAAAGTTCAAGACAGCCGCCGACCTGGTGCCGCAGCCCATCGTGCACAAAGCGGCCGAGCCCACGCGCATCGGCGCGATTTACTTCGGCTCGACCACGCCAGCCATGCGCGAGGCGCTGGACGTGCTTGAAGAGGATGGCATCCATGTCGATGGCATGCGCCTGCTGGCCTACCCGTTCCCCAAATCGGTCGAGCAGTTCCTGGCCGACCACGACACCGTGTTCGTGGTCGAACAAAATCGCGACGCCCAGATGCGAACCCTGTTGATCAACGAACTCGATGCCAACCCCAAGGAATTGGTGAAAGTGCTGCACTACGACGGCACCCCGATCACGGCGCGCTTTATCGTGAGCGCCATTGCCGCCAAGTTGGCGCTTCTGAAGGAGACTGTATGACCTACCTTGCCAAACCCCGGCTGCACCACCCGACGCTGACCAAAAACAAGGTCGGCTACACCCGGCGCGACTACGAAGGCCCGGTCTCGACGCTGTGCGCCGGTTGCGGCCACGATTCGATCTCGGCGGCCATCATCCAGGCCTGCTGGGAGCTCGACATCGAACCGCACCGCGTGGCCAAGCTCTCGGGCATCGGTTGCAGCTCCAAGGCGCCCACCTACTTCCTCGGTGCGTCGCATGGCTTCAACACGGTGCACGGGCGCATGCCCAGTGTGCTCACCGGTGCCAACCTGGCCAACCGCGAGCTGATGTACCTGGGCGTGTCAGGCGACGGCGACTCGGCCTCGATCGGGCTGGGCCAGTTTGCCAACGCCATGCGCCGCGGCGTCAACATGGCCTACATCGTGATGAACAATGGCGTTTATGGCCTGACCAAAGGGCAGTTTTCAGCCACGGCCGACCGCGGTTCCAAGAGCAAGAAAGGCGCCATCAACACCGACAGCCCGGTCGACCTGGTCGGCATTGCGCTGCAACTGGGGGCCACCTACGTGGCACGCAGTTTTTCGGGCGACAAGGCGCAACTGGTGCCGCTGATCAAGGGCGCGCTGGCGCATGGTGGCGCGGCGTTCATCGACGTCATCAGCCCCTGCGTCACGTTCAACAACCACGCTGGCAGCACCAAGAGCTACGAATACGTCCGCCAGCACGACGAAGCGGTCAGCGTGATCGACTTCATCGCGCCCGGCCAGGAAATCACCTCCCCGTACGCGCCGGGTGAATTGGTCGAGGTGGAGCAGCATGACGGCTCGGTGTTGCGCTTGCGCAAATTGCACACCGACTACGATCCCACCGACCGCTACGCGGCCATGAGCTATATGAACAGCCATGCCGCGCGCGGTGAAGTGGTCACCGGCCTGCTGTACCTGGACCCGCTCCCGACGGACCTGCACACCTCGCTCAACACCAGCGCGCGACCGCTCAACACCCTGGGTGTGCAGGAGCTTTGCCCGGGCGCAAGCGCGCTCGACAAGATCAACGCGGCACTGCGTTAAAACCATCACCCGAAGGAGCCTGTCATGACCGAACGTACTGTTTTTCAATCGATATCGCAGCGCCATGTGGTCAATGTGGCCCCTGGCGCCACGGTGTATTCCGCTGCCTGTGTGATGACGCGTGCCAATTGCGGTAGCGTGCTGATCATCGATGCCAGCAACACCTTGCTGGGCATTGTGACCGAGCGTGACTTGATGACCCGCGTGCTGGCCAAGTCGCTCGACCCCGCCAAGACCACTGTGGCCGAGATCATGACGCGCAATCCCGACTGCGTGGTGCCCGAGACCAAGGTGGCCGATGCCGTGCTGCTGATGATCGAGCGCGGATTCAGGCATCTGCCGATCGTTACCGAAAACAAGAAAATCCTGGGCGTGTTCTCGGTGCGCGATGCCATGCCGCGCGAAGTCCAGGCGGCCGAACAGTTGGCCGAGTTTCACGAGCAGGTGAACGACGCGCTCGGTTGATTGCGCCAGGGCTCAGGAGGACTTCAACAACCACTGGCCAGCCCAGGCCAGAGCGCAGTCCAGGTTGGCCAGTGCCGCCATGCTGGGCGGCTCGCCCAGCTCAAATGCTTCGCCACGAATGGCCAGCAAGGTGCAGGGCGGTGGTGGCTCGCCTTGCACATCCTGAAAGACCTGCAACACGGCCTGTGGCGACAGGGCGTGGGTGGTCAAGCTGGCATCCGGCGCAGGCTTGAGCTCTGTCACCTGAAAAGGCGCCTGGCAAACCCGACTGGCATCGATCAACAGCACTTTTTTTCGCCCGAGCAGATCAAGCGCGTGCTCGATTTGCAGCTGGTAATCCTCCAGAAACTCCACCCGGTCTTGCCAGCGGTCTGGCAGTTGTTCGCGCAAGGCCGTCAGGCACAGCGGCCCCAGTGCGTCATCTCCGCGGCTCGGATTGCCCCAGGCCAGCACCAGGATCGGGGCGGGTTGGCTTGACTCGTCACCGCGATCGCAGCGGCTGTCGACGCGGTCGAAAGTCATGGATGGTTTCACTGCGTTCGCCAGGGCGGGGGATGTCCTGATGCCCGGACTCAGCGGACATCGGACGACCTTTGCACCCGGTCGAGCACCGTGCCATCGGCTGCCAGCAGCGTGATCTCCAACGGCATCCGGCCCAGCGCGTGCGTGGCGCATGACAGGCAGGGGTCGTAGGCGCGAATGGCGACTTCGATGTGGTTGAGCAGGCCTTCGGTGAGCTGCTGGCCGTCCAGATCGTCGCGCGCCACCGCGCGCACCGCCTCGTTCATGGCCTGGTTGTTGTGGGTGGTCGAGACGATCAGGTTGCAGCGTGTCACCAGGTCGTCGTCGCCCACCTCGTAGTCGTGGATCAGGGTGCCGCGCGGCGCTTCTATCACGCCGACGCCGTGGCGCTGGCGCACGCCGCTGGTGACCAGGTCGCCTGAAAGCAGCGCCGGTTCAGCCAGCAGCTCGGCAATGACCTCGACCGCGTGCAGCATCTCGATCATGCGTGCCCAGTGGTAGGCCAGCGTGGCATGGACCGGCTCGCCCTGGCCCCAGGCGATGAAGGCCTGGCGCTCGGTCTCAGCACGCGGGCTGGGAATGAAGTCGCAGTTTTGCACGCGCGCCAGCGGCCCCACGCGGTACCAGCCCAGTTGCGCGCCGAGGCTGCGCAGGTAGGGGAACTTCATGTAGCTCCAGGGGCGCACCTCTTCCTCGATCAGATCCAGGTAGCGCTGATCGCCGATTTGGTCAAACAGGATGCGGCCGTTCTCATCGCGCACGCGCAGCACGCCGTCGTACAAATCCATGGCGCCGTCTGGGCGCACCAGTGACATCAGCTTGGACTTGAAGCTGCCGAAGCGCTTGTAAAGCGCGGGGTTCTGCGCATGCAACTGTTTGGCAATGTCCACCGCATCGTGTGCCCACGCCAGCATCTGCGGCAAATCGCGCTGCAGGCTGTTCCGCTCTTGCAGCGTCACCAGCTTGTTGATTCCGCCTGGCACAGCGCCGGTGCCGTGAATGCGTTTGCCGGCGGTGATGCGGATGATTTCCTGGCCGAACTTGCGCAGCAAAATGCCTTTTCTGGCGATCTCGGGGTGCGCCTGCGCCACGCCCACGATGTTGCGCCTGGTCACTTCGGAATCAAAGCCGAACAGCAGATCGGGTGATGCCAGGTGGAAAAAGTGCAGCGCATGGGACTGCAGGATTTGCCCGTAGTGCATCAGACGGCGTACCGCGGTGGCGCTGGCGCTCACGGGTGTGGCGCCCAGCACACGGTCGAACGCCTTGGCCGCCGCCAGGTGGTGCGACACCGGGCAGATGCCGCACAGGCGCTGCACCATCACCGGCACTTCCCAGTAAGGGCGGCCCTCGATGAATTTTTCGAAGCCGCGGAACTCGACAATGTGCAGGCGAACCTGCTCGATGTGGTTGTCGGCGTCGAGCAGCAGCGTGACCTTGCCGTGCCCCTCGACGCGCGACACCGGGTCAATCGCCACCCGGCGCAGGTGCTCGGGGTGGGCGGCGGTTTCAAGTGCAAAAGTCATGGGAGGCTCCTTGCAGCACAGACCTTCGCGGCGAGGGCGCCGCTCCTACGGGGTTCCGGGGCCATCGCGGCGAGGCCGGCGCTCCTACGGGGTGGCGGGGGCATCGCGGCGGGGGCACCGCTGCTACGGCAAGCCGGATCTTTTGTAGGAGGCCCGCTCTCGGGCCGAAGGTTTTCTTCAGTCATAGCGAATCAGCCCATGCCCCAACTGCGGTGTGCGTCCGGCCAGCAGGTCGGTCAGAAACGACCAGATGGCATCGGCGCTGGGCGGGCAGCCTGGCAGAAAGTAATCCACATGCACCACCTCGTGGATCGGGTGCACGTGGTTGAGCGGCAGTGGCAGCTCGGGGTCGTTGGGCACCTGGCTGCCGGTCACCGTTCCATTGCGCTTGCAGTACACCTCGCCCAGCATCTGGCCCACATCCAATTGGTTGCGCTGCGCCGGCAGGCCGCCATTGATGGCACAGGCGCCCACCGCCACCAGCGTCTTGCAGTTAGCGCGGAACTCGCGCAGCACCTGCACGTTTTCGGCGTTGCACAATCCGCCCTCGACGAGGCCGATGTCGCAGCGGCTGATGGTCTTGATGTCGGTCAGCGGTGAGCGGTCGAACGCGACGTGTTCCAGCAGCTCCAGCAGGCGCTCATCGATGTCAAGAATCGACATGTGGCAACCGAAACAGCCCGCCAGCGACACCGTGGCCACCTTGAGCTTGCGCGGCGCGTGCAGCGGAGGTGCACTGCTTTCCACAGGAGTCATGTTGCATCCTCCTGTGACACCGGTTGGCTGTCAAAGCGGCGCTGGCCGATCGGAATGACGAAGCCGCGACGCTTGGGCAGGATGGCGCCGACCGGGCAGATGTTGGCGGCGCGGTCTGTTGCGCTGATGGCGCTGCCTGCCAACTGGCCGCTGTCGCTGTTGACCAGCAAGTGGCTCGTGATGCCGCGCCCGCCCATGGCAAACACCTGTTTGCCGTCTTGCGCACTGGCGCGCACGCACAGGCCACACAGGATGCAGCGGTTCAGGTCGAGCAGCAGTTCGGGGTGGCTGGCATCGACCCGGCGGTGGGGATAGAACTCTTCAAAATGCGGGCCTTCCATGCCCATCTGGTAAGCGGTGGCCTGCAGCAGGCAGTTGCCGCTTTTCTCGCACGAGGGACAAAAATGGTTGCCCTCGACAAACAGCATCTGCAGCAGTGTTTTGCGCTGGGCGTTGAGCTCGGGGGTGTCGCTTTCCACGTCTTGTCCGTTGGCCGCCTGAATGGTGCAAGCGGCGCCGCTGCGACCGTTGACCTTGACCGTGCACAGGCGGCACGAGCCATGCGCGGCAAAGTCGGGGTGCCAGCACAGGTGTGGAATGTCATGCCCGGCGCGGCGCGCGGCTTGCAAGATGCTGTCGCCGGGCGCGAATTCGACCTCCTGCCCGTCCAGGGCAAAGGTGCCGGGGCTCAAGGCGTCGATGCGGGTGTCAGTCATCATTCAAAATTCTCCAGGTGCGCGCCGCTGTCGTTGCGCCCGGTGGCGCGCCGCGCCTGCGAGAGTTCGGCGTCCATGTCGAAACCGGCCACAAAGTGCAGCGATTTCAAGTGCTTCTCGTAGGCCGGACGGAACTTGGCGATGGTGTCGCGCAGCGGGTTACAGGCCCCGGCACCCAGGCCGCAGTGGGTGGCGCCGTGCATCAGTTTGTCGAGCTCGAACAGCACCTTGATGTCGGCGCTGGAGCCGTAACCGCGCTTGAGTTTGTCCATCTGGCGCACCACCAGTTCGGTGCCGACGCGGCATGGCGTGCAAAAGCCGCAGCTCTCGTGGGCAAAGAAATGGACAAAGTTGCTCGCTACCTCGAACAGGTCGCGGCTGCGGTCGAACACCATGAATGCGCCTGCCGTGGGCACGTCCTCAAAACCGATGCGGCGGTCAAATTCGAGTGCCGACAGGCACACGCCCGAGGGGCCGCCGACCTGCACCGCCTGGGTATCACGCGCGCCGCAGTCTTCCAGAATACGGCCGACGCGGGTGCCAAAAGGGTACTCGTAGATGCCGGGGCGCGCGCAGTCGCCCGAGACCGAGTGGATCTTGGTGCCGGTCGATTGCGCTGTGCCGATGCGTGCCCACCAGGCGCCGCCATGCACCGCAATGTGCGTCACGGCGCAGAAGGTTTCGACGTTGTTGACGGTGGTGGGCTGCCCCAGGTAGCCGTGCTCCACCGGGAAAGGCGGGCGGATGCGTGGCACACCGCGCTTGCCTTCGAGCGATTCGATCAGTGCAGATTCCTCGCCGCACACATAGGCCCCGGCGCCGACATGAATGGCGATGTCGAAGTCAAAGCCCGCCTTGCCCTGAATGGCGTGGCCCAGCAGCCCCAGTTCGCGCCGACGCTGCAATACGGCTTGCAGGTGGTCCAGCAGGTAACGATACTCGCCGCGCAAGTAAACCAGCCCCTGGCTGGCGCCGATCGACCAGGCCGCGATCGTCATGCCCTCGAACAGGGTGTCGGCGTAACTGGTGAGCAGCACCCGGTCCTTGAAGGTGCCGGGCTCGCCTTCGTCGGCATTGCAGACCACGTAATGCGTTTGTCCCACCGCGTTGCGGCACAGTTGCCACTTGGTGCCGGTGGCATAACCGGCACCGCCGCGGCCGCGTAATTTGGAGCGCTTGATGTCATCAATCATGGCCTGGGGTTCACGCGCCAGCGCGGCAGCAATGCCGGCACCCGGCTCTGGTTGTGGCCCAAGTTTGACATCAGCCAGGCGAATCCGGTCGTCAACCTGTGACCATTCCGGTGGCCATTGGGCTGGTGGCACGTGCTGCTCGATCAATTCGGCCATCTGCGCGATGCGCTGCGGGGTCAAGCGGGTGACGACCTGGTGGTGGTTGATGAGCGCTGCCGGCCCCTGGTCGCTCAGGCCGGTGCACGAGGTGGTGGCCACGCTCACCAGGCCATCGGCGCGCGTCTGTTCCGGGGCGACTTTCAGCAAGGCGCACAACTGGCGCAGCAGCGCCTCGCTGCCGAGCATGCGGTCGGTGATGTTGTCGCTGAACAGCACGCGGTAAGCCCCAACCGGCTCGGTGTGGAAAAAACGGTAAAAGCCCGCCACCCCTTCGACGTGCGCCAGCGTCAGCCCCAGAGCGGTCGCGATCTGGCACAAGGCCGGGCGCGGCAGGCAGCCATGAATGGCCTGAAACTCGCGCAGGATTTGCACCAATGCATGAGAATCGCGGCCGTGGCGCTGTAACACCGACGCAAGCTCAGACACCGATGGCCCCGACATGGACGAATTCGCGTTCATGAGATCCAATATAGCGCACAAAATTACAATGCGTCTTGCGAATTGCCTGTGTCCAAGCCAGGCAAACAAACACGACTCAGCAGAACTGGAATTGACATGATGGACCGATTTTTAAGCACCGTGGATGACGCCTTGCGCACCGTGTTTGCCGAACACCGTGGCACGCAGGCCTGTCCGACCGTGCCGTGTGATGCCACCGAGCTCTCGGAGCTGGAAAAGAAAGAAGCGGGTGCGCTGATGCGCGTCAACCATGTGGGCGAGGTCTGCGCCCAGGCGCTATACACGGCGCAGGCGTTTGCCACCGGCAACGAAGCATTGCGCGCCCATTTCCAGAAAGCCAGTGACGAGGAAACCAACCACCTGGCCTGGACCGAGCAACGCCTGAAAGAGCTGGGCGAGCGCCCCTCGCTGCTCAACCCGCTGTGGTACGCCGGAGCCTTCGGCATCGGCCTGCTGGCTGGCAAGCTTGGCGACAAGGTGAGCCTGGGCTTTGTGGTGGAGACCGAAAACCAGGTAGAGGCGCATCTGGACAGCCACCTCAACCGCCTGCCCGCCGGCGACCATGCCTCGCGCGCCATCGTGGCGCAAATGAAGGACGACGAGGCGCGCCACGCGTTCAATGCCAAAGAGCTCGGCGCCATCGAGTTGCCACCACCGGTCAAGGGCCTGATGGCGGCAGCCGCCAAGGTGATGACCACCGTGGCGCACCGGGTCTGATGGTCAGGCCTCCAGCACTTCGAAGCTGGTCGTGATGTCTGCGGTCTTGCCCAGCATGACGCTGGCCGAGCAGTATTTGTCGTGGCTCATGGCAATGGCGCGCTCCACGGCCGTGGCGGGCACGCCCTTGCCGGTCACGGTGAAGTGCATGTTGATTCTGGTGAACACCTTGGGGTCGACGTCGGCGCGCTCGGCGTCGAGCCTGACGCTGCAGCCGCGAACGTCATGGCGGCCGCGCTTGAGGATCAGCACCACGTCATAGGCGGTGCAACCCCCGGCACCGGCGAGCAGTGTTTCCATCGGGCGCGGTGCCAGGTTCTGGCCGCCGTTTTCGGGTTTGGCGGGGTCGGGTGCGCCGTCCATCACCAGCGTGTGACCGCTGCCGGTTTCGGCCACAAAGCCCATGCCCGAGCGCGTGCCCACGGCGCCGGTCCAACTCACTGTGCATTCCATGTTCAGGTTTCCTTCCAGATTCAAGAGCGGCGATTGTCGCTTAGGCTTAGGTGTGTAGGCTCGGGGCGCTTATCATCGGGGCCCTATGAAAACCACCTCATTAAGCCCCGCCGACTACCTGATCAAGATCCTGACCGCCCGTGTGTATGACGTGGCGGTCGAGTCGGCCCTGGAGATCGCGCCGTCACTGAGCGCGCGCCTCAACAACACCGTGCTGCTCAAGCGCGAAGACCAGCAACCGGTGCACAGCTTCAAGCTGCGCGGCGCCTACAACAAGATGGCGCATTTGAGTCCGGCGCAACTCAAGAAGGGCGTGATTTGCGCCTCGGCAGGCAACCACGCGCAAGGCGTGGCCCTGAGCGCGCAGCGCCTGGGCTGCCGTGCCGTGATCGTGATGCCCACCACCACGCCGATGGTCAAGGTCGATGCCGTGCGCGGCTTCGGCGGCGAGGTGGTGCTGTTCGGCGACAGCTACTCGGACGCCCACGGTCATGCGGTGGCGCTGGAGAAAAAGGAGGGCCTGACCTTCGTCCATCCGTTTGACGACCCCGATGTGATTGCTGGCCAGGGCACCATTGCCATGGAACTGCTGCGCCAGCACCAGGGCCGGCTCGACGCCGTCTTTGTGGCGATCGGTGGTGGCGGCCTGATTGCCGGCGTGGCCAACTACATCAAGGCCTTGCGCCCCGAGGTCAAGGTGATCGGCGTGCAGATGAACGACTCCGACGCCATGACGCAATCGGTGGCTGCCAGCGAACGTGTCACGCTGGCTGATGTCGGCCTGTTCTCCGACGGCACGGCGGTGAAGCTGGTGGGTGAGGAAACCTTTCGCATTGCCAGCAAGCTAGTGGACGACTACCTGCTGGTCGATACCGACGCGGTTTGCGCCGCCATCAAGGATGTGTTTGCCGACACCCGCAGCATCGTCGAGCCCGCCGGTGCGCTGGCGGTGGCGGCGGTCAAGCAATACGTGGCCACGCACAAAAAAAAGGGCGAGACCTATGCCGCCATTCTGTGCGGCGCCAACATGAACTTCGACCGCCTGCGCTTTGTCGCCGAGCGCGCCGAGGTGGGCGAGGAGCGCGAGGCGCTGTTTGCCGTCACCATTCCCGAAGAGCGCGGCAGCTTCCGGCGTTTTTGCGAGCTGATCGGCGACCTGCCCAGCTTCGGTGGGCCGAAGACGCAGCGCAACGTGACCGAGTTCAATTACCGCATCAGCGACGCGCAAAAAGCCCATGTGTTCGTCGGCTTGACTACCGCGGCCAGGGGCGAGTCCGGCAAGATTGCCGCGCACCTCAGCAGGCACGGATTCGGCGCGCTCGACCTGACCCATGACGAATTGGCCAAGGAGCACATCCGGCACATGGTCGGCGGGCACTCGGGCCTGGCGCAGGAGGAACGCCTACTGCGCTTCGTGTTCCCCGAGCGGCCCGGTGCGCTGCTGAAGTTTTTGAGCCTGATGCGCCCGGGCTGGAACATCAGCCTGTTCCACTACCGCAACCAGGGCGCCGATTACGGACGCATCCTGGTGGGCTTGCAGGTGCCGGCCAGGGACAGCAAGGCGTTCGACAAGTTTCTGGCCACGCTGGGCTACCCCTATGTGGAAGAAACCGCCAATCCGGTGTACCAGATGTTCCTGCAAGCGTGATGCTGTGCGGGTCAGACCACTCTTGAGGGGACGTGCTCTGAAGGAAAAAATCCATGGCCATGACACTTGACGGCAAACTGGTGGTGGCGATCTCGAGCCGCGCGCTGTTCGATTTCGAGGAAGAAAACGAGGTCTTCGAGCAGGGTGACGACCGCGCCTACATGGCGCTGCAACTGCAGCGGCTCGACATGCCCGCCAAGCCCGGTGTGGCGTTTTCGCTGGTGCGAAAGCTGCTCGCATTCAACCAGGCCGATCCGGTTGACGGGGCTGCTGCGGCGTCGAGTTCAGCCGATGCTGGCGGACTCGAGTCCGCCCCGACAACGCACCCGGTCGAGGTGGTGGTGCTGTCGCGCAACGACCCGGTGTCGGGCATGCGGGTGTTCCGCTCGGCGCGGCATTACGGGCTGGCCATCGAGCGCGGCAGCTTCACCCGCGGCGAGGCGCCCTGGCGCTACCTCAAGCCGCTGCGCGCCAACCTCTTTTTGAGCGCCCACCTGAGCGACGTGCGCGCCGCGCTGGACGCCGGTGTGCCGGCGGCACAGGTATACCCGCGCTCGGTGCACGCCAGCGATGCGCACCCTCTCGAGGTACGCATTGCCTTCGACGGCGACGCGGTGCTGTTCAGCGACGAGGCCGAGCGGGTCTATCAAACGCAGGGCCTGCAGGCCTTTCAGCAGCATGAGATTGAAAAGGCCGGGCTGCCGCTGCCCGACGGCCCTTTCAAGCCGCTGCTGTCGGCCCTGCAACGGCTGCAGCAGGCCGGCACGCCGACCATGCGCATCCGGACGGCGCTGGTCACCGCGCGCAGCGCGCCGGCGCACGAGCGCGCCATCCGCACCCTGATGAGCTGGAACATCGAGGTCGATGAAGCGATGTTTCTCGGTGGCCTGGACAAGGGCGAGTTCCTGCGCGAGTTCGAGCCCGATTTTTACTTCGACGACCAGACTGGCCACATCGAGTCGGCCGCCCGGCATGTGCCCTCGGGCCATGTGGCCAGCGGCGTGCGCAACGGTCACCCTTAGCGTCAGCCAGCGTTGTCGTTGCACAGGGTCTGCTGGTCGCGGCTGGCGGCGCCACTGCGCACCAGTTCATCCAGCAGGGCCAGCACCCAGGCCTCGACGGGCTGCCCGGCCGCTTCACTCGACTGATAAATCTGATTCAGCAGCGGGGTTGCGTGTGCCCATTGCAGCAGGTCGGCTTGGGCGATGCGCTGGACTTCGAGCAGTTTGAACTTGAGCAGCACTTTGGCCGCATAGCGGCGGTGTTTTTGCGGCGCCTGGGCAAAGCTGTCGAGGCGCCGGCGCGCTCGCGCCAGGGCAGAGGCGACATCGACAAACGCAGCGCCATGGCCGGGAATCACGCGGGCCGGTTGGAGTGCCTCGATCACATCGAGGGTTTGCGCCACCTCGGTAAAGGCGTCAGCGCCATCAAGCTCGGGAAACACCACGCCAAAACCGTTTTCCCACAGCGCATCGGCCGAGATCAGCAGGCGGCTTTGCGGCTCGAACAGGATCACCGAATG
>Ga0172367_10000434_pt1 | contig 64455 bp, 64 predicted proteins | sample Lak10m_FD_114542 | JGI IMG/M metagenome (GOLD analysis project Ga0172367, IMG submission 114542) | Freshwater microbial communities from Kabuno Bay, South-Kivu, Congo - kab_022012_10m | ecosystem: Environmental > Aquatic > Freshwater > Lake | place: Democratic Republic of the Congo: South-Kivu... | reverse complement strand
GCTCATTTTTTTGCAAAATATACTGAAGCTTCTCATAGTCAACATCATAATTCAAGAATTCTTTTTCATTTAATATCTCATAGTTTTTTTATAATCAACCTATTTTCTGGTGAGGTACATGCTTCAAAAAATTCATCAACCATAACCGAATCTACATCAGTAGATTGAGCTCGTTCATCATGAAATTTCTCCTCTTCTTGTAACTGCTTTTGAGTTATCATATTATTTTGTGAGTAAATAAATATTTTCTAGTGAAATAATTAATAAAAAAAGTACACGTAATTACAATTGTTTTTCAAATATAATGGTTTATATAAAAATTATTTATAAAATAAGACAAAAAAATGATTCATATAAAAAAAACAAAACCATTGGTTAATAAACTTAATAAAAAGTCTTTTAAAAGTCAGAATTTAAATCTTTTGAATACAAAATTACGTATAAGAACAACATTTACAAAAGTTCCAATAGAAAAAGATATATAATTTGAAGGTATTATATGAAGATGAAATTTATAATATAATATCGTATATATACAGTAATCTACAATAATTCCAAACAACAAAAAAAATCAATACTTAAATATATGTTTTTTAAATAAATTTTTAATATATTCCATACTATTTTTAAAAATATAATATATATAATCTATCTCATTGTTTTAAATAATACTCATTGAATATATGTAGTAATTTTGCTTGGCAAAAACTTTAAAACAAGCATAAGTATTTGTACTTTAACTCATCATAAAAGAATAAATGAAGATTTGTCTTTTATAACAGATTGATATATCTTTTTTGCCACGAAATCTGGAGTTAACAATCATGTACCACTATCTTCTTTCTTTACATTAGCTACTTTCTGGAAATTAGTATTTGTTCATGAAGGAGAAAAAGTGACAACTTTGCATTTACCTTTTAGTTCAATCCACAAAGCCCTCGATCGACTGAGTACAAATGCTTTAGATGCAGCATAAAGAGACATTCATGGAAGTGGGAAATATCATGCACTACTAGCTATATTTACTATTGTTGATCCATCTCTTATAAGATTATTCATAAGCACTTTTGTAATAAGGATATTTGCTGTAATATTTACATTCAAAGTAAGTCTTATTTGTTCTAAATTTAATTTTTCATAATCTCATTTAAAGCCTGTTCATACATTATTAACTAGAACTTTGATCTTATATTTATTAACTTGATTTGTTATTTCAAATATGCTATTTTCCAACGATAAATCTTTCCTAAAAATTATATTATTTCATTTTATATTATCTATATTGTTTATCTCTTTGTCAATTAAAATAAGTTTTTCTCATTTTTTAATTAGTAGATTGGCTAGTGATAATCAAATACCGTTATTAGCTCAAGTTATAATCCAATATCATGAATTATTTATATTAGTATCGATAACTTCATTTATATTGTCTTTGAACTTTATGTAATCCTTAATATTAAAGTCTTTTTTTAATCAAACATCCAATGCGCAAAGGTAATCAACAAATAGGTTGTTTATTACAAGAGGCAACATATGGTGTATCTTACCCAAAAGCCATTGAAATCTAGGTACAAATATTTGCTTTAAATTTTTATTATATATTTTTTCAGAAATTATTTTAAATATTTCTCATATACTGATAGATTCTGTTTCGGCAATATAAATTTTATTTATAATCTTTTTGTTATCAATTGTATTACAAAGTATATCGGCTAAATCTTCCACGTGAATCAATGATACTTTTCAAGGGAAATTACATTTCATTAAAATGGATTTTTTATATATCATAGAAACAAATTCATTTATATGAGATTTTCTCCTCATATTTGGTCACCATATCCAGGTTGGTCTTATTATAGTATAAGGTACTCAAGATGATAATATATATTTTTCAGCTTTTAATTTAGATATTCAATATTTAGAAGTGGGTGATGGTATACTATTAGCATTAAGTAATTTCTTTAAATTATCACTTTTTTTTCTATCTAGGACTCAAATGGTACTTATAAAAATAAAGTTTTCTATTACCTTGCTTTGTTTTAATATATCTATTATATCTTTTGTGGGTATATAATTTATAACATCATAGTCTTGTTTGTCTCCAAAAGTAGCATTTGCTGCTATATGGAAAAAATAGTTACAATTAATTATTATATCTTTTAGAGAAGAAATATCACTTAAAGAACAATTAATTTTCTCCAATCTTGAATCTTCTAAATCTATTTCGCTATTATTAACTAATACATAAAATTTTGCATTAACGAATTTAGAAAGAATTTTCTTTAAAAAAGGTTTTCATACAAATCAACTTGATCAGGTAATAAAAATCTTTATTTGTCCTTGTTGCATATGTTTTATATTAAACTTCATAAAATTTTTCATCCCTATATGGTAAGTCCTTTATGTTTTTATAAACATAAGGATATTTTTTTATTATCTCGTCTATTATTGTAAATAATTCATCTTCTGAATAAGCTTTGAGTCAACTTTTCTTTGTTTTTAATTGTAAAAGTATCCTTTCTTTTATTGTTCAAAAAGACCTAGCAGACAATGTCATTTCAGGATAGCTTCCAAAGTTACAACCAGGACATTTCTTAGTTATATTAGTAACGTTATTTCTAAATAATTTAGATTTATAAATTTTAGGAAAATCTGGATCATAAACATAAATCTTTTCTCAAAATCTATGATCGCAACAAGGAGCGAAACTACCGTCAGGTAGTATAGCAAAATAAAGATTAGGGCTATCACATACATTTTTATGTCTCCGTGATGGATATCATGTTTTTACAAAATCATATATAGAATCTAAATAATCGTCAGAATCAAATAAGTGTAATCACTCTCTTTTCTTTTTCTTCAATCTTTCAATTAACGTTTTTAATTTTGGTAAATCATCTTCTTGAAATTTAAAATAATAATCATTTCATCTAAAATTAAGTGGACTATCTTTTCAAGTAATATGAACAGGAACTAATGATAGTCGCCATCATATTTTGGTAGTAAAATCCAGAATAGCATCAATCTCATCTATATTGTATCTGGAAAGAACACATCATAAAGCACAAATTGAATCTTTAGCAGGAAATGTATTTGAAACAAAAGATATCATTTTCATTGCATTTCTTCGAGATCATTTTAAACTATTAATATAATCCGAAAGTCACTCATCTAAAGAATCTATACTAATATTTATATCTCTTAATCAATACTCTACGCATTTAGCGATTTTATCTTTTTTTATAAGTAATCATGCTGTTTGTGTCCTTACATCTAAACTTTTAGATTTAAATATTTTTACTATTTCATCAATATCCGGTCTAAGAAATGGCTCTCATCAAGTAAGTAATACAACTCAAGCTCAGATTTTTCTAAGATTTTCTGCAATTTTTTCTATCTTATCGGGATCAAATGGTTTAAGATCAGAATTAGCTTCAACTATATTACACATCTTACATTTTTGATGACAAAACTTTGAAATGTAAAATTGTATATAAAAAGGTGAGTTTTTTGTTAAAATTGCTTTTAACATAGATAATTTTGTCCTAAAAGAAAACATAAATAATTAAATAAATAATAAATCTTTTATACTACACTTTTTTAACCATACACTTTTTTGATTATGTATAATGGCCTCGATTTATCTTCTTTATATATTCTACCTATATATTCTCAAATTATTCAAAGAATAATCAATTGTATACCACCAATAAGGAATACTAATATTATTAATGTAGTTACTCATGATACGAAAATACTCGGATTAACAAGCTTCACTATTATAAAAATCAAAGCTATTAAAAATCATAATCAAGAAAAAATAAATCAAACTAGTGTAGCTAATCTTAAAGGTAGATTAGAAAATGAAAATATAGCATCAAGTGATAAGTTAATCATTCTATTCCATGAATATCCCGTTTCTCAATAAAGTCTCTCTTTTCTTTCAAATTCAACAAAGGTTTGTTTAAATCATATCCAAGCAAATAATCATCTTATAAACCTAGATTGTTCATTTAGTTTTATAATTTCTTGTAGAACTTGTTTTGTAAACATTCTAAAATTTCATGTATCTTTTGGGATATCTACATCAGATAGTTTATTTATAAACCTATAGAAAAAATGGGCAGTGGTATCCTTAAAGAATCAATCTGATCTTTTCTTCCTTGTAGCATATACAACATCATATCATTCAATTATTTTATTATACATATCATGTATTATTTCAGGAGGATCTTGGAGATCTGTATCCATCATTATAATATAATCTCAATCAACAATGTCCAAGCCAGCTTTTACTGCTATTTCATGTCAGAAATTTCTACTAAATTCAATTATTTTTATATTTTTATCTTTTTCCTGTAGTTCTAATAATAACTTCAAGGAATTATCTTTTCATTTATCGTCTATAAATAAAAATTCATATTCACAATTAATCTTTTTTACAATTTTAATTAAATGTTCGTACAAAATATTAATATTTTTCTCTTCATTATAAATTGGCAATATAAATCAGATTTTTGACATTTTATTTATATAAAATATAAAAATATTATTTTTTTATAGAGAACAATAATAAATCACTGAGCTTATATCTCACAATGTTTTATATTCATATTTTTTTGTACAATACTCTTCCATTGTTTTTAACGATTTATTATAACTATTACTTAGATAATTAAAGAAGAATACATATCAAGATCAATTATCTTTTATATATTTATCAATTGAGTTTTGTTTTGGAGGTACCGGCGTAAATACATTCTCATTCAACCTAAGATGATAATTATTTATAATATTAGCCAATCTTGATTTAAGTTGTTTATCCGGCTTTATAGAAAAAATTTCTCAAATATCTCTATATATTACAGTCGCTATTGGTCAGGCGTTTGTCGCGAAATCAACATATATTTTATCAGACAATTTACAATTATGATAACAATAGTTTAACATACCATTATACGCATTGTCTAATTTTGGTTGTCATACTTCAAATGTATGAGATATTATCAAAAAAAGATTCCATCCGGCCAATAATAGTATAAAAAATCTGATAAATAAATTTTTCTTTAAAAAAACATATAATATAAACGATAGCGTAGATAGTAAAAAAATCATATATAAAAGTATTGGTTGCACATATATAGCTCTAGAGACACTAGTAGATAATATGAATATTTTATTAAAAGGATTTGCTAAAAAGTCGTTCATACCTAAAGGGATCTGAGTATAATCGATAAATACATAATTGCATAACAAGATTAATATTGTAGATAATAACATATATATATAATTCTTAAATTTTCATATATTAAAATAGCTAATATTATAACCTAAAATGATTACAAGATATGGAATCGCATGCATGAAGTAGCGAGGCATATCTCACTGTCTAACCACAATAACATATAAAAAGAAAAATATGATTGGTAATAGTAAAGAATAGTGTTTTTTAAAAGATTTTAGAGATAAAAATATCAGTAATACAATTGGAGATAAATATAAAAGTAACTGTCAGATAAATAATAATGGTGACATAAAATTGTGATAATTTAAGGTTCTCGATAATAGTCAATTAAAAGATACTTTAACAATTTCAGGATCTAATTTAAAAATCATAAATACAAACACACTAGAAATAATTCAATATAATAATATTCAAATAAATAGTCAAAAATATTTTTCTTTTATATTTTTTAAAAAAGATTTAATTTTTCATTGATTTATATTAAATATATACACTAATAATATAATAAATCCTGATGCTAGCCCCAAGATTGGACGAGATATTGTCTCAAAAGATAACAGTAGACTTATTAAAAATATATTATGTATTTTTTTAAATCAATATTTAAGGCTAATAAAAAAACTAAGTAATATAAAAAAACTACCTATAGCAGCATCCAAATCTATTATAGTGTTAGATAAAAATCAATAATAATATATAGAATAAATTCCTATTGAGTATAAAGCAACATTTCTATTATACAATAACTTAGCTAAGCTATATATTAAGACAAAAATTCATACTGAAAATATCAACGAAATTCGTCTCATCGATAAAAATCAGTTAAATATTATATTAAAAGCTTTATAAATAATAACAGCGAAAGGTAAATGCGGAATCCAACTTATCTTTTGGTCAAATACAGATGTAATGTCCAATAATTGTAACCACCATAAACTTTCTTCCATCCACAAAAAGTTTTTTATACTTATTAATCTTAAACCTATAAATATCATAAATATAATTATTTCAATTTTATTTTTTTTAATAAAATTGTCTACATATTTTATCCGATCTTTTTTTATAAACATAAATAATTATAATACGAAATAAATTATTTTCTAATTTCTTTAATTTCTTTAACTAAAGCAACAAAACTTCTATAATTAAATAATCATAAAACACAATAAAATCAAATTCACACAAGTATTAATATGCTAAAATTTTTATACCTTGCCAAATCGTCAAAAATAAATATAAAATTATTTGTGTATAAAATTATGCCAGTTAAGATTCATATTATTAAAATATTAATAAGTAGATATTGCCAATCAAATTTAATTTTTATATATGATTTGATTATAATATAGCTTTTCCAAAACAATACCATCCATCAAGCTATCATTGCAATGACTGCTCATATAAGTCAAATCTTTAATACGTAAATTAATAATATATTTAGTACTACATTTATTAGCAAGGCCCATCATAATATCTTTGCTCTTTCTTTTGCCTTCCCCATTCATGCCATTATGCAAAAATTAATAATAAATAAGACATTAAATACAAGAAATAGTCAAATATATGTCAGTAATATGCCAGAATAAATAAATTTCACGCCGAAAAGTATATAAGCAATCTGCGGCCCAAGAGATATAAATAAGCCTCATATACTTAATGCTAATATAGAAAGATATTTATAAAGAATATTCAACATTATTGCTAATTTTACATAGTCATTTTTGGTGATAAGTTCAGTAACAATAGGGAAAATCAAACCTATTGTTGGTCACACTATTATATTATAAGCCAATATAAGATTAAAAAATATTACATAGTATCATGCCTGAATGGCTCATAAAAGATTTATTATTATCTGCTGATCTATCTGTCCCAATAGAGTTCACGCGTTAGCTGCTAGAAATACCCATAAAGAATATCTAAATTGAATTTTAATATTTTTTTTATCTATTATAAATTTACCATATTTTAGTGTATATCAATATTTTTTAATAAAAACAATCAAAGCAACTATGATTCATATAACTAGTCAAGCTAACCACACTAGACTAAAATTATTTATATTCAGATTTCATCCAAAAAAAAGAATAGCAGTACATATTAAAACTCAATAAATTTTAACCATTTCTGTAAGTCAATTTGAAATTACATCTTGAAAAGCATAAAAAATAGATGATAGGACTTGAAATAAATTAATACCTAGAAAGTAGAAAGATATTATTTTTATAATAGACGTAGCTGTTTGACTTCAGAAGTGATTTATAGCCAGCCAATTAGCTCAAAAATATAACAATAATCATATAGCTATTCAAGAAATAAACTGAAGTATCCATGTAAGATATATTATAGTCTTGTAGTAATCATATTTTTTTTCTATCCAATACTTTGGAATAAAATATTGTAGAGCCTCTGTTAATCACATATCATTATATAGAGACACCAACATAACAAATCCAAGAACACTATAAAAAATACCTATATCTCATACTGATAAAGCGTTAGAAACTATTACTTTTATAAGATATCATGTTGGAGCAACCATAAACATAAAAAAATAAGCTCAGAATCATTTCTTAATTAATTTTTGTCCCAATGGTTGATCTGCTAATAATTCTCAATCCAAAAGATTTATTTATAAACTAAAAAATCTCCAAATCACTCTACAAAAGCAAATCAAATTTTCAATACAAATTTACATTGTCACTACGACGTTATTGCTGTCATTTCGAATGAAATGAGAAATCTATTTTTTTTGTCATTTCGATAGCCTTAGCATCCCCATCCATTCGGGACCGAATGAAGTGAGTGCAGAAATCTTTCTGGTTTATTTATCAAAGCGATTTCTCGATTCGCTATTTGCTCACTTGAAATGACAATATAATAAAAGACTTTAAAGCTATCCTTCAAATTCAGTCTGTTCTATGGTTTCTTTGAAATGAAGAACTCTTTTATCATTACTATCAAAAATAAAATATTTCACATCATCTTGCATATCAGACAATGATAATCATTCGCATCTCTCTAATATTTTTGATTTTAATTCAGATGAATTTTTAATTCAGATTTTTTTTAAAATATTCCAGTCAGGTTTTTTATTATTTGCTAATATAAAAATAATATCAAAAATATCTCTTCATTTGTGCCTGCTAAATAGAGCATTTATTTTATATGATAATAATTGGTCTAGGCTTACTATATTGATTATAGTAGATACTTCAAATTTTTGTAATAATATTTTTTTTATAGGATAGTCAAAACCTTGAGCTACTGTGTCTATTTTGATCATAATTTTTTCGGTCTCCATACTTGCTAAATTATTATCAAATAATATTTTGGGTATTTTGATAATACAGTGAAATGCTCATTTATATATATGTCTGATCTCTACTATATATCATTCTTGTTCTAATTTTTTTTGTATTACATTAGTTATATTTTCAAATTCTACTTGAGTTAATCATCGATTATCAAAATCTAGATCTTCAGAGAATCTTATATTCCCATATCATATTCTTAGTGCTGTTCAACCTATAAAACAAAGCTTCTTTGATTCTGGACATGAAAATATATAGTCCAATATTTTGTATTGTAAATATTCCCTAAGGATATCTTTTTCACGGCTATGAAGCATAGGTGGATAATTTGATTTGATGTATTCTAAATTAAGCATTTTGTTTTACATAAGAAATAAAATCCTGTATTTTTTTTTGAAACTTTTGTGATGGGTATTGTTTAGCATACCTTTTAAATTTTGTTATATCTACTTGTTGCATAAATTCATAACAGTCAAACCTAAGTTCTTCAAAATCTTTTAAGGTGTTAATATGTTTTCTAAAATACAAAAAATCCAATACTGCTTTTTCTATTTCAGCTATTTTATAACTTATATTTCATATGTTTTTAATTTTATATCCAAACATAAGGTTTTTCTTGATAGAGTGGTATATAAATTTACCAAATATAGTATCAAATTCTTGTGTTTTTTTACTTGATACAGCTGTAATAGCAAAAACTCATTCTGGTATAAGATGATAATATGACAATGCTACTTCCATGGAAATATAAGATGGATCATATATTTTGTTGCTTATATAATATAACACATTATCATCTACAATTGCATCTCAAAAAATATACCAAGTTTTAATTATTGGCTTAATATATCATTTCTCAATCCAGTTTTTTAGATTGAGTTTTGGAAAATTTTCTTCGATCTTTCTAATTTCATTCAAAGAAATAATAATCCTTTTTTTAAATGTTTGGTAGAATTCTTGATATTTCATTTCTTTAAAAAATATAAATATATATCTAATGGAAATATAATATTCTTTTTCCCCAAAAAAGCAAATTAATTTTTCAATACTAATTTACCTTATTATTGTGGATATAGTCCTGTCATTTAAATTCTGTTTTTTATCGTTTATTTAATTCTAATTATACAGGATATTATAAACCCTCCTTGTTAGAAACAAAACAATTTTTTTTCCATACTCATCCCAATCTTCTCACCACATATATAACCCTTTCAATATCTCATTCAAAAAGTTTATAATTATGTCTTTTTTCTAATTTCAAATTCATCGACGCACAAAGTTGCAATAAATCTTGTCTTTCTTGTTCATCAACTTGCTTAAATAATATCCAAACTCCTCATTGTTTAAGTAAATGCTTAGTTCGTGGTAATAATTTATCTACATATGCTACGGCCCTAGCAGTAATAACGTCAAATTGTCTATCTTTACAATCTTCGGCTCTTTTCCAAAGTAATTCTATATTTTCAATTGATAGTTGTTTAACCATATCTCATATTGCATCAATTTTTTTTCTTACAGAATCTATGCCTGTAAAATTCACTTTAGGATACTCAATAGCCAGAGGTAATAACGGGAAACCTCATCATGTACCTACGTCACATACTTGCATTCATTCTTCGAAATCAAAAACTTTCTTCATTTCCATAGCATCCAAAATATGTTTCATATATACGCCTTCTTCATCTCTAATAGCACTCAAATTAATCTGACTATTTTTCTCTAGAAATATTTTTATCAATTTTTCTCGTTTTTTATCCATAATTATATGTTATCTAAAGTACTGTTATTTTAAATTTTCTTGTCTCTCTGAATAAAACGAAGAGTATAATACAAACTTTATATCCTTCACTTCGTTCAGGATGACAAGTCATATGCCCTCTTGTCACTCTGAATAAAACGAAGAGTATAATATAAACATTATATATCCTTCACTTTGCTCAGGATGACAAGTCATATGTCCTCCTGTCACTCTGAGTAAAACGAAGAGTATAATATAAACATTATATATCCTTCACTTTGCTCAGGATGACTAGTAATGTGCTCGACATAAAAAGTATTAATATAACTAATTTAGTTTATCAAAGCCATCTAATTTTTCAACATAAATTTTCCATTGAAACAGAAAAATATAACACTAAAAAATAACAACCAGACCTGCCTGACGGCAGTCAGGTTTTTATTCAATTATAAAAGTTATGTTCCAAATATCCTATTCTCCAAATCTTAAATGAGAAGTTTCCATATCATGAAGCAAAAATGCTGCCTTACCTATAGTCGTAGCAAATTACCTTATATGAAATAAAGTCAAATTATTAAATAAACCCAATATAATAGATATAAATAATATGGAAAAGCTTGCAGATGATGCATTAGAAAAATCTGAGAATTTTTTTGATTTAACATCAGAATTAGCTACTAAATTTAGAGCTTCAATATTGCTTATCCCTTTGTGATTACACAGATACGGTAAAGTAAAATTTGTTGGGACTTGATGATGTAAGATAGGTAAAAGACCACTAGATTCTTTTGATGATGCACTTATAAAAGCAGGAATTTCAATAACAAATGATGAATTTAAAACATATCAAGTAACAGGCAAGCCCAAAAAAAATATAATGCTTCAAGAATTTTCTGTTACGACAGTGGAGGCTTTGATAACATATCTAGCTTTTTTGCCATGAATAGATTATGATATTAATATATATATGGTTGCCACAGAACCACACGTAAAAAATTTAATAGCATTTTTAAATAACGCATGAGCCGATATCCGCTTATGAATAGATCATACGATCATTATCAGACCATCATCTATAAAAATACAGAATTCAGAATTTAAAATAATATCTGATTATATAGAAGCTGGTACTTATTTTGCAATCTGAGCCTGAGCTGACAATAGTGATATAATTATTAAAGATTTTGATGTAGATGATCTTTCTTCGATTTATAGTGTGTCAGATAAAATTTGAATAAATTTTAAGATACTTGATAAAAATAGTATTAGAATAAAATCTGGTGACAAAGCTAATTATAAATCTAGCAAGCTTGAAACTAGAATTTATCCATGATTCCCTACAGATTTACAATCAATATTTTGAACATTATTAACTCAAGCAGATTGAATATCAAAAATATTTGAAACTTTATATGAATGAAGATTTTGATATCTTACAGAGCTCGAAAACTTATGAGCAAAAACAGAGATTCTTAATCCTCATGAAGCTATAGTAATATGAAAAACAACTTTAAAATGATGATATGTGACTAGTACTGATTTAAGGTGATGAGGAGCTATGGTTTTGGCCTGAATAATGGCTAAATGAATTACACATGTAATGAGCGAAGAAATTATTGCTAGATGATATGATAATATTATTGTTAAATTACAGTCAATATGAGTAAATATCAAACAAATTTCTTAATTGCTAATAATATATCTTTTTTGTTTATTATTTAATAATAAATCAATTTTAAAATAAACTTGATAATGAAATATATTTCATTATACATAATAATGTTTATTATATAAAAAAACATATGAAAGTAAGTATAGCGTTTTCTGGTCCAGCTTGAACCGGTGTAAACACAGCATGACTTTTACTCTGAAATCTTTTGTCTTCCAAATGATATCATGTTCTGGGAGATAAAGAATACGCATCTATAATCAAATGAGATAATAATGACTTCATCGTTTATATCTCTGATGAAAATACATTTATTTCAAAAAAAATAGATTATTTTTTCGCTCAAGACGATTTTGCAATTTCCAAAAACGAAAAAATTTATGAATTAAAAAATATCTATAATCTTAAATCTTGTGACTGTAAGTATAAAAATACTTTTTCTTTCGGTGCTAGTTTAAAGCTACTTTGAATAGATATTCAAGAATGAATAGACCTAATTAAAAAAACTTTCGAATGAAAGTCTAGTTTAGATCAGAACTTAATTGATTTACAAAAATGATACAATTATCTTGATGCTAGTCCCTTTGACCTTTCATCTAATTTATGAAACCCTAAAGAATTTAAATTCTGAAATCAAATAATAGGGGAGTGAGCAATTGCAAGTTGATTGGAACGGTATAGTGCTTATCCTATGACTCCAGCAAGTTCTTTGATAGATGTTATAGTTCCTTATTGTCATTCTGAATCAAAAAATGTCATCCTGAGTGAAACGAAGGATATAAGTAAAAATCATTCATATTCTTCGCTACGCTCAGAATGACAGAAAATTATCTTTTTCCAATGAGAAGATGAAATAGCAGTTGCTATGTCCATGCTTGGAGCAAAATTTGCAGGTAAAAGAGCAATGTGTTGAACAAGCGGTTGATGATTTGCTTTGATGAGTGAAAGTATTTCTTTTTCCAATCAGACAGAAATATGATGAGTTTATATCCTATCGCAACGTGATTGACCAAGTACATGAACGCCGACTTTTACATGACAATGAGATCTTAAATTTTCTCTAACTCCAACTTTTTGAGAAACATCTCCGATAGTTATAGCTCCTTCATCATACAAAGATTGATATAATCTAATCTGAAAAGCACTCAATCGATCAGATATTTACCAACATCCAGTAATCGTATTATTGGATAAACAATATTCAGAATCTTATATGTCAATCGATGCTACTAAATTTAAGGCAGAACCAATAAATAGAGGTGAATTTGTGTCTAATGTCATCCTGAGTGAAACGAAGGATATAAAAGAGCCAAACAATTCATATTCTTCGCCTACGTCTCAGAATGACAGTTTAATATGATACAAAAGATATTCATTTACAGATTCCTGAATATCTCCATATACAATTCCATGAACAGAAAATGGCGAATTTATAGCGAGTTCTTATGAACACGATGAATACTGAGCTACCAACGAAGAACCAGATATGAAAAAAAAGATGATGGAAAAAAGATTTCAAAAAATGGAAACATTCATTCAAAAAGAATTTAATTCTAATTTTTACTGATACGAAATTATCAATCCAGACGCTTCAAATTTCTTCATAACTTTCGGTTTCAACTCATACGTACTAAAGGATGTCATTCTGAGTAAAAAAAATGTCATCCTGAGTGAAACGAAGAGTATAAAAGAAGAAAAATTATATTCTTCGCCTACGTCTCAGAATGACAGTTATTGAATTATTATTATCAAAATTATGCAGCCATTTGATATGAGACTCAAGACATGGCTTGAGGATAACAAAAAAAATATCCAAAGTCTGACATTTGTTGAAATGAACTATACCTGACAATTACAAGAACTACTTACAAACCAATGCTGATTAAACACAGATGATCGAAATAAAAAAATCAAACATATCAGAAAATATGACCTATATCCAATTTTTGAAGAAGACCTTCTTTAGCCTAGGGTCATTCCGGTGTTATTGCGTAACTGCAACCGGAATCTAACTCTATTTAACTATAAGATTACGGTTTATCCCACAATGACGGAGCTAGAAACCTTAAGTCGAAATAACAGTTTAATTACTTATTATAAAACATGAGAACATGACTTAATAAATTCCAACGGTGTCCTTGATGTTGAAATTATTTTATTCATTTAGCAATTAAACAAGCAGTACAAGAACTAAATATTCCAAAACATAAACTTGTTTTTGTTACATGAATTTGATGTAATAGCAAAATGAGTCAGTATTTAGATTGATATTGATCAGAGACTTTACACGGTAGAGGACTGCCTTTTGCTACAGGGATAAAATTATCTAATCCTGATCTGACAGTTATTTCCATTGCATGAGATTGAGATTCTTATGGTATATGACTCGGACATTTACTTCATTCAGCTAGAAGAAATATAAATCTAGTGCACATCACTTGCGATAATGAAAATTACTGACTTACGACATGACAAGCATCTCCTACAACACCACTTGATATCCAGACTAAATCTACTCCAGACTGAAATCAAACAAAACCGTTTGATCCAATACAATTAGTTAAATCAGCATGATGTGAATTTACATATTCAATGCCAGATAAAGATATTAAATGATTAAAAGAAAAAATTAAGGAAGCTATTCTACATCCTTGATTCGCTCATATAGATGTCCAACAGCAATGTCCAAGTTGGAAAACACGATAAATTCTTTAGTCATTCTGAGTGAAACGAAGAATCCATGATAATGAAATTAAAATAACTGGATGTTTCGCTATACCCAACATGACAGTTTAAATAGTTTCTTATGTCCAAAATAAAATTAACTGTGATTTTATCATTGTTTATAGATATACTCTGATTTACTATAGTGATACCAGCACTACCTGATATGGTTAAATATTATAATACGAGCTATTTTATGATATCTATATGAGTTACAGTATTTGCATTTGTATGATTATTTTCTACACCGATACTATGAGCAATGTCTGATAAATATGGCAGAAAGCCTATTCTTCTGTTTTCAGTCATTTGAAGCTTTTTATCGTATATAATGGTTTATTCCTCTCCACTTTTTCGAGTATATATGTTATCTAGGATAATAAATTGATTAAGTTCTTGAAATATATGAGCAATACAGTCGATATTGAGCGATATTTCCAAAGACCACAAAGAACGTGCTCTAAATTTATGATTATTTTGAGCTATATTTTGAATATCATTTATAATCTGACCATGATTATGAGCTTTTCTCATGAGATGGTGAATAAAAGCTCCTTTTTTACTTAGTATGGTACTTTGTTTTATAAATGTTATTTTTATTTTATTACGACTTCCAGAAACCAATAAATTATTAGATAAAGCAAAAAAAATTAAATTAAATATAGTTCATATATTTAAAAAAATGTTTGTATCAAATGAAAAGAAATATTATATTATCTTTTTCATTATAAATCTTGCTATCATGGTTTATCAGACTTCATTTACATTGTTTTTGAGTGAGCGTTTTGGGATATCAGGACAAATGAGTTGATATATATTGGCTTTATTCTGACTTGTAATGGCAATCAATCAATGATTGTTTCTTAAACTATGGTTAAAGAAATTCTCAAATAAAAAATTAGTAAGTATAAGTATGATATGAATGGCTATAACATATATATTGGCTTTTTTAAGTTGAAATATGTGGGCGATTATAATATTAATTGCAGTATCCTCTATATTTCAATGACTTTTCCGTCCAGTATTCCAAAATATAGTTTTATGACAGCATAAAGATGTAGGAACAATAAACTGAAATATGACAGCCATTGCTAATTTAGCCAGTATCATATGACCTATTGTTTGATGATATATGATAGATCAATGATCATCACCATTTTCTTTGGTTGCTATACTTATTCTGATATGATATATTTATTCCAAGAGGGTTTGTGCTAAACAAATAGAATAAATCCTTTTATACGCTTTTACGTTTTTACGTTTTTGCATGTATTCAAAATGATTTCGAATTACAGAAGAGACCTGAAATAACTCCTTTTCTTATAATATTAGAAAACAAAATAATCCTGACCCACAAATTTACGTTACAAATTTAATTCAGTGAACAATCGATGATATTCAGATTTGAGATAAAATTGTTTTTGAAGAAATTGATTCTAAATGAGAAGTTCAATCCTTCGTCTGACTAAAACACTTCGTAAAATTCTTTATAAACTGTCATTCCGGTGTTATACATTTGCAACCGGAATCTACTAATTCAGATCAAATTCCCATCTACATCTTCGATAATCACAACCATGCATTATTTTTTCGATATCAAGAATTACTTGATTGAAATATTTCTAGATGAATTGATTTGATACATATAGATCAGCACACGGATATGAATAACAATTCCAATGTCATCCTGAGTAAAACGAAGGATATAAATAACATCTTTCGCTTCACAAACTATAAATGTAATGTTTGAAATTTCATCAATCCTGCAGTTCAAGATTGACTAATATCTCAAGTTCTTCAAATCAATACTGAATATACTTTACTAAATCATTTCAACATTTGAACATTGCAACATTGAAACTTTATCTTAGATATCGACCTAGATTTTTGGCATCCTAATATGGGAATAGAACAGTACAATAAAAGTATTGAAATAACAAAAAATCTGATCTCACAAGCAAGTTTAGTTACAATAGCAACTTCACCATACTTTCTAGATCAGACTTTAGCAATTAAAATTTTGGAAGATATTTTTTCTAATTAAAATTTCGTTTCAACGCTTAAACGTTTCCATCGTCTTATATATCTAAATCTTTTACTGATTTAGCATGAGTTAATATAAAGTGTTTTCTAGGTTGTACTTCTTCTCACATCAATATTCTAAATAATCTATCTGCTTCTTCAGCGTCATCTACAGTGATTTGATTTAGAGTTCTTTTATTTGGATCCATTGTAGTTTCCCGTAATTGTTCTGCATTCATTTCTCCAAGACCTTTGTATCTCTGAATTTCTGTTTTTTTATCGTCCATTCACATATCTGCAGGCGTTTTGTTTTCATCATAAACATAAACTTCTTTTTTTCATTCAACAAATCTATAGATAGGAGGGCACGCTGCATATACATGTCAGTTATCAACAAGTGGTCTCATAAATCTAAAGAAGAACGTCAATAATAATGTCCTAATATGAGCACCGTCAACATCGGCATCAGTCATGATTATAATTTTGTCATATCTGAGTCATTCTAAATCAAAACCATCTTTTATACCACATCATATTGCAGTTATAAGAGCTTTTACTTCATTATTTGCCATCATTTTTTGTATTACAGCTTGTTCTGTGTTTAATATCTTTCCTCTAAGTGGAAGTATAGCTTGAAATTTACTATCACGACCTTGTTTTGCGCTTCATCATGCAGAATCTCACTCTACTATGTAAAGCTCGGTTCACTCTCTTTTTTTATTAGCACAATCTGCTAATTTACCTGGCAATACTCATCATACTAATGTATTTTTTCTAAGGACAGTTTCTCTAGCAAATTTTGCAGCCAATCTAGCTCTAGCAGCCAAGTCTATCTTTTCAAATATTTTATCAAATTCTGATTCATTTTTAGCAAAAAAATCTTTCAAATAGTCATAAACTATATCTTCTACGGCAGCTCTAACATAGCTATTTCATAATCTTCATTTTGTCTGTCATTCAAATTGTGGTTCTGCAATTTTTACAGTAACTATAGCATACAATCAATCAGTCACGTCGCTATATTGATATTCTCAAATTTTTTTATCTATTTTTTCTTTTTCTTTTCAGATTTCATTTATGATTTTAAGTAATGCTGATTTAAATCAAAGTAGGTGAGTCCCTCAATCTTTTGTTGGTATATTATTTACAAAGGATAAAGTGTGATCATTTGTAGTATTTACAAATTGGAAAGATATCTCCGCTAAACATTTATTTCATTCTTTATTTATATAGTGTGCAGAAGACAAGCGTTGTTGTTCTCATACAAGGTTATTTAACCAAGTTTTTATTCATCCTTCAAAACAAAATCTTTGACGTAATCAAGATTTTTTATTTATAAAAGTGAATGTCACTCAAGGTGTAAGATAGGCAGATTGTTTTATTCTAGATACCTCTACGCTTTCAGAAAATTCTAAAGTTTCAAAGATTTGATCATCTGGCATAAAAGTAACTGTAGTTCAACTCTTATCTGTCTCTCATACGATTTCTAATTCTCATTGTGGAACTCATCTAGAATATTTTTGTTGATATATTTTACCATCTTTATGTACCTGTACTTCTAACCATTCAGATAATGCATTTACTACAGATGCTCATACTCAATGTAGTCATCAAGAAACTTTGTATGTTTCTTTATCAAATTTTCATCATGCATGCAATACCGTAAAAACTGTTTCTAATGCTGATCTTCAGGTTTTTTCATGTTTATCGACAGGTATTCATCTACCATTATCGGAGATGGTTACAGATCAGTTTTCATTTAAAATAACATTTATACTAGTACAAAATCAAGCTAATGATTCATCAACCGAATTATCAAGAATTTCTTGAACCATATGATAAAGTCACTTAACGTCAGTGGATCATATATACATTCATGGTCTTTGTCTTACCGGTTCCAATCATTCCAACACTTTAATGTGTGAAGCGTCGTATTGCTTTGAAGCATTTACTACTGTCATGTTTTTAAAAATTATAAATTTTAAAATCGTTGAAGCGTTTCAACGTTTAAACGCTTAAGCGTTTTTTATTCTTCATCATCATCTTTCCAATCATCATCGTCATCTTTAATCTTTTTTCATTTTTTTAATTTTTTTGGCTCGAAATCTTCATCTAAATCATCATCATCGTCAAGATAACGATTTTCTTCCTCTTCATCGTCATCATTATATCTTATTTTAATTTTACTCTTTTTCTTTTTCTTTCATTCTGCTTCCATTTTTGCTATATCATCTTCAATTCCGAGTATCTTTTGTAATCAAGCATGTTCTTTGAGTTTTTGTATAACTTTTTGTTCTATCTGTCTTACTCTTTCTCTAGTTACATCAAACTCTTCTCAAACTTGTTCTAGGGTATATCTAGGTCAATCTATTCCATATCTCATTTTAACAATTTTAGCCTCTCTTTCATCAAGCATCTGAAGTATCATATCGAGATTTTTTCTCAAAGCATTTTTTTCTGCGAATTGGTCTGGTCTAAGAGTATTGGGATCTTCCAATAAATCTGCCAAAGTGTCCCTTCATTCATCTCATACCTCTCTATCAAGAGATACATTACCAAATATTACTTCCTCAAGTTTTTTAATTTTCTTGATAGGGAATCATAATTTTTGTCATATTTCTTTAGATGTAGGTTCTCTTCATAATTTTTGAAATAATAATTGGTATGTTTTATTATAAGAATTTATTTCATCTATCAAATGTACAGGTATCCTTACATGTTTACTCATATCAGCTATTGCTTTTGTAATACTTTGTTTAATCCATCGAGTAGCATAAGTAGAGAATTTAAATTCTTTATCTGGATCAAATTTTTCAATTGCTTTTATGAGTCATATATTACCTTCCTGTATAAGATCTGAAAAACTCAATCTAGACCCAAAAAATCTTTTTGCTATACTGATTACTAGTCTGAGATTGGACTCAATAAGCTTTCTTTTGGCATTTTCATCTCATTTCTTGATTCTTCTAGCAATATCCCTCTCATCTTCTGCTGATAATAATGGTATCTTGGAGATATCATTAAAATATAATTTTATAAAATCTTTATACTGACTATCATTGACTGTATGTGTTTTATCATAAAGTTGTAATTTCCCGAGTCTACTTTCCTTCACAGATGCTTTTGCTTCTAGTTCCAATAATTCTTCAATGGTAATTATCTTAATTCATAGTTTATCACACAAGTCATAGAACTTTTCCAAAATTTTTGCACTTCAATCCATATCATCAATCTCTGCGATTATATCTTCTTCTTTTACTGATCATCACTTTGCTCATTGTTCTAATAATTTTTGTAATGATTTATTTAGCTCTGATATGTCATCTTGAAATTTCTCCCAAAGCTGTTGTTTCATTTTCTGCATAAAGCTAATAATATAAACTAAAAAGCAGCTAATAAGCCAAGATATCAAAAGTAAATTATATACTTGACAATAATATAAATATATATATAATATAATATGTGTAGTAGAACACGCTAATATATTAAAGGCAGGATTACTTAACTATAAGTAGTTCTGCTTTTATTTTTCAACAAAAAAAATCACGTCAAAAACACAATAGTGATTTTAAAAAAGATATCAACCCAAACTTGAAAATAGAACTAAAATTGATAAATGTAGATAAATATTGTTTTAAAATTCGAAGTATAGAATAATTTAACTTAGATTTAATAACATTTAACCAAAACTTTAAAATGAGAATAGTAAAAAAAGAAGAACTTCAAAACTCCACTCCATTTGTTGCTCCATTGGGAGAAATAATTTATGAAATGATTTGAAAACCAGATCATTTGGGATGAACAACAAATCACAGTTTAGCTACTGTACTTTTACATCCATGAAAATGCTCTCCCAATCACTATCATGAAATTTCAGAAGAAATTTATTATATACTTTCAGGTGAAGCAAGGATGATAGTAAATAATAAAGAATTTAATATTTCTGGGGGTGATTCATGTCTAATAATGCCAGGAGAAGAACACGAAATATTTAATGACTCTGATCAGGAAGTAAAATTTTTAGTGACAAGCTCTCCAGCTCGAGATCCTACAGATACACATCAAAAGAAATATGATTTATAATTTATCATTTAAAACAAATTAGTAAATGTTCCATTACTTTAAGTGAGACCTAAAGATTATATGAAATAAGATTTACCTTATAAACGACTTAGTTTGAATCCAAGTAAATTATCTATGATCTCAAAAGAAATGAGAATTTTTTCTTTATCCGTATTTGGATGATAATAAAAAATCAGTTTTTTATTATTGTTTTGATACTGCACAGCAGAAAGAAATGTTTGAAGAAACACTCAAAATATCTTGAATTTGACCCAAGACAGCTTTTCAGATAGTTAAACTACCCAAAACTGATTTACAAAACGCAATCAAAAATTTAGATGTGAAATATTTTCAATCTATACCTTGAATCTGACCCAAATCTGCTAAAAAAATATTACTTGAACTTAAAGGCAATTTTGATATAGACGATCTACAAAAATTAGACATAGATCAAAAGCTCTATAAATCAATAGTAACTTCACTCAAAGGATTCGGTTATGAAGCTGATACTATCAAAAAAGCATTACAAAAATATGATTGAAAAATTACAAAAGAAAATATTCCTACAGTTATAAAACGAATAATCTCAAATATCTAAAAAACTAAAATTCTCAAATACAAATTACCAATCTCCAATCTCCAATTCCCAATTACCAATTTATTTAATTAGTTAATTTTTACAAACATGTTAAAAAAAACTTTAATTATTATTTCTTTATCGGCTGTTATATTTTTAGCCGCATGTACAAAAAATCTTCCAGAGCCACAAATGACTCCTCCTGCACAAGAAGCCACTAACAATGAATCTTCTCTTACACGAAATATATGTGGAGAATATACAGATCAAAAATGATTTTGATCAAATGCTTATTTAGTTCGAGATGTAAAAAAAATAGGATGATTCCACACTGGGACAGTACCTTTAGAATGATTTATGTCAGTTTGTAACTGAAACTTTGTATGAACTCAGATTACATTCAATTTTGTTAATCTAACAGTTTGAGACATTACAGATCAATGAATGAACCAGAAATTAGTTGATCATTTAAAAAGTGACGATTTTTTTAGTACAGAAACATTTCCTACATGACTTTTTGTATCTAAACTTTTAACAAAAAATCTTGATTGATATAATGTAGTTTGAGATCTTACTATCAAATGAATTACAAAAGAAATTACATTTCCTATTAAAGTCACAAAAATCTGAAATGAATACAAAAACAATTGAGAAATAACAATAGACAGAACACTTCGAGATATTATGTATTCATCAAAGAAATTAGTTGATACTCTAAAAGATAAAGCTATAGAAGATATTATCAAAACTACATTTGAACTTACTACCTCTCCAGCTCTTTAGTTTAATTGTGCTCCTTTATCAAGGAGCTGGCGAGGAGTAAGCGATGAGACTGAGGATTTAAAAAACAAAATCTTTTTTAATCATTTAATCCAATAATCTTTTTATGAAAATCTTAATAATAACAGTTCATCCAGAAAAATGATGAACAGTAAATTTGATAGCTCAAACCTATGCACAGCAACAAAATAAAAATTGAAATCAGACTGAAATTATAGACCTTTATAATACAGATTGGAAATTAGATTTTTTTAGTTTTAGTGACAAGAGTAACGAAAAAAATATATCTATTCGACAGTCCAAGATATTAGAAGCAGATGAATTAGTTTTCGCATTTCCAGTATGGCGATGAGACTGTCCAGCAATATTCAAGAATCGATTTGAAAATGTATTAGTTCCTTGATTCGCATACAAATATAAGGACAACAGACCAGTCTGATTATTAGATAAAAAAGCTAAAATGTTTCTGACATGTGATTGACCAAAAATATTTTTTAGCATATTCCCATTATCAATTAAATATTTTTGGAAGTATATGAGACTAGGATTCTGTTGAATAAAATTAACGGATTTTGTACTATTTGATACTATGAGGAAAAGAAAAAAGAAGTCTGGACGAGAGAAAAAAATAATAGAAAAAGTACAAAAAATCGCTTCAAAATAAATAGTATTGACAATTAGCTTAAAATACTTATTCATAAAGTGAAACATAAATAAATATAAACGAAAAAAAAGAAAAATTATGGAAATAACATTTTTTGAAAAGGAAGTAAAATTGCACTTTCGGATATCCAGAGAAGAAAGTTTTCCTGAATTATTCTCAAAATTAAGTAAAGCAATCGAGGAACAGAACTTCCAAAGTACCTTTTTTGACGGAAAGGAAAATAATATCGGACTGTCTGCAAGCCTTTGTGGTCCCTTAGATCGGCCTAAAGGATATTACTGCAACATAACGTTAATGGAAGAAGATGAAGAAAGATTCTACAAGTTCATCAACAAATTTTGTGAAGAAAATGGAGTTTCTTTCAAATCTCCAATTAATTAAATCGACACAGATCCATGAAAAATCACCTTCGAAGAAGTATAATTAAAACACATTGTTCAGAAATAGTCGGCTTTTCTAGCTGACTATTTTTTAATTATAACTTTCTAGAATCATATGCCCGATGAAGTAATGCTTGTCTCTGCCTTTCCCTACAATCCCAATCCATAGGATAACAATTATTTTTTACGGCCATCCAATGTCTTTTGATTGCTCTTCGTCTTTTGATCTGTCTATTATCTTCATCTGTTATTCTCCTTCACATATAATATCTACAATACCGCTGAAACCAACCTCTAGGATCATCAGGATATATTCGTCATTTCTTTTTTCGCTCTTTCAAATCCATAGATGCATTTACTCAGAAAAAATTCAATTTAGCATCTTTTTTATCAGATAATTTTGCATTTTTAAACCATTCAATAGGAAATTCATCTTTACAATCAGTCATATATCTACCTCCAAAAACTCAAGCTTCCAGCATTTCTTGTGGACTTAGTTGAGGTAGAAAATCTTCACGAAAATTTTTACCCATCTCTTCTGTGAGATAGTAAACGTATCATTTTTGCATTTTATCATTTACTATAATTTTCTTTTGCATTTTATTTTTTACTATCCAAAAAATCTTTCAATTTATCTAAAGCTAATCTTCTATGACTTATCTTATTTTTTTCTTCTCTACTTATTTCTGCAAAACTACAGTCATATCAATCTGGCATAAAAATAGGGTCTCGACCAAAATTAGTCTCTGCTTTAGGTTTTGTTATTTTTCAATTTATTGCTCATTCAAAAAAATTAATTTCTCAATTCTGATTGCAATATCATATTAATGTTTTAGCAACAACCTTATAATTATGAAATTTTTCTGCTATCTGAAATAATCATTCATTACCAATTTTTTCTAAAAACCATTTGATCAATGGTCAGGGTATCCCGTTTAAACAATCCATATAAAGTGAAGTATCTTCAACAATAAATTCTCAATCATGATATTTGCGAGCTTCGATAAGTTTTGCTTGGATAATTTTATATGGATCTATTTCTTGTATTTCTGGCAGATCAATATTCATCTGCTCGATATAAGGCAATATAGCCTGAGCTTCAGCTAGTTTGTTTTTATTTCAAGTTATAAAGTATAGCATTATTTAATAAGTTATTATTCTAAAATATATTCTCGTCACGGTTGCCATGCTTTTCTTTTTCTCCAATCATTAGCAAATGCTTCTTCTCGAGTTTTTCATTTAATTATTACATCCAATACTAATTGTGGAGCCTTATGAGCAACTATAGCAACATGCTTATTATTATAATTTGTTTTTAAAAATTCCAAAAAATCTTCAATTCTTTTTTTTACATCTTCATAACTTTCTCACTCTTGAAATCTTTCATAAATACTTTTTTCTTGCAGTGGTTCAACTATTTCAGAATCTTTGGCATTATATATACCATAATTACATTCTCTAAGTCTATAATCAATTATAATTGGAACTTTTTCTTCAAATGTTAATCTAGCAGAATCAATAGATCTTTTAAGATCTGAACAAAAAACAGCATCAAAAGAAAAAATATCAACCTGATTTTTTAGTTCTATAGCTTGCCTGATTCCAAGTTCAGATAATTCTACATCATACCATCATGAAGAAATATTTTTTTCATTATCAGTAGTTGTTCCATGAACAAAATAAGTTATTTTTACTGTCATAATTATTAATAACTACTAAAAGCTAACAGCTAAGTGTTAAGCACTTATAGCTAAGTTCTAATATAACAATCTCTATCTTGAATTCAAAGTCATATTTTATAATATTCATACATTTACTACATATCACAAAATATGTCTCATCCATGTTTAGAAAAAAATTGTTGACGATGTTGTGATCCAGTTAAAATAGATAAGAGAAGATGGTTCACAGATGCAGATATTCCTCAAAATTCAAAATGAGAAAAAATATGGATACGCAAAAATGAAATTCGAGTATCAGAAAATCATTCAGATACTGTTAAATTAGATATATTTGAATGTATAAATTATGATAAAGAAACAAAAAAATGTAAAGATTATGAAAATAGACCTCCAATATGTCACAATTCATGATGCGCAGACACCAATTCATGCAAATCTATACATGAGCAACATAAATCCGCAACAAGTGAAAAATTTATAAAAATAAAACATCCTAAACCATGAAAAAAATTTTAACTAGCGATAGACGCATCTGATTAATATTTGGATGAATATGAAATGAACACGAGGTTTCTATAAATTCTGCTAAGAATATAGTAAAAAATTTTGATTACAAAAAATATAATCTTGCTCTTATTTATCGAGACAAGAATTGAATTTTTTATAAAGTGAATGATATATTCAAATTAAGTAAAAAAACAAAAATCAATATTCAGGATTTTAAAAATACATTTGATATTGCATTGTTGATGACTCATGGAAAATATGGTGAAGACTGAATTTTGCAATCTATACTTGAATTTCAAAAAATAAAATATTGCTGATGTCGTGTCCTTTCTTCATCATTATGTATGGATAAATCGGTATTTAAAAATTTCCTATCATGACATAATATTCCGCAAGTAAAGCATATGAATATTGATCTACTTTTGGATTCCAAACAAAATATAAGTTCAAAAATTACAGAAATCAAAAAATCATTCAAACTACCAGTTTATATTAAACCATCAAATTCTGGTTCTTCAGTTGGTATAAGTAAAGTAGCCTCTCGAAATAACTTAAATAAAGCTATAAATAATGCATCTAAGTATGATAGAAAAATTATAATAGAACAATGACTTAGCGACTTTAGAGAAATAGAAATTGCTATACTTGGGAATAAAGATATTATAAGTTCTGATCCATGAGAATTACTTAAACAAAATGATTTCTATAGCTATGATGAAAAATACGAGCTTGATAATGTAAATATGCAAATCCCCGCAAAACTTACTGCAGTTCAAATTAATCAGATAAAAAACATAGCTTCCAAAGTTTATAAGCTTTGTGATTGTAGTTGATTTGCTAGGATAGATTTTTTCTTACACAAAAATAAAATATATCTAAACGAAATCAACACATTACCTTGATTTACAGACATATCTATGTTCCCTATGCTTATGAAAAATACATGACTTACTTACAAACAATTAATCAATAAAATCATAGACTTAGCCTTTTAAATTTTTTAATTCGTTAATTTGTTAATTTTTAAATGATAGAAAAAATACGCAACTTTTGCATCATTGCACATATAGATCATGGCAAATCCACATTAGCAGATAGGATGTTAGAAATCACATGAACAGTTAGGAAGATTGATCACAATCAAATGCTTGATCGCATGGATATAGAACAGGAAAGATGAATTACTATCAAACTTACTCCTGCTAGAATGCAATGGAAATGATATGAACTCAATCTTATAGATACTCCAGGACATGTAGATTTTCAATATGAAGTGTCTCGTTCACTTGCTGCAGTAGAGTGAGCAATTTTGCTTATCGATGCAAGTCAGTGAATACAAGCACAGACATTATCAGTACTATATCAAGCAATAGATCAAAATCTGACTATAATCCCAGTTTTAAATAAAATTGACTTACCAGCAGCTAACCCAGAAAGAGTCGCTCATGAAATAGAAAATGTAATAGGAATAGATAAATCAGAGATATTATTAGTATCAGGGAAAACAGGGGAGTGAGTTGAACAAGTTTTGGATGCAATCATAGAAAGAATATCTCAACCCAAATAAAAAAAATTCTCAAGCTAATAAAGCGAGAGAATTTTAGGATTGTTATAATACAAGCATAGTTAACTTTCGGTCAATAATTTATCGTAGAAATCGATTGTATTTCTCGAAAGTGATTTTAAGTTTTCTAAATCTTTTACATCAGATGGCTTTTCTTTTTGAAAATCAGCTATTTCTTTTTTAACAGTTAATCTAGCTTCTTCAAAAGTAAGTCTGTGAGGATCGAATAATTCATTAGTCCTTTTGATGCGTAAATCAGATATTATAGCTTTAGTATTGTTATCGATATAAGCAACAAATCTATGTCCGCCTTCCACCAAAAGAACAGAATAAAACTCTCCAAATTTAGGATTCATATCTGTTAGCGTTTTTACATACCTCCATTGGAGCTGTTTAAGTAGAGTAAGTCTTTCTTCTGCTTCTCGCAGATTATCTGTAGCTTCCTTGAGTCTTTTCTTGTACCACTCAATAGTATCAGGAGAACTTTCAATTTCTTGAATAATTTGTTCTTTGATGATATCATCAATGTTTTTAATTTGTATTGATTTTAATTTCCTTGCTACATATTTTACTCTAAATTTAAATTGAAATAAGATAATAAAAAGTAAAATCAAAGCAGCAGGCATACAAACCATGAACATTAATTTATTATCTTGTTCATCAATCATTGTAGAAATTAAAAATACAAAGATAGAAACAATGCCAATAATAATAAGGAATAAGAGTAAATAAAATTTCGCATTAATTCTTGCTATGGCATTTATCTTTTCATTTACTTGTTCTTCTTTAGCATTAGCATTTAATTCTTGATAAAGATCATCTTTTGTAATCATAGCATTTTCCTCCTTTTGTTTTTTTGTTTTACATTTTTTTTTGTTAGAAATAAAGTATTTAATTTTATTTAAAAGTCAATAAAAAAAATCCCAAAACTAATACAGCGGGATTTTTATAAATATAAGACAAGAGCTAAAATTAAAAGAATAATGAAAGCTAAAATAATTATAGGTTTCATATAACTCATAAAGATTCTTATCTTCACAAGTTTTTTGGCTTTCCAGTAAGACATTTTTGTTTCCATTTTTTATATGTTTATATATATACATTTATCTATAATTATTTCTAATATAAAGTCAATACTTAAGTAATGACTTGAAAAAACATAACTTATCTATAATAATAAACTGATTTATTTTTTGTTTTGAAAAAATTATATGCAAAGTTTGACATCTAGAGCTTTGATTTTTGACTGTGTATATGATACTTATAAGTGAGTAGTAGCATATATAAAAGCGGTTGAGTGAAGCTTAAAAGCATGAGATCAACTTTACCTTATACATACAGACAAATATGTTGATATCACAGAAGTATGACATTTCACACCAGAATATAAAGCAGATAAAACAATCTCTCACTGACAGATAGGTTATGTAGTGACATGAGAAAAATCAGTTAGAAACGTACAGATATGAGATACATTTGTGGGTGGTATATCAAGAAATTTTAATATTGAAGAAAAAAAGAAGCTTGCTATACCGGGGTTTAAAAGAGTCAAACCCTATGTTTACGCTTGAGTATATCCTATAGATACAAATGATTATGATAAGCTCAAAGATTCGCTGGAAAAATTATCTCTCAATGATAGTGCAGTAGAATATGAGATGGAAGATTCCAAAGCATTAGGATTTTGATTCCGTTGTGGGTTTCTTGGTATGCTTCATATGGATATTATCAAAGAAAGATTATCTAGAGAATACAATGTCGAAACAATATTTACAATTCCAACCGTAGTTTACCTAGTTAAATCCAAGCTTCTTACTATCCCTCAGATCAAATCATGAAATAATATTCATAATCTAATAAAATCTTGATTTTACAAACATATCTGTGCTCCTTTGGAAAAGGAGCTGGATTCGTCAAAGGCGAAGACTGAGGATTTAACCCCAGAATATTTAGAGGAACTCAAACCTCGATTAGTAGTCCGCTCCTGAGTAGATATGATAGAATATGGTATGATAGATACAATTCTTGAACCTATTGCAAATGTAGAAATAGTCTGACCACAAGAATATGCATGAAATATAATGTCTCTGTGTCAAGAATATAGATGAAAGATTTGAAAAATGGATTATATAGATGAGACTAGAGTAGTACGACATTATGAATTACCGATGTGAGAAATTATTATAGATTTTTATGATAGACTCAAATCAGCAACAAAAGGTTATGCTACTATGAATTACGAATTTAAAAATTATCAGGAAGCTGATTTAGTTAAATTAGATATATTTATTAATAATGAAAAAGTAGAGGCTCTAAGCTGGATTGTCCACAAAGATAATGCCTATTATAAATGAAAAGATGCAGTGGAAAGACTCAAAACACTGATTCCAAAACATCTTTTTGCTATTCCTATCCAAGCATGAATATGAACCAAAATGATCGCTAGAGAAAACATATCAGCAATTAGAAAAGATGTGATTGCAAAGTGTTATTGATGAGATGTAACAAGGAAAAGAAAGCTATTAGAAAAGCAAAAAGAATGAAAAAAGAAGATGAAGGCTATATGAAGTGTAAATGTACCTAGCGATGTTTTTATTAAAATGGTAGCAAGAGGATAGAATGAGAACAAAGTGATTTCAGCGGGTAGGATTTTTATAAAAATGGTAGTAAGGAATTAAATATTGACATTTATTACGAAATCATTAAACAAATATAAACAAAAATTAAAAAAAATGGACATTATCTATCCCAATGGAATTCCCGTAACTTTCACAAGAAGTTCTTCGGGTACGACAGGCTCAAAGAGATCTAATATTTCTCCACGTGATCTATCTAAAAAACGATTTGATATCGCAATAATAGAAAAGAAAGATGGAGAAATAAAGGTGATCTACGGTATCCGTGCTACTTCTATCATAGCAAAAGCACAGGTAAAAGACTACGAACACACTTTACACTGGCCACTAAAAATTGGCAAAAGAAAAGGAGCAGATATAGTCGTTTTATCAGATAAACATGGCAACTTGAGCATTAAGCAGGGCGAAGAAGCCAAAAAAATTATCAATGAGAAGATAATTCCCAAGGGATTTGAGGTGGAATTTATTCCTCCCAAAAGGGAAAAAAAAGTAAAAAATTACTAACTAATTAAAAGACAGGGGCGGTTTATCCGACCCCTTTCTCGTTTATGGAAATTTGCTTTTTTTAAATTTTCAGTTAAAATAAGATATCTCCTAAAATGTCCTCCTTTATAAAGGAGGTGCCGAATGAAATGAGGCGGAGGATTTATATAAAAAATGAAAATGAAATCAGCCTGAAAATTATTTTTCAAAAACGTACTATTTCGAGAAATAATGCTCGTCGTTTTTATTATACTTTTGTGATGATTTTTATTTTGGAATATAGAGTGATTTAAGTTTATAGATTCTCTATATTTTACTATTACAACAATGGCAACTATATGATTTTGAGATATAACGCCCCAAACAAATTTATGAAAAATATTTGTAATGATATATGCATTTATGTGAGTCCCATTATTTATTTCACTTTCCTGATTAATATTAGAATCTAGATTCAATAAACGTATGAAACAATACATTACTCATTTCCATAAAGAATTACACAAAGCAGAAGAAGAATTACAAGAAGTAGAAGATAAAGTATGAGAAGGATTGTGAGATGTAATAAGACAAGAAAAAAGAACAGAAATAAACGTAGAAAAAACTCAAAAAGACGTAAAAAAAACAAAAAAGAAAGTTGAAAAAATAGAGGAAATGATCGAAGAAGAAATGGAAGATAAAAAACCACGGTGGAAAATTCGAAAGAAAAAATAAAATATCTTGATAAAAAATATAAATAACTTATAGCTTAACTAAGCATTAAGCACAAAGCGTTAAGCATGAAGCTTTTCAACTTTTGCTTTCAGCTTTTTACTTTTAGCTTTCTACTTTTAGTTTATGATTTTGTGAATTGACCCTTGAGTTAGAAAACTATGATATGCTATCATCAAACCAAATCTTGAAATCATAGATGCGGGGATACTTTTACAAGATCAAAAATCTCCTACTAGGGAAGATCAATTTGTAAGGATAAAAGAAATTTATGATTATTTTGAAAAACTTATAAAAAAATATAAAATAAAAGCAGTGAGTATAGAAAAACTTTTTTTTACAAAATTTAACCAATCAAATGCTGAATTCGTCTATGGTATCAGGGGAGCTCTGATAATGCTTTTTGTAAAAAACAGTATTCAAGTCAAAGAATTTACTCCCATACAACTCAAAAAAGCAATTACTTGAAATGGCAGAGCTGACAAAATACTTGTTCAAAAATTTATTATGAAATTATACTGACTTAAAGATCTACCAAAATACAATGATACTGCTGATGCCTTGTGATTGGCATATATTATTAAAAATTTTAACTAGTTGTTTTCAAAGGGTCTTTGCATGCCTGCTCCTCAATGGCGATGGTGTTTGAGCAAACCAAACAACATCAATTCAATTTATACTTAAACTGAGCCTAGGGACCCTCTGGGAAGCGAAGCATATTGAAATGCTGATCATAGAAAGATAAATATCATAGATGACTAGTCTATAAAAAATGTTGCGAGTCTGTAAAGACGAAGCACTTTTTGTTACTTTTTCTTGCTGGGGGAAAAAAAGTAAGACTATAAATTATAAACTATAAATTATAAACTAGTAATCCCCGCTAAAATTTCACATCAATTATCAGTCACCACAACAGTATATTCCCATTGTGCTCAAAGATCTCCATTTTGTGTATATAAATTCCATCAATTATTTCCCTCTACAAAATCATCTGAACTTATTGCAGTTATAGGTTCAAGGGCGACTACCATTCAGTTTTTAAATTCATTTTTCATTGTATCTGGATGTGGTCGATTATAAACATAAGGCTTTTCATGTACAGCAGAACCTACTCAGTGTCATGTAAGTTTTTTGATTATAGAGAATCATCATTTTTTCACTTCATCATTTACAGCTTTAGAGAAATCATATATTTTTTTTCAATCTACTATTTTTTGGACTCATTCATTAAGTGCTTTTTTAGTAACTTGTATCAAATTTCGTGCTTGTGGGTTTGTTATCTCTCATCATATTACTACGCTAATCGCAGCATCAGAATATCATCATTTATAAATTACTCAAGAATCAATTTTCAATAAATCTCAATTCTTTAAAATATAATTATCTGGTATCCCATGCACTAAACAATCATTTACAGATAGACATAGATTTGCAGGGAATCATTGATATCATTTAAAAGCTCATTTAACATTATTTCTTTTCATAAATTCTTCAGCTATAATTTCTAATTCTACAAGTGTTATTCAAGCCTTACTAAAATTTCAAAGCATCAACAAAAGTTCATTCAAGTATTTACCAGATTCGCGTATATTATCTATCTGTTGTTTAGATTTTATCATATGTCATATTAAAATAAAATTACAAAAAATAATATAAATATAACAAAATCATAGTCAATCAAAAAACTTTAAAAAATATTAATTCTATTGAAATAAAGAAAACAATGTTTATTCTTCTCTACAGAAAAGTGTTGTTTGAAAATCCTTTCCTTGAATATAAATCAAGAAGGGTTTTTATTTTCTTTGCGTTTTTATGTATACATGAACCTCAATAGGAATATTTAATATACTATGACATTATATAGATCAGATATTGATATTTAGTATAAAATCACGACGACTTCAAACTCTAGAAATGACTCCATTAATGTTGTGAATTATATTGCAAATAGCAATTATTGTAATAATAATAGTTTTGATAAGAGCTAATTCCAAAAGCAAATTTTCATTATGATTCTGATTGTTTTTTGAATATATGTATGAGTTTTTCGAAGAAATATTATGAAAAGTACAAAAAAAAACTTATAAAATATATGTAACAAGTCTCTTTTTTGTTATATTATTTTCCAATTTATTAAGTTATTCACTTGATCTTATAAGGGTTGTCTTCAAAGATATAGAAGCATTGCCAAAATATATAGTTATCCCGACAACAGATTTTAACTTTAATTTAGCATTGGCTATAGTTAGTATAATAATAATTATATATGTACAATTTCGTCGTGCATGATTATTAAAATTTTTCTTAGAATATATACCCATCACATGAAAAAATATTTTGAATATAGAAAAATGAAATATGAAAAATATTTTTTATTATCCAATCAAAGTGTTTGTAAAAATATTTGATATAGCAATATCACTTTTTGTTTGATTACTTGATATTATATGAATATGAGCTAAAGTAATATCTCTTACAGCGAGATTATATGGTAATATGCTCGCAGGATGAATATTATTATGATTATTAGTGATGTGAGTTAATAGTATGTTCCATAATGTTTTTGAAACATGATTTCCTATTATATGACCTATTATACTTTATGCCCAATGATTATTAGTAGCTTTAATACAAGCATTTGTATTTCCTCTTCTAGTAGCAATATTTATTAAAATAGCACAAGAAAGTGAATAAAATATTTTATATTCTAAATTAGAAAAAAATGGATACGAGTTTATTTATCTGAGCGGGTCTAGCAATAGGTTTGGCTTGATTATGAGTCTGAATATGAGAATGATTGATTGCACAAAAATCATTAAAAATTATGTGAATGAATCCTGAGCTTAGTTGATCGTTTTTAGTGCTTACTATATTAGGTATAGCACTTACAGAATCAGCAGCTATTTATTGATTAATAATAGCTCTACAAATAATCGGACTAGATCCGGCTACTATTGGTTCATGAACTGTTATATGAGCATGATTAGCTGTATGAGCAGCATGATTTTGATCTTGAGTATGAGAAGGACTGTTGGTTGCATGAGCAATGGACGGAATATTAAGAAATCCTGAAATGAAATGAAAAATAATGACTTACATGATATTGTTTTTAGCTCTTGTTGAATCTAGCGCTATATATTGATTAGTAGTAGCATTATCATTATTAGGCTAATACGACACACATTTAAAATTAACATAAATTCAAATGGAAATTAGTTTATCTTCACTAGTAGCTCAGATTATAAATTTTTGAATAATGTTTTTCTTGTTTGCAAAATTTGCTGCCAATCCTATTGCTAAACAGATAGAAAATAGAAGAGATTTAATAGGCAAAATCAAAAAGGCAGACGAACTTTATAAGCAAAAAATACAAGAAGCTGAAGAAAAAGCTCAAAATATAATTTCTGAGTGAATGAAAAAAAAAGAATCAATAATATCTGAGTGAGAATCTCTAGCTCTTAAGAAACAAATAGAAATAATTGAAGAAGCTCAAGAAAAAGCGAAAAAAATTAATATAGAGTCTCAAAATATAATAGAGAATATGAAATCTAGTTTAGAGAATAATTTTATAGAATCTGTGAAAAAAACTAGCAAACTTGTAGTGAAAAAGCTTTTACAAAAAGATATAGATTTACAAAAAGAATATTTAGATGAAATAGTGAAAAATTCATTATAGATTTATCAGAAAGATACTTATCATGTGAAATAATAAAATTATAAATATTATCTCAGAATCCTCTTTATCATCAAATGATACTGTTTTTTATTTTGAGATTATATCAAAACTTATTAAAAAATACTGACAAAAATTACAGGATATACAAATACAAAATATCATAAAAAAATGTGATGAAAAAATTTATTTTTTATTACAAGTATTACAAAAGTATAAGAAAGATAATATACCTGACATTAAAACGATAGTAAAAGAAATCAAAAATAAGTCAGAATATAATCCTAGTTTTGAAATAAATATGATAGAGACTTCAACAAAATATAATATAGAAGAAAAAATACAAAAGAAATTCCCACAAAGCACAATCAAAACAAAGAACAATATAGATTTATGAATTTTTATACATTGAGGATGACGATATTACAAGAGAAATATAGACCAAGATTTAGAAAAAGTTTTATGATAATATTTATTTTAATATAATAAAAAATAGCTATGTTAGACTTTCAAGAAATTTTATCAAAGATAGATAAACAGATCAACGAAACCAATTTAGATCAAAAATTTAGTAAGCAATGAGAAATCTTAGAAATCAAAGATGGTGTGGTTTTGGCTACATGATTAGAAGATGTAATGTTTTCAGAGATAGTAGAATTTGAAAATGGCTCAAAATGATTAGTATTAGATTTATCATCGGATCAGGTTTGAATATTAATATTATGAAAATGAGAATGATTAAATAATGGACAATTAGTAAAATCTACATGACAAGTATTTTCTATAAATGTATGAGAAAATTTTTTATGAAGAGTTGTAGATGCTCTTGGGAAGCCTATAGATGGTAAATGAGATATAGATAGCACAGATATATATCCTATAGAAAAAGTTGCACCTTGAGTAATTACAAGACAGTCAGTAAATGTTCCTATGGAAACTTGAATAAAAGCAATAGATTCAATGGTTCCTATAGGGAGAGGACAAAGAGAATTAATAATATGAGATAGACAAACAGGTAAAACCACAATAGCTATAGATACTATTATTAATCAAAAATGAAAAAATGTATATTGTGTATACGTAGCTATTTGACAAAAAGAATCAAAAATAAGAAGAATAGTAGAATTGTTACAAGAAAAATGAGCTATGGATTATACAATTGTTGTTAGTTCAAGTGCCAATAGTCCAGCAATATTACAATATATAGCTCCATATGTATGATGCACACTTGCAGAATATTTTATGACTCAATGAAAAGATTCTCTGATAATATATGATGATCTTTCGAAACATGCAGTAGCCTATAGAGAATTATCATTATTGCTTAAAAGACCTCCTTGAAGAGAAGCTTTTCCATGAGATGTATTCTATTTACATTCTAGATTACTTGAAAGAGCCTCCAGATTAAATTCAGATTTTGGCTGATGAAGTTTAACTGCACTACCAATAGTTGAAACTATGGATTCTGATGTTTCTGCGTATATACCAACAAATGTAATTTCAATAACAGACTGACAAATATTTTTAGAAACAGAACTCTTCAATTCATGAATCAAGCCGGCTATTAATGTCTGATTATCTGTATCTCGTGTATGATGATCTGCACAAACAAAAATAATGAAAAAAATAGCTTGAAGACTTAGACTGGAATTAGCTACTTTTAGAGAGTTAGCAAGTTTTGCTCAGTTCGCTTCAGATCTAGATTTAAATACACAAAAAAAAATTGAAAAATGAAAAAGATTAGTAGAAATATTAAAACAAGTAAATAACAATACTATCCCATTTTTTAAACAGGTTGTTTTGATATATGCTGGTATAAACTGATATATAGATGAATTAGCCCTAGATAAAATATCGGCTTTTGAAGAAAATATTTATTCAAAGCTAGATAGTTCGTTTAAGTGACTTGCAAATGAGATATTAGAAAAAAAAGATCTTACAAAAGAAATAGAAGAACAAATAGTACAAATAATACAAGAAAGCTTATCAGAATTAAAATAATTTATTTTAAAATACTGAACATGTTTCTAGGAATAAACACACCAGAATGATCAATCTTTGAATGAAAAATAGAAAAGTTAGTTGTCCCTACACAACTATGAGAAATTTGTATACTCAAAAATCATCAACCAATAATAAGTATAATAAAACCAGGTATTATAAAGATAAAACTATATAAACAACAAATACAAGAATTTATCAAATGAACCAAATTCCTATTTGAAGATGATCGAATATGTATTTCTGTATGATCTTGAATAATATACGTAAATGGTAGTGAAATAGAAATCATTACTAGTAACGTAACAAGTGAAATATTGCCAGATGAAGAAGTTCTTGAAAAAATGAAAAAAGACATGGAAGAACAAATAAAAGAGATAAAAGCCAAGTGAAGTTTAGATGAAGTAGAAAAAGCTTTTTTACATTTACAAAAAATAACTGCAGATCTTAAATTACATAAAATAAAAAGAAGATCATAATTTTAATATATAACGATATTTTTATTTATGAGTAGTACCAGACAGCTTAGAACACAAATTAAATCTCTCAAAAGTCTACAAAAAATATTAAAAGCTCTTGAAATTGTTTCTACAATTAAATTACAAAAAATGAAGAAAAAAACTGAGCTATTAAGAGACTTTTTGATAGATTTTATGAACGTATTACATTCTGTTCAAGATCAAATAAATTTATTTGATTTCAATAAAAAAAATCGAGACCCACGAGGAAGAAGATTGATAATCGTCGTAAGTACTGATAAGTGACTATGCTGACCTATAACTTCAAAACTTACAAAACATATAGCATCCAAATATGCAGAACGAAAAGAAAAAGTTGATATCTTTGTAATAGGTAAAAAATGATTAGAATTTTTTGTTAGAGATTGACGAAATATAGTTTGATCCTTACAACTTAAAGACGATTTCCATGAAGAAGAACTGATACCTTTATACACATATATCAAAAAAAGTTTAGAACATAAAAAATATTCAAAGATTAAAATATACTTCAATTATTTCAAAACAACAATGATACAGGTCCCGTTGAGATTTAAAATATTCCCTTTAGATAAAGAAAGTTTTGATTCTTTTTTACAAGACATTGATATTAAATTAAATAAAATTCAAAAACCCAAAATAAATGCACTATCTATAGAACCATCAAGAAAATTATTAATTGATAAACTTATACAAGAAACAGTAAAATATATAGTGTATAGTGCGGTAATACAAAATAAAACATGAGAACATGCTTCTAGAATGATAGCTATGAAAAATGCAAAAGACAATAGTTGAGAATTAATAAAAAATATTAGTATACAATACAACAAAGTTCGTCAATCAAAAATCACTCAAGAGATATCTGAAATCTGAAATGCAAAAATGGCAATAGAACAAAATCAAAAATAATTCTATTTTTATATTTTTTTTTGACATATTATGAATGGAAAAATTACTGCAATCAAAGGTATTATCGTTGAAGTAAAATTTGAAGAAAATCGTCCAAAACTCTACGATGCTCTTATTGTAGAAAATAAAAATAGTAACTGAGATACTGTAGTTATAGAGGTATTACAACTACTAGAAGAAGGGATTGTAAGATGAATAGCTATGAATGCTACCGATGGAATCAAAAGGTGAGATAAAGTAAAAAACACATGAGATTGTATCAATGTCCCAGTATGAGATAATGTTTTATGACATATATTCAATGCTCTTTGAGAAACTGTTGATGGTACAAAAGATTTTCACGCAAGCAAAAAACTTCCAATACATAGAGAACCTCCAGAATTTACAAACCTTACTACAAAAGCTGAAATCTTAGAAACGGGTATCAAAGTAATAGATCTTCTTGCTCCTATATTAAAATGATGAAAAGTATGATTATTCGGTTGAGCATGAGTATGAAAAACTGTAGTTATGATGGAACTTATACACAATATAGCTACAGAACATAGTTGAGTTTCAGTAGTTTGTGGAGTAGGAGAAAGGACAAGAGAGGGGAATGATTTATACAACGAAATGAAAGAATCTTGAGTGCTAGACAAAACAGTTATGGTATACGGACAAATGAATGAGACCCCATGACCTAGACTCAGAGTAGCTTTAAGTTGATTGACTATGGCAGAATATTTTAGAGATGGAAAAGGTAAAGATGTTCTAGTCTTTGTTGATAATATATTTAGATTTACCCAAGCATGATCAGAAGTATCAGCACTATTATGAAGGATACCATCAGCTGTTTGATATCAACCAACCCTCTCTACAGAAATGGGTAATTTACAAGAGAGAATTACATCAACAAATAAATGATCAATTACATCTGTGCAAGCAGTATACGTACCAGCGGATGATCTTACAGATCCTGCACCAGCAACTACATTTACACATCTAGATTCTACAATAGTATTGAGCAGGACAATCTCTGAAAAATGAATATATCCAGCAGTAGATCCTCTAGATTCTACATCTACAATATTGTCAGCAGAAAATGTATGAGCAAGACATTATAAAGTAGCAAAAGATGTACAAAAAATATTACAAAGATACAAAGAATTGCAAGATATTATAGCTATTTTATGAATGGAAGAATTATCACATGAAGATAGATTGTTAGTTTATAGAGCAAGGAAAGTTGAAAAATTCTTTTCTCAACCATTTTTCGTTGCAGAGCAGTTTACTTGAACACCATGAGCATACGTAAAATTAGAAGATACAATAACTTGATTTGAAAAATTAGTAAATTGAGAATGTGATGAAATTCCAGAAGATTCTTTTATGTACAAGTGAAAAATACAAGACGTGATAACTACTTTTGAACAATCTAAGAAATAGTATAATAATACTGTAAAGAAACAACCGTAAACAATTACGGTTTTTTTTTACAATTGATTTTCCTTACAATTTTCTTAAACAAAAAATAACAAAAAATAAAACTCCGATGTAATTCTGCATTTTCATCCCGCAATGGCGTGGACTAAATTTTACATTCTTAATTCAACAACATGTCAAAACATACTGAATACCAATACCTTGATCTACTCAAGGATATCATGGAGAATGGTGCTTTAAAAAGAGATCATAACACTGGTATAGGTCTTACAAGTGTTTTTTGACGTCAGATTAGATTTGATCTGTCTCAATGATTTCCACTACTAACAACAAAAAAAGTATACCGAAAATGAGTATTACATGAATTGTATTGGTTCTTTTCCGGACAATCAAATATTAAATATCTTGTAGATAATAATGTAAATATATGGAATGATTATCCTTACAAAATATATCAAAAAAAATCTGAAAAAGGGGAATTTCCAGCAATAACTTTGGATGAATTTATACAAAAAATAAAAGAAGATTCTGATTTTGCAAAACTGCATTGAGAATTACCAATGATATACGGTCAACAACGGAGAAATCGACCAACAAGTGATGGTGATACGATAGATCAACTGGCTTGGATTGTAGATACATTAAAAAATTATCCTGATAGAAAACATGCGGTTTTATCGGTTTGGAATCCAGAATATCTATACGGTATGGCAAAACCAGGTAAAGCGCTTATGTTCCCATTATGTCATATTTTGATTCATTTTAATGTAGCAAACAATAAACTAAGTTGTCAATTATATCAAAGAAGTGCAGATTCATTTCTTGGGGTTCCATTTAATATTGCAAGTTACGCTTTATTAACATATGTAATCGCTAAAATATGTTGATATGAAGTTGGAGATTTTGTTCATACATTTGGAGATGTACATATTTATGAAAATCACATGGAACAAGTAAAAGAACAAATATCTCGTGATCCTAAACCATTCCCCAAATTAATTATAGATGATTCTGTAAAAACTATTGCAGATTTTACTCCAGACAAAGTAACATTAGAATGATATGATCCTCATCCATGACTAAAATGAGAATTAACAGTAGCAGGATGATTCGATGAAAAAGACAGACTTAAAAAATAATTTGAATTTATTTAGAACATAATTTTATACTCATGACATCAGCTCATACCAAAACATCAACAATACCGATTACTTATACCAAGCCAAATATAAATCTGATCGAAATTGAGGTCAAAGTACTTCTCTGAAAAGAATCAAATGCAAAAAATCTAATTGATAAACTACTATCACATCCAGATACCAAACAAACTTGATGAAGTAATCAGCTTAACCATTATTTTTTAGCAAATGGTAATTTTGAAGATTTAAAAAATAAATTACAAGAATATATTCATTTAGATCATCATAATAAATTAGAAGATATCTTGATAAATTGAAAAAAACACTCAATACGCACAAGAGATGCCGATTGAAAAGTCTTGTTTGTTATTAAAGCAACAAAAGATGATACAAGTAGTGAAAATGGCACCGCAAGACTAGAATTTGAACACGAAACTCCAGGACTTACAATTCATCAATTAGACCAACTTATTTTAGATAACTGATTTGAATATCAATCTAAATGGTCAAGAAATAGAAAAGATTACGCCTATAAAGATTTCAATGTTTCTATAGATAAAAATGCTGGATATGGTTACGTAGCAGAATTTGAAAAAATTATTTCAGATGCAAATGAGATAGATCAAGCCAAAGAATCTATCAGACAAGAACTTAATTCACTAGGAATAGAGGAGTTACCCCAAGACAGACTAGAAAGAATGTTCAAATATTACAATGAAAATCGACCAGAATATTATAACACAGAGAAAACATTTACTATATACTAAGTGTCCTCCTTTTCCAAAGGAGGGGGACCGCTTGCGGTGGCGGATTTATTCAAAAATATATCTCATGCAACTCAAAATCCTAGACTGAGCAAATATGGACATAGACCTAACTTCATCAGAAAATACCTCTTGGAAACAGATGAAATGTCCTTGGAATGAAAAAGAAAAAATTAACTCACATAAATGCGCAGTCAAAAACATTTCTATATGTCCTTATTTTTGTTGAATAGAATATTTGGATAATGTCCTTTGTTGCTATCCAGATAAAAATATTAGTATAGATAATAAGCAAAAGAAATAAATCTTCAAAACGCATAGAAATACATACGAATTGAATCACAGCTGGAAAGATTGTACTGACTAAGTAAATTAGTCAAAATGAAATGGCGGATCATTTTGACTAGACGTTTTTGCATACTTTTTAGGGCAATGCTAAAAAGTATGTCGGTGGTTTGGAGGGCGAAACCCTCCATAAAGAACGATAACCCACAAAACAAATATATTAGATTCCGGCTGCAGACTTCGTAAATAATGCCGGAATGACAGTAAAAAAGATATTTCTACACTCACTTTGTTCGGTCCCGAATGGATCGGGATGCTAACGCTATCGAAATGACAAAGAAAAAATAAATCACTTCTACGTTGTTACGTTTCTACATTGCTACGCTGCTACATTCTTACGTTTATACACCACAAAATCAATTTCGCCTCTATCATCTCTGCTTACTTCCTGAAACTTATCTTCAAACTCTGGAAAATATATGTTTCATTCATATCCTTTTTTTACATCAGTAAGATACAGAGTTTCTATTATACCTAAATCTAAAAATTGCTTATAAACATAAGCTCATCATATTACAAAAACTTCCTCGTCTTCTGATGCTGTGTTTTTTAAATTATCCATCAAATCATCTATACTATGAAAACATTCTACTCACTGAATTTCATCTTCCTTTGTCAAAACTATGTTTTTTCTATTAGGTAATGGTCTGCCTATAGATTCATAAGTATTTTGTCCCATAACTATTGAATGTCATGTAGTTTTTTCTTTGAAATATTTAAAATCTTCAGGATAATGCCAGACAAGTTCTTTGTCTTTTCATATCACTCTATTTCTTGCCATAGCTACTATCATAGAAAGTTTCATTTTTTTGAATCTTAAAAATAAATTATTATATTCTCAATTCATCCCAGTTATAGAACTTATATATATTTTTATGTATTTCAGGATTATATCTTTGATTCCAAGGTTTATCCAATAAATAAACTTTTATATTCATGTTGGCAAGTTCTATAGCATAATCAAGATTATCTTCTATCATGGTTTTAATTCAATTTTTTTTACACACTTCTGATTTGCTTCTCTCTTTTTCAGAAAAATGATTAGCAAACAATACTTCATCTCGTAATCAATAAAAATTTTTATCTAATCGGCGCATTGTAAATTCTCTTATTTCTTCTCTTCTGGCAGTTACTATAACTATTTTTCGTCCATCATTTTTAAACCTTTCTAATCATTCTTTAGCTCATTTTACTGGCATTATATCTTCACGTGCTTGTGCTTCATCCAAAAAAGATCTAAAATATCTTACCCCTTCTTCCTGGGTTACTCCATATTTTTCCATATCCCAAAGATAATAGTCTGAAATATCTTCTTTATGTGCCGGTATCCCTTTAATCTGATAGTCATGAAATCTCAGCACACCATCAATAGTTTCTGACAATACTTCATCTAAATCTACTCCTATAATTTTCTCCATAATAAATATTTATATAAATCCTTTAATCTTTTAATTAGTTAATTAGTCAATCTTTTAATTATTTAATTATTTAATTCAAATAAAAAAACTCTGACTGCAAAACAGATCAGAGCTTTCAATTTACAATAATTCATTCATAGCTGTCTACGCATACAAGAGGCATTCTATTAAGTAAGGTTTCAAAATATTTCAAACCTAAAGAATCTAACGAATATGATTCGTAAATCTCTCCAAAATCTAAAACAACAAAACTACATTTTAAATTTTTTACAGAAGATGGAAAGAAGGTACTAGATTCTATATATGCACCGACAATACGGAATGTATTATCTACCGCTTTGATTTCAATAGTTTTTATCATAGCTCCATCATCAAGAGTATCGATTTTGGAACATATAATATGTGATCTATGAATTAAATAGTTCAATTCAGTCACATTTATATTGACAGAAGAATCTTGCGGAAAGTAAGTAGATGTCCCTTTTATCTCTTTTTGTGAATAAACACTGGAAAAGATAAATAAACCCAATAGCATAATAAAAATCTTTTTCATAACTATATATATTTTTTTTTATTTTACCACACTATAATTCTCAGATGACATAAGTCAAGTGATCAAAATTTTCTATTAATCTTTCCAATCCTTATTAAATTGTTTCTTAAAATTATTAACTAAAAACTGATCTATTAATATAATTCATATCTCTCTATTTTTATCTAATGAATTTTGTGAAAGATTCATACTCCCTAATATTAAATATTTGTCATCAATCAAAATCATCTTTGCATGGATATATGGTTTTTTTAATTTCTTTACTTTAGTTGGTCAAAAATAGTTTAGCAATTTATCATTATCATCAGTATCTGCTACTATAATTTGAAATCACGATAAATTACTTTTATTTTTCAATATTTCAAAAATACTAGTATCAGTAATATATTGAGTCTGAATATAAATTGATTCTTGTGCTTCATTTAAAAGCTTTTCAATTCCATATCTACAATTGATATTACAGATAAGTAAGTTCGGATGGATATCTTTGTTTTCAATTTTATCTCAATTTCGATCTTTATCAAAAATCATATCTAAACTTTTTCTCACTCACACATCATAACTATGAAACATATATTCACGACTTGATTTAAACGCTGAAGCTGTAATATTATTTGTCTTTATCCAGAAGTCATCATCAAGTAAATCAATTTTTGCATGAATATATTCTGTTCACATCTGTTTATCAGATTTTATTTGAATATTTTGAAATCCAGTAAATAGTTTGATCAGGTCTTTATAGGTATTTCTATATTGTTGATATTTCTTATCTTCGATAATTATTTTAATTTCCATTCATTTTTTGGCTAAAATTTTCATGAGTTCTCTAATTCTTTTTTCAGTAAATTCATATACTTGTATCTTCAATCAACTTTTAGTGCTAGCTAAACTATCATAATAAGACTGAAAATTTCATGGATTAATATATAGTTCTCAAGTAATGTTTTGTATTCAAGATAAATTTCGATAATAGTTTTCATAAGAATTTTTTTTATATCAATCTCATAAGTGTATTTGAACACATCAACTCAAAAATATAAACAAAAACATAAACAAAAATCTGACTTTCTTCATATTTTTTGACAAATATAAATTTTTGCATAAAATATTGATGTTTATTTTATTTGCAAATGATTATGGTTGATAAATTTGACCCATCTAGAAGAGATTTTCTAAAAAAAATTTGACTGTTTATTTGATGAGCCGCAGTGGTTGCTGCTGGTTGAAAAGTTTTATATGATGCAATTACAAATAATAATCAAGAGAAAGAAGATGAAGTAATAGAAGTAAATTCAATCAAAGATAAACCAATACATTTATGATATAAAAAAATAGTAAAAGATAAAGACGTTGATTTTATTGATTCTACTTGAAGTATGTTTAGTACATTATCTAGAATTTCTAGATGTTTAAGACGGAAACCAATTACCGATGCCGTTGAAGATCGTTACGGAATACCTCGTTGATTATTGATGGCTATGATGGCTCAGGAATGAATGTGAGATCCAACTATGCCAAATTTACCTTGGTATGATAAAAGAAGAAAAATAAAACATGAATATTGAGATGGTGGGTTAGGATTAATCCACGTACAAGCCATCAATGCTCATAAATTTGGTCTAAAAACATTAGCTAGATTTACAAATAATATGTGTGACGATAAACATGCAAAGCTTATAGATGAAACAATTAAAAAATGTAATTATGATTTATCTTGTCTTGTAGAATATGACGATAGATTCCATCCAGTAATGGCTGTAGATTGTGCTGCAAGATTTTTAATGGATTGTAAAAGACGTGCATGATCAGGTAAAGATGAATGGCTTCATACTTTGAAATATTATTCAGGAAGAAAATATGGAGGTAAATGATGATATGGAATCTATGTAATAAAATATCGAGCAATTATAAACGATATTACCTGAGATTGATTTCCAGATAATTTTTCAAGAAATATTTATCAAGATATACAAGATGCTAAAACCAATAATCAATCAATAAAAGCAAAATTAAACAATATAAAATTTAATATAGATTGAAAAACGGCTTCTTACGAAGAATATCTAGCATATTTTGAAGAATCGGTACAAAATTTTGAATTAGAAAAATACGTTGCACTTGGCGAATATAAGTTAAGTAAAGCAAAAAAAGAGGATAATCCGAAAGAAGAATCAGCTAAAAGATGAGAAAAAATAAAAAACACTATAATAAAATCAGAATTTGTAGATACTAAACAACATAATTCACAGTGATTTAGATTATATCGTTATAAAGTAAAAAAAGGAGATACTACACCAGGTATTAGCGATAAATTTGATGAACGAGATAAACAACAGTGAGATAAATATAAAAATACCTGAAAATTAAATGTAATAAAACGTAATTGAAAAGAAGCGGATAACATCAAAGAGGGAGATATCGTTTATATAAAAGTAAAATTAAATACCTAAATATTAACCATCTCTCTTATTTGACAATAAATTAAATATATATATAATAATGTTATTATATGTTTTAAAAATATATATCAAAACAAAATTAAAATTATATTTACTTATTTTGAGATAAAAATGGAAAACACTTTTAAATTAAATCCTCATCTTAAAAATTTAATGCCTAAATCTTCTATCATAGCATATGATAATAAATTTATAGAAGCATTAACATCTTATATAAATACAAATATAATAGTTAATTTACAAGATACAGAAATATTAAAAGAGATAATAAAGTTAATATCTAATCCTGAAGCTTCAATTGATGAATTAAATAAAGCACTCAAAGATATTATTCCTTATTTTGAAAAAAAAATAAACATTCAATGATTAAAAGAACATTTAAAAAAAAACAGAATAAATATCCGAAAAGAGTGATTAATAGATAGATTATTGAGAAATTATATAAATCTAAATCTCGAAGAAATACGCACAAGTGGACAATTAATCGAAGTATTAAAAGACTGAGAAAATAATAAGCAACTAGATATTGAACTTTCAGAAGGACAAAAATCTATAGCAATATATGTAATTATATTAATAATTTTGTTAAATAATTAATTTTTTAATCCCACTACAAACTCTCATTTCAATGGGAGTTTTTTTTCTTTTACCAAAGATATTGCTTCTTCCAAGTTTCAAGTAAAATTTTGTTCAAATAATTTACTTATTTCTCTAGCAATGCTTATCTGTCATCCAAATTTCAAACTTTCTAATTCTTTTAATAACTTTTCAATTCTATGTACAGATTCATAAAAAAATACTGGTATTTTAGATTCTAAAATTCACTTCAAAGCCGTCTGTCTTCACTTTTTTTGAGGTAAAAATCATAAATAAATAAATTCTGAACTATCAAATCATGCTCATACAATAGCTGGTACAAGCGCATTTGCTCAAGGTAAAATAGAGTAGGGTATTGAGTTTTCATTACATAATTTTATCATACTTTTTCATGGATCAGACAATCCAGGAGTGCCAGCTTCACTCACAAGACCAGCATTGTTTTCTTTTAATATATTTAGATAATGATTAAATTTTCACTGCGTTGTAAAGCTAGTCAACGACATAAACTGTTTATCTGTATAATCTATTTCATACATTTTCAAAAGTTTCATTGTAGTTCTAGTATCCTCACATATTAAATATTTAAGCTCTTTAAATAAATTCAAAGCACGGATAGTAATATCATCTTTATTTCCTATTGGAGTAGGTATAAAATACAGCATTACAATGGATTAACAGTAGATAAAAGCACTTAAAATATAATATTTTATTTATAAAAAACAATTGCTAATGGGCCGTTGAGATTTATATCAAGAAACGGCGAGTAAAGCGTATAGATCTTTGGACATTTTCCAAGACCGCCGTCAGCTAATTGAGACACAATAAAAACTTGAAAGTTTCTGAAAGTTTTTATTGTGTCGAAATTATACCGATGATTTTAGATGCATCAACCTTGAATATAATGAAAAGTTTATGATTTCTAAAACAATCGGTATAAAGATTATGCTTGGACGTTTTTTTAATTAACATTAATCTATAAATTTATATATTAATTAAAACAAAATATATAAACTATGACTCAAATAGATGAATTAAAAGAACAGTTAAGAAAAAACTTTCAAAAAGTTTTAGATCAAAAAACTATTTACAAAGCTGATATTCTTCGATTAAAAAAACAAGCGAAAATATTGGCTGATTATGATCACTATTTCAAACCCCTGTTCAGCAAAATAACAACACAAGCAAACGAAATGAAAGGGGAATTATGTAATGAAAGAAGAATTAAGCTTAATAGCTTATTTGAAGAATATTTTAAAAAAGATTAAGCAAAAAAACTCAAGAAGTATTGGATTTTATCCGATCCTTTTTTTAAAAATTAGTAATATTTATCAATTATTTATCGTGAGCATAGCGAACTTTTATCACGAAGTATTTACCAAAAGCACTATAGCAATTACTATCCAAGCAAATATAATTAACCAAAACCAAGTCAAAAATTTTCATTTAATAGTTTTGTGACGAAAAAATTGCATTCATACAAGAGCTCAGATCATTCCTCATATTCACGTCATAGTTAAAAGAGCTTTTTCGCTAATTCTCCATTTAGCCTTTCATGCTTTCCATTTATCTATTCATCGCACAATAAAAGTCGCTATATTTATCAATACAAAATACCAAATTAAAATCTGATTCATAATAGACCTTAAAATATAAAAACGTAACAACGTATAATTATTTACAATTATTTATCAATGTTTATCAACTGTTTATCGTGAACGTAGTGAACTTTTATCGTCCGCTTTAGCAGACTTTTATCTTTCAAATAATTTACTAGAAAAAGTCAATAAACTTTACTATTAACTATAAACTATCAATTATCAACTATTTAAGTTCTTCCTTAATCTTATTCAATATATCCATAGCTTGTAGGGGAGTAATGTTTTCTATATCAAATCATTTTATAATACTCTTTATTTTTTCAAATTGTGGGTCTACTCTTGTACTAAATGCTCACAAAGGTAGTGATGGACCACGAAAACGATTTCATTGTTTCTTCTCTTCATTTTTCTTTTCCAATTCTCATAAATTTTCTCTGGCTCTATCTATTATAGTTCTAGGTATTCATGCAATAGTAGCTACATCTAGTCCATAACTTTTACTAGCTCATCACTTCACAATTTTCTTCATAAAAACAACTTCCTTATCGGTTTCATATACACTTACAGAAAAATTTTTAACTCAATTTAGATTATTTTCTAGTGCAATAAGTTCATGATAATGTGTAGCGATAAGCGTTTTACATCATACATTCATAGCAATATATTCAAGTATTGCCTTAGTTAGAGCTAATCAATCATAAGTAGAAGTACCACGCCCTAGTTCATCAAAAATTACAAAACTTTTATCGCTAGCATTATTCAAAATATTAGCAACTTCTATCATTTCAGTCATAAAGGTTGATTGATTTTTTGCTATTATATCTCCACTTCCTATACGTGCAAATATTCAATCTACAAGGCACATATTTGCTTTCTTAGCAGATACAAATAATCCACAATGAGCCATCAATACTATCAAAGCATTTTGACGAAGATAGGTAGATTTTCATCACATATTTGGTCATGTGATGATATGTAAAAAGCAAATCTCATCTTTCGTATCATCATCACTAGATATATTTATTCAATTGGGAATAAATTGTTGATCTTGAGGTAAAAATTCTTCTATCACAGGATGTCTTCATCCTACAATTTCCATAATTTTTCAATTTATAAAATCTGGTCTCACATAGGTTTTTTCCTTTGCCAATAGAGCCTGTGAACTAAATATATCAAGCCATCATATTTTTTCATTAAATTCATTTAACGCTATAGAAATTTCGGCAATTTTTTCCTTTGCTATTTCCAATAATTCAAATTCTTTTTTTGCTAAGATATCTCTTGCTTCCAAAACTTTTGATTCAATATTGCTTAAATAATCTGAAACATATCTCTGTTCTCACTTCAATGTATTTCTACGCACAAGATTAAACTTTCATTCTCTGTTCTGTCATTCTGAGTTTGTTATTTGTCATTCTGAATGAAATGAAGAATATAATTTACTTCATTTTATATCTTTCTCTTTCGCTCAAGATGACAATGCTTTTTCAAACACTTCAATATCTTTATTAGTTACTCCTATAAAATATCATTGATTCATTACATATTTTAATTTTACGTTATTTACTCAAGTCAATTTTACAAGCTCTTGCTGATAATTAAACAGTAATTCATCTGAGTGATATGCTATCTTTCTAAGTTCATCAATTTCAGAATTATATTTATCATTTATAAAATTTATATCATCTTTGTATTCATCATCTTTTTTAATTAAATTTACAAGATATTTATATAAATCTGATACCTTATCAAAATATTCCTTAGCTATTCCAAGTCTAAGTATTTCATTTATCATAAGCTCTCAATCTCAAAAAAAGATATCCAAAGTTTGTCTAAGTTTTATAAAACTAGACGGCAATAATTTCCTATATAAGATATTACTTACAAGTTTAGAAATGTCTTTCACATCAGATAAATCATGATGTATGTGTTTTGACTTTTCTAAATTATCAAAATAATACTGAATATTATCCAAGCGATAATTAAGTTCATGCATATCATTTATCGGATGTCACAATATATAACGCAAAGATCTAGATCATACCGTAGTTTTGCAATTATCCAATATTCATACTAAACTATATTTTTCACTCTGTTCATAGCTTGAAGAAAATATTTCAAGATTTTTTGTCGTTATTTCATCAAGTAATACCTGACTTTCTTGATTATGCAAAGATATACGCACAATATTATTCAGATTTTTTTTCTGAGTATTTTTGAGATAACTTATAAGTAATCCAAATGCCTGTATTCTACCATCTTCCAATGCCTTTCAGTAACTTGAAATAGTTTGTACTTTACATTGATTAGCCACATATTCATCGACATTCACAGGGATATCATGTACTGATACTAAACTTTGAATATACTTTTTAATAATACCAACGATTTCTTCTTTTGAAGGAAAATCAACATCTACGACTATTTCAACTGGTTTGATATTAAATATAAATTTCTGCATCTGGCCTATATCTCTGAAACTTTTTGTCTGATATGTTCACACTCCAAAATCTCCCCAGGCTATATGAAAATTATTCATATCTTTCTGAGATTGAAAATATATTCATAGAGTATAATTATAATTTTTACTGTTTTCCTGTATATAAGTTCATGGAGTAATAATTTCAGTAACTTCTCTCTGTACAATCTTTCATGGAATAGGTTCAGAAATCTGTTCTGCAATTGCTATCTTATACCCATTTTTAACTAATTTAGTTACATATTTATCTGCGCTATGATAAGGTATTCATGCCATTGGAATAGGGTTTTCAGCATTTTTATTTTTACTAGTAAGCACAAGATCAAGCACCTTATTGCATATTTTAGCGTCTTCTCGAAATGTCTCATAAAAATCACCTATGCGGAAAAATAAGATACAATCACTGTATTTCTTCTTAGTATCTAAATATTGCTGCATAGCTGGAGTCAAGCTCATATACTATTCGTTGAATCGTTTAAACGCTGAAACGCTGAAACGTTTCATCTTTACAATTTATGAATTTGTTTTAAAATTTCAATTTAAAAAAAGTGAAGACAATATGCCCTCACTTCCTTGTCGAAATAATCCGTACCGGAGCTTTATAACATTCTGCTCCATAGTGTTAATGTCTTTGTAGTATTTAACCTCCAGTACCGCCCATAAGATAAGGATAACTCCCAATAGAACAAGGAGAATCTTAATAATAATTTTATAAAATCGATTGTTTTTCATAAAACCTATATTAAAGTTTAGGTTAATATATAAATTTACTACAAAAAGTCAAGCTAACATATAAAACAACAAAGCATCTCTTTTGCAAAAATAAGCTTTGAGAGTATAATTTGAGTGTACTAAAAATACTGATTTAGTACTTTAATTCATCATTAGCTATATGCCTGAAGAATTTAAAAAGACAATTTTGGAACTGGAGGATATACAAAAAATCCAACCAGATTTTGAACAATTAAAAATTATCAATCACGAAACCGCAGAAAAAATACAGGTTCTAATTTTTGCAAAAGAAAAAAACATACTTAAAGTGCTTACTACAAATAACTATACAAAAAGCCTAAACAAAGTAATGACAACACTTGAAGAAAAAGGCTATAAACATGAAATTTATTATACATCTTTTGAAGCATTTATTTATGCGCTGGATCGATATAAACAACTAGAAGCTACTGAAAAAAAAGCAGAAATTGCTGTTAAAGAGCAAAGACAAGCATGATGAAAATGAGCAATCGAAATGATAAAAAGACTTTTTGATAGTAAATCTACAATAGAGCCATGACAATTTATCACAGAAATAATTAGATTAGCCTTCCAGACATGAGCTTCTGATCTTCATTTTCAGCCAGAAATGGATAATGTCCAAATGCTTATTAGAATTGATTGAGTTTTACAAAAAGTAATAGAGTTTAGTATAGAAGATTTTGAAAAATACTTACAGAAAATTATGTTTATATCAGGGTCTAAACTAAATATTGATTATATACCTCAAGACTGAAGATTTACTTTTGAAGCAGTAGATAAAGAATGAAATACAAGAAATGTAGATGCCAGAGTTAGTTTTATGCCCTGACTCAAGATACCATCTACAGTAATCAGATTTTTGGATGCTACAATGTGATTAAAATGATTTGAAGAAATATGATTTTCATGAAAAAATTATGATATTTTAAAGAGGAATGTTGCAAAAAATACTTGAGTCACAATATTTACTTGACCTACATGATCAGGTAAGTCTACTACGCTTTATTCTATTTTAAATTATTTAAATAATGGTGAAAGAAAAATAATAACATTGGAAGACCCAGTAGAATATCAGGTTGCATGAATACAACAATCACAAATCAATGCGGCTAAATGATATACCTATGAAGTTTGACTCAAAGCGGTCCTCAGACACGATCCAGATATTATTTTGATATGAGAGGTAAGATCAAAAGAAACAGCAGAAATCTGAATTAATGCAGCTCTTACATGACATCTTGTATTGACGACGCTCCATACTAATTCTGCTATAGAATGAATTACAAGACTTTTAAATATGTGAATTAAACCATATATGATAGCTCCCGCTACTAATTTAATAGTATGACAAAGGCTTGTAAGAAAATTATGTCCTCATTGTGCTGCTAGAATAAATGCTACATATTGAGAAAAAGAAGAAATCGCCGAATCTGTAAAAAGAATAAATGAAGCAAATCCTAGTATGAATTTACAATTTGATTGAACGGTTTTACAAGCTGTATGATGTGAAGTTTGTAACAAAACATGATATATATGAAGACTTTCTATTGTAGAAACTTTTGAAATTTCAGAAAACATAAAAAAATTAATTATAGATGGCAAATCTGATATAGATTTATATTCGGAAGCTAGAGCAAATGGCTATCTAACATTAAAGGAAGATTGAATAATAAAAGTTCTAAACTGAGAAACCACATTAGATGAATTAAGAAGAGTTTTATAAAATATTTTCTATTTGAATTTCTTCTTTCAAAACTTATTAATTTTTTAATTCGTAATTTTTAATTTATTAATTTTTTATGAAAGTTTACATAGATGAAGCTGGAAGATGACCATTAGCAGGACCTTTGTATGTCTGATTACTCATTCCATTAAAAAGATTTTCTACAAAAAGTTTTAAAGATAGCAAAAAACTCTCAGAAAAACAAAGAGAGGAGTGTTTCAAGCAAATTAAGAAATTACAGTCAGATTGAAAAATTATTTTTACTACATGAACAGTTTCCAATAAATATATAGATAAATACTGAATTACAAAATCTATAAATTATGCAATAAAATCATGACTTAGCAAAACCATAAAACAGTGAAACAATGTAACATTAAAACAATTAGTCATCGACGGCAATACAGATTTTTGACTCTCAAAAGATCTAAATATACCAGTTAAGACCATTATCAAATGAGATGATAAAGTCCCATATATTTCTATGGCCTCTATTGTAGCTAAAGTATCTAGAGACCGTTTAATGAAAAAATTAGATAAAAAATATCCTCAGTATTGATTTGCTATTCATAAATGATATTGAACCAAACTTCATTATAAAAATATCAAAAAGCATTGAATATCAGATATTCATAGAAAATTATTTTTAAAAAAGTTAACAACTACAAACTAAGTGCTAATAGATAAGTTCTATTCTATTGACATTAATTACTAAATAAATATAAGATATTGGTATATCTTATTGTTGTATATAAATTAAAAAATCTATATCTTTATGTTCCTTTTTATGATACCCAATAATATCTAAGAAAAGTATTGAAATCAGGCAAAAGAAAACTTAAAATATGAAAAACAAAAATTAAAATAAAACACTATGATACACACAGGAATGTTGTTTATAACAATAGCTTTTGTCTTATATACAACAGCTATATGGACAGAAAAGATCAGAAAAAAACTTCAATCATGGATTATTATTACATTTGGATTGGGATTTATATCTGATCTTATAGGGACATCCATAATGTTTATTATTGCTAAAGAAAAACATATATTATTAAATATGCATACTATATGTGGATATTTAGCATTAACTATTATGTTACTACACCTCATATGGGCAATACTTTCAATTAAAAAGATTGGAAGATACGAAGAATATTTTACAAAATTTTCTGTATTTGCCTGGTGTATATGGTTAATCGCATTCTTAAGTGGAATACCACAATAAACAAAACAAAATAAACAAAAGGAGGACTTTAAAATGAACGGGAAAGAAAAAAAGATTCATGAAATATTCAAAGATCTCGACAGATTATTCAATCAGTTTGTTAAGATTATCGGTAAAGATGATTTTGAAGCTCTTTGGACTGGCAAATTGTCAATCAAATACATCGATAATGGAAACACAATGCTAACACAAAGGATGATTTCAAAAGATCATCCAAAGTTTGAAGAATATAGTATTTTATCAAAAGAAAATGCTGAATGTTTATTCCGCTTTATTCCATCTGGTCATGTGACCAGCTATGAATCCAGAAACCCTGAGGCTGAAATATTAATCACCCCTGGGAAAGTCGAAAAATGGGGCCATTGGGGTGGAGCAGTGCTAATAAGTAAACAATTTATCTTCTCATTTTTTGGTCTACCTGAATTATTAAATGAAACATTTGTTTGCTTCCTCGGACTCAAATCAGGATTAATGTCCCAACGCCAATTTGGGATTATCAGAAAAAAAAGAGATAATAACCCCTATCTTGACATCATCCATAAAGCATTAAAGTAATCTATTTCACAAATACAAAAACCTCGGATTTTTAATCCGGAGTTTTTTTAATAAAAAAAATGGGACATTAGTCCCACCAAAAAGAGTTTTTGATTATTATATTTATAATAACTTATATTCTTTTATAATTTTTTTAATTAGATTTTTTTTACGTTTTTTGCTTCTGGTCATTTATTTCATTGTTCAATAGTGTATTCTACATGATCATCCTTTTGAAATACATTGTCTTTGTCATAAAAAAATAAATCATTTCAACCTTCATCTGGAAGTATAAATCCAAATTTTTTGTCTTCTTTAAAGACCTTTACTTTACCTGTTGGCATTTAATTATTGTGATGTTATAAAACGAAGTTTGATATAACTTCAAATAAAAATATAGTATTTTAAAGATAAATTTCAACAGATTTAAAGTATATTATTAAAATTAATATATTTACTCTCTAAGCATTCATCATGCTTTTTCTGCCGTCTTGATAGCTTTGTTCATTATCTCATTTATCTGTTCTGTAGTCATATTTTCTCATGATATTTTTATTTTAAAAGCAATCGATTTTTTTCATTCAGGTAAATTAGTTCATTTATATAGATCAAAAACTTCTATCTCATCTATCTCTTTTATTGCCTTTACAGCATCTAATATAACTCCAAAATCTTTATTTATATCTATCACAAAACACAAATCTCTATATACTATCTGATCTTGTAAAGTGTCATAACTATAATTTGGGTCTCAAATATTTGATAATAATTCCAATAATCTTTCTAGATTTAATGAAACAAATACAAGTCATGCACTTTCAGAAATCTTTTGTGATTTTAAAATAATAGGATGTAAAGATCATATAAATCAGATTTTATTTTTATCTTTACCAGCTCGATAAAGTATATCGGCTTGTTTTTGAGGATGATAAACCTTATTTGTAGTCTTTTCATAAATTAATTTTGTATTTAATCATAATTCTTTTAAAATTATATTTATAAAGTTTTTTGCTTCTAAGATCGGATCTTCATTCCGATTTTTAATATCTTTTTTATATATCATCATTCCCAATTCTCCACTTTCTCATACGAAACTTGACGCATATTTTTCATCATTAATTTCTCATTTCAAATTTAACATTTCTCATTTCTTTCGTATTCTTCCTATATCAAACATTCTAAATTCATCAAAAAACTTGCTATTTTTAGCAGCAAAAGCAAGAAGATTATAAACCATACTATCTCTCATATAAGGAGCGTCAAGTACAACAGGATTTTGAAGCGAGTATAAAACACCCTTATCTAAACCAAATAAAGAAACGGTCTTGTCGGATATCCAAGGATAAGATTCTACTTGATCAAAATTCAAGTTTCTTACTACGATATCTTCTAATTTTCTTTGTAATCAAACATAATCACTATATTCTACATTTTCAATTGCTGTCATCAGAGAATCATTTTCTATTTTTTCATAACCATAAATTCTTGCTATTTCCTCATAAATATCTTCACTTATATTTATATCTTCTGGTCATCTCCAAATAGGAACAGTTAACTTATCTCATTTTACTATAAATCATAATCATTCAAGAATTTTTTTCGAATCGTTTTCAAAATTTTCAACTTCCTTTCAAAAAATAAATTGTTCCATCTTTTTATAATCTATATTTATTTCTTTAGACTTTTGACTTTCAACTTTTAACTTTTGACATACGAAGTAGTTTAGTCATCATATCTCAAAAGTTCACAAATCCTTAGAATAATATTTCAATTCATCAAGAAACAATATCAAACAATAAAGACTAAATAATGGATTTATATTTTTTTCATATCTAAGTTCTGCATCCGTTCTAAGTCATAACCTTGTTCCAGTCTTTCTTACACATACAGGATCAAAATTAGCAATTTCTACTATAATATTTTGTGTGTTTTCTGTTATTCAACTATCTAATCATCATACTACTCACGCTAAAGCTAATATTTTACTCTTATCAGCTATGACCATATCACTAGATTGTAATTCATGTTCTTTTTCAAAAAGGTCTACAAATTTTTCTCCATCTTCTGCATACCTAACTATTATATCTCCATCAACCTTTTCTGCATCAAAAAAGTGTATAGGTTGTCAGCTTATATTCATAAATAAATTTGAAAAATCCACTCGATTATTAATAGGATTAGATCATAAATCAATTATTTGTAACCTCGTAAAAAAGTCAGATTTTTTTATATTTATATTATTTATTTCCAACATAATATATGTATTCAATCATTCTGATTTTCAAACAACTTTTCTATTTGTTTTTTTGCTATTATCCAAAATATCAAAAATATTTGTATCTCTAAATTGCTTCATATAATCTTTAATCCTATTGAACGATATTTTCTCAATTCATCATTTCTCATTTCACATTTTAGAATACATCGCATTTAGTTCTACAGCTATTCCAAAATGTCATGTTAAATCTGGTCTATTTGTAAGTCATTTATTATCAACATCAAACACATAACTTTCCAATCGCGAATACTTTTTATTTAATGAGATTCACAAATCATCCCTGTTTATGTCGTCAAAATCCAAAGCCAAATCTCGTATAGAATGCAAATCGATATCTTCATTGATTCATATCTCTTCCTTTGAACATATCATTCCATTGGATTCTATTCATCTCATATTCCTTTTTTCTATCGTCATATTAACTTTTTCAAAATAAGTCCCAGGCAATGCTACAGGTACAAAAATTCATTCTCTAACATTTAATCATCCACAAATTATTTGATACCGACCCTTATCTCCACAATCTACCTCACATACATTTAATTTATCTGCATCTGGATGTTTATAACATTTTGTAACATATCATATTACAATTGAATCAGAAATTTTTCTAGTCATAACTTCTTCAATTTCACATGTCTTGAGTATGAGCTTATTAGCTATGTTTTCAAGACTATCATTGATAGAAATAAATTTTTTTAATAGAATTTCACTATACTTCATGATATGTAATAACTAAAAACTAAAAATTAACTTGTCAACCTATGGATGATATCTAATAATATTTTACATTGCTACGCTTCTACATTGCTACGTTTCTACATTTTTACAAGAAAAAGAAAAGAGAAAGTTATAAAATAGGTGAAAATAATTTTAAAATTACTTTCGTTATCCAAGATAAAATTCCAAGATTTCTCTTTGAAGGGACAAAAAATGTTGATTCATTTTTCCGTTTGTTAATTATTTTAGTCAAATCTTCTATTGCTTTTTTATCAGAAAATATTGCTCAAACTTCAGCGTTTAAAGCAAATGACAAAAAATCTATATTTTGAGATCATACAACAGCTTCCTTTCAGTCAACAATCATAGCTTTTGCATGATTCATTTGAGGCATAAAATAAAATTTTATTCACAATTGATGTAATTTTTGAACATAATAATAATTTATGTAATTGATAGATGAAACATCAGTATCCTTTGGTATTATTATTTCAACCTCTACACCACGATGTACCGCCATATGTAATAATCATATCATCCAACGAGGGGGTATTAAATATGGGGTTACTATTCTTATTGATTCTGTAGCTTCTATAATTTTTTTTCTATAATAACTATTTAAATGATATATACTATTTGGCTTCCCTCGATTTTCAAGGATCCATCATTTAATTTTTCTTATAAAAGATTTTTTATTATAATTCAAAATATATTCTTTCTTTCATCAGCACATCTTATAGGTATAGGCAAAAGATTTTAAAAGCGGTCTAACAATCCATCAAGTAAGTCTAACCTGTAAATCATATCGATTTCTACTTCATCGTTTTACATTTACTCATCACAAAAAAGCAATTTTATTATCTACCACTAAAATCTTACGATGAGTACGACGAAAAAAATCACTAAAAAAATAAATTTCTGCTCAAAGACTGCGTAGTTCTTCTACGGTTTTTTTTGAAAATCACATACTTCAAAAAACATCCATAATAATAATAACTTCTACTCATTTCTCTAATTTATTTTTAATTTCTCACAAAAAATCATGACTAGATTTTGTGTCATCTGCAAAAATATACATTTCTATATATATGGATTTTTCTGCGATTTTAATAGCATCCATCATACCATTCCAAGCTTTTTTTGTGGTAGCATAAAATTTATAAGACATATTATTGAAAAAGATTAAAACAAAATCTACGCCAAGATATAAAAACTTTTATAAAAAGCAATGTTTTTATTCTTGCATTTAATTTTTTATTTAATAAAAATTAAATCTATTTATAAAATTCTTATAAAATGAAAAAAATTGAAAACATAAAAAACTTAAAAGAATTTTCAATAATGATGAAAAACTCTATCATAGATAATATATTTGTAAATAAATTTATAAAATCCTGATTTATTCTACGTTATCATGTACACAATCCATCATTCAAAGATCAAGAAAAGTTATTAAAAAAACTTATCAAAAAATCTCAAAATACAATACGATGAAAAAAATTCTGATATAAAAACATCAAAAATATAAAAGATTTTCAAAAACAGACTCCTATTTCTCACTATAAAGATATGGAGCCCTGGATTGTATACATGTTAAAATGAGAAAAAGATATAACATATCCAGGCAAAATAGAACGATTTGCTACTTCTTCATGAACAACATGATGAACAGCAAAATATATTCCAATGTCAAAGGAGTTTATAAAAAATTCACACATAAAATGAGGAGTAGAAGCAATTACATTATATTTAAAAAACAATCCTAGAAGTAGATTGTTCCAATGAAAATCAATAGTAATATGATGAACTTTTTGAAAAAATCCATACACCTGAGAAAACAATGTATGATTTTTATCTGCAATTATACAACAAGAATCTCCATTTATATGACAACACTTTAGAGAACCAAATAATGAAATATCATTTATGGAAAATCGAGAAGAAAAATCTACAAAAATAATACAATCTACAATTCAAAAAAATATCACATCACTGAGCGGGCAACCATCATGGTGATCAAACTTTCTTTATAAAGTTTTAGAATATACTGGTAAAAAAAACATATTAGAAGTTTGGCCAAAATTTGAATTATTCTTCCGATGATGAATGTCTATAGATTTATATCGTCCTCAATTTGCTAATTTATTCCCATCTAGAAAGGTTAAATATTATCAGATATATAGTGCTTCTGAATGATTTTTTGCAGTACAGGATTCCAACTCAGCTACAGATATGTTATTACTTACTGATAATTGAATTTTCTATGAATTTATACCATTTGAAGAATATTGAAAAAAAAATCCGATAATACTAACTTTAGATGAAGTAGAATTAGCTAAAGATTATGTACTAGTAATCACAAATAATTCCTGATTACGAAGATATATACTATGAGACACCATTAGATTTACTTCTCTTGATCCATGGAGAATAATAATAGCATGAAGAACAAAATATTACATAGATGTAGTAGGGGAATGTGTAACATCGGATTATACAGACAAAGCTCTTATGGAAACATGCAAAAAAACAGACACAATAGCAACAGATTACCATGCTGCTCCCATAACATATTGATGAGGGACTATAAGATGAGCCTACGAATGGATTATTGAATTTACAAAATATCCTTCAAACAAAGAAGAATTTGCAAAAGTTCTAGATCAAGAACTATGTAATATCAATTCATATTATTTTGATGAAAGATATGATACAAAAATACTATGAGAATCCATAATACATACTACAAAACAATGAACATTCTATAACTGGATGAAATCTAAAAACAGACTTTGATGACAATTTAAAATTCCCAAATTATCTAATGATAGAAGACATTTGGATGAAATATTAGATATGATATGAGATTAATTATTTTTAGAAATAAATTTATCAGTATCTATAGATACAAAAGAAATGTCCCCGGCATCATATTTATCAGACATCCTTTCTAATTGTTTATATTTTAAAGGATTTATAAATTTTAAAATAGCTGGTTGTTCGGTATATTTACCATGAGGATTAAATAATCAATACATATATGTTGAAGTTTTTTTGGCAAGATTCAAAGGTATTTCTCTTATTTCTCGTCATCATTTTTTTGCAAGTGTAGTCAATGCCGTTATTCCAAATACAAATGGGATATTTATATTATCAACAGTTATTATTTTTCATTTTTTTAAATTCCCCTGCATAATTTCGATATAAACATCCTTATTTAGATATTGAGCTAATTGTTTATATGCTTCTTTAAGTGGTTTTCATCATTTAAATTCATGTGGAGAAATGTCAAGTTCTACAATATAATCTCATTTGTTTATTTTAATTTCTTTTTTACTAGGATTATATTTGTTTATTTCTTCTATATCTCTTATAGTATTATCTGTAACCTCTTTTATTCTGATCCATATTGGTCCAAAATATTTATTTATACTCATTTCATATTTATATTTATTGCTCTCCATCATTACGAATTGTTCATCAGTATCAAAAAAATAATCTCCAGTTCAAAATTTTCATTCAAGATTAGCTATTCTATGTTTTATGTGTTGTATACTTGTATTATATTTTAAAGTATGTCACAAAGTAGTTTTGTTGATTTGTCTTTTATTTAGAAATTCTTTATATTTTTCATAAAATCTATAGGCGATTATCAATCTATCAATATTATAATTATCTAATTCTAATCAATATATTTCTCTAAGTTTGTCGACATAATATTCTTTAGATTCTGGTTTTTTTAAACGAATTTTTTTTATTTGACTCAAAACATCATCATCTACCGAAGATAACATCAATATAATTTCTTTTTTATTCATTTCACAATTACCAAGTTCAAAAATATCAATAAGTTTGCGAAATCAAGTACTTATATTCATTGTATTTATAAGATCTTTTTTTGTATCGTTTTTAATAATTCACAATCTTTGAAGATAGTCCAAAAAATCTTTAGCTTGACTATTTATACTTACATTCGACTTCTTAATACTAGCTTTTCGCAATTCATTTTCTGACAAAACAGATTGATTCATAAATACAAATAAATATATAAACATCATTTATTATAAATAAATTACAATAAAAGTCAATTTTCTTTCTCCTTGATAGCACAGACAAAAAGTTTATAAGCAATAGACAATTTTATTAAGAAAATTATTATGAAAAATAGATTAACATTTTTGATAAAGCAAATTAAAAATAGCAAAATAAATGCCTCCATTACTCCAAGTTCTAGATACTTAGCTAGACAAATGCTTAAAGACATAGACTTCTCAAAGATAGATTCGATAATAGAACTATGACCATGAACATGAATATTTACAAAACATCTAATCAAAAAAATAAATAAATGAACCAAAATAATAGCTATCGAAATAGATGAAGATTATATAAAGATATTGAATAAAAAATTTTGAGATAAAATTATATTGGAAAATAATACTGTAAAAAGCATAGAAGAAATTAAAAAAAACATAAACTAGAAAAAATAGATCTTATCATTTCTTGATTGCCATTTGAACCAGCAAAGAGTATACACAAAGAAATCAAATATTATACAAATCATTGAACTATATTTAGGAGTTTCACCTATCAACCTATAGTATTCAAAAGATTATACCATTGATTTAATATAAAAAAAATCTGATTCATATTTTTCAATATTCCTCCCGCACGAGTATATGGTATCAACTAAAAAGAATTTATTATCAAATATTCAACATTTATAATTTATAATTTAACATTTATAATAATGAATTTCATTCAAAACATCGATCCACAAATCCACTCAGCAATATTAGCAGAACAAAAAAGACAATCTGAATGAATGGAACTTATAGCAAGTGAAAATTACCAATCTCCAGCAGTACTAGAAGTACAATCATCACATTTTGCAAATAAATATAGTGAATGATTCCCTGGTAAAAGATATTATGGTTGACAAGAAAATACCGACATAATAGAACAACTAGCTATTGATAGAGCGAAATTATTATTCAAATCAGACCACGCAAATGTACAAGCTCTGAGTTGAGCAGCAGCTAATCTGTGTGTATATTCAGCTTTGATGAATCCATGAGATACTATTTTATGAATGGACTTATCTCATTGATGACATCTTACTCATTGAGCTCCAGTAACTTTTTTTTCTAAAATATTTAATTTTCAAAGATACAAAACTAAATCTGATTGAACTATAGATTTCGATCAGATTCGTTCATTGGCAAAAGAATATAAACCCAAAATTATTCTTGCATGATTCTCAGCTTACCCTAGAGAACTTGACTACGCAAAATTTGCAGAAATAGCAAATGAAGTCTGAGCCATATGCTTTGCTGACATCTCTCATATATGATGATTGATAGCATGATGATTGCTTAAAAATCCTTTCGACTACTGATTCCAAGTAGCTATGACTACTACACACAAATCACTCAGATGACCTAGATGAGCACTCATACTTAGCAAATGAATTATCTCTAATCCACTCAAAAAGCCCGAAGATACTATAGAAAACATACCAACAAGAATAGATAGGACAGTATTTCCAGGTATGCAATGATGACCACATATGAATACAATTTGTGCAATAGCAGTAGCATTGCATGAAGCATCCACAGATGAATTCAAATCTTATGCAAAACAGACATTAGCAAATGCTCAAATATTAGCTCAAGAATTATTGTCCAAATGATACAGACTCGTTACATGAGGAACAGATAATCACATGGTAGTTGTAGATTTTTCTTGAACAGATTGAAACCCGCAAGGCGGGTTAGATTGAAGAATAGCTGAAGAAACTCTAGATAAAATCTGAATTTCAACTTCTAAATCTACAATTCCAGATGATCCTAATCCACCATTCAAACCTTCATGATTAAGAATCTGAATGCCAGCTATGACTACAAGATGAGTAAAAGAAGAAGAAACCAAACAAATAGTCCAATTTATGGATCAAGCTTTCAAAAATAAAGACGATAAAAATAAACTCCAAGACATTAAGTCACAAGTAAAAGAATTTTGCAAAAATTTTCCAGTTCCGGGAATAGACTAAAAAAGCTCTTGATTTTTTCTAAAAAATATATATTTTCACAGCCCATCAAAGGATGGACCGTTATTTGACATTTTGCATAACGGAGGAACAAGATTCGAAATCTTAATTAAGCCTCATTGTGTTTAAAAGCAAAAGGCACGCGTCAGTAAAGGTGAAGGCAAACTGACACCGTAGCTTATTTAAAATTTCGAAGGAAAAACAAAGCAACGTTAATCGGCTTTGTACTTAGTTCTTAATCAAGCAGCGAAAGCTGCACAAACCCAAGAGGCGCTGTGTGCGCCCAGGCGATTTCGCCACAACTTTAGGAGGTGAGTGACTGCTATTATATAGCACATAGACTCCCTCCTTTTTTCGTTAATAAATTTAATAAAAAAAAATCTATTGACATTTATTAGTAAATAATTATAAGATAGACGTAAATATAAACCTACATTAAAGGGTGAAAACCGACACTTGAAAATATTTATTAGTATGTAACTGGAATATTTCGTTTGGTGTTTTAAATTTAAGTACTTTCATTGGCATATTATTAAGTTTCTCTGTTAT
>Ga0172367_10000433_pt1 | contig 64466 bp, 51 predicted proteins | sample Lak10m_FD_114542 | JGI IMG/M metagenome (GOLD analysis project Ga0172367, IMG submission 114542) | Freshwater microbial communities from Kabuno Bay, South-Kivu, Congo - kab_022012_10m | ecosystem: Environmental > Aquatic > Freshwater > Lake | place: Democratic Republic of the Congo: South-Kivu... | reverse complement strand
GGTCAGCTTCGTCCAGCAGCTGTCGCCACGCAGTGTAATATTCACTGCGCTTGGGCAACTGTTGAATGCAGCGTACTCCGATTGTACAGATACCCCATTGGCAGGAGTAGCTGCAACCGACTTAATCGGGCTAGCAACAAAGAGCAGAATCATGCTCAATGCAGCTAACGCGAAAGGTAAAGTTCGCTTCATGAGAAAACGATTTGAAGGTTAATAAATGAAAGTTATTGCAAATAGATCTTCTGACAAAAGGGAGGGTTTGGAGAGCGGAGCTCTCGTCTGCAACAGCATAGACGGGTAGTTGGAAGGCAATCTTTTAGAACTGTACGTGGTGAGTCCGCTCATTCAGGTCGTTGTTGCTATATGTTAATGTTCATGGTGACTATAAAGGAGTGCACACAAGGCATTCCTTTTAGTCGAGCAAAATAAAGAAAATTTTAAATCATTTCCCGCACATTTTGCTCAAAAAATAATTCGCACACTATAACGCATCGGATGTATGCTTTGCTGTTTTTCATCCCAAAAAAACGGCTACAAACCTATCTAATCAATCACAAGTATTTGATTTTCTTTTATATATGAAAAAATTTTTTTTCATATTTTAACTAAAATCGAAATACTAGGGCCGAGAACCGGGGGATTTTACTTAAGCAAGTAAGGTCTGCCATTGGGTGGCTACAGCCCTTTTCCGTGACATTGTTTGTATTTTTTTCCGCTCCCACAGGGGCAAGCGTCATTTCTTCCAATTTTGGGTTCTGCATTCCGTACGGTTTGCGGTTTGGCCTGAGACTGGCCGGCGGTGGCAGCGGCGCGGCGGGCGGCATCTTCCTCCTCTCTTTGGCGGTTGGTTTGGGTGCGAGGCATCTCCATCCGTTGTTCCCTGGCTTGCTCGAGGGTAGTTCCGTCGGAGAATATCAGTGTACCTTTAGCGAGATAAGCCGTGAGTTCTTCGTTGATTTCTACGATAAGTTTTTCAAATAAGTTAAACGCCTCCATTTTATAGATGACGAGGGGGTCTCTTTGTTCAAAGGAAGCGGACTGCACAGAGTCTTTGAGTTCGTCCATGGAACGAAGGTGTTCTTTCCATTTTTCGTCGATGATAGCCAAGGTGACGGTACGTTCGATATCGAGGACGATAGATTTTCCTTTGGATTTAACGGCTTCCTCTATATCTGCTGTGATCATATAAGGATTGGAGCGACCGTCGGTAAAAGGAATCTGGATACGCTTGTAGATATGTCCCTGGGTATGAAATACGTTTTCGATTTGCGGCAGAAGGAGCTCAGAAATATGGCCCGCCTTACGCTGATAGTATTCCCGATACTGTTGCAGCAGGGTATCGACGACTCTGTCGGTGGATGATTCTTTGAAAAAAGCGGCATCCATTCGGGGATCCAATCCAAGGATATTGAGCGTACTTCTTCGGAAAGATTCGAAGTCGCTATCTTTTCGGTGTGCGTGTACCAGGTCTTCGATAACGCCGAGAAAGATATTGTTGAGGTCGACGGCGAGGCGCTCTCCGTACAGGGCATTATCCCGTTTTTTGTAGATGGCCTCCCGCTGGATATTCATGACATCGTCGTATTCCAGCAGTCGCTTTCGGATACCGAAGTTATTTTCCTCTACTTTTTTCTGTGCCCGTTCGATGGATTTGGTGACCATAGCGTGTTGAATCACTTCTCCGTCCTGATGTCCCATTCTGTCCATGAGGGAAGCGATGCGATCAGACTGGAAGAGGCGCATGAGGTTGTCTTCCAGTGACACATAGAACTGAGAAGTTCCCGGGTCGCCCTGGCGGCCGGAACGTCCGCGGAGCTGGCGGTCAACCCGTCGGGACTCGTGTCGTTCGGTACCGATGATAGCGAGACCACCGGCGCGTTTTACTTCGTCGGATATCTTGATATCTGTTCCACGGCCTGCCATGTTGGTAGCGATGGTCACTTTTCCTGCTCTGCCGGCTTCGGTGACAATTTCGGCTTCGCGCTGGTGTTGTTTGGCGTTGAGTACGTTGTGGTCGATTTTACGCAGGGAGAGCATTTTGCTCAGCTTTTCAGAAATATCGACAGAGGTAGTACCGACCAGGACTGGCCGGCCGGCTTCGCTCAGTTTTACGATTTCGTCGATTACGGCGTTGTACTTTTCACGGGCCGTTTTAAATACCAGGTCTTCTTTATCGTCGCGGATAATAGCGCGGTTGGTTGGAATGACGACTACATCCAGTTTGTATATTTCCCAGAGTTCACCTGCTTCCGTTTCTGCGGTACCTGTCATACCGGCCAGTTTGTGGTACATCCGGAAATAGTTTTGCAGGGTAACGGTGGCGTAGGTCTGCGTTATTTCTCCGATTCGGACATTTTCCTTTGCTTCCAGTGCCTGGTGTAAGCCATCGGAATATCGGCGTCCTTCCATAAGTCGGCCGGTCTGTTCATCTACGATTTTCACCTGACCGTCAATGACTACGTATTCCTCATCGCGTTCGAATAGGGTATATGCTTTGAGTAGCTGGTTGATTGAATGGAGGCGACGGGATTTGACAGCATAATCCTGGGAAAGGTGCGTTTTGGCTTCTTCTTTTGCAGAAGCATCCAATTCTGTATTGGCATCGATTTCAATCAGGCCACTCACCACATCCGGCATGATAAAGAAGCTGGAGTCGGAGTTACCTTTTGAGAGGTACTCTACGCCAAACTCTGTCAGCTCCACCGAGCGGTTTTTCTCATCGATTACGAAATAGAGGGGCGCATCTACCAGGTGCATATTCCTTGACTGCTCCTGCATGTAGAAGTTTTCCGTTTTTTGCAGGAGTACTTTTACACCTTCCTCACTCAGAAACTTGATAAGTGGTCTGTTTTTTGGAAGTGCGCGATAGGAGCGCAGCAGTGCCATACCGGCCTGACCTTCCTCTACTCCTAATTTACCTTCTCCGAACAGCCGGCGCGCTTCGGTGAGGTAGTCGGTGGCTAATTTGCGTTGGGCGCCGAGCAAGCGTTCAATCTGTGGTTTGAGGTCGATGTATTCCTGGTCTTCTGCCATTTGCGCCACCGGGCCGGAAATAATCAGCGGGGTACGGGCGTCGTCGATCAATACGGAGTCCACCTCATCCACCATGGCAAAATGGTGACGCCGCTGCACCTTCTCTTCCTGGTCGCGCACCATGTTATCGCGCAGGTAATCGAAGCCAAACTCGTTGTTGGTTCCGTAGGTGATATCGCTCCGATATGCTCTTACCCGGCCCGTGGAATGGGGCTGGTACTTATCAATGCAATCGACGGTGAGGAAGAGGAATTCGAAGACAGGGCCAACCCATTCGGAGTCGCGGCGAGCGAGGTAATCATTGACGGTGACTACATGAACCCCCCGGCCGCTCAGGCCATTGAGGTAAGCAGGAAGGGTAGCGACCAGCGTTTTTCCTTCCCCCGTAGCCATTTCTGCAATTTTTCCATCGTGCAGAACCATACCGCCAATGAGCTGTACATCATAATGCACCATATTCCATACGACCTGCCCTCCGGCGGCCATCCACGTGTTGTGCCAGGTCGCCTGGTTACCCTCTATTTTAATATAGGATTTTTGGGGTATAGCCGCCAGGTTGCGATCATGCTCGGTCGCCGTAACCACCAGCGTCTCATTTTCCTTAAACCGGCGGGCGGTTTCGCGCACCACGGCAAATGCCTCCGGAAGTATGCGTTTCAATACGATTTCAAGCTGCTTATTGCGCTCTTTTTCCAGATCATCCATCATAGAGAAGATCCGGGCAGACTGCTCCAAATCCTCACTTTGTGCCGCTTCTTCGTGCAATTCCTGTATTTCGCCATCGATTTCTTCTAAAAAAGCAGCTATCTCCGCACGAAAAGCCTTTGTCTTTTCACGGAGTGCATCATGGCTCAGCAACTGAAGTGATTCGCCTATTCGATTGATTTCTTCTACCATTGGGAGATAGAGCTGTACATCCCGTTCGTGTTTCGTACCGAATAACTTTTTTATGGATTTTCCTAAGAAGCCAAGCATGGTGTATAGACATTCAGTTGATGACGAAATTGAAAATGCGCACAAAGATATGGAATAAATGGGTTGTTGCTTCATTTCTCCCCCTGTTCGCACCTATAAGGGTTCACAAGCAGCAGCCTACTTGATAATTCGCATAATTTAATATACTAAGAATCACGCCATATAGTTCAAACATGCCAAACTGGCAGGATATGGGTACCTATACACCCCTACGGCGCTTCATGATAAAAATCATCCATTTTTATACCTGTTTTTTTTGTCGGTCGGGATACCTTGCCCCTGCTATGAAAAAAATATCTGTTTATCCGGTTGCGGTATTCCTTTTCCTGGCCCGTCTTGTTTCCGGCCAGGGAAGCGATACCACTCTTCAGCAAACCCTGAATGAAATTACGGTTACCAGCTATAAGTTTCCTATACAGGCGCTCAGCCAGCTAAAAAGTGTACACCAGACGTACCTCACCTCAGGGAAAAAACAGGAGGTAATCACCGTTCAGGATCTCCCTGCCAACCTGGCAGAAAAGACCGGACGTCAGATTTTTGCCAAAATCCCGGGCGCCTTTGTATATGACATGGATGGCTCTGGCAATCAGGTAAATATCTCCACCCGGGGTCTGGACCCCCACCGGAGCTGGGAATACAACATTCGCCAAAACGGGATAATGACCAACTCGGACATATACGGATACCCCGCCAGCCATTATAGCCCTCCAATGGAAGCGATTCAGCGCATAGAGCTCATCCGGGGAACCGCTTCGCTTCAATACGGATCGCAATTCGGAGGTATGATCAACTACATCACCAAAGAAGCGGATCCAAGCCGTTCGCTGCAACTCGAAAGTCTGAACAGCATAGGATCGTATGGGTTGCTCAGCACCTTTCATGCCCTCGGCGGAAAAACGGGGAAGCTATCCTATTATGGGTATTACCAACGGAGAGTCTCGAATGGGTATCGCGAGCAATCCAAATCCGATGCCCAAGCTCAATTCGTCCGTTTACAATATGACTGGTCTGAAAAACTACAATTAAATGTGGAGCTGGGTCGAAGCCAATACGTTTACCAGATCCCTGGGCCCCTGACGGATGCTATGTTCGAGGAAAACCCCCGTCAGTCCACCCGCAGCCGAAACTATTTTAACCCCGATATTTTTGTCCCTTCCGTAACCCTCACCTGGAAACCATCCGAGGCAACCACTGTAAGCTGGGTTCATTCCGCTGTTCGAGGTACCCGAAATAGCGTGCAATTCATCGGGTTTGCCGATATGGCGGATACCATAAACCCCCTAACCCTGCAGTACTCGTCCCGCCAAGTGGACATTGATCGGTTCAACAGCTATACCTCCGAACTTCGGATTCGACAGGATTACCATCTGGCGGGAGGACTGCACACCCTTGTTTTTGGCACCCGACTCATCAACAATGATCTCCACCGCCAGCAACTTGGGAAAGGAACGACCGGTACCGATTTTGACCTCCAACTCACTACGCCCGATTTTGGGCGGGATATACACTTCAAAACCAGAAATGCCGCTTTTTCTGCAGAGAACCTATTCCGAATTGGCCAGCATTTGGAAGTTTCGGCAGGCCTACGCGTAGAAGCAGGTACCAGCACTATGTCGGGAAAAATCATATACCTGCCCACCGAAAAAGTTCCGCTGGAAATAGCACACCGATTCCCGCTGTTTGGTGCCAATATCCAATATCAGCTCTCCGCCAACAACAGACTGTACGGTGGTTGGTCTCAGGCATATAGACCCGTCCTTTTTGCCGATATTATTCCGGCATCTGCCATTGAACTCGCTGACCCCGCCATACAGGATGCATTTGGGCATAATCTGGAAGCAGGTATTAAAGGGGTTCTCTTCCAACGCATTCACTATGATTTTAACGTATTCCAGATTTTGTATAAAAACAGAGTAGGTACCCTTGTATTGAGCGATCCAAAGGGGAATTCCTATATATGGAGAACCAACATAGGCGATAGTCGAACCAACGGAATAGAGCTCTATGCGGAATGGAACATTGCCCAAACCAACACCTATCGCGTTTCCATTTTTAGCGCCAGCGCATATTTTGATGGGATATACCTCCGTGGTGCCATCCGCAGCGGAAGCGAGAACACCGACATCAGCGGAAACCGGCTCGAGACTACCCCCCGCTGGATTAGCCGCAACGGGCTACAGGCAGGCTATAAAACAGTAGCCGGTATTCTGCAATTCAGCTATGTGGGTAAAAGTTATTCCGATGCCCTGAATACAGAAAAGCCCAGTGCCAACGGAGCAAAAGGTCCGGTTCCGGCCTATGCTGTATGGGATCTAAATCTTTCCTGGCGAATCAATACTTCATACCAACTCAAGCTAGGCATCAACAACCTAGCCAATGCCTCCTACTTTACCAAACGACCGGGAGGCTATCCTGGCCAGGGTGTATGGAGCTCCGACGGACGCAGCGTGGTAGTCACCGTGGGCGTACGCCTGTAAGTCAAACCAGAAATGGGTTACTGCGCCGCTCCAGTCCAATGGTGGTTTCTGGTCCATGGCCGGGAAATACACGCACCGCATCGTCGAGTACCAGAAGCCGGGAATGGATACTGTGCAGTAAGGTATCATAATCGCCGCCGGGTAAGTCCGTCCGTCCGATACTTCCCTGAAAAAGCACATCCCCGGCGATGAGCAGCTGATCGTCCGGAAAATAAAAACAAAGGCTTGCCGGAGAATGACCAGGCGTGAGCAAGGCCTGCATACGGGTATTGCCAAACGCAATCCATTCCAAATCCGCTATATACCGGCCGGGCGCCGGAGAAGGCGCCGGATACGGTATTCCGTACATAGCCGCCACTTGCTCTCCCCGAGCCAACATCGCTTCTTCCCCCTGGTGGATTTCCAGTTCCAGGCCAAACCTTTCTGCTATATATCGGTTTCCAAGAATGTGGTCGATATGGCAATGGGTGTTGATTAATCGCACTGGCAACAAGTCATTGGTGCGAATAAATGAATCCATAGACTCCTGTTCGGCTGTATTGCTGCAACCCGGATCAAAAATGACGCAGCTACGCGTATCGTCGTACACTACGTACGTGTTTTCCTGAAAAGGATTATATGTAAATTGAGCTACCTGTACCATGAACTTTTCTTTATGACAGAATATCCGCAAAGAAAAGCCGGATTTTGTAAATGGAGCCCGAAATGGGCACTATAAAAAAACCATCGGCAGCGCTACTGGTTTTTTTGAAAAAATTACCTAAACTTACTACCTCACCGTCTGTTCAAACTCGAATTGACTCGGCACATGAAAAACCTTGCGCTCCTTTTTACTGCTATGTCGTTTGTCGTACTTGCCGCTGCGCAAGGTACGCAGGTAGAGTTTGGAAAAAACCGGGTGCAATATCACGACGACTTTGAGGAATGGTCACAGTACGAAAGCGATAATTTTTATATCTACTGGTACGGCAAATCCCGAACGACCGGACAATTGGCAGCCCAACTAGCCGAGTACTACTTTCCCGAAGTACAAAGCCTGCTGGAGCATCGCATCAATGAAAAAATTCAAATTATCGTCTATACAGATATCACCGACTTTAAGCAGAGCAACGTGGGGTCGGAAGAGGCTTTTACCAGTATTACCGGCCAGGTAAAAGTAGTGGGCAACACCCTTTTTGTGTATTACGACGGAGATTATACCCGCCTGCGGAATCAGTTGCGGGAAGGTATCGCATCCGTATATCTAAACCGAATGCTCTTCGGAGGAAACATCCAGGAAGTCGTCCAAAACGCCGTTATGCTCAACCTACCCGGATGGTTTAAGGATGGGCTGGTTGCCTACGCCGGCGAAGCCTGGAATACGCGTCGCGACAATGAGCTGCGCGATGCGATGCAAAGCAAGCAGTATAAAGGCTTTTTTCGACTGGCCGAAGAAAACCCCCGACTGGCCGGTCATGCCTTATGGTACTATATCGCAGAAAATTTTGGACGCACTACGGTATCCAACCTACTTTACCTCACCCGCATAAACCGCAGTATAGAAAATGGGTTTCTCTACGTCATGGGCGTCTCTTTTCCTACCGTAATCGCCGGATGGGAGTCTTATTTCAGCAAACGATATAAAGATGACCTCCAGGGCCGCAGCAAAACGGAGGGGGTTCCGCTGCCCATACGCAATAAAAAAAATATACCTATTACCCAGCTAAAGCTCAGTCCGGATGGTCGCCAGCTCGCCTATGTCCTACATAAAGCGGGCCGTTATCGCATTCAAGTCCGCGACCTGCGCACCAAACAAACGCGTACCATCCACCGTGGAGGACAGCGCAACCTGCTGCAAGCTACGGATTACAACTATCCGCTTATCGCCTGGAACCCCAATCAGACCGAACTGGCGTCCATCTATGAATTCCGCGATGACATACGCTACCGTGTATTCAACCTTCGCACCCACCAAAAATCAACCGAGCTACTCGAAGAAACCTATCAGCGGGTATTCTCCATGGACTTTTCCGACCCGGCCTCTTTGATTTTAGCCGGCATGGTGAATGGACAAAGTGATTTGTTTATATATTCCCCCCGCCTGCGTGCCAGCCGCCGACTCACCAACGATCCCTATGATGACCGCGATGCGTCGTTCGCCAATTTACCCCAGCAAAAAGGGGTGCTGTTCGTATCCAATCGCAAAGACTCCTTGCTCCTTTCCGATAGCCGAGACTCTCTTTTCCCGGAAAATACCTTTGATGTATTTTTCCTTCCCCTAGAGGGCAATCCCACCGAGCTGATACGCATCACCCGTACACCATCCGCTAATGAACAGCAACCTGTAGCGGCCGACAGCTCCTTGTTTACTTATCTCAGTGACCGATCCGGTATCTACAACCAGGAAAGTGGCTTTCTGGAAGACTATATACATCACTACAACCGAAACATTGTATTTAAGGATGGCTCTGAAATCTTATTGCACGCAGATTCTACCTGGGAGGGACTCGACAGCAGTAGCATCGATACTACTTACCTCCTTCCCGTTATCCGAAAACGGGCTGTCATTTTTGCAGAAACGGACCTAGATCGAAATATAGCTTATCTGCATACCGCTCCTTCTGGCGACAAACAAGCGATGCTCATTCCCCGCAACCGGCGCTTTGATGTCTTTGTTCAACCCATTCAGAAAACACACCTGGCTCGTCCCAAAGACACCTACTACAACAGTATCCGCCGCAAGTTTTCAGGTTCCGTAGGAGATACGTTACAAGAAATCGCCACGCTACCCGACAGCGTACGCCGGGAAACCGTTGCGGTGTATCAACCGGATTCGGTATTTATTCCGGAAGGGTTTCTTTTTCAAACGGCGTTCGGAGCACCATCTAACACCGGATACCATATACTGCCTGTATCCGACACGACCGAAGCCCTGCCTCAAGAACCAGCTCCTTTATTCACCGCTGCCTTTCCAACCTTCGACCCCACCATCGGCTTGTCTGGCAAACGTCCGCTGCACAAGATAAATGTGCTCCGGGTTTCCCCGTACCGCACTTCGTTTCACACCAACCAGGTCACGACACAAATGGACAACACCCTGCTGTTTGAAGGCCTGGACAATCTGGCAGGAAACCCCAGGGGCTTTTCCCCACCACCAGCCGGCCTTCTCATGAAAGCCCGTATTGTCGATTTACTGGAAGATTACGAACTGGAAGGCGGGTTGCGTATCCCTACCACCCTGAATGGAGCTGAATATTTTTTGGTGTACGACAACAAAAAAAACCGGCTCGACCAGCGCATCGCCTTCTACAACAAACATTCGAGAAGTAGTCAGCAGGCGCTATTTTCGGTGCCTCAACGACAGGAAACAGCTATTCTGCTGGGGCAGTATGGACTGCGCTACCCCCTGGATATTTTTCAAAGCCTACGTGCCACTGCCAGTATCCGGCAAGATAAATTCACCCACCTGGCTACCGATATCAACTCCTTAAATACATCTCCCCAAACGCAACAACGACTCGGTCTGCGCCTGGAATATGTTTTTGACAACACCCTCGAAACCGCCCTGAATATGCGGCAGGGTGGTCGGATCCGAATACTGGCCGAGGCAATGAAAAAATTTAGCTTCGAACAGGGCGACCAAACGCGGCTGAATTTTCAAAATGGCTACCTCGGCGTAGTCGGTATCGACGCCCGCTACTATCACCCCGTATTAAAACACTCCGTACTGGCCGCACGCCTGGCAGGAATGTCTTCTTTTGGCTCCGAAAAAATACTCTACTACTTAGGCGGCGTGGACAATTGGCTTTTCCCGGAAAACAGCACCGAAGTGGCTACCCCTCCGGGAGTATTCGCCTATCAAACCCTGGCTGCCAATATGCGGGGATTCCCCATTAATATCCGCAACGGCAACTCCTACGCCCTGCTGAATACGGAACTTCGGATTCCCTTGTTCAAATACCTGTCACATCGGCTAAATTCCAACTTCCTGCGCAATTTCCAGGCCGTCGGCTTTTTCGATGTCGGCACTGCCTGGGCAGGTTCCAGCCCATTCCGATCCGACAATCCGCTCAATACCACCATATACTCAGAAGGAGAAAGCGGCAATGAATATGTGTTTGTAACCCTCAACTATTTTCGGGATCCCCTGGTTGCCGGTTATGGCGTAGGTGTACGCGCGCTGATTTTTGGCTATTTCATCCGCGCGGATTATGGCTGGGGGATAGAAACCCGCCAGGTGCAATCCCCTAAATTATATCTTTCCCTCGGATTTGATTTTTAATACTATGCTCAAAGAAGTCTGTGTAGATACCCGCGAACAAGCCCTGAATGCCGAAGCACAGGGTGCCCAGCGCATTGAATTGTGCGCCCATCTCGATCTCGACGGCCTCACCCCGGATATTCCGTTTATCCACTTTGCACTGGAAAAGCTGCACATCCCCATTCACGTCATGATACGACCCAGAGGGGGTGATTTTGTGTATTCCGACACCGAGCTGGATGAGATGAAAGCATCGATTCTTTTTTGTAAGGAAAATGATGTGCCAGGAGTCGTTTTTGGCATACTAAAGCCCGACGATACCCTCGATATCGATGCCATTGCCGAACTGACCCGATTAGCAAAGCCGATGAAAGTAGTGATACACAAGGCCATCGACCGCACACCCGACCCGGTAGCGGCGCTGGCACAGCTATTGGATATAGAAGGTATTGACAGTGTGCTGACATCAGGAGGAGCGCCAACGGCATTGCAAGGAGCTGAAAATTTAAAAAAAATGATCGCGCTCGCCGGCGACCGGCTGCATATTATGGTGGCGGGTAAAGTGACACAGGATAATATTGAGGCCATCGATCAGATGTTTCATGCCCGGGAATATCACGGCAAACTCCTGGTTGGTCCGGTTTAATTTTCAGCGTGCCGAGCTTCTATGATAGCTAACCGTTGGGCCAGCCAGGGAGCCGACATCCAGCGCCCCTGTACCAGCACGCCAGCAATGCGCTGCATATTCTTTATATCATCCATCGGATTGGCATCCAATAATAACAAATCAGCCGTCGCCAATGGAACCACCGTGCCATAGGTACCTTCCTTACCGAAGAATCGCGCTGGATTAGCGGTTCCGCTTCGCAAAATGGAATAATTGGATAAGCCAGCGGCGGCCAGTGCCTGCATTTCGCGATGAATAGAAAACCCGGGCACTTGTCCTACCTGAGGCGAGTCCGAACCGAGCAGCAGGTTTACCTTCTTTTTTTCCATCGCCCGCAAAATTTGCCGGCGCAGCGCGATAAAAGCGGCGGCTGTATCTCGGTTATAGCCCGGTGTAGTATTTAGCTGCTGCTTGAATGTACGCCATTTCAGCCGAGTACCCGCGGGCATATAGCGCATTTCCGGCAGGTTCACCAGCTCCAGGCCAGATAGGGGACTGTACCACTGCTCTAGTAAGCTCTCTGTCGGTACTATCCAGGTTCCCGACTTTCGGGTAGCTTTTACCAGCGCAGGTATCTTTTTGGCGTTCACCTCATTTACCTGATTATACCCAAACCAGCTACCCGCTGCCGGAGTAGCAGCCGAAGGAGCCAACCCTTCCACATACCCGTCGAGATGGTCAATAGAAGCATAGCCCATTTCCAGCGCCCGGTGAATCCCCACCTCTTGCGGAACATGCCCGGCAAACGGCATCCCGGCTTCTTTCGCGGTGCGCACAATCGCTTCCATGGTAGCCAGCGAAATACCTGGATGTATTTTCAAAAAATCGTAGTTGTCTTTTTTATACTGCCAGACTTTCTGTACAGCCTCCTCTGGCGTACGGGCCGTTGCCCCACTAAGCGAGGGGCTAGCGGTGTAAATGCGGGGGCCTAGCAACTGACCCGTAGATACCTGGTCCTGCAGGGTCAGGTGAAACGGATCGCCCAGCATGCCTCGGATAAGTGTTACTCCCTGGCTCAAATACAACAGCATGGTTTCGCGTACCAGCTCGTTGTTTCGTTCATCCGGTAACGGAATATGCGCGTGCATCTCTGAAATCCCAGGCATTAGATACTTGCCCGTGCCATCGATAACCAAGGCATTTTCGATGGGTTTAATCCGCGCGGAGGGGCCTATTTTATAAATGACGGAGCTTCGGATCAACACGGTCTGGTCGTGCAATACTTTTTTTCCCGTCATAGGGAGCACGTGCACATGTATGATGGCGATTTCAGGCGCGGTGACCTGCGCAGAAGCCAGTACCCAGCTCAGGGAGGCCAAAAACAAAACAAGGCTCTTCATACAACTCGATATTAGCCATTTATTTCTTCTCCTTTCAGGCGTTCTGCATTTTCGGCAATGCGCAGTGCCTCAATAATATCCCCGATTTCTCCTTCCAGTACACGATCGAGGGAATAAATCGTAAGGTTGATCCGGTGATCCGTCATTCGGTTCTGCGGAAAATTATACGTTCGGATTTTGTCCGAACGATCTCCGGAGCCCACCAATGATTTTCGTTTAGCGGCCTGCTCGGATTCGTGCTGTCGTTTGCGGCTCTCGTAAATTTTTTGATACAAGCGTTGAAGCGCAATCTCCCGGTTTTGTATCTGTGAGCGGCCATCCGTACTTTCAGATACTACTCCGGTGGGAATATGGGTAAACCGGACGCCGGATTCCGTTTTGTTGACGTGCTGCCCACCTGCTCCACTCGAGCGAAAGGTATCTACCTTGAGGTCTTCCTTTCGAATTTCTACATCCTCCATTTCAAGTTTTGGCATCACTACAACGGTAGCAGCAGAAGTATGCACCCTCCCTTGTGACTCCGTTTTGGGAACCCGTTGCACGCGGTGCGCACCCGATTCGAATTTCAGTTTACCAAATACTTCGTCGCCCTGAACTTCGAGCACCACCTTGTTGTAGCCCCCCACACTTCCTTCGTTTACCTCCAATACGTCCGTTTTCCAACCTTGGGAATCGAAATAACGGGTGTACATACGGTACAAATCACCCGCAAACAAACTCGCTTCATCCCCCCCGGTGCCCGATCGGATTTCAAAGATTACGTCCTTGGAGTCTTCCGGGTCTTTAGGAACCAAGAGCATTTTAAGCTCTTCTTCCAGTTCGGCCAGGCGAGGCTCTAAATCCGCCAGCTCTTCCTTAGCCAGCTCCTGCATTTCCTGGTCGTCTTCCTGCAACGTTTTCCGAGCTAGCTCCAGATTGCTCAACACCTGCTCGTACTCCTTAAATGCACCCACAATTGGCTGCAGATCCTTGTACTCCTTATTTACCTTTTTGAACTTCGACATATCCTGAAGTACCTCCGGGTCGGCAATCTGCTCTTCAAGGTGTTGATACCGATCATAAATAGCCTGTAGCTTATCTAGCATAATGGGTCATCTTTTTTGAGGCTGCAAAAATAATATAAATTTTTCATGGAAAAATTATATAGAATAAAAGGATATGTGTAGTTTTACAACTGAAAATGTGAATACAAAACTGCTTAATAAGCCAGCACATACAAGCAGCTAAAAAACTTATATTTCATTGCGTATATTTAAAACACGCCGCTAAGTTTTTTCGTTTGCCTGTATTCCGACACCATTTTCAAGTCCAAATCCGGGCTTTTTTTTTCCGCTAGTAACCAATCTGTTTAAAGCTACACGCGATGTGTATCGCGTGGGTTTTTGTTCGTTCCGTTCGGAAGCTTCCGGCGTCTGTACATGACTTTGTCTTATACGGATTTCCGGTAATCCTTCGAACAGAGAACACAGGAGATGCATCTGCCGATATATCTATCCGGTGGGCAGTCCTGTTTCTCAACCAACAAACTGCAGATGGCGAAAATTTTGTGTTTAGAAACTGCTACTGAAGTCTGTTCTGCCGGAATTGCGCAGGATGGGGTACTCTGCTCGCTGGCGGAAATCCGGCAATCCGGTGACCACGCGGCGCAGATTACCTTATTGATTGCCCGTGCACTGGAAGAAGCAGCCCTCACCTTCCAGGATCTGGACGCCATCGCCGTCAGCGCTGGCCCGGGCTCCTATACCTCTCTGCGCATAGGCTGGAGTACAGCCAAAGGACTGGCGTACTCCCTTGGGCTGCCCCTACTGCGCATTTCCACGCTACAGGCATTGGCGTTGCGGGGCCTCCGGCAGGCCGACCGTACGGACATCCTTTGCTGTCCTATGATTGATGCCCGGCGTATGGAGGTTTATATGGCTCTTTTTGATGGATTCGGCAACGAAATCACCCCCCCCTCCGCGTTGATCTTGGAGAAGGATTCGTTTGATAGCTGGTTTGGCGCAGGCCACCCTGTTCTGTTTACCGGAAACGGGGCGGAAAAGTACCAACCCATGCTCGCCCAGCAACCCCTTGCACTGTTTTTCCCCCTTTCAACCAGTGCCGATACTTTTCCCCTGCTGGCCGAAAACGCATTCCAATCCCGGGAATTCGTCGATTTAGCCTATGCCGAACCCCTGTACCTAAAACCACCAAATATCACGAAACCCAAAGCGCTGCTTTGAGTGAATTTTGGGCAAATCCTCAGCTAATATTATTTTTAAAAAATTGAAAACCAAATACTTACGTTAAAATAAAAAATAAAATTTCAAACAAACCGATTTTGGTACAGTATTTGGAAATATCCTAATACGAGAAACAAACTTAACAAACAAACTTATAACATGAGGAAGCAAAAGAACGAGACCATCCTTCTGAAAAAAGGACCGGCGGACATCCAATTGGACTATGCAGAACTGCGCAAAGCGGTATTGGTATTGCGTGCTGTAAACCACAAACTCCGCCAAAAAATCATTCACTTGCTGGAAGAAAGCGAAGCACTCACCGTTACGGATATCTATGTAAAGCTTCGCCTGGAGCAATCCGTCGCATCCCAGCACCTGGCCATCCTTCGCCGCGCAGGCGTAGTCAACACCGACCGCCAGGGCAAGTTTATCATGTATTCCCTAAACAAAGACCGGCTGGCACAAATTTCCAAGCTGGTGGAAGAACTTCTCATGTAATCAGGAGCGTTGCATACGTTGACTCACCCCCTTTGGTCAGTATATGCCACCCAATTTTTTGAAGCGAACGTTCTAAAGTAACCACTATTTATAATGGTATCCTGTACAGGAAATCGTTCCGATGAAATATTCGTGGCTATTCCTGCACATGCTTCCATAAATCATGCGCCGGCGTACCGCAAGCTCGCGTTAAAACCGGTGCCGCCTGCTACTTAGCACACGCACCGCCCCGCGTCGATTGACAAGGCGCTGGCAGCATGGTCAAAAATGGTATATACCCGCGAATAATCCCGTGTTTTTGAAGCGCGGTTGCCTGGTCTTTTCTTCAGAAATGACTAGGAACAGGTTGAATATATCCGATAGTTATTTCAACTTGTGACCTACCGGTGCATACAGCGTTAAATCAGCCTGCACCAAACCCTACGCACTTCTAAAAGAGGTTATTCGCGGGTCCGCCCGTTGTGTCCGGAGAGCCACATACACTAGGTAAACCAAGCGCTGCGTCTGACTGTAATACGGCGTAACCGCCCTTTCCCGGTTTGCTGTAGTAGTGCCTCGGGAACCCGAGTGATACCTGAGGACGTTATTTAGCGGAGCTTCGCTTTTAGAAAATGGCAAACAATACTTACAAAAACGGGATGCCGTTCACTGCATCCTGAATAACAAATGGAGTGGTCTTAAATCACACGACTATGGGAAAAACGAACGTGGAAATAAACCATGAAAAATTAGAGGCATCCTCGGTGGTTCTGCGTGCGCTGGCTCACCCACTGAGGCTACAAATTCTGGATTTCATCGATAAAAACGACGGAATAAACGTAAACAGAATTTATAACTCCCTTGACTTGGAACAGTCGATTACGTCCCAGCATTTGCGTATCCTACGAATGGCCGAATTGGTAAAAACCGAGCGGGATGGTAAGTTTATACACTACACCATCGACTATGAGCGAATTGCTCAAATGAATAAAGCGATTCGCGCTTTTTTGAGCCAGAAGTCAGGATAAGACCTTTTCGGAAGGCAGATCATCGCCTGGCGGTAGGTCTGCATCTGGCGGCGTGGTCTCTTCCTGTATCAGCTGGGCTGTACTTTCCGCGTGCTTTTTAAAGAAATGGCGCTGAAAAATCAGCACGTTCAATACGCCCGAGGTGATAGCCATATCTGCAATATTAAATACGGGCTTGAAAAACTGAAAATACTGCCCTCCCAACCAAGGTACCCATTCGGGCCATGTTCCCTGGGCTATTGGAAAATACAGCATATCCACTACTTTGCCGTGCAGAAAGCTGGCATAGCCTCCTGATTCAGGGAATAATACCGCGTGCCCGCCGTAGTAAGGAGATTCTGAAAAAATAATACCATAAAAAGCACTGTCCAGTATATTGCCCAACGCGCCTGCGAGAATCAGTGCAAAACCGACAATTACCCCAGCGGAGGCGTTTTCCTGAATCAGCCTTCGTATAAAAACAAATAAGAACCCTACCGCAATCAGTCGAAACAGACTGAGCAACAGCTTTCCGTAATCCCCTCCCATCGAAAGCCCAAACGCCATGCCGTTGTTTTCTACAAAATGGATAAAGGCCCAGGGTAATCCTAAAAGAGAAAACTCTTCTCCATATTCCAAATGGGTTTTGACCCATATTTTCAATACCTGGTCTGCTACCAACACGATTGACAATACGAGCCAGACCAACTGAGAAGATCTCAAGCGTATGTGCATTTTATGAGCTTCTTGTACCTGAAATGTTTACGTTGGAGTACCGTTACGTAAAAATGAACCAACTTTTTTCTCTGTGTATTATCCGAAAACCAGCCGTCTATTCTTCTTCCATCAGATCATCCAGTTCGTCGTCTTCATTTTCAGCCGCAATCCGCGTGCGTTTTTTGAGTGCATTCGCCCGTGAATCGTAGTAGTCTTTGCGGCTACGTGCAATGTCAACCGCTGCGAACAGCGCCTCCCGGAACGAATCGGGTTCCGCTTCATTTTTGCCAGCGAGGTCGTAGGCTGTACCATGGTCTGGCGAGGTACGCACCCCCGGTAATCCGGCCGTAAAATTGACACCGCCTCCGAAAGCCAGCAACTTGAAGGGCACCAGCCCTTGGTCGTGGTACATAGCCAGGATACCATCAAATTTTTTGTACATCCCCGAACCGAAGAAACCGTCTGCTGGGAAAGGACCGGCGGCAACAATGCCGTTTTTCTTACACTCAATAACAGCGGGTCGAATAATTCGTTCATCTTCATCGCCAATCACGCCTCCGTCTCCTGCGTGTGGGTTCAGTCCCAGCACAGCAATCGTTGGCCGGTCGATTCCAAAATCGATGCGCAATGACTGCTCCATCAGCCGGATTTTCCGTAGGACTTGCTCCCGGCTAATTTGAGCTGCCACTTCTCTGACTGGTAAGTGGTTGGTCACCAGACCTACCCGCAGGCCATCTGCCACCATAAACATCAGGCTGTCATCTACCCCGAGTTCCTTAGTCAGGTATTCCGTATGGCCGGGAAAAGGAAATCCCGCCATCTTCATCGCTTCTTTGTTGATTGGTGCCGTAACCAACGCGTCAATGACGCCTTGCTTCAAGTCCCGTGCCGCTGCTTCCAGCGATCGGAGGGCATACTGACCACCTGTCTCTGTCGCCTTTCCCAAGGTGATATTTACACTCTCCTGCCAGCAGTTCATGATATTGATACGATCCAGTGCAAACCGGTCCGAACGCTGAACAGACAAAAAAGGGAATTCGATGCCTACAATATTCTTATGGTAAGAAATGACTTTCGTTGAACCATATACGACCGGTGTACAAAAGTCAAGGATTTTAGGATTTACCAAGGTCTTTAGAATCACTTCGAGTCCTATGCCGTTAATATCCCCAATACTAATACCAACAATCGGTTTATCCATTCACATAGTTTTTATCCGTTGCCCTTTGTGAGGGTATTCGGTAGTAAAACGCTCTGTATGCATGCGTTCATATACAGGGCAAGTTGGCACCGACGGGAGGGCTGCATATTAAAAAAAATGTCGTCCTTTGCCTACCAAATTAACCTATACGACTGCTTGCACACACAGAGGCTGTGCAAAATTAAGAATCTCGCAATAGAAACGCATTTTGAAAGCAAAGAAATCCTTTGGCCAGCACTTTCTCAACCGGGATGCCATCGCACAACGCATCGCCGACAGCCTGCAACTTACCGAAAGCTTCCCCCGCGTACTAGAGGTAGGCCCCGGACAAGGTATGCTCACCAAATTTTTACTGAATAAACCGTATGCCCTCAAAGTAGTGGAAGCGGACAAGGACATGGTGGGCTTTCTCGAAAAAAATATTCCGGTGCTGCATGGCCATATTATCGCCGGCGATTTTCTAAAGGTTCCCCTCGACCAGGTATTCGAAGGAGCGCCCTTTTGTCTCATCGGCAATTTTCCATATAACATCTCCTCTCAGATTCTTTTTCACGCACTGCGTTTTCAACCTTACGTTCCGGAAATAGTAGGTATGTTCCAAAAGGAAATGGCCGAACGCGTAATTGCCCCTCCCGGCTCGAAGACTTACGGCGTAATTAGTGTGTTGGTACAAGCATACTACGAAGGAAAGTATCTGTTTACGGTCGATAAGAGTTGTTTCTCGCCTCCCCCCAACGTACAGTCGGGTGTGATACGCCTGGTTAGAAAGACCAACCAGACTTGGCCCTGCGACGAGCGGCTCTTCCGACGGGTTGTCAAACAGGCGTTCAGCCAGCGGCGCAAAATGTTGCGCAACTCCCTGAAGCCTTTCCTCCGGGATTTTCCCGAGCTCGACGATCCGTTCTTCAATCAACGCCCCGAACAACTTTCCCTGGAAGACTACAAAGCGCTGACCCTCCGCTTACAACCATGGATACCAACCGATTAATCTACTCCGGAACCCTATGAAAGAACAAGTATCCCAGCGCCGCTTCCAAATCGGCCGACGAATATCCGTTCTTCCGTAGCCGGAGGGCTTTCAGCTCCTTTCCAACGATTTATTCTGCGGCGCACCCTGCATTAGCGCACATAATTGTTCCTCAATACAGACGCCGTTGTGTAGCTTTGTACACGGATTAACGATGGTCATCACCCCTTGTATTCGGGTACTGATTGGCAGATGCTACGTGGCTCCTGAGTTGAAACTGCATTTACCTGCTGTGCCCACTGCCCGCTCAATAGAATACACATCGATTGACCTTTTCCGTTTGTCCATTTTTATACACACAAAAATCAACCAATATGACACTGGAAGAAAGAATAATGGAGGATTTGAAAACCGCCATGCGCGAGAAGGATGAAGCCTCCAAACGTGGTATCCGTGCCATCAAAGCAGCCCTCCTACTCGCCAAAACCGATGGAAGCGGCCAGGAAATAAACACTGAACGGGAAATTCAGATTCTGCAGAAGCTCGTCAAACAACGCCGGGAGTCGGTAGAAATTTATGACCGCGAGCAGCGCAGCGACCTCGCGACGACCGAACGGGAAGAAATTGCAGTCATCGAAAAATACCTGCCCAAACAGCTCAGCGCGGAAGAGCTGGAAGCAGCCATTCGCGAAATCATCGCAGAAACGGGTGCTGCTTCCCCAAAAGACCTCGGCAAAGTAATGGGTGCTGCTTCCAAAAAACTGGCGGGAAAAGCGGATGGAAAAGCTATTTCAGAAACTGCGAAAAAGCTTCTCTCCTAAGCAGTCCTAAAAAATATTAGCCGCTGTACGCTTCACCCCCCATTGCCCCTAACCCCATCCCACACTTGACCCGGCTAAATCCGGGTCAAACAGTTTGTCGGCTTATGGCCCAGAGGTACAGCCAGGGTCTTCCAGGCTTTCACCCGAAGCGAAAGTAAAAGGCTTCTCCGCCATATCCCAGCCTACATAGAAATACCTGGTTGCTACATACAACAACTATCTCTAACCAGAATAAATACTGTTATGAACCTTGATTTTTTAAAAGAACTTGGCCTGCAAGCCAAAAATGATGGCACCAGTACGGGGCTCGATTCCTATCGCGGTGGCGCGTACATCGACTCATACTCCCCGGTTGACGGTGCATTTATCGGAAGTGTCAGCACCACGACCCGCGAGGAATATGACCTGGTGGTAGCCAAAGCGCACGAAGCGTTCCGCTCGTGGCGGCTCATACCCGCTCCTCGCCGGGGCGAAATCGTACGCCAGTACGGCGAGGAACTCCGAAAATATAAAGACCCACTAGGACGCCTCGTTTCCTATGAAATGGGAAAAAGCCTCCAGGAAGGCTGGGGAGAAGTCCAGGAGATGATTGACATTTGTGATTTTGCGGTGGGACTTTCCCGCCAGCTATACGGCTTGACGATGCACTCCGAGCGGCCCGGGCATCGCATGTACGAACAGTGGCACCCCCTTGGCATAGTAGGTATCATTTCAGCCTTCAATTTTCCGGTAGCTGTCTGGTCGTGGAATGCCATGATAGCCCTCGTATGCGGAGACGTATGCATCTGGAAACCCTCTGAAAAAGTTCCGCTCTGCGCGGTAGCCTGCCAGAATATCCTTCATAAAGTGCTCCGCGACAATCAGGTGCCAGAAGGTGTATCCAATATCGTATGCGGCGATTACAACGTAGGGGAGTACATGACGGCTGATGCGCAGATACCCCTCGTTTCGGCTACCGGGAGTATCCGGATGGGACAGATTGTAGGTACCGCCGTCGCCAGCCGCTTAGGCCGCTCCATCCTTGAGCTGGGTGGTAATAATGCCATCATTGTAACGCCCAGTGCCGACCTAAATATCGTACTTACAGGGGCATTATTTGGAGCTGTAGGTACCGCCGGACAACGCTGCACCTCTACCCGACGCCTCATCGTCCACGAAAGTATTTTTGAAGAAGTACAACAAAAACTCAGCCGGGCGTACGGCCAGCTCCGTATCGGAAACCCCTTGGATACGAATATTCACGTAGGACCGCTGATTGACACCGGTGCCGTCCAACAATACTTAAAGGCCCTCGACAACATTAAGGCACAAGGAGGTCGGTTCATCGTCGAAGGGGGGCTGCTCGAAGGGGAGGAGTACCGCAGTGGCTGCTACGTAAAGCCCTGTATCGCCGTCGTATCGCCGGACATAGAAATGGTACAGCACGAAACCTTCGCGCCTATCCTCTATATCATGCCCTACCGCGATATTGAAGAGGCTATTGCCATTCAAAACGGAGTGCCCCAAGGCCTATCGAGTGCTATTATGACCAACAATCTCCGGGAATCCGAGCTATTTCTATCTACTGCCGGCTCAGATTGCGGTATTGCAAATGTCAATATTGGCACCAGCGGCGCTGAAATCGGCGGAGCGTTTGGCGGTGAAAAACAAACAGGGGGCGGCCGCGAATCTGGTTCCGATTCCTGGAAAGCCTATATGCGCCGGCAAACCAACACCATCAACTATAGTACCCAATTGCCCCTCGCACAAGGGATTGTCTTTGACCTCTAATCCCATAGCGCATCGGATGGAGTTTGAAAAAGAAAATTCTTCGCCGCAAGCGAAGAATTTTCTTTTTATACCATATAGCCTTTCGTCACCACCACAACGACCTAGCGTTTGCATAATCGCCGGATACTAGGTAGATGCCCTTTTTTCAACGGCACTTAGTCCAGCAAGACATCGTTGCAACGACTTATTTTTGGGACAAAATACCAATATTGTTTCCGGCTAAAAGGACACACGTTTTATTTTTAAAAAAAACAAAACGCGCTGTATCAATTTATTGCGATTTTTAAATGGCTATTTTTTTTGCTGATGTCATTATTTTATCCTGAAAAAAAACCAGCGCAATACTCCGTTTTATTGTCCAAATTAGTGTGTCACAGACGGGTTTGTCTGGTTTAAACGAGGAATTATGTTGGTTAAAACTTTTGGAAGTGCGGTATATGGGGTAGATGCCCGTACCATTACCGTGGAGGTAGATTCGGGTGGTCAGCCGGTGGCAGGTACCAACTACTACTACATGGTCGGCCTACCCGACAGTGCGGTACGGGAAGGATTCCAACGTATAGAGTCGGCCATTTCAAATACGGGCTATCGGATGCCCCGTGCTAAAACGGTGGTGAATCTGGCTCCGGCTGATTTGCGCAAAGAAGGCTCTGCGTATGACCTTCCCATTGCGATGGGTATTCTGGCGGCCAGCAAACAGATTCGGGAAGACCTGCTCAGCCGGTTTATGCTGATGGGGGAGCTGTCGCTCGATGGTGCCCTCCATCCAATCAAAGGCGCCCTCCCCATGGCCATTCAGGCGCGAAAAGAACAATTTGAAGGGCTTATTGTACCCCGACAGAATGCGCGAGAGGCCGCTATTGTAGATAAGCTGCCGGTATATGGCATTTCTCATCTATCTGAAGCGATTGCATTTCTGAATGGCCAGACCCAGCTCGAGCCCGTCTTTGTAGAAACCCGCGATGAATTTTTTCAACATGTCAATAGCTACAATGTGGATTTTTCGGATGTGCGCGGCCAGGAACATATCAAGCGGGCACTGGAGATTGCCGCTGCGGGTGGACACAACGCCATTCTGATTGGTCCCCCCGGTGCCGGAAAAACGATGCTCGCCCGACGCCTTCCGACTATTCTTCCTCCGCTTACGCTCCATGAAGCACTGGAAACCACCAAAATCCACTCCGTAGCTGGCGCACTACCCCCTCACACCGCCCTTGTTGCCACCCGACCATTTCGCTCTCCGCACCATACTATATCCGACGTAGCCATGGTAGGTGGTGGCTCCAATCCGATGCCCGGTGAAATTTCCATGGCGCACAACGGGGTATTATTTCTCGACGAGCTTCCAGAGTTCAAACGCAGTGTGCTCGAAGTGCTCCGCCAGCCCATGGAGGAGCGACGGGTTACCATCGCTCGGGCAAAGCTGAGCATTGATTATCCCGCTGGGTTTATGCTGATTGCCTCCATGAACCCCTGCCCCTGTGGCTACTTTAACCACCCTGAAAAAGAGTGTGTATGCGGCCCCGGCGTAGTAAAACGCTACCTGAATCGCATATCCGGCCCACTATTAGACCGAATAGACCTACACGTGGAAGTCACGCCGGTAAGCTATGACGAACTCGCGGGTACCCATCGCACACAGGAATGTAGCGCCGATATTGCCGTCCGCGTAAACAAAGCACGTGAAATCCAGGCCACTCGCTTCCAACTGACCGGCAACGATATCTACTGCAACGCCCAAATGCCTAGCCGCATGGTACGGGAGGTATGCCAGGTAAACCAGGCCGGCCTCGTCCTGATTCGAAAAGCTATGGAAAAACTCCAGCTCTCTGCACGAGCCTACGACCGCATCCTGAAAGTAGCTCGCACGATTGCCGATTTAGGAGACAGCACCGATATTAGAATCGAACACCTGGCAGAAGCAATTCACTACCGAAGCCTCGATCGCGAAAACTGGGCGGGGTAATGATTGGGATGCCGACCATTCAATTGCTCCATTCAATCTCCACATTCGCGCAGCCCGCTCCAACCACCAACCGAGTAGTGCCGTTCAACGTTTTTCATCCCGTTCCTAAACACAAAATCCATCGGAGCCTGGTATATTTAACCTACTTTTTTTATCTATGTAACAATAATTTGCCAAATCACCACACCGCATCATGAAACACCTGCTTATCCTGTTCACGCTCATGCTTAGCACGACCCTGTTCGCTCAAAAAGAAGATCCCCTCCGCACCGATTGGGCCAACCTCAAACGCTTTCAATCCGACAACGCCGCCCTAGCAATTCAGAAGGCCGACGAAAAGCGCGTGGTGTTTATGGGCAACTCCATTACTGAAGGATGGATTGGAGCTGTGCCCTCTTTTTTTCAAGGCAAACCCTACGTCAACAGGGGTATAAGTGGACAAACAACCCCACAGATGCTCCTTCGTTTCCGACAGGATGTCATTGCCCTGAAACCCGCCGTAGTCGTTATCCTTGCAGGAACCAACGACATCGCCGGCAATACCGGCCCAACTACCATCGAACAAATCATGGATAACCTCGCATCCATGGCCGAGCTGGCCAGCATACATGGCATTGCCGTCGTGCTATCCTCTGTGCTACCGGTATATGACTATCCTTGGAAACCAGGGCTGGAGCCTGCTGGCAAAATTGTCCGCCTCAACCAGATGATTCAGGACTACGCAGCCCGAAATAAGTGCATTTATCTCGATTATTTTTCGGCTATGTCGGATGAACGCAATGGACTCCGGGCAGAACTTGGATACGACGGCGTACATCCCAATGAAGCAGGATATCAGGTCATGGGGCCTCTGGCGGAAAAAGCTATCCAGCAAGCACTCAAAAAACGCCGAAAATAGAGGTTATTGCAACATATTGGCCATGATTTCCTTCATCAGTTTGTAGGCCACCATAGCCGTCATCTGATGTACATCCCGCATAGGGTTGTATTCGACCAAGTCTGCGCCGACTAGGGGAACCGGCAGCTGCTGGATAATGCGCAGCAATGTACGCACATCCATGCCGCCTGGTTCATGGTGTGCGACCCCCGGTGCAAACGCCGGATCGAGTACGTCCAGGTCCAGCGATAAATACAAAGGAGCCTTCAGGTGCTGAAGGAAATCCAGGGAAAAATCCTTCATCTCTACTACATGCACCTCAAATCGTCGGGTTTGAGCGCGCTGATGCGCACTCAGCGTACGTATGCCCACCTGGGTTAGCGATGCGACCTTCCCTTTTTCCATAATACGAGCGAACGGCGAGGCATGGGAATACGGATTATTATCAAAATCGTGGTATAAGTCTGCATGTGCGTCCAAATGGAGAATATTCAGATTCGCGTATTTTTCCGAAAAAGCATCAATGATCGGATACGAAATCGAGTGATCCCCACCTAGGCAAAGCAAAGGGCCTCCTTCGTTCAACAAGCCAGCCACTGTATTTTTTATTTGGGCAAAGGCCGCAGACGTACCCATAGACGTGTCTATCCCGAGATCTCCACAGTCGGTGTATGCGTGTCCCAAGCTAATCTCTGTTCCCGATTCAGACCAGCTATTGGCGGAGCCGTCTTTTTCCATAAGCCGGATACGGGGAGGAGCAAATGCCGCACCCCGTAGAAAAGAAGAGTTGGCATCAAAGGGAATACCGAGCAGGCGCACCATTTCCATCAGCAGAAATTATTTTATATTTTTTGTTTCGTGGACCATCGGAGGGTTTTTCAGTTTAGTCCACTGTTTAAAGAAAAAAAACAAACCGGCAGCAAGTGCGAGCGGGCTTAATGCCCATATGATGATACCCATGTTTTTTCGATGGCGGTACAGCGCTTGCTGCTGATCGGAAATCGTATGTTTCTGTTTTAATCGGTCCTGGGTATGGAGGGTGTTCAATTCATCATACGCGCGCTGTGTAATCTGATTGCGTTGCTGCTCCCGAATTGTTTTCAGGGTGTCAGACATGCGCTCGTAGGCATGTATATCTCCTTTGCGGGCATAGAGATCGGCGAGCGCCTGATAGATCAGTTCCTTGTATTCCATCCTACCCAGCTCCGTGATTATTCTGAGCGAAGCCAGCAATTGTTGTTCGGCTAAAGGTAGGCCTCCTGGTAATTTCATCTGCGATCTTCCTATCCCAACCAAGGCGGTCCAGCGAATCTCATCGAACGCGTTTGCCTTAGCCAACCGCTCAGCCTCTTCAAAATAGGGAATAGCCCGGCGATCGTTTCCGCGTTCCGCGTTCGTTTTAGCCATATCCAGCAGGAGTGCGGCGCGCTCATAAGAACGACCTATCGCCTGAAAAACCTCCAACCCTCGTTGACCGTATTGTTCACCCCGCGTATCTTCCCCTAGATGCGCATAAAAAAGGAATAGGTTGTGGTAACAAAGCCCAATATTGAGCGAATCCCCGTGTCGAATGGAGTAATCCAGTACTTTTTTAGTCAGCACAATCCCCTGTCGGTCATTCCCTGCCTTACGCTCCATCAATGCCAAATTGATCCACGACTGTGCAATCGCAAAGGAATCCCTTCTCTTTTCGGCAATATCCAACGAGGCATTATAGGCAGCAATAGACTCTTTAATCCGATTTTGGTAATCATATACGATGCCGAGGTTATTGAGGCAGTTTTCCCGAAACTGTAAATTATCCTCAGCGGCATGAGAAGCCAGGGCTTCCTTGAAGTGCGTTTCTGCTAAATACGCGTTCGACTTATACAAATACACTACCCCGAGCAGAAAATCACATCGGGCAACGAGGGAATCATTGTCGTCGTTTATAGCCAGCGACATACGCATAGCACTGTCAGCTAATACTTTTGCCCGGCCAACACTATCCGGCAGGCTGGATAGCGCGTTGATATATAACTGACGCACGGATGCCGGCGACTGGGCAGTAAGCGACAGTCCGTACACCCACCACCACAGCAATAACATCCCATATCGTGTGCGACTCAATGTATTCATCCTATATTTTAAAAACCGGCCAACGACTTGTCCTGCGCTATGTGGTGGGGTTATTACGACCCAATCAAGAGCTAAACAGGGTGCTGCGCAGCGCAACCATACCGTATTAATCCAGCGCCTATACCTGTGTGTAAAAATGGCCTCTCCCTACATCCGGCACGGCGCATGCCAAAGGGATGCATTAAAAGTACTATAAAATGCGGAACGCTGTAATCTGCCCGAGGGCTGATTTTTAAAAACCTCCCCCCCCCTGTACCAACGACCAGATTTGCGCAACAAAAAAACAGATGGTCAACCCGAGAAGAAGTGGAAGCAAGGTAGCTACCAGTGTCCAGCGTAGGCTTTTGGTTTCCTTGTAAATAGTGTAAATAGTCGTCGAGCAAGGATTGTGCAATAGGCTAAACAACATGAGATTAAGCCCGGTAAGCAGGGTCCACCCCCCGGATTTTAACATAAATCCCGTATCGGCAACTGTATCGGCTTCAAATAGCACCCCAGCTCCCGCTCCCACACCCGGCACCTGCACACTGAGTGCGGTGAGCATCAGAACGGTGGGGATTACGATTTCATTAGCGGGGATTGCAATGATGTACGCCAGAAAAATCACCCCATTGAGGCCAAATAGCGCAGCAATCGGATCTACTTCGCGGATGAAATGCGCGGCCAGGCTCTCCCCTCCGATATGCACATTAGCTACCAGCCAGATAAGCATACCAGAAGGCAAGGCAAATACCACTGCTCGCCAGAGCACAAACAGCGTCCGATCAATCAGCGAGGAATATAGAATCTGCCACAACTGGGGTGGGCGATAGGGGGGGAGTTCCAGACTAAATGCCGAAGTCTCACCCCGGAGTGCCGTTTTGCTCAGTCCCCACGATACCAGCAAGCTAAACCCGATACCCAACACGGCAATACCTACCACCGCGGCTGCCGAGACCACCCCAGCCAGGTAGGCCGGTACTGCCCCACCTATGAAAATACTGGCAATCAGAATCTGGGTTGGCCACCGTCCGTTGCAAAGGGAAAAATTATTGGTAATAATAGCAATCAGACGCTCCCGGGGGCTATCAATGACCCGGGCAGCTACTACGCCTGCTGCATTACATCCGAATCCCATACTCATCGTCAACGCCTGCTTCCCATGCGCCCCAGCCTTACGAAACAGGCTATCCATGTTAAAGGCCACCCTGGGTAGGTAGCCGAGGTCTTCCAGTAGCGTGAAAAAAGGAAAAAAAACAGCCATTGGTGGCAGCATAACCGCCACTACCCAAGCCATAGCCAGATAGCCTCCGTCGATCAGCAATCCAATCAGCCAATCGGGCAGGCCCATCCATACCGCACCATCTCTGAGTAAAGGATGTAACGTATCTACCAACAGAGCAGCCAGCCAGCCAGATGGAACATTGGCACCGGCCACTGTAATCCAAAATACCAGTGCCAGCAGCAGAAACATAATAGGAAAGCCAAACCAACGGCTTGTCAGCAGCTTGTCGAGCTTCAGCTCAAACCGATAGCTGGCCCCTTCTTCATCCACCTGTACGACCTTGCGCGCAATATGAGAAGCGTCTTCATATACAGATTCTATGACCGCGTCGTGGAGATCTACTCCCAAGTCCCAGCGCAGGGAATTGGCCAGTGACAGAATCTCCTCATTATGTTGTACATGCCCTGTTTCCATTCTGTAGCTATTCTTATTTAGAAAAACGGGTGAAGCCTTCGCTTTTCGAAACGGCGTTTATATGGGAAAATCCTGTGAACCGGCACTTAGGTTTCCCAGTTCGCCAGACTGTACTGCCTGTATGATACTTTGATCCCCTTCCAGCAGGCGCAGTGCTACCCAGTTTAGATTGGGTAAACCAGGAAATGAAGCGGCCAGACGAGCCGCCAGCCGTTCGACGGCATGGGCAATTTTGGCAGAGCGACTGCGTACCCGGTGTGGCCGGCAAATATATGTACCGGTAGCTACCTCTGCGATGGCCATCAGCAATGCATCCATACCTTCTTTTTGCCGTACGGCAGTGGGGATGACCGGAATACCCAGTTCTTTGCTCAATTGACGTATGTCGATGGATATGTGGTGCCGGCGCGCTTCGTCCATCAGATTGAGGCAAAGAACGGCGCGATCTGTAATCTCCAGAATCTGGAGCACCAGGTTTAGGTTGCGCTCCAGGCGCGTCGCGTCCACGACCACTACCGTCACATCCGGCTTTCCAAACAGAATAAAATCTCGAGCCACTTCCTCGTCGGTACTGGTGGACAACAAGGAATACGTACCAGGCAGATCGACTACCTTGTAGCGTTTTTCGCCATAGGAAAACCCACCTTCAGCCCGGGTAACCGTTTTGCCCGGCCAGTTGCCCGTATGCTGGCGCAATCCGGTGAGGTTGTTAAATACCGTACTTTTTCCCGTATTGGGATTTCCGGCCAAGGCTACTACAAAATCCACCCGATCCATGGCAATCCCCAGGCGAACTAAGTTCTCCCGGTGATGCACGGGGCAATTCTCGCAATTTGGTGACGTATTCATGCTTATTGTTTGGAAGGTGAAGTAGTTTTCTTAATATAGATGGCATCTGCCTGTTCTTTTCGGATTGCCAGGGTCGCGCCCAAGATCTGATAGGCCACCGGGTCGCCCGAGGCGCTCCGAAATACTGCCCGGATAGGTGTTCCCGGCACTACCCCCATATCCATCAGCCGCCGGCGCTGCTGCCCGCGAAAGGTAGGAGATATCCGTTTGATTACTGCCCGCTCCCCCAAGTCCAGGGACGACAACAATGGGTATTTTTCCTGACTGGATTCCACTACCTCCGAAAGGGGCTCCACCGTGATGCCGGAGGCAAACAACGGGGTCAGCACACAGGACTCCCCGTTGGCCGCAAAGGTAATTCGGTCCTCCTGTACGTCCATCACATAAAGCTGCATACCAGGATACAAGCCCAATGCCGTCAGCTGATCATAAATAGCCGCCGGTTCATCCTCAATATGCGTAATCCGAAGCACCTGCCCTTCCTGCGCTGCGCTCAAGGTCATGCCGCGATAATCCGGAATTTTGCCATCAGCGGAAGGGATAGGATCTCCATGAGGGTCAAAAACCGGGTTGCCTAGCCGTGCTGCCAGTTCATCCACTGCCTCCGGACTTAGATGATGCTCTGCCGTATCCGCCATCTCGTGCCATTCGCGGTGTCCAACACCCGTTTCGTCTGCCAGGTATCGCTCCCAGATACGGTGTACCCGTACTACCCGTAATGCATAAGAACGCCCAGTATCCGTAAGCCGAAACGTATCCCCCCGCGAAGTAATCAACCCCAGTGATTGAAGGCTTTCGAGCAGCCGTGCTGCCCGGTCGGCTGAAATATGTAGGCTGCCCGCAATCCCATTCAACTGGCAGGAATGCGACTTATATTCGCAATCAAATAGGAATTTTAGCGCGTCTTCCAACAATGCCCGCCGTGCGTGTAGCCGGCTTTGCCCGATACGCGCCAACACCCCCCATCGGGGCCAAAGGAGTACAGTAGCCAGCAACAACACGCCAACACCTGAAACCAATGCCGTTATTGGATTGACTATTAAAAACATACGCCATTTTTTTCAGCTAACAGAAACCCCATCTACAAATAAATGCTCCGCAAATGTCTTGGATATCGTATGCGATTGGCCCGCAATTTCAACTAGCATAGTTCCATCAAACTCTCGTAACTCCCGAACCCGAATGGCCGTATGCAGCGACAAACCCAATTGGGAAGCATGCCGTAATAAAGCCACCGAGTCATCCGCTACCGCTTTCAAGTAACATAATTCTCCCGGTGCCACCGTTGACAAAGTAGTCCGTTCTTCCTGCCGATAGACTCCCAGCGCATCCGGAATAACAGCCCCATGCGGATCACTGGCCGGAAATCCCAAAAATTTATCGAGCTCTTCAACCAGCTTCGCCGATTGGATATGCTCCAACTGCTCAGCGACAGCATGTACCTCATCCCAGCTAAAATTCATGTGCCGATACAAAAAAGTCTCCCAAAGCCGGTGTTTTCGTATCAGCCATACCGCCAGCGCTTCTCCCGATTCCGTTAGCTCTACCTTTCCGTACTTTTCATACGCAACCAGGTTCTTTTCTTTCAGTCGCTTTAACATGTGGTGTACCGAAGCCGGCGATACTTCCAGATAATCCGCCAGCCGGTTCGTACCCGCCCGCTCTTCACCCGCTTCCTTACTCAACTGAAAAAGTGCCTTTAAATAGTCCTCCTCTGCTTTACTTAACTGCATTTAAATAAAATTGTTAAGCAAAGCTAACTTTTTTTATTAAACAAGTCAACTGCCAAATCGCAATAGGCGCACATTCCGCGCCCTTCGCAATACCTGAAAAAAATAACCTATGGGTAGGTGGCAACCGTGGAGGTGACTACTCTTTCTCCCAGACCTTACAGCCCTCTGTACAGTTGGTACAAATATCAATCTGATTGCGCCCCTGCAACAATTGGGTACGAAAATGGCGATAAGCGGTTCCCCTCCATATTTCCCTAAAAGAAACATCCCGAAGATTCCCCAAGCGATGCGAGGCATCCTTATCGAAACAACACGGCACGACGATACCGTCCCAGGTAATCACACAAGCATGCCACAGGCGCCAGCAATGATTGAGTAATTGGTTTTTTACCCGGTACTTCCCATCGTCTCCTTTTCTATACCGTGCATAACGGTCGATGGTTGGGATAAGGTCATTGCCGTACTCAAAATCATACACCTGGGCTGTTTTCAGGCGTACTTCATCGATGCCAATTTCATGAGCTATACGCTGTATTTCCTGAATCTGGTGTTCGTTGGGGCGTACGACCAGAAATTGAAAAATGAGGTGAGGCGTATGCGACTGTAATTTCTTTTTCCATTGAACCACATTCCGCGCTCCCTGCAATACTACATCGAGTTTGCCCCCGATGCGATACTGGCTATACGTTTCCTGGGTAGTGCCATCCACCGAGATAATCAGTCGGTCGAGGCCAGAGGTAACCGTCCGTTTGGCGTGCTCATCCTGGAGGAAGTGGCCATTGGTGGATGTAATTGTGTACAGGCCTTTTTGCCGTGCATAGGCCACCATATCGAGGAAATCCGGGTGTATGAAGGGTTCTCCCTGGAAATAGAAGATTAGATACACCAAGTCTTTTGAAATAGCATCCAATGTTTGGCGAAAAAAATCGGGACGCAAATTACCGGTAGGGCGGGAAAAGGCACGCAACCCACTGGGGCATTCCGGGCAACGTAGGTTACAGGCAGTGGTAGGCTCAAAAGAAATAGTAATAGGGTTGCCCCATACAATGGGTCGCTTTATGATTCGGGTCACGTAATAGGAAGCGACCACCAAAAGGGCATTGAATACCTTTCGGGGTCGCATTTTCCGGAGAAATTGGATCGTATCTTTCCAATGGATGCGCACCATAGCCTTACCTGTTGCGCATGGGCGAAACGTGAATAGGCTCGTCTATTTTCAACACTTTTACTTCTGTTCGCACATTGAACTGATATTCACTTTCTGTACAAAACACCCCATCTATACACCCATTCCGAGGTTTGGACTCTCCATATCCCATGGCCTTGATACGTCCTGCCGCAATACCTTTTGCGACCAGATACGATTTGGCGGATTCAGCCCGCTCCTGGGAAAGCTGTAGGTTGTAATCGGCTGCCCCACGGCAATCGGTATGCGCGCCCAGTTCGATTTCCATTCCCGGGTAGATGGTCATCAGCCGAGCCAGAGCTTCCAGGTCCCGGGCTTGTCCGTTTCGAATCACCGACTTATTGAAATCATATTGGATTTTGTCCATTACAATAATTGTTCCTACGCCCAGAGGGTTGTTGGCGGTACTTTCGCCGGAGGTGGCGGGCTTTAAAACCACTTCGACCAAACCGCCTGCTTTCACATCGACAAGGGAAACCTCCTGGCGCGTTGCAGGATACCCTGATTTATCGCCCAGAAGGGTATAGACACATCCTATTTCTGCACAATAGCTAAATACACCGACGGCATTGCTCTTCACCTCCTTTTCCTCCCTGGAACATCCGTTAATAATGCGTACCCGCGCATCCGGAATCGGGCTTCCATCGGTATTTCGAACCACCCCCCGAATGGTGCTGCAATTGCTCAGTGCCAGTGCTACTACCATCGGGTCGCCCGACATAGCTGATTTAGGGGAAAAGCTTACTTCACTTGGCTTATACCCCTCTTTTGATACCACAATCATGTATTCGCGAAATGGTTGGAGCTGCATCACGACCTCCCCGGATCGACCGCTGATAGCTTGAGGAGCGCCCATGCTTTCGGTTGGTTTGCGCACCATACGCAACGCAAAATCGCCATCACTTCCTTCCACTTCCACGTCATAGGCCCCCTCTCCAACGATACGCCCATCGGGGGTCCGTTCGAAGATATAAATCGCAGCATTAGACAGTGCTTGGTTAGTCGCCAGATCCTGAATCTTCAACCGGAGGATAAATAACTCCGGCTCGAGGATACCCTGGAGTCCATCCGGTGTTTCAAAAAAATAGATATCATCCTTTCCCTTCCCTCCTTTTCGGTTGGATGAAAAATATCCTTTTTTCCCATCTGGGCGGACGATAATACCAAAATCGTCGTACGTTGTATTTATTGGAAATTCCAGATTGCGCAGGGCTCCCCAGCGAGCCGAACCGATATCCATCGCAAAAAGATCCATACCACCGAGGCCGCCATGACCATTGGAGGCAAAAAACAATACGCCGCTTTCATGCATAAAGGGGAAGGCTTCGTCCCGCGCCGTATTGATTTCAGGTCCCAGATTGATCGGTTCTGCCCATCCGGTCCCTTCTTTGTCCACCATATAAATATCCATTCCGCCATATCCACCGGGCATATTGGAGGCGAAAAACAATCGTTCGCCATCGGGGCTGAGTGCCGGATGCATGCAAGAAAAGGAATCCTGGTTAAAGGGCAGCGCGGTCACTCCTTCCCAATCATACAGCCCCCGAACGGCCTGATAAATTTTTAATACTACGTGCCCGTTTTTATCTGCCTTACTCACCCCCATCTGCTGGTTACTTCGGGTAAAAAAGATAGTATTTTCTTCGCGGTCGAACGTAACAGGCCCTTCATGCAACGCAGAATTCACCTCCAGAGAGAACAGCTTTGCTTTTTGAGGAATACCTTCCTGATTAAAAGGGGAGAAGAAAAGTTCGAAATAGGTCTGCCCTGTTTGATGATCCACCATACCCCCTTTAAGGCGAGAACTGACAAATACCAGCCCATTCGCATAAAAAGCAGGGGAGAAATCCGGCTCCGATGAATTGACCAGTGCCGCATTCTGGATGATTACCTCCGATGTGGGTTGGTTTTGACGAGGGTTTTGCCCTGCCAATGCGCCGGTAAAAAGAGAAAGCAGAAAGACGAGGGCTTTCTGAATGTTCATAACGAGAATATGATTATCCGATATTAACAAATTGCGTCCACCCTAATACACCCCCCTGCACCGAGGTGTTTTTAAAAATCGGGGTATATTGAACCTGAAATCAGAAAAAATCGCGGGGGCTATCTACGTTCCTTCCCCTGCCGGCGTTTCCGGAGAGCATAAAGCGAAGTACGCCCTCCACCGTACCATCAGAATAATTTTTCAAGGAGGATAACGTGTAGTCATAAGACATGCCAAATATCCACTTTTCGCTCACCTGAGCACTCAGCAGGAAAGCCATCGACTCGCCAATCCCCCCAGAGCGCTCTCCCCCGGGTCGATAAGAAACGCCCACCGAAAATTTTTCCATAAACAGCAGGCTCATATTAATATCTAACTCCAGCGGAGAAGACTCCACGATGCGAATCAGTCCTTGGGGCTGTAATGCGATATTGCTGCCCATAGGAATCACGAACCCCGCCATCAGGTAAAGGTGTAGCACCTCCCTGGAAATCACCCCCTGATCATCGCTCAAATCGATATTACTTTTCAGCAGACGAGGGGCGGAGATGCCAAAATAAAAATTGTCGGCATCGTAGTATAAGCCCGCCCCGAAATTGGGCACGAGCTTACTCTGCACGTTAGCCGGCACCGCCTGGTCTGTCTCAACGGGCTGAGTACCCTGCAATCGCGAAAAATCTGTTCTGAGAAAACGCGCGGATGCCTGTATCCCCAAGTGTACATAACCCCTGGGGGCGCGAATCCGATACGCATACGACGTTTCGAGAGAATAATTTGAACTGACCCCTATCGTTTGCCGGGATAGGTTGGCGCCCAAACCCAGGTTATCGTTCCATAAGGGCATAGAAAAAGAAAGAATCTGCGTTTCCGGAGCTCCTTCTATCCCTATCCATTGGCTCCGTACGAGCGAAGAAAGAACAATACCCCCTGAACTCCCTGCATATCCTGGATTCAGGCTCAGCTTATTCAGCATGAATTGCGTGTATCGTTCTTCCTGCTGCCCTTTCAGCGGGCTTGCCAGCACACTGAGCAGGCATAAAATTCCGAGTAATTGCTTCATCATCCCTGGCTTTAGCGCTGAATGACAAAGAAACCGCGCATTGGCGTGCTCCCGTCTCCCAGATCGACGATGTAATAATAAGTGCCTACTGGCAAATCTTCTCCATTAAAGGTGCCTCCCCAATTATTCTGGTAAGGCCTCCTCGATCGGTACACCTCATTCCCCGAACGGTTAAATACTAGCACCTGGCTGTTTGTATAGGTCTCTCCGTCCAACAGACAAGGAACCACAAACAAGTCGTTGATGCCATCGTTATTCGGCGTAATAACCGTGGGTACCTCGCAGGCCGACTCTCTTCCTACCACCAGCTGCACGACTGCTTCCGAACAGCTACAGCCGGCGCTGCAAAGCGTATATCGAAACTGATCCTGGCCAACGAAATTAATTCCCGGCGTATAGGCAAGTATGCTGTCGTTACTGACTTTCACCGCACCCGTTACAGGTTTTTCTGCCAGTTGAACCACCACGGCCCCCTGATACACATCGTTGCGCAACAAGGGCAGGTTCAGGGTTTGTCCAAACGGAACCTCCAACGTATCCGGAAAGGCTTCCGGACTTCGGGTGTATCGGACTACCACCGTGTCTCGTGAGCTGGCATCACAAATGCCCTCATCTATCTCCCAAAGAAAATAATTATCTCCCGATTGTAAATTGCTGGCTATTGGCTGCAGTTTAGCCGGATCATCGATGGTGGCACCGGGTGTCAACACCCTCCAGCGCCCTTTGCTTCCACTCGATGGCATATCTGCCTGAAGCCGCGCTACTGCATCCAAGGTACACACCGACTGATCTTTACCCGCATACGGATCCGGGTCAGAAATCAGCACCAACACCTCATCGTAATTCGGTTCTCCGCCACATCCCTTTACCGTCCAGTTGAACGAATAAAGGTTGCCCGGTTGCAAGCCGGTTACCCGTGAATTCGGGTTCGTTGGCTCGACAATACGAACCCCCAAGGTAGCCTGCGGGAAGCTTTGTGACCATTCGCCCGGTGCATTGATGCTAGGTTTTGCCGCCAGCCGAATATCCGGACTGAGGCACACCAGTTGGTCTTTTCCTGCGAAAGCCGTATCCTGACTGCTCACCGCTATTTTCACCTCATCGAACGAATAATCCTTACAAGCTCCGTTCGAAAGCGTCCAGCGGAATACGTACGTATTCGGTCCCTTCAGATGCTGGACAGCCGTATTCCCTTTGACGGGGGATGTAATCACGACCTCTGATTTATTGGGTCCGCTGATCAACGTCCAAAACCCGCTGCCCAGTAATGGTTCTTGCCCTTCCAGATAAATAGGCGCCGCGTCACACGCCTTATCATTATCTACCCCGGCAAATGCCACATCGGAGGGAATAGTATTCAGTTCCACTTCCAAGGGTGCCGACAAAGCGGAAGGGCATGCTCCCAAGCGCGCTTGCACCATAAAGGTGTACGTACCATTCTTAAATCCCGAAAAATTGCTCAACGTATAGCTTGGCCCCTGCGTGGTACCCATCGTTCCCAGGGAACTTGACCAGCTATAGGAGGCTCCAGCAGTCGCAGAAGCTGGATTTACCTGAATAGATAAGGCAGCACCCGGGGTGGACATACACACCGGATTAGCGGGCATCAAATCCGGGGTAGGAGGGGTGGGCAGGATAGATACCAATGTGCGCACCGTATCTGACCGACAACCATTCAGGTCGGCATATACCGCATATAATCCAGCGTTCCGCGCCGAATCGGCCCGTATTATTTGTGGCACGGCAAGGGTTGAGCTGAAATTTGGTCCTGACCAGGCATAGGTAGCACCTGCTATGACCGTAGTGCGCAGCTCCAGCAGCGTACCCGCGCATACCGGGCTATTACTCGATGCACTAATCACTGGTTTGGGACTGACCACCAATATTTTGGGCAAGGAGGTCTGGGATCGGCAACCATCTACCGTTACAAATACCGCATAGGCTCCAGCATCCCCATTGGATACACTGGCTATTTCCAAACAGGGCGTCGTAGTGGACACGATTCCTCTATTCGGCGTTATCCAGCTATAAACAACCTGCGTACCCTGATACGCATCGGTACAGAGCATCGCCTTACTTTTTTCACATACCGGCCCGGGAGCCAGCTCATTGATTCGAGGCGCAGAGGGTGTCAGCGGTGGATTAGTCACACTGACTACGGTAGTAGCTGCGGCCGATACACAGCCCAGGGCATTGGTGACCACCAGTCGATAGCTTCCATTCATGGCCTGTGTCGCTCTAGGTATGACGGCATTTTTGGCGGTAGATGTGTACCCGTTGGGGCCTGTCCACTGATAGGCATACGTACCATCATCCTCCGGAAAAACAGCAGCCGTCAAGCGGATATCGGTCGGACCGCTCAGACAGTCTGGGCCATCGTTGGTCACCGCTACAATACGTGCTGTTTGCTTGACGTCCACATTCAAAATGGTAGTACCTTCACAACCTTGGGCACTTTTAATCGTAAGGGCATAATTGCCGGCATTGAGTTTGCTTACATTGGGAATAGTGGCATTAATTCCAGTAGCCGAAAAATTGGCTGGCCCCAGCCACTGGTAGGTTGCTCCGACCAGGGTAGGAGCACCGAGCAGATTCAGGGTACCTCCTTCGCATACCAGGGGAGGAGAAACCGTGATGACCGGACGGGGCAGCTCGTTGACCACTACACTTACCGGCAGCGAATAATCGGAGCGGCATCCTTGTACCATAACCGCTACCCGCCAGGCTCCCTCCACCGATTTGGTGACGCTGGACAAGAAAAAGGAGTTGGCGGCATTCGAGAACTCAAATTGCGTTGGGCTTAGCCAGAAATACTTAGGAGCAATCGCCGTAGTACGCAAGATAATATCTCCACCCGAGCAAGCCGACCCCGAGCTAGACAAGTCCGGCCTGGGAGGTTTGGGAATGACACTGACGGATACATAAGCGGGATTCGAGCGACAACCATTTTTGGAAACTACCAATTGATAGTTACCTGCTGTACTGACAGAAGCGACGATAGCTGTCGGAAACTGACTGCTGGACGCATAGCCATTCGGGCCAGTCCATGCATAGGAGATACCCGTTCCGAATACTTCCGTACCTAAGCTAAAATTTCCCTCTTCGCACACCGCCACCGTACTGTCGTTGGGTATGGCTACCGGTCGTTGATTAAAACGTATGGAAAGCGGTACAGAAAGCTGGGAAACACAACCATTCGACTCTACACTGAGATAGTAGGTTTGTATCCCTTCCGGATGTGGGCCATTCAGCACCAACACGGGAACGACGGTAGTATCCACCAACACGCCGTTTGGAGCCGTTCCCTTATACCAGCGGTAACGCACGGAGCTTCCCGAAAGCACAACGGACGACTGCAACGTCACGGTTTCCTCCTGGCAATAGTCCCGTTCTGCTATGATTTGGGGCGTAAGCGGTAAGTCTTCGATCGACACTTCCACCACCCCGGAGGACTTACAACCAGTAATACCTGTAATTTCAACCGTATAAGATCCGGCATTTTTAGAAGTAATACCCGGAATCTGAGGATTTTCCTTATTGGAGGTAAAGCCGTTAGGTCCGCTCCATTTATAGGTATAAAGCACGCCCCCCGCAGTCAGTGGCGGGTTCGCTTTCAGGAAGAGCGTATCTGATCCGCAGAGGTTTGTATTGGCACTGGGCTGCGGCTCCTTATTTTCAATTCGGACAATGGTCGAACAGCTGGCCTGGTTACCTGCCGCATCGAATACAGTGAGCGTCACGTTTTGTACGGTTCCTGCCTGGCTACAGCTAAAGGTGTTTGGCGTGAGTTCGAAGCGGGCTACTCGGCAATTATCGGTACTCCCCGCATCGACTTCCTGTGCATTGACCTGTGGGTTATCCAATCCAGCCGGGTTAATAAATAAGGTCGTCGGCTGGCAGCGCGCAATGGGTGCTTCTCTGTCTTCCACCTGAATAAAAAAGCTACACGTATCTTCATTGCCGTAGGCATCCGTAGCGATATAAAACATCTGGGTAGTACCTACCTGGAAGGTATGGCTGGGAGGATTCTCGGGGTATTTGGATGCCGTACGGGGAATAATAGTTGCCCCTCTTGAAAAATAGTCGGGGGCCTTTACACCATATCCCATTTCGATAAATACATAGCTGACCCCATCCTGTTGACCGTTTGCCTGCACCGAGGCAGGGTTACACGGATTGACGCCTTCTCCACTGACCCCGGAAGGACTCGTAAACGACAACGGTACCGCATTCAGCACTACCTGCCCGTCGGAAGCCCATGCATCAAACTGCGCCTTGGATACTTTTACTACATACTTCCCTTCCGATGAGCAAGTAGCCCCTCCCACTGGCGTGGTTCCCAACAACACATTTCCTTCGCCCCGAATCTGAAGAACCGCATTGGGCGACGAAAAATCCCCTTTGTAGTACACCGTAAATGAAACGCTATCCGGAGTACCCGGCCCAAAACTGGTAAAGGTGAATTGCCGGCTTTCCACGGTAAAACTGCTCAACTTGGCGTTGTAGCTGAATGTCAAAAAAGCCTGTGCCTTATCAAGGGGCAGCCTCTGTTGAAAGACCCCCATAGGCGTACAGTTGTCGCTCATGGAGCGAGCAAAGGGCAATATAATATCGGCCGTACAGGCGCCCGGAGCTAACACGACACTCGTATCGGCCGGACAGCTAATCTGTGGCGGTTCCCGGTCTTCTACCGTGACTTTAAAGGTGCAGCTGTCTGCCTGCCCGGCACAATCGCTTACTATGTAGCGAATCGCATGCTCTCCAAGCGGTAAGACAACCTGTTCTTGTCGCATAGAAACAGCAGCTACCGGCGTCGCTCCATTGACGGAATAAGACCACTTCGTCTGCGGATTATCCTTGAGAGCCACCTGAAGAACAACCTCCACTTTCCCTCCATTACACAGCGGGTTTACGGGAGCAGAGCTACTTTGCCCTGCCACCACGAAAGGCTCCATGTGTATTTCAATATAGCCATCCTTTCCCCATGCGTTGATTTGACTGACGGTCAGCGCCAAGGTTGTTTCCGAATTTCCACACTGCACGTTCGTTGCGTTGGTCTTACCCAGCAGGGTGCCATCTTCGCCTTTAATCAGAAAATACTCATTCGTATTCTCCCCATCTACGGCCAACAGACGGATTTTGAGGGTGCCCGGCTCATTGGCCAAAATGAAGCGATCAGCCGGCAACGCAAATAAAAAAGACATCGGTTTGACCGGTGCAAAGCCAGGGTCCAGTGTCGTGTCTGCGGATAGAACAAGGCTGGACAACGTATCGCTAAAAGCAGTTACTGAAAATGAACATTCTTCCGTGAATACCGGAGCAGGGAGGGTAAACGTAGCGGTGCAGCCCCCTCCATCCGCCGCAATCACCGTATCGGACGGACACTCCGTCAAAATAGGTGGTACGACATCGAGCACCCGAAATACGGCAGTACTGGTATCCGACCATCCGCAGGCATCTACGGCGATAAAATCTACCCTACGCTCCAGGACTACCGGGTTGCCCGGATTACAAACCGGAGCCGGGAAGCTGATAGTATCCGATGTGCCGGCGTTGCGAACAACCCACCGGATACTACCTGCACAGTTGTCTCTCGCCTGAGCGTCTCCGTGCCGGCCAATCCAGTTCCAAAACAGCGAATCCGGGCTGGCACTATCTCCACACTGTACCTGTAAATCGAGGGCGGGCTGTGTAAAAGCAGGCGGAATCGTATCCCGCACATGCACATACTGGACGACAGAATCTACATTCCCGCAAGGGTCGGCAATCAGCCAGGTTCGTCGAATAGTATAAGTGTTCAAACAAGAAGAAGAGGTGAGCACATCCCGATAGGTGACAATTTCTGAACCATCTGCTGCACAGTTATCCCGTATATTCGTCGGTCTGCCCGATACACTGGGATGGTCGCCCGACGTACAATCCAGGGTTGTATCGCGCGGAGCAATGAACGAAGGCGGCTGTAGGTCGCGGACATAAATAATTTGGGTGAAAAAGCGCACGTTTCGGCAAGAATCAATGGCAGACCACCGCCGCTCGATAGAATAGTCGGTGCCACAGCCAGAAGCAGTGGTGTCCACCTGATCCCAATACGTGAGCTCCGGGCTGGGATCGCAATTATCTGTGATTACCGGACGACCGTTTGACAGGCTATCCGGATGGGGTGACTGCGTACAGTCAATGGTGTCTTTTGCCGGAAAGCCGGGGGCAAATACCGGAGGTGTATTGTCTGCCACGGTAATAACCTGTCGGTAATAACTATGTCGTCCACACAAATCCCAGGCATCCCAGGTGCGTACCAGCTTATAGGAAGACGGGCAATCCCCACTAATACGCACTTCGTTGTAGATGACCGTATCCAACGCACAATTATCCGTAACCGTAACTACCGAGCTATCCGGCACCGGATCCGTACAATCGAGGGAAAGACTATCGGCAATGGCAGAGACAATACGCGGCGCTTGCGTATCCTGTACAATCAGCACATACGTCACCGACGTATCTGTCAAGCCGCTCCGCATAACGTCAAAACGGTACGACAACGTGTCTGCACACCCGCCTGGGAATGCATACGAGCCCGGAGCAGATGGTATAGACGTAAAGGTAAAGCCGATATTGAAGGCAACATGAGCCTGCACCTGATTGTACCAGAACAGCACAGCCGTATCGGAGCCCACGCAGGAAATGCGGGTTGTATCAGCGGGAGGATTAAACGCCGTGGCGGATGTAGCCCGCGCGGGAACAGAAAACACCCCGGCGGATAATGCGATAGCGGTAGCCAGAACAAGCAGGCAGCCGCTAAAATGGCTGCGAATATTTTTCATACATCCTAGAGTTTTTGAGGCGCCAGGACTTTATTATCCGCATTCTGATTGACTGTAATCAAGGAAACTCCTTGTACAGATTGGTTAACAAGGAACGCAAGTTTGTTTGTTCGCTGCATGGGAATGTATCGGTTTGGTGGGGATGTAAATCGATGTAAGTTGTTCTTAATTATACAAATATAAGGGTAAAAAACGGGTAACACATAACATTTTTTTTGGCAGCCGGAAAGCGCTCCCTCCTGCGTCAAATACCCAAACGGACAATAACCCGGGGTTAGGTGAAAAGGTGTGTCGCTGTATCTGATAACGAATTGATTACTGGTACTAATCCAAAAAAAAATCTTCGCCAGCTGCGAAGATTTTTTTGCACCACCCACTTGCACGGAGCCTTCCCGACAAGCGCTATCCTGCGATTAACGCATCAAAACGGCGGGCGGCGTGCTGTAATCGTTGAGCTACTGCCTCCATCCCCAGCAGGGAAATCATTTCAGATACTCCCGGGCCTTTCATAGAACCAAAAAGGGCAATGCGCAGCAATGGGAAGATGTCTCCTGGTTTGATGCCTTCCCGGGTCATCCAAGCCTCCATGGCATCGTGTACTTGTGTTAGTTCAAACGAATCCAGGGTTTGTAGCACTTCAATGAGTGCATCAAAAAGCGTTTTTTTCGAAGCGTCCCATTTTTTGGCAATCGTTTTTTCATCAAACACCGTTACCTCTTCGAAAAAAGACCTGCCGTTATCCCAAAAATCGCTCAACAACACACATCGCTCCTTCATCAGTCCGCAAAAGGCTTCCAGGAAAGAAGGGGTCGGAGTGTGCCCCTGGGCCTCGATCAAAGGACCCACTTTTTTCGCTAGTACAGCATCCGGGGTAGCCGACAGGTATTGTTGGTTGAACCAGCGCGCTTTGTCGAAGTCGAAACGCGCACCGGATTTGCCTATTTTTTCAATAGAAAATGCCTGTATCAAGTTGTCCATGCTGAATATTTCCTGGTCGGTACCGGGGTTCCATCCGAGTAATGCCAGAAAATTGACAGCTGCTTCGGGCAGAAAGCCCACTTCCCGAAAACCGAGAAAAGAATCTTCCTGGGAATTGCCTTTCCAGCCCAGCGGGAATACGGGTATTCCAAGCACCACGCCATCGCGCTTACTGAGCTTACCCTGACCATTGGGCTTTAGAATCAGCGGGAGATGCGCAAACTGGGGTTTTTCCCAGCCAAACGATTGATACAGCAGCACATGATGGGCCGTGCTGGGCAACCACTCTTCCCCTCGGATGACGTGTGTAATTTCCATGAGGTGGTCGTCCACAATATTTGCCAGGTGATAGGTCGGCATCCCGTCCGACTTGAGCATTACCTTATCATCCAGTTCGTTGCTTTGAAAAGATACCGTGCCGCGTACCATATCTTCCACGATAATCGTCGTATCAGTGGGCACTTTCAACCGAATGACCCAGTTATCTCCCCTCGCAATGCGCTCCTGCGTTTCTTCAGGAGATAGCGAAAGGCTATTCACCAGCGACGGACGCGTCTGGCTGTCGTACTTAAAAGCAGCCCCTCCTCGTTCCTGTGCTTCCTGCCGGCGCTGATCTAGCTCCTCTTGGGTGTCAAACGCATAGTAGGCATGTCCGTTTTCGACGAGTTCCTTGGCATACGCTGCATAAATCGCCTTGCGCTCTGATTGCCGGTACGGCCCGTATGCCCCATCCCCAAAACCCGGCCCCTCATCCGGTGTCAGGCCAAACCACTCCAGTGCTTCCAGAATATAAGCCTCCGCCCCCGGCACATAACGCCCCTGATCCGTATCTTCAATCCGAAGAATAAAGGTACCCCCTGTTTGACGGGCAAAAAGAAAATTGTACAGGGCAGTTCGAATACCCCCAATATGAAGCGCACCAGTTGGGCTTGGTGCAAATCGCACACGGGTCTTTTTCATAGTTGCTGTTTATGGACGGGCGAAGGTAGGCACTATTATATTCTTATCTACCCGACATTTTGAAAAAAGTATCGCCATTATGGCATTTGTAAACTACCCATTGCAATTTTTTAAAAAAAAACCAGTTTTTCTGGCAGCAAATACGCAAGGACAAACGTTCAAAAAATATACCGTATAACAAACACCTTTAATGGCTTTGTTGCTGAAGTACCACTCCCCACATGCTCATTGTCAGACAAGTACTTCGCTGTGAACGGCTGGAATTCAACTACTTTTTTTAGTCCGGATTCAGCCATATCTGTTGCAATAAAGTCCATCCGCCTTCCAGGCACCACGCTTCTTATAGGCTCCTGCTCATAAAAAGTGCGCCTGACAAAAGAAGATGTGCCCTTTCCTGTATCGGGTTGCAAATCCATATTTGCTCCCGGGCATCCTGACATTCTCATCTTCGGATGATAATATACCGACGTTCAAGCGCGTATGTCCGCTTGTTGTTTGTGCAAAACACCGGGTGTGGTGTTCTGGCACGCAACCTGCCTTACCTGCTTTAAGTCGGGGCAACAACCCAAATCCATGAACATTAAAAAAGACGATTATGTACTTAATCAAAACTCCCCAATTCGTCCGGAACCTGTTTCCCAACTACACGTGGAAAATACCTGTCGCTGAGAAGCGCATTTTCCTCACTTTTGACGATGGTCCGATTCCGGAAGTCACTCCCTGGGTATTGGATCAACTACGCCAATACGATGCCAAAGCTACCTTCTTTTGCGTCGGAGAAAACATTGTAAAGCACCCGGAGGTTTTCAACATGGTTCGGGCAGCCGGCCATTCCGTGGGCAATCATACGTTCAACCACCTAAACGGCTGGGCGAGCGATAATGTGCCCTATTTCCACAATGTGCGCAACAGTGCTTCCCTGACGCACTCTGTGCTGTTTCGTCCGCCGTATGGCCGGCTCAAGCCCAAGCAAGCTCAGTTCCTCCAGCGGCACTACCGCGTAGTCATGTGGGATGTATTGAGCGGGGATTTCGACACCGCGCTGAGCGGGGAGCAATGCTACCAGAATGTGATACAACACGTAGAGCCAGGCTCTATTGTCGTATTCCACGATAGCCTGAAAGCCATGGATCGTCTTCAGTATGCGCTGCCTCGCGTGCTGGAGCACCTATCCGCACAAGGTTATCAGTTTGAAGCACTGCACGAAAAAGAGATGCCGGCCACTTCGCGTGTGCTGCGTACGGCGTAATCTTTCAGCAATCAATGCTTGATATATAAAGCCTCCAGCGCTTCGAGCGGGGAGGCTTTTTGTTTATCCATCAGATGTTGAGCCAATAGGTCATTTTAAGTACCAGCGCCCTATTTTTATTGACCAAACCGGTCGGCAGGTAATTATCCGTATAGACTACGAAAAGGTCTGAAACCGGTGCAAAACGCCACTGAAAACGCGAGTTGATATTGACATTGTCGATTTGGTTGTTGTACTGCACAAACGTAGTCCAAAATACACTGCGCGAAAAAGTTATGTTAAACCGAGGACCGATGAGCACGAGGTTGGCATCGGCATACGGATCCGGAAGGCGAAGGCGGTTATAGCTAAAATCCACTGATAGCACCCCATACGGTTGAATCCGGTAATTGACAGAACCGCTCAGGTTGATGCGGCTACCCCCAAAGTAGTCCCCGCTTCGGGTTTCCAGCTCCACATTGAGTCGTTTGCGGAAATCGGAAGTATAGGAGGCAATAAATACATTTTGCTGGTAGTCGGAATAAGCAGGAAGAGCCTGCCCACCTGTATTCGTAGGGTCAAAATCGTCGAGGAGAAATACATACTCCCGACGCAACCGGGTATTGAACATGGCCGTGTTCTGAAAAACAATCCGGTACATGAGATTGACATCCCAGTCGGTAAGTCCATTGGCTGGATTACCTAGTATATCGAAATCAAAACCTGGCCCATGCCGGTTGATAATTCCTTTCTTAGGGTAAAAATTTCTCCAAGAAGCGGAAGCTACCCGGCGGTATCCGACTCTCCGGGCATATCCCACTTCCGGGTTATAATTTTCCCCGACCCATTGGGAGGTGATGAAAATTTCAAGCGGCATCGTACCATAGGCCATTTCTGCCCCCGCTGCAAAGGCATCATCCGGCTGGTTCGCCTCGAAGGAATGGTGTAAGAACGCTTTGCCTATCCACTTGCTGTCTTTGGATCGCAGGTTGTAGTCTATCCCGAGAACCCGGTTGTGGTCAAATGCCGCCTCGCCCAGTGTATCGGCAATAAAATCGTCGTGTAAAGGCGATTTGTTGATAGCGATTAGACCAATATTGGATCGGTTGAATACTTTTCGCTGAAGCGCCGCTACCGTATAGTTGACAGATGGCTGATTGATGCTTCGGTCTCTGGCTGTCTGCATATTGAGCAGGCCTACCCGCCAGTCGTCATTTAGCTTCCCACTCAGGCGAGCGCCCATATAAATTGGATTCTGGACATTCTGGCCCGTTTCCTCATCCCGTGCTACCCCGATTCGACGGGAAAAGAAGGGACGCATACGCTCCACCCCAAAGCTGCTGAACAAATCGGCGTTTTCGAGAAAAAACTGTCTTTTTTCGGGAAAAAAAATCTCGAACCGATCGAGGTTGGTCACCTGCTCATCCACTTCTACCTGTGAAAAATCGGGATTAAACGTGAGGTCGAGGTTGAGCGAAGGACCAAGCCCTACTTTGGCATCCCCCCCCAGTCCGATACCGCTTTTCGTTCCGGTTTGGTCGATATGGTCTTCACTGTAATTGCCCGATACATAGGGGATAGCCACTACATTGCCCCCCGACTTTCCCAGCGGTTTACTCCATGCCAGCTTATTCATGTAGGCGAGGTTCATAATCGGAAACTGACGCGGCGTAGCCGGCCACACCGATCGTTCGCCATACTCGCTGTCCACCCGATATATCTTGATGTTCCAGATATCGCTGTTTTCCCGATAACGCAGACTTTTCAACGGAATAGCAAACTCACCAACCCAATACCCTCCATAGGGTTTTCCGGCAGCAAACCAGCGGTTGTCCCAGCTCAAATCCAAGTCGCTGCTCATGGAGCCTCCGTTGGCAACCAGCCCCTCGCGCTGTACCCCAAACGGGTTTACCCCAAACTGAAAAGCGTTGGTATTGTCCTGAAAAGGGTCGAATACAATCACGATGGCATCATTCGCCTCCCCCCGGTAATCGCGGCGCAAGGAGGGGGTTACATATTTCCGGGGATCCGGAAGATTATACATCACCGCGCCGATATAAATGAAATTATCGTCGTGCAAAATACGCACGACGGTCTGACCAACGGCCAGACACGTATCCATCGGAAACTGCTGAAAAAAATTGTTGGCTCCCCGAACCCGTTGCCAGTCCGGCTCATCTAAAAGGCCATCTACTCGGATAGGCTCCCTCGCCTCCCCTGCAAAAATAGTATCCCGGGTTTGAGCGCCTACACGCCCAAACAACCCTAGGCTTATTCCCAGGGCAATCCACCATGCCTTTGCCATATTTCAGCTGTTCTGTTGATGCAAAGAAATAGAACAAACTGAAATATTTTAAAAAATTCATCGGATTGCTCCATATTCCAGCGCGGTACGCCCCAAATGGCTAAAAGCCTGTACTACCATTTGAAGGGAAGCGAAGCGCGCATCCCGCGTAAACCCTTGTCGGTACCGATAATATATCTGCTGGACAATGACCCCTATTTTAAACACTCCGAAGATGTAATAGAACAACAAATCCTGCATATTTCGGCCGCTCTTTTCCGCGTAGCGGTCTGCCAGCTCCCGGCGGCTGAGATTGCCGGGAAGCCAGGTCAGATTGGCTACGGAATGGACTACGGCCTCCGCTTCGCCTGGCTGAATCCAATAGCCCAACATTACGCCGACATCCATAAGCGGGTCGCCGACGGCACACATTTCCCAGTCTAATACTGCGCGAATGTGCTGTAAGGACGAGTCGAAGACGAGGTTGTCGTATTTGTAATCGTTGTGCAACAAGGCCGGAGCCTGCCCCATGGGAAGATGTGCCTGCAGCCAGCCTGCCAATTCATCCATCGCATCCACTTCCTCTGTACGCGCCTGCTCAAAACGCCGAACCCACCCATCCACTTGCCGCTGCACATAACCATCTGGCCGACCAATCGCTGAAAGACCCGTTTTTTCCAAATCAATCGCATGCAGTTTTACCAGATTATCCACTGCCACTTCCGACAGCCGCCGCATGGTAGCAGGGCTTACATCCAGTCCTTCCGGGATGCGGTTGCGCAGTATCACCCCCTCCACTTTTTGCATGAGATAAAACGGCGCCCCCAACACCTCCTCCGCTTCACACAGCAGTACCGGCTTGGGCGCACATCCATATACGGGCGCCAAGGCCTGAAGAATCCGAAATTCACGCGCCATATCATGCGCGGTGCGGGCTTTTGTTCCAAAAGGCGGGCGGCGCAGCACGAAATCACCCACATTAGTAGTAATCAGGTAGGTCAGATTCGAATAGCCCCCCGGAAACTGCCGGATAGCGTGCAACGCATTGAAGCCGGATAGGTTTTCTGTCAGATAGTCCGACAAGCCTGCTTCCGACAGCTCTTCTCCCTGACGAACAAAAGTGGACTCATCCATACGAATTACCGATTAATGCTATATGATTTCAGGATTTTACGCGCCACCGATGCCTTATGCGCTTCATCAGGTCCGTCATAGATGCGTGCGCCACGCTCCTCGCGGTAGTAGTAGGCCAGTAACGTATCGTCGGTGACTCCCAGGGCTCCGTGTACCTGTACCGCCCGGTCAATAACTCGCTGCAGCACATTCGCTGCAAAAAACTTGATAGTGGATATTTCCATCGATGCCGCATGCTGCCCTGCCTCCTGCATTTTCAGCGCTGCATGGAGAACCATCAGGCGCGCCGCATCGATTTCAGCTCTGCTTTCGGCGATAAACGATTGTACCATTTGCATCTGCCCCAATACCTTCCCCTCTGAAATTTCCCTGGATACCGCGCGCCGGCACATGAGGTCAAATGCCCGTTCGCATACCCCAATCCAGCGCATGCAATGGTGAATACGCCCGGGCCCCAGGCGTTCCTGCGCCAACATGAACCCGGCACCTTCCGGACCAATCCGATTTTTGACCGGAACCCGTACGTCGGTATAGCGAATCTCCCCGTGACTATGCCACCCTTCTCCGGCATGTCCCATAACCGGAATATTGCGCAGCAGCTCAAAACCGGGCGTATCCGTAGGCACCAGAATCATACTGGCCCGCTTGTATGGGCTCTCCGCTTCAGGATTGGTAATCGCCATAACCACCGCAAAAGCCGCTCCATCTGCCGAGGTCGTAAACCATTTGTGGCCATTAATGATATAGTCATCGCCGTCCCGTACGGCCCGCGTATCCATCAAAACTGGGTTAGATCCAGCCATACCCGGCTCGGTCATGGAAAAACACGAACGAATTTCACCGTCCAGCAATGGCTGCAGGTACTGTTCGCGCATCGAATCATCTGCATACAAGAGGAGTAATTCCACATTGCCGGCATCCGGCGCCTGGCAATTAAATGCAAAGTGGCCAAAAGGAGTGCGACCCAATAACTCACTGAGCTGTGCGACCTCCACCAACGTCAGACCTGCCCCCCCGTGGCCCTCGCCATGATATGGGTTCCATGCGCGCAGCGATTTAATTTTTTCCCGCTTCGCCCGAAGTATTTTCTCTACTTCATTAAACGGCATACGAAGCCACTCCTGCTCGTATGGAAAAATTTCCTCCTCCAGGAATGCATTGACCCTGGGATACAGCTTTCGCAGTCGATCCGTCGCAAAAATATCTAACATATTCGATAATTTTAATGTGTAAGCACCTGGCTAACTAACCCTCCATGTAGTAGCATTTGCAGGAAATGAACCGTACGCCCTGACTATTTTCCAGGCTGCGGCATATACGCCGTGTATTCGTCGTGGAGCTGCTCCAACCCACAGTTCATTCACCAGCTACCATGCGTTCGTCGGCTACTGATAAAGCGCTTATAACACTTGGAAAACCGCCAAGAAAACCGTTTCATTCATGTCTCCAAAATACACATGCATGCGGGTTTAGCCTACTTTTTGGTGTCTTTTCTTCGCTATATCCCACTTAATTCAATGCCGTCCAGCAGCATCGCCTGCTCTGAACGATATGCTTTTAGGTAGGTCGAAGGTGCTGCAAACAACTCGAGTTGTTTGCAGCACCTTTTGTCCCACCTCAACAGCTGGATATGGTCACAGCGGCGGTTCAAAACAAAAACATATCCATACTTTCGGACAACCTAACCAGAAATGTTCGGTGAAAATCATGGGGTTAATTAGTCAAAATATCCATATTGCCATATCTGAACTGGCTGACCGCCTAGGTATCACAAAAGGGGCTGTAGAAAAGTAAATAGCCAACCTGAAAAAGTAAGCTACCCCACAGCGAAAAGAGCCAGATAATATCAGCTTCTGAAAAGGAATAAGTCAAAAACAGGATACCCCCTTTCATCCTTTTATTTCACCACAATACCACCTATATGTCGGGAGAAAAAAACCTGGATACCCTACTGGCAACTATGCGACCTATCCTCCAACCAGGCGACTATGTGTTCTGCACAGAGCCCGCCCAAATCGCCATCGACTTCAACCAGGTCGTCGCCCTCATTCAGGAGCCGGAAGGCCGCTCCCTGGTTCTCCTCCAACACACCGCCGATCAATGGGGGCTTTCCTATTCGTTCATCGCCGCATGGATAACCCTCACCGTCCATTCTTCCCTGGAAGCCGTCGGGCTTACCGCCGCATTCTCCCATGCACTAGCCAACGCCGGCATAAGCTGCAATGTAGTCGCCGGTTATTACCATGACCATATCTTCGTAGATAAAAAGCAAGCCGAACTAGCGATGCATGTACTCCGCCAGCTTTCCGAATCCCGACGCCATCCGACGCCTCCGCCAATGTCCGCAACACAAAACAACTAAACAACCCCCGCGCTTGAAATTTTTTCAAAAAAAATTCAGGAATAGCAAAAAAAAGTGAACATTTGGAAGCCATTTATTTAAAATTGGCATGCACCTATTACGTACTTTAACTTAAATCAGCTTCTTCTATGGACAACAGAAAATTGGGTAATACCATGCGGGTTTATCACCGGTACCTCGGCTTTTTCCTGGCAGGCGTGATGGCCATGTACGCCCTAAGCGGCATCCTGATGATTTTTCGCAATACGGACTTCCTGAAGCGCGAAAAAGTAATCGAGCGCACCCTTCCCAAAGATATTGCCGCTCAAGACCTGGGGCGCGAACTTAAAATCAAAGAGTTTTCCGTAGAAAAAGAAGCCGACGGAATGGTGTTTTTCCGCCAGGGTTCCTTTAACCGAAATACGGGTGTCGCCACCGTCACCGTCAAACAGCTACCTACCGTACTGGAGAAAATGAGCCAGATTCATAAAGCGACGACCAAAAGTCCGCTATATTTCCTGAATATCTTCTTTGGTATATCCCTGCTCTTTTTCGTCTTATCTGCCTTTTGGATGTTTATTCCTTCCAGCGATATATTCAAAAAGGGTATGTACTTCACCATAGCCGGTATTCTCCTGGTGTTGATTATGCTCTTCGTTTAGGCAATACGGCTGTCGCCTCTACACTCGCATTGTACCGTGTTCTACTGAACATTTTTAACCCCGTCGTTGCGGTCAGCAACGACGGGGTTAAAATAGTTCGGGATGCCAGCTAAAAAGTGACGCCATTTATTTGCCTCTCGCAGCCGGAGGCGCGGAAAAATACCTGTACGGATACGATGAAAAAGGGAAGAGGGGGCTGCTCCCTCCACCGTTTAACGGCTGTTTTTAATCTTTTGCTGTAGCAAAAAATTATCGTATCTACTTCACATATAGCTATTTATATCGGTCATTTTCCTTTCATCCGTCTGCGTCAAAGGGGAATGACCGATTTTCCATCGCCTATCTTTGCAGGTTAAAAAAGGTTAATCTGTATTTTTCGATTTAACCTTCGCATCGTTTCTCCGTCCAACCAGTATAAGCGCGCTTGAAAAAGCATTTACTAAAATTAAAATACTGGAACGCAGATGAACCAACGACTGATCGCCACCGCCGTGTGGGTACTTATCCTCGGAACTTCTTCCCTCTTTGCCCAGCCTCCCGGCACGCCGCCTCATCCTCCAATACCCGACAACCGGCTGGAGGCACTACACCTGAGTGACACACAAAAAGCTCAGTTTCGGCAACTTCGCGAAAAATACCGCCAGCAATTCGAAACGATGCGCCAGGGACAAGCCCAGCATCGGGAAGAACTCGGCCAGGCCATGCAGACCATGCGCAGCGAACTACGCAGCCTCCTCACGCCCGAACAACAAAAGCAGTTCGATGCCATGGAACGCCCGGCTCGTATGCAACGGCCAGCTCTCCGCGGCCTTCCAAATCACCCAACCGCCCCCCCTATCGCTCATCGGAGAGGGAATGGGCCAACCCCTCGGATGATGCCCCCCTCACCCGGCGCAACAGAAATGCGCACAGCTATGAAGGCCTATTCCGACCAAACAATTCTACCTGTGTTAAAACGGGAACGGAAAGCATTGGAAGCCAACATTAGCCCGGCCGATCGCCAGCTGCTGGCCAGCTTGCGCACTCAGGCAAAAGCACACGGCCCTATGCCGGGAAAGCCCGTAGCTCCTCGCCGCCATCCACGCCGTCCAGATATGCCAAAAAACAACCCAACCCCCGCGTTAGACGACCTGGAAAAATTGGCAAAGCGATATGCAAAGGATATTGAAAAAATATTCGCACGACTCGAACCCCAGGTTGATAAGTGGAACGCCGATATCCTGGCTATCCGCGAAAAGCAGGCTCCGGCTCCGAAAGGAGTACACCCCGGGCCTAAACCGCCTCGGCCTGCCGCCTATCACTGGCTTAACCCAACTCGCTTTTTACTGCTCTCCCCCGAATAATTTTGGGTAAAAAGTACTACCGCTGCCTAAACCGTATTGGAAGCTGTGCCTAAAAAAAGAGGCTGTCTCAAAAGTATTCCACCGCTGTTGGCGTCAAAGAACTTATGAGACAGCCTCTTTCTGTTGAGGACAACACCAGCCCCTGTATGTACCTAAAACCAACGCGGAAGGCACCACAGCCCCCTTCTTAGTTTACTTTTCGGTAGTTGAGCACTGCCAGGGCGTTGATTCCCAGCGCAAGGCCCGAAATAGCCAGCAGATGGTACCGTATTTCGTACCAGCCACTTCCATTGAGCAACACCATGCGCATCACTTCAATAAAATAGGCCACCGGATTAAACCACGTGATGCGCTGTGCCCATTCGGGCATATTTTCAATCAGCGTAAACAGGCCACTCATCATGATGAAGACCACCAGAAAAAAATACGCGATGAGCATAGCCTGCTGCTGGGTCTCGGTAATCGTCGAGATGAGAAGCCCCAAACCAAGCACCGCCAGAAGGTATAGTGCCGCAAAGCCAAAAACTACCCACAGACTTCCTACGGTCGGAATATGAAATACCAGCTTCCCAAACATCAGTCCCATCCCCAGCTCCAGGTTCGCAATAATCCAGAACGGCAGTAGCTTGCCAATGATAAACTGGGTCTTATGAATCGGTGTGACATTTATCTGCTCAATCGTGCCAATTTCTTTTTCCTTCACCACATTGATGCCCGACAGGAACATACCCACCAGCGTGACGAGCATTACGAGAATACCCGGCACCATAAACGCCTTATAGCTCAGCGCTGGGTTAAACCAAAAGGAATGCGTGATATCCAAGCGACCCGGGGTTTGACGTTCGGGCAACCCCAGCCATTCCATCCGCAGGTTGTTGTTGAAATGCTGGATAATTGCCTGCGCATACGCCTGCCCCAAACCGGCTTTCGTCGCATTGATTGCGTTGGCGCTGAGATGCAAGGTCGCCTCATTTTCCCGCAAAAGGCTTTTTTCAAAAAAAGCAGGTATCTCCAATACGATGTCGGCTTTGTCGGAGGCTAAGTTGTATTGCGCGTTTAGGCGAGACAAGGAAGCATCGACCAGTATGAAATGGGGAGATGCCGCAAACTTGCCGACCAACTGACGGGAAGCCCCCGATTGGTCGCGGTCGATCACGTGCAGGTAAATATTGCGCACTTCAAAATCCGCCGCGTTGGACAAAATGAGCAACTGTACAATCGGCATGATAAAAATCATCGGCACCATGACGCGGTGCCGGAATATTTGGCGAAACTCCTTGCGGAGCAGAAACAGAATAGTACGCATAGGTCAGGACAGTCGAATTTTGAAATTGCGGATACCTGCAGCCAGAAGCAACAGCAGCATACCAGCCAGAATAAGGGTCTCCTTCCAGACGAAGCCAAACCCTACGCCTTTCAGCATGATATTTTTCAGGATAATCAAAAACCATTTGCCGGGGAGAATATGACTAATCATTTGAAGGGGAAATGGCATCGATTCAATAGGAAAAATGAACCCGGAAAGTAAGATGGTAGGCATCATCAGCGCCATCAGCGAGAGCATCATGGCAACCATCTGGCTGTCGGTACGGGTGGAGATTAAAATCCCCAGCGCCAGCGACGTCAGGACAAACAAAACCATCTCAGCAAATAGCAAGAGGTAGCTGCCCCGCACCGGCACCCCAAAAATCAAATTGCCGGTGACCAGCAGGATACCCGCAATCAACATACCAAGTAAAAAGTAGGGAATGACTTTCCCTATAATGACAAATACAGCCCGAACGGGGGATACGAGCAGGATTTCCATAGTCCCCAGCTCTTTTTCCCGGGTGATTGCGATGGAGGTCATCATAGCAGAAATAAGCATCAGGATAATAACCATCACCCCAGGCACAAATAGAAATACACTGCGCATTTCCGGATTGTAGTACATTTTCAACTGAGTATGAACCTGAAGCGGCATAGCGCCCAGACCCAGTTTTTCCTTTTGATAATCGTTCATAATCGCCGTGGCGTAGTTGACCAGGGTAGTCGCCGTATTGGGCTCTGAGGCGTCGGCAATCAACTGAATTTGCACTTTTTCATCGCGATAAAAGCGCTGTTGCATCTGGCTGGGAAACACTACAGCGAGCCGTATGCGATCCTCCTTAAAATCGCGGTGCACCGATTCCAGATTACCCGCCATGTCCTCCAGGATGAAGTACCCGGAGGAAAGCAGCCGCTGCTGTATTTCGCGGCTTATCTCATCGTGCGAGGGATCTATGATGGCGATGTGTGCATTTTTTATTTCATTATTGATGGCGAAGCCAAAAATGAGGATCTGCACAATAGGCAGCCCAAACAGAATCAGGAGGGTTCTGTAGTCGCGCAGAATATGTAGAAATTCCTTTACTATGAGTATGCCCAATGCTTTCATACCTACCTGTTATTGTGCGCCGCGCGCGATTGCCAGAAAAATATCGTCCATGGAGCTGGCCTGAAAGGTTTCGCGCAGGGTGCGGGGTGCGCCCAGCGCAGCAATTTTTCCTGCCGACATCATCGAAATGCGGTCGCAGTATTCTGCTTCATCCATATAGTGCGTAGTCACAAATACCGTAGTACCTCTTTCGGCCGACTGGTAAATTGTTTCCCAAAACTGCCGGCGGGTGATAGGATCGACCCCACCGGTAGGCTCGTCGAGGAATACAATACTAGGGTCATGTATGATAGCGATAGAAAACGCGAGTCGTTGTCGCCAGCCGAGCGGAAGCGATTTTACCAGGTGGCGTTCGACCTCCCCGAGTCCCAGCTCAGCCACGAGGTCGCGTATTTTCTGGCGTAGCTGCCGAAAACCCAGGCCATAGATGCCACCATAAAACTCGATATTTTCGCGCACGGTGAGGTCTTCATACAAGGAAAAACGCTGGCTCATATACCCAATATGCCGTTTGATTTGTTCGGGATGGCGGTACACGTCAAACCCGGCGACTTCCGCCTGACCGCTGCTGGGGCGCATCAGGCCGGTGAGCATTTTCATAGCCGTTGTTTTGCCCGCTCCGTTGGCTCCCAGAAAACCAAAAATCTCGCCCTTCTTTACCTCGAAGGAAATCGCATCTACGGCGGTAAACGCGCCAAATCGCTTGCTCAAATCGTTTGCGCTAATGATGGTGGACATTTTTTTCAGGTATTGGTGATCACGCAGTTTCGCTTTTTCGAACATATCATCCGGGATGCGGCTATCCGTATCAGGGTTTAGTGCATCAACTCCATAAAGCAGTCTTCAATGCCAGGGGTAGTTTCCATCGCCTCCGGGTTTTGGTAGCCTTTTTCCAGTAGCAGTGCCCGAACCTGTGCCGGCGACACCGGGGCAGACAAGGCCACATGGATGAACTCGCCAAAAGGAAAAACGCTGTGTGCCCACGGCTGCTGCCGGAGATCCTGGAGCAGGCGATAGGTATCCCCCTGGGTGCGCACAGCCAATAAGGGATATGGAAAACGTGCCACAATACGGTCAGGCTGATCTACATCGAGGATACGACCTTTTTCGATAAGGGCCACGCGGTCGCAGCGACTCGCCTCATCCATATAGGGGGTGGAAACGAACATGGTGATTCCTTTATCTTTAAGTCGGCTGAGAATATCCCAGAATTCTTTTCTGGATACAGGATCCACTCCCGTCGTCGGCTCGTCTAGAAAAAGTACCTTAGGCTGATGTACCAGCGCGCAGGAAAGTGCCAGCTTCTGCTTCATCCCCCCGGATAGTTTTCCGGCCCGACGCGTGCGGAAAGGCTCAATCTGGCTATATATATCGCGAATCATATCGTAGTTTTCCTCCAGCGTGGTGCCAAATAGGGTAGCGAAGAAGCGGATATTTTCTTCCACACTGAGATCCTGATACAGCGAAAACCGCCCCGGCATATACCCTACATTTTTTCGAATCGAGCGATAATCCCGCTGCACATCCCAGCCATTGACCGATGCGTAGCCGCTATCCGGCAGCATTAAGGTGGTAAGTATTCGCATCAGGGTAGTTTTGCCGGCGCCATCCGGGCCAAGAAGGCCAAATAGCTCGCCCTCCCGGACTTGTAGGGTGATATTATCCAGCGCGACCACTGAACCGAACTGTTTTCGGATGGTGCTTATCTCAATGGCATTCATGCAACAAAGATTTAGTGTGTGAGCTGGACTTCACCCGGCATGCCTATTTTCAGGGAACCGTCGTTTTGAACCCGGATCTTGGCGGCATAGACGAGGTTGACCCGTTCGTTTTTGGTTTGCACGATTTTTGGGGTAAATTCCGCTTGTTCGGCAATCCAGTAGATGGTTCCGGGCAGGCTGCGGGTACTTTCTTCATCCTCATCGATGTGTACCTGCACGGTTTGGCCAATTTTGATGTGTGGGAGCTGGTCGCCACTAAAATAAGCACGCAGGGTCATCGTGCTGAGGTCGGCGATTTTGTACAGGGGCTTACCGGCGGCAACCATTTCGGAGGCTTCGCTCATTTTTACGAGCACCGTACCGGCCAGCGGGTTATAGATATAACAGCGGGCAATTTGATCATCGACCTGCCGGAGCTGGGTTTCGAGGGGGCCCAGTTCGGCGAGGATGGCGCGATTAGCGGTTTTTTCCTGGCTACCAGCTGCCTGAATCTGCTTATCGAGCACATCGAGCTGCCCTTTGAGGTCGTCGAGTTGCTTCGCAGTTGCCGCGTTGCTCTTGAGAAGTACCTCTGTGCGCGCCAGCTCGCGCTGTATGCTGCGGCGTTGCTCTTCAAAGATGCTGATTTGCGGGTCAGCGTCCTGTGTTTTCTGCCGGAGTGCCGCCATACTCGCCTGAATCTGGAGTCGTCGCAGGTGTAGCGGTACGGTGTCGATGAGGGCGACGAGGGTACCGGGCTCCAAGGTTTGGCCTTCTTCAGCGGAAAACTGAATCAGTCTCCCACTCACTTCGGCCGAAACGAGTACATCGCGGGTTTCAAAATTGCCGTACGCATCGGCGAGGGGTGCTTCGGGGGTACAGCTCCCCAGCAAGAGCAAGGTAGATAGGGTGCATAACAGCGTAAATCGTTTCATACTAAAGGAGACCTTTTAAGGTGAGATAATCCATTTTGAGTTGTTGTACCTGAAGCCGCAACGCTTCTGTTTGAATACGGGTCTGAAGCGCAGCATTGACATCGCTGAGGTAGTCGGTAGCGGTGCGTACGCCCTGTTCGAGGAGCGCGGCACTTTCGTTGCGAATCGCATCCTGCACGGTGGCGATGGCGTCCTGACGCTGAATAGCCGATTGTAGCGCGGCGAGGTCTTCCCGATATTTTCCATCGAGGGAATTGAGTTGTTGCACAAAGTGGTCTTTCTGTACCTCAATCTGCTGGCGCTGGAGTTGGAGCAGGGCGCGGTCGCGCTGCGTTTGCTGCCAGTCGGCTATCTTCCAGGTAAACTGTGCACCGATGATGCCAAACGGGCTGAGGTTGTCGTCGAAAAAATTCAACGGATTGGGCGCACCCAACCCCACTTGAGCAAAGGCATTGACCTTGGGTTTGAGTCGAGCATCGAGCAGGGCTTCTGCGCGGGTAGCCTGTGCCTGCTGGAGCTGGAAGTAGAGGAGCTCCGGGCGTTGGCTTGGGTTCGAAAAATCCAACGAGGGAATCGGCGGTAATTGTAGGACGACCTCTTCGGAGTAGGACTGCCCCGTTAGCGCACCTAATACCTGTAACAATCCCCGGATACTATGCTGTGCGTTGTCTATTTCCGCATCGATACGCAGCACCTGTACCCGAAGCCGTTCGGTATCGCCGGGAAGGCGGGCACCGGCATCCACCGCACCCTGGAGCGTACGGATGCGCTCTTGTAGCTCACTGCGCGTATTCTGGAGCAGGTTTATTTTCTGCCGGAGAAGCAACACGCCAAAGAAAGGCTGGTTAACCCGTTCGCGCAGCTTGTAGAGCTCCACCTCCACACTCTGCTCCCGGGTACGGGAAGCGGCTTTTTCCTGTTCCAGCAATGCTTGCCGGTATCCACCGTCATACAGGGTATAGGTCGCATCGGCCGTGGCGCGGTATTGGAAGAGCGGCAGGTCGGGCGACTGGAACAATGGGTTGTCAATACCCAAATCGACATTTTCTGATTGGAAGGTAGCTCTGCCGTTCAGCGAAATATCCGGAAGGCGGCTGGTTTCAATTTGCTCATTGCGTACAGCCAACTGTTGCCGGAGTAGGGCAGGCTGGGCAGCGAGGGCTGTATGCGACCGAGCCTGCGCATAGCAGCTATCTAATGAAGCAATATTAGCCGTTTGGGTAAATGCGAGGTTAAAAAAAAGCAGCAAGCTGCCGAGAGAAACACACTTTTTCATATTCAAACAGATTGGCCCTCTGGTAGAAGGGCGGTGCGAATAAAATCTTTAACCGCTTTTTTGCGCTGTCGCATAAGTTCCATGTACGTAGGTTCGTCCAGGTGCACCATCTGTTGAATCAACGGACGGGCGATGAAGGGAAACACGCACATCGACAAGATATTAAGCACGGTATGGAATGGATCTACGGGCCGGATTTTACCTGTTTGCGCCTCCAGGTGAAGCTGCATAATCAGGCGGGAAGGGTCGGGTTTTGCGGGGGACTGCATGATTTCTGCCACAAACTGCTCGGTGTTGGTATGTAGTTCATTGACGATAAAACCGGGTAACGTTGGATTTTGGCACAGCATGTCCATGTATATGTCCACTATGCGTTCAATTTTCTCCAGCACAGGGGTATCTCCGGCCAGCAAATCGAGCAATACCTGCGAAAACTGAGTAAACGCCTCCCGAAAAATTGCCTTGAAGAGCGCCTCCTTACTGCGAAAGTAGTAGTGTAACAACCCCTTGTTGATACCCGCCCGATCGGCAATTTCCTGCATACGCGCACCGGCAAACCCTTTTTGCGCAAAGATTTCCCGGGCAGCTTCTACAATTTTTTCTTCGGTAGTGGATAATGTATTCATTTTACCTGTTTGGGTAAATATTATGCAAACGTACACGAACCCATCCTAAAAAGCAAGTTCGTCTATTCTTTTTTTAACAAAAAATTGGATTGTTTTTAAAAGTAGGTCGCCACCTGGCAATTTATGCGCGCATAAACGCGTAAATACCTGTATTTTTGACAAATACCCGTTGAAACTAATCCATTTGATATAATGAAGAAGCTCCTTACCCTTGTTTCCATCCTGTTTTTTTCCCTATCGGTATCCGGCCAGTGTTTCATTGAGGATTACAGCACCTACAAACGCGTGTTGGAGATAAGGGGAGATTACGTGACCCTGTACAGCAACCAGCAGCGCCTGTATCAGTTTGACGGACTGTATCTCCTCCTCTTTTCCAATCGGCGCCGGCTATTAAAAATGGACGGAAGGTACATCGTACGCTACTCCGACAACCGACGCATTGCCAAGCTCGACGGGGAATACTTGGTGGAATACTACTCCAACCGACGCATTGCCAAGCTAAAATGCCCGGGTATGCGAAGCGCATTGGCAGCAGCGGCTTATTTCCTGTTGTAGGACGTATTCAAAGGTCTATTTCGATTACTACCGGACAGTGATCGGAATGAACCGCGTCGGCATAATGACCGGCGGCGCGCAGGCCACCGGCTATCGTATCGCTCACCGACTGGTAATCGATGCGCCAGCCTTTGTTTTTGGCGCGGGCATTAGCCCGAAAACTCCACCAGGAGTATTCGGTTTTTGCCGGGTGCAGGTGCCGGAATGCATCTGTAAATCCGCTGTCAAACCATTTACTCATCCAGGCGCGCTCTTCGGGAAGGAAGCCGGTGGAGTTTTTGTTGCCCTTCGGGTCGTGGATATCTATTTCGCAATGTGCGATATTGTAATCACCCACCACGATTAAATTAGGCCGTTCTCGGCGCAACGCCTGCACCCAATTGAAAAAATCATCGAGGAAACGCATCTTTACCTCTTGCCGCTCATCCCCGGAGGTGCCCGATGGAAAGTAGCAGTTGAGCAAGGTCCAATCACCAAAATCGGTACGCAGGATACGGCCTTCGCGGTCATAGGGTTCGATTCCACAACCTGCCTGAACAAGCGTTGGCTCCTGCCGGGTGAGCGTAGCTACGCCACTGTAGCCCTTTTTTTCGGCGGAATACCAATAGTGATGATACCCCATCCGCTCAAAAGGGCCGAAGTCCACCTGTTCGGGGTTTGCTTTCGTCTCCTGTAAGCAGACGACATCCGCCTGATGGGATTCCAACCATTCCTCCAGCCCCTTATTCAGTGCCGAACGTATCCCATTTACATTGTAGGAGATGATTTTCATAGCCATTCTGTTTTTACCTCGTGTACAAAAAATATAGGCCGCCCATATTCGGAAATAGAAAAGTTGGCGCTACCTACAATCGGGTGTTTACTCCGAACCACCTTACAAGCAACGAACCCAAAGGTAGGTTTTTCACGGGTGCTTACGTATTTTCTGTTTGCATAGATACCCTATCATGCATGTATTATTGCACTGCCGGGCGCGCTGTTTTTTTTCTTGCCCTAGCACAACTTTTGGCCCGAAAGGCTGCAAATAGCTTTATTTTGCCCAAAAATTGAACATGCGTTTGCTGCACTATTATGATCGCGTGGCACTGGACATCATAAATCCACGGGAAGAGTGGGCCAATGTAGTCACCCATGGACTGGGGTTGTTGTTGGTGTTAGGAGGAATCCCCTCGTTGGTACGGGGCGTGCAAAGCAATCCGGATGTGGCACATATTCTGAGTGCTTGGGCGTTTGGGGTCGGGCTACTCTCGGTATTCACCTTTTCCACCCTTTACCACCTCGCCAACCGACCCATGGCTCGCCGCCTATTGCGCATAATGGATCATATCGCCATCTACTTCCTCATCGCAGGTACCTATACACCGGTAGTCCTTTTATTTGTACATACCTGGTCGGGATATGCCGTTCTCACCACAATCTGGAGTCTGACCGCTATCGGGCTGGTATTCAAGGTATTCGCTACCCATAAGTTTCGTTTAATCTCAACCCTCGTTTACCTGGGTATGGGCTGGGCGGTGGTTCTCATCATCAAACCCGTTATTCAACTGGTTCCACCGCAGGTACTCCACCTCATTATAGCAGGCGGCGCTTTCTACACTTTGGGCGCCGTGGTGTACATTTTTAAAAAAATACCCTACTACCACGCCACCTGGCACTTATTCGTTCTCGGCGGAAGCCTCTGTCATTACCTCGCTGTGATTCGTTCGCTGAGCTATGCGGGGGGATAGTTTTTTTTACAAACCTATATTAACCTATCCTGAATGGCACCCCTTTAATAAGAAACCTAATACTCTTATTCGTATGATAACTCCGGATGATATAAAACTTTTGGCCAGTGCAGGAGAGCGATCGGCCATTCAAAACAGCTTACATGAAATAAGCCCCCACTTGGCTTGCAGTTTATCTATGATTGAGGTAGAAGGAAAAACGGTTGGGGTGGTTGAGGTTCCATCCGGCGCTATTTTTTGGAAAACAACCTGAAACCATTCTAGAAAAAGCCGTGGTTCGCTGCGTTACGTTTCAGGCAACTGGTAAGCGGTTTATCACAGATGACAAACCTTTCGGAGGAAATCTTCACCAACAGTATTTACAAGCTATGCCATGGCTCAAGGGGAAACTCAAGCAACCCTGGTGGTCTGGTAAGTGCCATATCCGAATCTGAGTTCGGGAAACGAAGTCATACAAGATAACCCACTCATTCTGGGTTTATTTGCACGTATGCGCCTTGTAGAACAGCTTGGTACAGGCATCAGACGAATAAGGGAGCTAATGGATGAAGCCAATTTGCCTCAACCTATTTTTCAAAAAGTAGGTATTTTTACCGTCACACTATATAGGCCTGCTGCTGTTTTTGTAGAAACCACCAAGAAAAGTAGGGAGAAAATACTTAGTCTTATTCAATTCAACCCTGAAATAACTATGGGTGAATTGGCAGAATCCATCGGTATTTCGGTGAAGGCCATTGAAAAGCAAATCGCACTTTTAAAAAGAGAAAATAGAATTGAACGCATCGGCCCAGATAAAGGTGGTTACTGGAAAATAAATGAAAGCAACCTGTGATACCCCATTTTGTCTTTCTAAACGTCCAGCTTTAGCAAAGCCTACCTAAAAGAATTTTTAAACAGGTATAATATAATGAAAAACACAGCAGCAGATATTTTTTTTACCGACGGCTGTGGTCGTTGCTCGCTGGGAGGCACACCGGCATGCAAGGTGCATTTATGGGAAAAAGAGCTTGAAATGATGCGGGAGATCCTGCTTGGCTGCAACCTGCAGGAAGAGCGAAAATGGGGCGTGCCGTGCTATACATACCAAAATAAAAATATCGCCCTGCTCGGTGCCTTCAAAGAGTATTGCGCGATTAGCTTTTTTAAAGGCTCCCTCCTGGAAGATGCGGCGGGCGTATTATCTAAACCCGGAGAAAATAGCCAGGCTGCACGTTTATTCCGATTTACCGGGCTCCAAAAAATAGAGGAGATGCAGGCCTTGATTACATCCTATGTATTTGAAGCGATTGAAATTGAAAAAGCGGGGATAAAGGTCGCTTTTAAAAAAATTGAGGAGCACGCTATTCCAGAGGAATTTCAGCGGCAGTTGGATACCATGCCCGCGTTAAAAGCTGCTTTCCACGCCCTGACTCCCGGACGCCAACGCGCCTACCTGCTCCATTTTTCGGGTGCCAAACAAGCGGCTACCCGCGCATCCCGGATTGAAAAGTGTATCCCCCGCATCCTCGAAGGACGAGGATTCAACGAGTAGCCGGAGTTTTAACTCTTTTTTTGTTTCTTGCACCTCACAACCATCTGTTTAACCTGCTGTGTACCTAAATTTCGTTCGGATGCGTCCCCATTTTTTTCCTTTCCTTTTGCTCGTACCCGCTTTTTTTTCCTCCTTTTTCGCCACTGCGCAGGCTCCTATACCCGACCCTGCCTACCGTTTTGAAATCGCCAAAGCAGGAAGTGCGATACTCATAGACGGCGTATTAGACGATACTACCTGGGCGCAGGCTCCCAAGCTGGAGTCGTTCTGGCTTCATTTTCCTATCGACGATGCCCGTCCGCACCATAATACGGAAGTCCAACTGGCATACGACGAGGAGTTTATATACATTGGAGTGGTGTGCTTCGATTCCAGTACGCAAGTCATTCAGACCTTGCGACGCGACAGCCGCATCAACGACAGCGATGCTTTTTTTGTCGTCATGGATCCCCTCAATGAAAAAACCAACGGGTTTGCATTTCAGGTGAATGCAGCGGGTGCACAGGCGGAGGCGTTGGTATCGCTCGACGATATTGACCTGAACTGGGACAACAAGTGGTATTCTGCCACCCGACAATATGCCG
>Ga0172367_10000432_pt1 | contig 64553 bp, 52 predicted proteins | sample Lak10m_FD_114542 | JGI IMG/M metagenome (GOLD analysis project Ga0172367, IMG submission 114542) | Freshwater microbial communities from Kabuno Bay, South-Kivu, Congo - kab_022012_10m | ecosystem: Environmental > Aquatic > Freshwater > Lake | place: Democratic Republic of the Congo: South-Kivu... | reverse complement strand
TGTGGTTTTAAATCAGTCAGGTTACTTCTTATGAGGTGAATACATGAAGTGACTGTTAGTTCTAATACTTCCATTGTTTAATTATTTCGATGTTATTGTCCTGTTTTAGCATGCCGCATAACGTTTTCGGGCTTTGCGTTCGGGCGGGTTTCGGAGCACAAAACTTTCTGCCAGCACCAAACTTGAATAGAAGCACAAAGCTCCAAGTTTGCACGTCACCCCGCCTGACGCAAAACCCGTGTTAGCACCAGTAATTCTTCTATCACTGTCTGTGTTAGTAGTTGTCATATTCAAAGTCGTCATATTCGGTATTATGTAAACCCATAATAAAGTCACTTGCTAATGACCTTGTCAATGGTTTAATAGCGTTAGGATTGAGATAAACAAACGATTTCACATTTGTCTTGTCTGGTTCTTTGCTTAGAATAGTATTGTCTTCTAAAAATATTATTCCAGATAAATGCTTGCTAACTTCAAAAATTGTCTGTTCTCCAGTAAATGATGAATTGAAAGTCTTGAATTTGGTATTATCGTGAATATATTGACAGAACACACGTCTTGCCAACGCTCGGTAAAATCTAATGTTTGAATTAGCAAAGTCAGATACAACCAAATTATACCAAGGAAAAACAACCAAAACTATAACTGTTGGCTCGTCTTTAATGAATTTGTTAGCATAGTTGAAAACCGTCTTGTGATAATTTTTTGCGTGGCTGAATGGATGATAACTTCTTTCTGCTGTCAAAATTCCACCGCCCCATAATATTCTGTATGAAAGGTTTGAAACGACACTACTTTTTAAGTAAGTCTTTTTTGTTGTTGTATTCAGTTCTGACTTTAGTTCGTTCAGTAGTAAAGCTCTTTTTTTCTGAAAATCGTCATATGAGATATTTAATTCGTGTTCTGCCGTAATATGAATGTCGTTAGTCCCAAGGTGAGTTTTAAGGTCATTGTAAATTCCAGTAAGAATTTCAGTCACATTGTCCTTTAAACATTTCACATCAAAATATAGAGGTCTGTCTTCTACATATCCGTCAAGATTTGTTGCAGCTTTGCCAAGTTCAAGTGCAAAAGATTTTGTATTGGGAAGTGTAATATTTGGTTGAATGGATTGTGAATGTATGTTTTATGATTAAGTATGTCACTATTTAGGTGGTCATAAGCCGCTAATTCAGCGAATGCACCTTCCCAATTTTTTACGCTTGCAACTTCGTTTACTTGAACAATAATTTCAGTCAAGTAGCTTGGGTGATTTGAATAAATTGTCTTTAATCGTTCAAGTCTTGAAATAAAGTTTGCAGTAAAGTCTTTGTATTCTGTCGGGTTGTTTAATGCTCCAATAACGTGATTATACAAGTCCTTAGATGTGTCAAAGGTTGTTGTCCCTGTTCCAAAGATGCCGTCTATAAGTCTTGAATAGTTTTGAATTGCTGTCATTGTTTCTGTGTCGTTATATTATTGGTGCTAACTCTCAAATATACGCAATAGGTTAAGATCACAATGATTCGTAAGTATCAGCAAATCATTTGAATACATGGTTTATATAAAAAAGCGCAACTTTCATTGTGCATTGTATTATACATGAATACGCATTGCACTCATAGGCTGCATAAAGGGCCCCTCTCCTTCTTTACATAACGGTGGGTTGCCTTGGCGTATATAAAGGTGGTAAGCACCTGCAGCATGGGCAATACCCCTACGAGCAACAACCGTTGCTGTAAGATATGCAGCCTGAGAGATGGGGTGCCTTGCGTGCTACGGCAGCGGGTGCATCAGGCTTTCTTCTCCCATGGCAGATTGCGGTAGGTGCGGTTGGGTTCGGGGTAAAAAAGGTACTGGCCTTGGTAGTTGCCCTGCATATCGAACCCCATGAACAGAGCCTTGGTGGCCAAGGCCGTGCAATTGGGTACGGACAGTTTGGAACGTACGGAGCGCAGGTGGGTGTTGGCCGTGTTTACGGCAATATCCAAACTGAAAGCGATCTCTCCATACGATCTTCCATGCAGGCATAGGCTGATGACGCGCTTTTCCTGTGGGGTCAGTCTCAATTCCGTGCTGTTGTTCATGGTGTGTGGTCTTTTGGTTTCACCTTTAGATAACATAAAGATAATAAGGTACATGGTCTGTTATCTACTAAAGTTCTGCTATGTAGGGCCTTATAGCAGATAATTGGTATTGACACGGTGTATAGGGCGCATCACCTTTACTGCCCGTTCTTTGAATGACCTGATGCCCGGTGCTACCACGTGGCACTGCCAAACGCCCGAATGATCGCTTTGATCTTCTGATCGGTCTCTAAGATCTTCTGATCGGTCTCTAAGATCTTCTGAACGGTTTCTAAGATCTTCTGAACGGTTTCTAAGATCTTCTGAACGGTTTCTAAGATCTTCTGAACGGTTTCTAAGATCTTCTGAACGGTTTCTAAGATCTTTTGATCGGTTTCTAAGATCTTCTGAACGGTTTCTAAGATCTTTTGATCGGTTTCTAAGATCTTCTGAACGGTTTCTAAGATCTTCTGAACGGTTTCTAAGATCTTTTGATCGGTTTCTAAGATCGAGTGGATCGTACAAGGGGTCTGCTCAACCAACTGTGCGTTGAACAGCCCCCAAGGCCGGCATCGGACGCTGCCTGTGTGATCATTAACCCTTTAATAAGAAAAGACCATGAACAAAGTAAAATGTTTATTGACGTACCACCAGAGCAAGGTGGAAGCCCTGGCCACTTTTGCCATAGGTGTGCGCGATGGGATATACGGGCATGCCGTAGAGTTTGCCACTCCGCCCATAACGCAGGTGAATTTTCAGACCAAGGTAACCGATTATCAGAACATGCGCGGGGCCTACGAGCAGGGCGGACTGGCCCAGAAGGGTCCGTACCTGGCCGCACGCGAAACGCTGATGAATGACCTTGATACACTGGCCGAGTATGTGGATTCGGTGGCCGATGGCAACGCGAACCTGATACTGCTTTCGGGCTTTGTGCCCAGCAAGGGCAGCCGCAGTGGGTCTACGGTGCCGGATGCACCCACCGGATTGGTGGTGAAGAATGCTGCGGCTTCGGGCGTCATTGTGGCCGAATGTGAGAATCAGGAGGGGGTTTTGAACTACGGGTGCATCGTTACGGTAGACGCCCCTCTATCTGGAAACGTAGAGATAAACGAAGGCGGCCAGTTGGAAATAACCTATGTGGCGCCTACCACGTCTGAGGGTTCCTCTACCCTATCGACCACGGGTGGTGCCATAGGCTACATTGACCTCAACCCCAGCCGAAGGAAGACGTTCAAGAACCTGAAAACCGGGCACATGCACTACTTTGTGTTCTATGCGGCCAATTCGGCAGGTGTAAGCTCATTGAGCATTTCGGTGGGCATCATGTGTGCGTGAGTGTTGAGTAGTGAGTAGTGAGTAGTGAGCAGTGAGTATCGGGTGGTTCAAACTCACTGCCGTCTGTCTGCGGTGCCCTTCCCCTCTCTCATCAGAGGGGGCACGGGCAGCGTTGAGGGCGCTGGGCCATGGTTGTTCGTCCATGTATTGTGTGTGCGAAAGCGCGCGGGCGCTGCGCGTGTGGCCGCCCACCCATGGGCAAGCAACCAACTTAGCAATACCTTTACCCCATGTCATTCATAAAGGATAAAGTGGTGCTGATAACGGGCGGTAGTTCGGGAATCGGCAAGGCCTGTGCCCAACGGTTCGGCAAAGAAGGTGCGAGGGTTTGCATTACAGGTAGAAATGCAGAAAGTCTGGCCGCTACCGCTGCCGACCTTTCCGCCAAGGGAATTGAGGTGATAACCGTGCAAGGCGATGTGGCCATGGAGCAGGACTGCGTTCGGATGGTGAATGAAACGCTGAACCAATATGGTCGCATCGATGTGCTGATAAACAACGCGGGCATCAGCATGCGGGCCATGTTCAAGGATGTGGACCTGAAGGTGATACGCCAGTTGATGGAGATCAACTTCTTCGGCACCGTTTACTGCACCAAATACGCACTGAAACCGCTGCTGAAGCACAAAGGAACGGTGGTCGGTATTTCGTCCATAGCCGGGTTTCAAGGGTTGCCGGGCCGGACAGGCTACTCGGCTTCCAAATTTGCTATGCAGGGCTTTTTGGACGCTTTGCGATTGGAGAATCACAACACAGGACTGAACGTATTGACCGTTTGCCCCGGTTATACCGAAAGCAACATCCGCAATGCGGCTTTGGTGGCCGATGGTTCTTCGCAAGGCGAATCGCCCCGCGATGAGGCCAACATGATGACCTCTGAGGAAGTTGCCGACCATATCTTCAACGCGGTGCGCAACCGAAAGCAGAAGCTCATCCTTACCACGCAAGGCAAACTCTCGTATTTCCTCAGCAAGTTTCTGCCCCGGGTGGTAGACCGTTTGGTGATAAAGACCATCGAATCGGAGGGCGACCTTCCGAGTAAAAAGGGTTGATAGATGCGCATTTTTCTGGTCGGTTACATGGGAAGCGGCAAAAGCACCGTTGCCAAGAAGTTGGCCGCGCGGCTCGGCATTACAGCCATTGACCTTGATGCGGAGATAGAGCGCAAGGCAGGGAAATCCATTACTCAGATATTTGAATTGGAAGGTGAAACTGCCTTCAGGGAATGGGAGCATGAAGCATTGCAGCATTGGCTGCTTCAAGATGATCTTGTGATGGCCACAGGTGGCGGCACGCCCTGTTTTTTCAATTCGATGGAACAGATGAACCGCAGCGGCACCACCGTCTATTTGAAAATGGCCCCGAAGGCATTGGCAGAGCGTGTTTCGAACAGCAGAACCGAACGCCCGCTGTTGAAGGGCCTTTCACAGGACGAACTGACCGAACACATCAGTCAGCATCTGCTTTTGCGCGAACCTATTTACGCACAGAGCAAATTGATAGTCAATGGTATGAACTTGAATTTGGACGAGCTGATCGCCTCTATCGGTCATTCCAAATAAACGGCCATTTCGCCTTCAAGGTCAACACGCACATGTTCGAGCAAGGTGGTGCTGAGGTGCAGCCCAACATAATCTGCCTTCACCGGAAAATGCTTATGGTCGCGGTCTATCAAGGCAATGGTACGAAGGGCTTTCAAGCGCACTTCCAAAAAGTATTTTATGCCGTAAATGAGTGTTTTTCCGCTGTTCAGTACATCGTCAACCAGTATCACCACTTTATCTTCCACATCAGAGCGTTTCAGGTCGACCGTGGGTTCAGATTCCAGCGGATTCTGCTTGTTCACATAAACGGGCACAAGTTTCAATTTGATGTCTGAAATGTGCTGCAAGCGGTCGTAAAGCAGTTCGGCCAACCGATAGCCATTGTCGGCAATGCCAGCAAGGATCAGCTCCTTTTCGGTGTAGTGGTTTTCGTAGATCTCGAATGCCAGTCGATCTATCTTCTGCCTTACCTGCGTTTCGTTGAGAACAACGGTCTTTCTGTGAGCCATCTTTGAAAATCAACGCAAATTAGCAAAACGCGATCGTACAGGTAGGCTTATTTTTGGCATCATGGAAATGAGCATCGAACAGATTCTTGACAAGTATTTTCCCACCATTCTCGATACGGATCTGGTGGAAGGCATAAAAGCGAACGCCACTTACCGCGAAATTGAGGAGGGCGACCTGCTGATGGACATCGGAAGCGTTATTTCCACCATACCGATGATCATAAGCGGAACGGTGAAGGTGATGCGCGAGGACGAGGAAGGGAACGAACTGCTGCTTTACTACCTGCGCGGTGGCGAAACCTGCGCCATGTCGCTTACATGCTGCATGGCCTACAAACGCAGCGAGATTCGCGCGGTGGCACAGGAAAAAGTGACCATGTTGACCATTCCGGTAGAGTACATGGACGAATGGATGAAGTACCGCGATTGGCGCAGTTTTGTGATGAATACTTACCGAATGCGCTTCGAGGAATTGTTGGAAGCTTTGGACAGCATCGCCTTCCTGAAAATGGACGAGCGTCTGTGGAAATATCTCCGAGAAAAGGCCAATTCGCTCGATACAGACGAGATCGGCATTTCGCACCAGGATATTGCTTACGACCTCAACTCATCACGCGAGGTCGTATCGCGGTTGCTGAAGCAGATGGAGCGCAAAGGCGTGCTGAAACTCGGTAGGAACAAGATAGAGTTGCTGGCGCAGGAACTTTAAGAACTGCGTTTCAGCAGCTTCCTAAGGCCCAAAGAACCAATTGCAACCACTGCCGAAGGAAGCATCACGTACACCAATTCGCTTTTAAGCACCCGCAAACCGGTTTCAGTGAAGAACGCGTCCATTCCAATGGGCGAAACCTCAATGGGTCGCCAAGGAAGAAAATAGCGTGTATCGTCAAACGGTGCAAAGAAGGCCACGCCCAAACCACCGTTGGTCATGGCATCCAACAGGCTGTGCGAAACGCCACAGCAGAAAAAGTAGAATCCGATGGTGAGGCTTTCGCGCGAAGCGAAGGTGAGGTTGAAGTAGAACACCCGCACCAGAAAAAGCCCTTGCAGATACATGAACAACAGCGAGTGAAAGAATCCTCTGTGGCCGAACGGATGATCATACGGAATGCCCAATTTGAACATCATCACATCAAAATCGGGGAAGGTGGCGCAGAACAAACCAATCAGGAAATACTTGACCAGCTCCTTGCGTGGGTAGTTAACGGTGCCCAATGCACCTGCAACGATCGCATGCGAAAAAATGGAAGGCATGAGGTAGGGGTCAGCTTTCTTATGTGTCGAATGTAATACCTACTAACGATAATTCAACGAACTTGTATGCAAAACAGGATGCTGCGGTTAGAAATAAGCACAGAATTCTATTCGGTAATTGATTGAAAGACGTTGTACGAACAGCGCATTGGTTTACTCAATGTGAATCCGCGAACCGAGAGAACGCTCAAAGAAATGATGCAGCGTAAATGTCTGTTCAACGCCCAACTTCTGCCCGAACTGCGCTACGAGGTAGAGTACAATAGCTGCAACGGCCAAAAAAGGTATTGCCCAAAGTATCTGGCATTCCTGACCCAAAGCCCATTGCGATAGCCCGTAAAAGCCAATGAACAGCGAAAGGATGGAAATAGCGCCATAGCCGAACGTGAAAATGACCCAAATAGTTGGATTGGGGCCATACAGGCCGCGGATGATGGTGCGGTCGCTCTCTTCATCCTTCTCGAACGAAAGAGCCAATTGTGGAGACCAAAAATGCTGATCCTTGGGTTTTACGTATATGGTAATGAACCCTGGGATGATCTTCGCAATGACCGGGCAATCAGGTTCCTTGAGATTTGTACGAATCGACTGTTCAACTTCTTCCGTTGTCAGGTTGTATGCCGCTTTGAACCGCGGGCGGATCCGAATGCTGGTCATGGTAGAATGGGTCGTTTACGGAAAGGTATGGCTTTTCCGTGAACCTCAGACAAGTATCGGTCGGCCTTTGAAAAGTTCTTTCAGTTCTGGCGGTCCAGTGAAGTATCTGTCCGTGAAATCGTCAAAGAAACCCAACGATTTTTTCGAGAAAAGCTGAACTACTTCATCCTGTGCTTCACCGCATATCATGTACGGTACCACTTGCGGAATGATCCTATCGCCAATGCACTTGGCGTATAGACTATATTCGTGCAACTCGTGACGAGCATAACCTTTGATGGCGCAGGTTCCGATCCATTCTTCCACATCGAACGGATGTTCCGAATCTTCGCCATCCCATTCCGGGCGGGCATCAGCATTGAAGTGCTGCTGAAAGTAGCCTATGATGGCCGTTTTGGTCTCGGTCGATATCTGGTTGTCCAATTGCAGCACACACGGAGTGCAAATGCCGTATTCGAACACAACCGCATCGATGCCCATTTCGGGGTAATGCCTGATGGCGCGCTCAACGGAATAAGGGAACTGCTGCTCCTGCAACTTGCAATCGCAAACAAGGCAATGGCCGAAAGGCAGCCCTGTTTCTGAGTTGCAGAACACTGTTGGAATCGCAGGAAATCGGTCTATTTGAGCGTTGTCGGCCACCGTTGCAATATTACACCCATCCGCGTTACTTTGCACTCCCTTTTAAGATTGCCATGGACCTTACACAGGATCAGATCATTGAACGTTTCCGCGAACTGCTGGAACTGCCCGTAGAAGAAACCGCCAAAGAGGCCAAGGATCTTCAGGCTGCATTTTATACCATCAACCACCAGCTGCTTGAAACGCAGAAGGAGGAACACCGCGAGATAGGTGCGCGCATGGATGACTTCGTTCCTGTGGCCAATCCGCTGGAAGACACCTTCAAAGAACTACTTAGTCGCTACAAGGATCTGAAAGCCAAGTTTGCGCATCAGAAGCGCGAGGCCGAAAAGAAATGTCTTGCAGAGAAGAAGCAGTTGGTGGCCGATCTGAAGAACCTGATCGACAATGAGGAGAACATCGGCAAGAGTTTCGACCGTTTCAAAGACCTACAGGACAAGTGGCGCACTATTGGCCCAGTGCCAGCAGATGATGCGGCCGATCTTGTGGCCGCGTATCGAGCCGAAGTGGATCGTTTCTACTACAACATCACCATAAACAAGGAGCTGAAAGAGTACGATCTGGCCAAGAACCTTGAGATACGCGATGCCATAGTGAAGAAGTTGGAAGAACTTCAGGCCGAATCGAAGATCAAGGACATTGAACTCATTCTTTCTGCTGCCAAAGAGGAATGGGACGATGCAGGACCCGTGAAGCCGGAGGTTTTTGCAGGGCTGCGCGACCGTTACTACGATGCGCTGAAGGTGCTTCACAAAAAGATCCAGGATTTTTACTCGGAGCGGAAAGATGAAATGCAGGCGAACCTCGATCGAAAACGCGAAATGGTGTCGCAGGTGCTTGCCTTGGCCGAATCCGATATTTCTTCCATGACGAAGTGGAACAAGGCAACGGAGGAGATTCAACGTTTGCGCGATGAGTGGAAGACCGTTGGCCCCGTTGAAAAGAAGTTTCACGAGCAGGTTTGGGTCGATTTCAAGCAGGCGCAGGACAAGTTCTTTGCACAGAAGAAAGAGTTCTTAGGCGAAGCCAGAGAAACATTCAAAGAACACAAGGCCGCCAAGGAAAAGCTCATTGCAGAGGCTGAACAGCTCAAAACCAGCACCGATTGGAAGGAAACAACCGATGCACTCATCAAACTACAGAATCAGTGGAAAAAGGTCGGGGCAGCGGGTCCGAGAGACGATAACCGTCTTTGGGCGCAGTTCCGTGCTGCTTGCGATGCATTCTTCACATCCAAAAAAGAGTTTTACGATACGCTTGACGACCGCCAGACAGACAACCTGAAGGCAAAAGAAGCGCATTTGCAAAGAATGGCTGAAACAACCCTTGCCGGTTCGGATGATGAGAAATTGGCCACCATCAAATTGTTGGGTGACGACTGGAGCAAATTGGGGCACGTGCCTAAAAAGGACGTGAAGCGCATTTCGGAAGCCTACGAAAAGGCCATCGGAAAGCTCTATGCCCAAATGAAGATGACCAAAGACGATGTGGAACGTGTTCGCTTTAAAAACAAAGTGGCGCGCATGTCCGACCAAGGTGGTGCAGAGGATGCATTGCGGAAAGAAGAATCGTTCCTGCGCAAGAAATTGGCAGAGAAGAAGGACGAGCTGCTCAAGTACGAGAACAACATGGCCTTCTTTGCCCACGCAAAACCCGACAATCCGTTGTTGGTGAATGCGCTGAAGAACATTGAGGTCATGAAGAAAGAGGTGGAAGACCTGACCGAGAAGATCAAAGTTCTGAAGGTCTCAGCCCGTAAGCTTCAAGAGTAAAAGGAAGTTATTTTCCTGTTTTAAGCCGCTCCAACATCTTCTTGGCCTCCAAGTGAAAGTGGCGGTCTTCCAATAGATATTCGCTCTCCGGTTGCATGGAAAGCGCCCGTTGCAGATAAGGTATCGCCTCCTTGTCTCTACCGTTTTCTACCAGCGCTTCTGCATGGTAAATGTTGTTGCCAATATCGTTCGGATATCTGCTGATGACGTCAGCGGTCATTTGCAACGACTTCTTCTTATCTGGCCAACTGAGAATGAACGGAATCTTCGGCACTCGTAGATTCAAAACGGCCAACGAACGCTCGCCTACCGCATTTCTGAACTCAGGGTCGAGTTTTACCAATGCTTCCATCTGCGTTTTCACCTTATCGACCACGCCTTCCTTTGCCGCGCGTAGCACTCCGATAACTTCGCCCCATTGCCCTAAAGACGAAATGTATTCGAAGCGCAGTTCGGTGCTCAGTGGATATTTGGGAACCATTCGGTCGCCCACTTCCTTTGCCAATTGAAAGTTCTTCCGTTTGTCATTCACATCGTCAACCACAAATCTTGCTTTGAAAATGTAGCAACGCATCAGGTGAACCGCAGCTTGAAGTTCGTTCTCCTTCTTCGCTACGGCTTGTTCAAAATGGAAAATGGCCTTGTTGATGTGGTCGGCCTTTGCCTTGATGCCAATGGAACCTGAGGTGCGCTGCGAATACCATCGCATTCCATCCGTGAAATTATCCTGCGCCAACGCACTCAGCGAAAGCATGGTGAATGAAAGCAGGGAAAGGAAAGCGAACTTCATGTGAGTAGGCACTAAGATAATTTCATTTTTGCGATGTATGCATTGCAACGCAGTGTGCCCTGAAATTATTTTATCCACAAGTGATCAACCCGCGGCCATCTTTTGGACAAATGGGCGGTCGGTTTGGTTCAGTAGAAGCTCATTGACCGAGAATAGCCTTATTCAAGGCATCGATGCTCGATTCTTCGTTGAATAGGCCGTTCATTTTGAAATAACTGCCCTTATCGAGTACGTACGGATAAGAGAAAATGGCCAGATCGAGGCGCGCTTGCTCTGAACTGTAGAGCGAGGCAATGCGTTTTACCTGATCGGTGGTAAGACAGTTGGTGCTTACGATCTGTTTGCCCGATTGCAGCATTCCATCCTCCGAACTACGCATAGTAATGCTCTTCAAAGCCATTTCAAAATCCTGTGTACCGAGTATGGTGCCACCACAAGGCAAAGTTGATGAGGTACTACTTCCTGTGCCTTGCACAGTGGTAACAGTGGTGGTTTCCTCCACCACGGGCTGCGGTGTACCTGTATTGATGTTTACGCTACCGCCAAAACCTCCGAAACTCATACTTACGCCATCTTGTGTGGTAGTGCCAACTGTTCTTGTGGTGGTCGTTTGCTGTACAGTACCTGCACCACTGCCATTGTTTACGACAACTACCGTGGGGTTGTTCTCCTCATAAATGTATTGAGGGTAAAGGCTCTGCGATTTCCAACCGATCTTCATTGGGCCTTTCTTGCTGTGCTCTATCACGAACGTCACATCCACACGGTTGCCGTTGGCATCGGTCAGTTGAAGCAATTTCCTGACGGCAGGCTCCAAAGATGGGTCTTCAAAAACGGCCTCGCAAGAGTAATACGGCTGCGTCAAATTGATCAATCGTACTTCGGTCTGCGGTGGCTCGTTCATTTTCTGTCCATTCAGGAAAATGGTGAACGGATAACCTTCCTTGCTGTAGAATGTGGCATGAGAAACCTGCTGGGCAGTTGCTGCCTGTTTAAAAGTGACGGCAATTAGCAATAGAAAGAGGCGCATAAGTTTTCGGCTTGAGAGCATGAATCAAAAGTATAAGCAAAAGTTCATTCAGGCAGTTACTAACGAACCTTATTGCATTCGGGACTTAAACCCAAAACGTATTTCCGGGTATCCGAAAACGGAAGTGCGCTGCTGCCAGCAAAGCCCGATAGTTCGGTAACGTGCGCATTCCAGTAAGAGAGCAATTTCTTGGCGGTGGGCACGTAACTCCAATGCCACTTCTCCTCTTCGTAACCGTATTTTCTGTCTGCGCCCTTTTCAGAATAAACCTGGCAGAAACCGAAACGTGAGGCGTTCTTTCTCAGCCATTCGTATTCCCTATCGCCTCGGTCAGATTCAAAGTAAGTTGGGTTAACGGAATTGATGTCGATGTCGGTGCCCCAATGATGGCGCGATGTGCCCGGCATCGAACTGTATTTCAGAATTTCGCGCGCCCGTTCGGCCGGGTCTGGAACTGAAATACTGAGGTTCTGCCCATTCACTTTTCGGGTGCCGTTCCACTTGGCTTCCCAAATGCGCTTCTGATCATCGAAATTGCGGGTGGCCGAAACGATGTTCAGCACGATACCTTCTTTCTGCGCCTCCTTTCGCATGCGTTTGAACGCATCAAGCACTTCTACGCGGATGTACATGCCCTCCTTGTTGGCCATGTCGGTTGGCACCACCGAGAAATCGGGATGCGTAGCGGGGTCGAAACGCCCCAACACCAAGGCCAGTGAATCTTGCGCCACACACGCTGACGCTAACAAGGAATAAAGAAACAGGACAAGCAAAAACCTCATTTGTAGAGCACAGTAACGTACCCTGCATGATCCATGCCACGCACTTTGGCAATGTAATAGTAGGTGCCTTCGGAAACCATTCCGCCCGTACGCTGTTCACCGTTCCAGCAGTTGCCGCCTTGCTTTTCAGAATCATACAGCAATCGACCCCAACGGCTGAACACTTTCAGCGTGAAGCACTCGTCCAACGTATTCGGAATATCGGGCCTGAAACAGTCGTTGTACGTATCACCGTTCGGAGTAAAAACATTTGGGTATTTCACGGCCAACGAATCGTCTGTAAACCATCCGTCACCATAGTCAACGGTCAATGAATCGATACACGACCCATTGGTATTGTAGGCCGTCAACGTAACGATCGGCCCTTGGCCAACCTCGAACATGATGATCGGACTGTCTTCAGAAGTAGCCATTCCACCAATATTCCATTCAATGCTCTCAGCACCTTCGGTCAGGTTTATGAACCTGACTGAATCGCCCAAACAGCTCTGACTGATGGCGATATCGAACATGGCGGTTGGGGCAGCAACGGAGCCGATGGTCACCTGAGCCGTGTCTACACATCCAGCGCCATCTGTTGCGGTAACCGTGTATACCGATGCAAATCCAGCCGTGATGTAAGGCGTTTGCGATGTGGGATCACTGACGCCTTCGGTTGGGCTCCACAGATAGTCTGATCCGCCAATAACCGCCACTTGAACGCTGTCGTTGGCGCAGATGGTCGTGTCGGGGAAAGCCCTGATGCCGAAAACCTGAACGTTCACAGAATCCACATCTTCACACCCAACCTCATTCTCAATGGTAAGGTAGTAGGTGGTATTATCTTCTGGCGAAGCCAATGGGTGTGCAGAGGTTGGGTCGTCAAGCCCTGTGTTAGGAGACCAACTGTAGGTGAATCCACTGACCGTATCAGTGCCGATCATCACAGATTCGCCCGGGCACAGATAAGCATCATTACCTGCTTCGGCTGCATCGGTAAGCACCGTAACCACAATGGTGGTGAATGATGTATCGGTGAACGTTTCGCCTGTACAGAATGAGGTGTCTGTGCCAATGAGCATTACCTCATACGTGCCCGGATCGGTGTAAATGTGAGTTGGATCGGCCAGTGTGGATGTATTGCCATCTCCAAAATGCCACACAAAGCTTGTGGCGTTCACCAGATCGGATTCGAACTGCACTTCGAAAGGAATGCAACCCGACTGATCACTACCGCCCGTAATATCAACCTGAACGGCTGTTATTTCCAGATCGAGTTTGATGACCCCAAGGTTGCAACTGTTGCCGTTCACCTGCGAAACAACGCCCGGTGTGGTTGGAAAGGCATTGCTACCACCGCAACCGGCACACACGGCTTGGTGAATGACCCCATCCTTATTGAATCGACTGGTGCCACCATCCACGTGTTCTTGAAGCGGACTGCCTCCGAAATAAGACCCATAAAGCAACGCGGTGGCATCGGCTTCCAAAACCATAAAATAGAAATCTGAACCATCGGTTGTGCTCTGAAACGCATCGCCAGTAATAGCCAATCCGTTGGTATTTCCAGTTGCACTGTTCCAAGAATTGTTCGTTCCTCCTCCCCAACCGGAAATGAAGACCCTTTCACAGATGTCGACCAAAAATGCGGTTGGTGAAATGTTCACGGAAATTCCACCACTGCCGAAAACCGTTGAGTAAATGGATGTGCTAAGATCAGGACTCAGTTTCTGTATGAACTGTCTACCATTCGCATTCGAATAAACTCCGGCTGTGACAGGATAGCTGCCAACCGACTGACCGTATAGATACACGTCATTGTCGTCATCAACCTCCACGAAATACGACTGGTCGTAAGACGAAGTGCCGATGTAAGAACTGTTGATAACGGCCGAACCGTCATTGGCAAACCTGAAAATGAACCCATCCGCAGTTCCACCTTGGTAGGTTGTGTTTAGGGTTGAACCGACCATTGCCAGATTCTGACTGGTAGTTCCACCGGTCATGTAAATCTCACCTGATGAATTCAATTTTAATGAATACCCGGCATCGAGCCCCGAACCTCCAACGTAGGTACACCAACTGAGTGTGGAAACATTACTGTTGAACTTGGCGACAATGGCATCCTGCGTACCTCCCAAAGTTTGGTCCAACGCTCCGCCCGAGACCGGAAAATCAGAAGAAAACGTGCTAGAAGTGATGTAAACATTATCATTTTCATCCACGATAACTTCTCCCCTAAATGGATCACCATAGTTATAATTCAATGGGCCATTGGTTGGTTGCCCATTCAAGCCGTCATTGGCAGTTCCCCCGAAGAACGTGGAACCATCAAGGGCTGAACCATCCGCACTTAGCACCACCACAACGATGTCTGAACCTGCAGTGAAGTTCATTCCGTTACTCTGATAATACGCAGGTGTTCCGCCATTGAATGAACTGTCGAAAGCATCAGTTGTGGTTGGGAAGTTGGAAGAACTGGTGCTTCCCAGAATCACCAACTGCCCTTGCGAATTGACGATCATACTGTGTGGTGCCTCAGAACTGGAGCCACCTATGTATGTGGAATATTCCAACGAACTTCCATCAGCCACAAACTTGGAAATGGCAATATCAACTAATCCCTCATAATCGGAAGAATAAGAACCGATGACGTAAGGATAACCATCATCGAAAACGATACCCCCACCATACAGAGCGCCATCATCATCGTAGGTTGCCGTAAATCCGAAATTGTCGGCCGTTGAACCTGTATAACTGGAAAAGATCAACGTTGGGTCGATAATCAGTTCACGCTGAGTATCATAACCGTTCGGAAACGAAAAGCCCACCGTGTTTCCTTCCAGAACGTATTCACACTCAACCTTGTTTTTCAATCCGTTCACGACCTGATACGCCAATGGAATCGATTCATGAACTTCATTGAACGTGTTCTTCACATGCAGAATACCATTCGACAGCTGCACTTCATCTGCACCCTCGTAGGTCATTCTGATAACCGATGGATCGGCATAAGGTGCTACGATCACATCATATTTCAAGTCACCATTAGCTCCAAAATAATGTAGGTCGATACCATCATAGACCCCCTCGTATCGTATGGCATCGAATGATCGAACATCGGAAAATGTGCCGTTCTCGTTAATGAAATTGATCCTGTCCGAGTACTGCTCCCCAGAGGCCTCAACCATAGCGTTGACAAAGGCTCCTTCAAACCGCATATTGTAAGCATGCCCTACATACTCGGACCCGTGCCGTTCTGTGTGCGTATGCCCTTCTAGCAGCTCAGGGTTGTAGAAATTGAACGTTAATTGGTCGGTTTCGAAGTAAATGTCCGCATTCGCTGCCCGTAATTTGTAGTGCACATTTTCGGGCAGTTGACCCGCATTCTGCACGAACCTCGGACGGTTCTGAGCGAACTGATCATTACTAAAAAGCAGCAGGAAAGCCAGAATGGCAATTACAATGGTCTTTCCTGTGTGCTTCATGTTTTCAAATTAGTAGATCAGCGTGACATAACCGTGCTTCTCATATCCCTTCAATGAGGTTATATAGTAGTACGTGCCTTCATCACAGAATTTTCCACCCTTGGTTCTTCCATCCCAACAGTGGTTCTGCCCACCTGTCGATTCGAAGATGAGTGCACCCCAACGGTTGAAGATCTTCAGATCGTAGCACTCACTGAAACGACCATCAAACCCAGGTCGGAAACAATCATTGATTCCATCATAGTTCGGGGTGAACACGTTCGGATAGTCGATCTCAATGGTGTCGTTGCCGAACCACTGGTTGCTGTAATCGATCAGTACCGAATCCACACAGAGGCTATCGTTGTTGTACGTGTAAAGCGTCACAATACTGCCCTGACCGGGTTGGAAGGTATGCGTGGGTTCGAACTCCCCGGAAGTACCACCGTCTCCGAAGGTCCAGTAGAAGGTCTCACTGTTCTCCGATGTGTTGTCGAACCGTGCAAAGATGCCATCGCAACTCGGCTCGAACGTGGCCGAGAACGCTGATACGGGCAAGGTGAGGATGCCGATCTCCACCTCGGCCGATGCCTGACAGCCGAACTGGCTGGTGGCGATCACCGTGAATACCGTTGTGCCATCAGGGCTCAGATAAGGCGATGCCGAGGTCGGATCGCTCACCCCTTCAACAGGTGTCCAACTGAAGGTGGCGCCACCGCTCACAAAGGCCTGAACGCTGTCATTCAGACAGATCACGCTATCCGGTCCTGCAGTAATGCCGAAGATGGTGATGCTGACCGAGTCTGTGTTCGAACAGCCGTTAACGTCCGTGCCGATCACATGGTAAACAGTGGCCACCTGTGGCGAAGCCGCTGGGTCGGAACTCTGCGGGTCACTCAAACCCACTAGCGGGCTCCAAGCATAGCTGATGCCGCCCGTGGCGTGAAGAACGATGGTCGAGTTCGCGCAGATCATACTGTCAAGCCCTGCATCGATGATCGGTAGTGGATTAACGGTGATGGTTGTCTGATCGGTGTTCACACAAGAGTTGATGTCCGTAACAGTAAGCGTATACGTGATGGTCTGCACTGGTGTCGATTCGGGCAATTGCGCGTTCGGATCATCCAAATATGTTCCGGGTGACCAAGAATAATCCACACCTCCCGTACCTTGAAGGATCACACTTTCTCCGATACAAAGCTCAAAGTCTGGACCAGCGCTCACCACTGGTAAAGGATTTACTGTAAGCGTCATCGAATCGAGGTCGGTGCAACCAATATTGTCAGCTACAATGAGCGTGTAAACGATGGTGTTATTCGGTGACGCAGTTGGGTTGGAAATTCCAGGATTCGAGAGACCCACAGGTGGCACCCACTGGTAGCTGACCCCGCCTGAACCTTGCAACTGGGCAACATCGCCAACACAGATACTCTGATCGGCCCCGGCATCGGCCGTTGGCTGTGGATTAACCGTAACCGTTACCTGTGCCGTGTTGGTACAGATGGTACTGAACGATATGTCATCGATGGCAAAGTCATTGCCACCCAACGTAGTGTTCTGGTTCACAATACAAATAGTGGCCGTTGTGGCGGTGCCAGAGTTCCAAGTTTCTGAGAACTGAATCCACTGACCAATATTGAACGGTGCAGTGAACGGACTGCCCAACACCTGACCGTTAATAGAGAATTGAAGGATGGCTGGGCTACTCGCAACAACGGTACTAACCCAAGCTCCGAAGAAATAGTCAGAATTGGGAGAAACGGAAACCGTTTGGCACCAAACATTCTGGTTAGGTGAACCGGAACCGTTGACCACAAGGAAACTATCCAACGGTGCGTTACCGGTGTGTCCAGTCCCTTGAAATGCCGAGTGAATGGTGTTCGCATCGGTTACAACAGAGAACAATGATTCTCCCATGTTTCCAGATCCGCCAGCGTAATACGAGTAATCACTGCCAAATCCTTGGTTGCCTAGGTTGAAATCGCCATTGAACACAACATTGCCTGTGGGCTGCCCAACCGTTACTGTGTATGTAGTAGTGCTCATTGGTGTGGCAACAGGGTTTGCCACGTTTGGCGAACTGAGTCCGGTTGCAGGTGTCCAACTGTAAGATGTTCCGCCTGTGGCGAACAGTTGCACCGATGATCCGAAACAGACCGTGGTATCGGGTCCTGCAGCCACATCAGGTAGCTGTTCCTGCCATACAGTGACCTGATCGGTGTTGCTACAGCCGTTCTGATCGATCACCGTAACGGTGTATGTTGCTGTGTCGGAAGAGAAAGTAACAACTGGATTCTGGCTGTTCGGATTGCTCAATCCAGTTGCTGGGCTCCACTGATAGGTCACTCCGCCTGATGCGTTCAGTTGGGCATTGCTACCCGCACAAACGCCTTGATCAAACCCTGCAAATGCAACAGGTAATTGCGCTACAGTTACCAATACCGAATCCGTTGCCAAACAACCTGTGCCATCATCGGCCGCAACCACGTACCAAGTGGTTGAAGTTGGCTGCGCAGTCGGGAACTGAGCACTTGCGGATGAAAGTCCTGTTGATGGGCTCCAAGTCCACGATGCACCTCCGATCACTCCGATCTGAGCGGCATCGCCAATGCAAACCAATGTATCACCAACGGCATTGACTACGAACACGTCCACGACCGCATCATCTGTGTTGCTACAACCGTTCGCGTCTGTACCTGTGACTGTGTAGGTCGTAGGAACCAATGGTGTAGCAATAGGGTTGGCAATATTGGCATTACTCAGACCAGCAACCGGTGTCCAACTGTAGCTCGTTCCGCCTGTGGCATTCAGCCCAAATCCAACACCATTGCACACTTGCCCATCTGGCCCTGCATTTATCGTTGGAAGCGCATTCACAACCACTTGTACCGTATCAGAGTCAGAACAACCGACCTGGTCACTCACAACCACCACATATGTAGTTGTTGATGTAGGAGAAGCGATAGGCGTAGCAATGGAACCGTTGCTAAGTGTGTTGGCAGGTGACCAAGAATAAGTAGTGCCTCCAGAGGCGGTTAACTGAACGGTTTCACCTTCGCAGATGTCAACGTCAGTTCCAGCATTTGCAACAGGTAATTGCTGAACAGAAACAGTCACCGAATCGGTAGCATCGCATCCGTTCACATCCAGCGCATTCACTACATAGGTCGTAGTACTAGTTGGGTTTACGATGGGTGTTTGCGAATTGACGTTACTGATATTCACGTTCGGGCTCCAAACCACAGGCGAGCCGCCAACCACAGAAATGGTGATGGCATCTCCAGCACAGATAGTAGTATCGTTTGAAACCGTTACCGATGGAACGAACACGAACACCATAACCGTATCGGTTCCAACACAGCCATCAGAACTGGTCACTTCTACTACGTACTGGGTGTCAGTCGGAGGGTTCACGGTTGGGTTCGCAATATTCACATTGCTAATAAAGGTGTTCGGTGTCCACAGATAGGATACGCCACCGCTTGCATTCAATTGAGTCGATCCTCCCGGACACAACTGAACATCAGGTCCTGCATCCGCAGCGGCATTGACCAACAGATCTACAACAACGGTGTCCGTCCCCGTACAACCAACGTTGTCAGTTGCGGTCAGGATGTACGTGGTCTGCTGGGTGATGTTTGCCATCGGCTGTGCGGAGGTCGGATTGCTTAGACCGGTGGCAGGTGACCAACTGTACGTCCAACCAGGATTGGCCGGAGCACCCAACTGAACCGCAATTCCCGGACATGTCTGCTGATCCGGTCCGGCATCGGGAATGACCGTGTCCTGAATGGTTACCAATTGCGTTACCGTATCTGTACACAATGGGTCATTCGGATTGATCGGATTGAACACGACCAATGTGAGATTGTAAGTTCCAGGGCCAGGATAGGTCCAACTTGTTGTAGACGAAGTGGATTGATCCAAGGTGGTTGTGGGATCACCGAAATCCCACCAGATGTTGAACCCTTGGGTGTTCGAAGCAGAGAAGTCGACAAACTCCGTGCAATTGATGAACGAGTTGGGCAGAATCTCATTGATATCATCGGGCATGGCAACTGGCGCCTGACAGTTCACCACATTTATCTGCACTTCGCGTCTGGTCTCTCCTACCAAAACCCCATTCCTGAATTCCTGAACACATATTCCGATCAGGAAGGTTCCTACAGAACCAGGTGTTGCTGTTATCAGACCCGTGTTTGCATCAATGATCAGCGGAGTTCCGCCCATCATGTCATTCAACGAATAAGGTGGCAACCAAGATATTGGGGTATACGGTGGAGCTGCTGGTGGATCGGGCTGTGGAGCGCCTGACGAAGCTCCAGAATAGGGTGTGCATAACGAATAGACCAACTGATCGCCATTCGGGTCAGTGGCCGAATGGTCGAATGTGAACGGAAGGTTTGCGCACACATACAGCGGTGGCAATTGATTCCAAACCGCACTTGAATTAGTAGTGGCTGTCTGCGTTCCAGGAATGGTAGCAATCAATGTGGTGCCCACATCCTGCGGAGTCACTATGTTCTGAACGATGGAATTGCGGCAGCAACGCTGGTAGGCAATGGTGTACCCTGTGGGAGAAGAAGGCAACGTCACTATCTCCGTGTAATATCCTGCTTCGGTACAAACGTTGTTCGGTGCCGTTACACACGATGAATTGATGGTCGATTGAAGGTCAACGACTGAGTCCAATGTGAAATTCAGGTTCTGAACCAAGCCGCCCGAGGCGTTGTAAATAGCCACATTGGCAGGGTTGTCAAAGGCCGCCTGACCGCTGAGGCAATCGCGATACACCACCAGCGTAACCGCGTACTGGTTATTGCCCAAGGCCAGATAGTAAAGAGTGCCACCAACGATGTGTGTGGCAAACGATTTGGAATAGACTCCTAATACAATTGTAAGGAGGACGAGTAAGGATCTTTTCACGTAAACCCGCGTTTAGAATTTGCAGGGTTTAAAGAAAAACAAAAAATGTCTTGTTGAAATGAAAGCTTTTGAACTCGATTATTTGGTTGAGGAAGGCAAATTCTGAGTACCTTCCAACGAACCATCGAACTTCCAGTATTGCCACTTGCCAACTTTGGCACCGTTCTCATATGCACCCTGACTCTTCATTTGGCCGTTATCGTGCCATTCGATCCACAGGCCGTTTTCCTTGCCTTCAAAATATTCGCCTTCTTTCGATTTCCTTCCGTTCTCATACCAAAAGGTCCATGTGCCGTGCTGTATGCCAGCGAAATAAACCCCGCGTGAACTCATTTTCCCATTCATGTGCCATTCTTCCCAAGTACCCACCTTGGTACTGAAACGGTACTCGCCCTGATCCTTCTTCGTCCCGTTCTCAAAATATGTGGCCCACTGGCCAACCTTCTGCCCGTCCTTCATCTGACCTTCACTTCGGGCCGTTCCATCATTGAACCAAGTTTTCACTACTCCGTTCGGAATGCCATTCTCCATAAACCCCTCTTCTACTTTGGCCCCGTTCATATCGTAATCCTCATACCGACCATTGGGAATACCTTTCGAAAAGTGCATCAGCGTCCAGAGTTTGCCGTTCTCATACCACTCCTGCCATTTGCCATCCTTCTCCCCTTGCAGATAATTTCCTTCTGCTTTCTTGGCACCATTCTCATACCACTCGGTGCACTTGCCGTTGGGCACTCCGTCAACATGCATTTGAATCGATTTCAGCCTGCGAGATGGGTAATAATCGTTTACCTCATTCTGGGCGAACAAAAAGGTTGGCACAAGCAAAAATGATAAGATGAAGTAGTTCATATGCAATTGGGGTTATTTGAGGTCGTGTGCATCAATCAGCTTGCCAGAATCGTAATGTTCCTCACGCTTAAGCTCACCGTCAATGTACCAATAGGTGCTTTTTCCGTGCAACACGTCATTTGCATAGCTCCGTTGTTCGGCCATCTGCACCTCATCATACCACGCAGTCCAAACACCCTCTTTCAAGCCATTCTTCATCGCCCCCTCAAACACCAGAACCCCATTCGCATCATACTTGCGGAAAACACCATCCTGCTTGCCATTCACAAACGCAACCTCCTCCTTGCGCAAATTGCCAGGGTGATAGGAAACCACCGTTCCATGAACCGCGGAGCCTTTCAATGGGGTGACCGAAAGCGTATCACCATTCGCATAATACCGGATCTCCTTCACAAGATTCGCAGGTGCCTCCTTTCCTTTATACGTAAGTTCAACATTACCTTTCGGGTCTTCAACCAACACCGATATTAGTTTATTGCTGCAGGAACTCAAGGCCATGAGACTGATCAATGCAACAACAACCGAAATGCTTTTTACCGACACGCTGGTGAATGGTTTATGAGGTGGGCAAATTTAATGATACTGACTATCTATCGGCATTATGCAATTAAATACCAAGGCCATAAACAGCGAACGCACCTTTCGGTGCGTTCTGTGGTGACTCTGTAGGGATTCGAACCCCAAACCTCCTGATCCGTAGTCAGGTGCTCTATCCAGTTGAGCTACAGAGCCATCCCGTTTTTTGGGGCTGCAAATATAATCTTTTTCACTCTTCAAACGTCCGAACGAAATTCCTTCTCTGTATGGCCGTTGAAAGAACATAGGTCAGATTCGGCTTTCCTTTTTCGCCTTTCTGCGTACGCTTGTCGTCTTTGGTGTCGCGTATCTGTGCGTTGAAATCATCGTGCGAGGAGAACGCGCCCAACATGCCGCGCTTGTAATTGAAGTAGAACCAGCTGTCATCGCTTGGCTCAAAGTATATGGATATGACATCGCCATTTCTGCGCTTCTCCAATTCGATGAGGCCGTAGACCATCTTGTTCACCTGATACTTGCCTATGCTCGAAATACCGATGAATCCTTTGTAGCGATATGAACCAGTAGTTGGATTCCACTCCAACTTCACGTCCGTCAAGAACATCGTTTTCTCCAACTCTTTAGGCAGTTTTTTGAACGATCCGTAAAGGTTCAATTCCTGTATCAACTTGGTGGTCTGTTCCTTTCCTAGCACTTCTATCAACGCCTTCTCGTATTCGGTTCCGTAGAATACGGCATCCAACGGTGGGAAGTGATTGACCAGCTTATCGGCCATCACGCGCAAACACTCTTCGTTGAAGAAGAAGTCAACACCAAGGAACAAATTGAACTTGGTAGAGTCGTTGTTCATGTTGTGTTCCACCGTTCCGAGCGGAGTAAGCTCCACCTGCCCGAGGTCGACACCCATGTTCAGCAATCCTTGCCCGCGGGCAATACACTCGTTGCTCAAACTCACGTAATTGCCGCCCACAATGGCACCTTGCAGCTTTTCCTTGTTGGATATGCGGTATTCCTGACTCTCATTGTCGAAGTGCAGGTAACCTTCGGCAGCTACGATGTCAATGTCGTTGTCGCGTAGTTTCTTAGACAAGAATGTGGGGTACACCGTGGTAGAATCCTTACTGATCACCACGCCCGATGACATGGCCTTGCCGCTGGCATCTTTCGGGTCTTTCGGTATGGGGATGTAGATACTCTTCGGGTCGATATCTGCCTTGAATGCCAGCCAGTCGCGCGTTATGCCAGGGCAATCGTGTTTGATCCGCGTGCTACCTTCATACGTCAGAAACTCCTTACTGGCGTAGAGTAGTGCCTTACCCTTGTAATCGAAATTGGGGCTGAAAGTAAAGGCTGCCTCTTCGGTGATAAGACCTTCGCCAAAGGTCTGTTTGGCCGAATCGACCGTGATCCTGGTAAACTCGATCAACTGCTTGTTGCCTGCTACATCGGTGTAGTCATACTTGCCCTTGGCGTTGTACTTCCACTTGCCCAATACGTTCACATTTGCCTCATAGAATGTGTGGAATTTTGTGATACGGTTGGCAACGATACGCGCATTGTTCAGCGGATCCATGGCTGCTTTTTCGCGAATGGTAATGTTGCCGCTGTCTGGGTAAACGATGGCATCGGCCACGTCAATGTGGTTCACCTTTTTGGCCTTGATGATGAAATTATTGAGATCGAACTGCGCCAATGGCGATCGGAATTCCAACGAATCCTGTCCTGCTGCGGTGGAAACGTACCTTGAACCCTCGCCATCGGAAACCACATCAATGTGCTTCTTGTCAATGTTCCATTTGAACTGATCGATGTAGCAGATGTATTGGTTCACGGGGAAATCAACGTAATCGCCCCCAGTGTTAGAACGGAAATTACCCTCACGCTTGTCTAGATCGATGTCCAATTGCACATTTTTCGTTTTGAACGCGTAGCTGTTCTCCTTTGCCCCTTTCAACCTGAAATCGCCCGTGTCGGCATGGAACTTCCTGTAGTCGAAATTGAAGCGTTTCGAACTCATGTACGAGTCGGCAAAGTCCAGATTTCCGAACCCGTCCATGCCTTTCGGACTCAGATCTAAGGCTCCGTGGTGCGCCACTTCGCCTTCATACATATCAAAGGCATCGGTGGTCTTGTAGGCATACATGTGATCGAGTTTCGGTTCCCAATGCACAAAAATGTCCTTGCCTTTCACTGGCGGATACGGGGTTGGTGATTTCTGCTTCGTATTCACGAAGGTTGATGCCAAGCCATTTACCGAATCAGGATAGAAAACCCAATCGTCCGATTTCGAAACGGAGGTCAGATATTCCAGATCGCCATCTCCGCGCAAACCTTCATGACTAAGTTTGATGGTGGCCTTGTAATTTCCCTTGCCACCGTACATCTGATAACCTTCTGCCGGAGTTTCACGCACAAAACCGAGCGAGAAATCAGGCTGAAGTTTCAGCGTTTCCTTGAAATCGGGGAAAATGCCTGCCGACACGAACTCGCCATCGAACGCCAATCCTTCCTTGGTGAAGTTCTCCAAACTATCGATTGTGAACGGCTCCAAGTGCATATAGAAGTTCTCCTTCTTGTACACACCATCCTGAATGGAGCGCTTGTCGTAATACACGTACGAATCCTCCTTACTGTTGAACACCGGATAGCGTGGATGCACCACCTTGCCCGATTTATTGTCGGGTCGGTCTATGAGCAGTTCCCCATTCAGATCACGGAGCACGGTTTTCACCGCACGCAGTTTCTGACGGCCATTATCATCTGCCGGGCCGTCAGGTACCTTCAAGCGCAATGAGTCGATCTTGTTCAGGTCGAATTTGAAATCGTCATAATGGAAATAGAAGTCGGAGCCGAAGAAATCGAGTCGGCCGCCCACCACTTTTCCGTTGAAGAGGAAATCGCGGTTCTTTTTCAATGTCAACTCTTGCTCGTAAGGGTAAATGACCACCTCCTGCGAATCTGACATGAACACCCGGCCCACACCATTCATATCAAGATCCCAGTTAAGAAGATTGAGCTGGGCGTTCGGCAATCCGTCAATGGTCGATTCGAACTGCAATATATCGTAGTCGGCCTTTTTAGAGCGGGCCAACACGTAGTGATGCAATCGGGGTTTCAGAACCACTTCATCCTTATCGTAATTGTAGGTCATGAAACCCGCGTTCGAAAGATTGATGAGGAACACCTTGGTTTCGCTGATGTCGGCCTTGAAGATGCGCGCCATCTGTTCCACGGTGAATTCCTCCCTGCCCGTTTCGGTTGCGTAGTTTCTGATCTTCCACAGCGGATGCGTGTCTCCTGATCCTTGTAGTCGGTCGTAACGGAAAGCGTCATAATAGTCGTCCGACTCGAACATGGCACCGTTCTCGGCTCCCCGCGTTACGTTGGCAAACTCCATAAAATCCTTGGTCATATCCCATGAGGCGGCATCCACATGCATATCAACTTTATGATACGAATCGTAGAACGGACTGCGACCTGAACCTTCGGTCTCTTTGGTAAAAACGACCTTATGGTCTTCCACATTGTAGTTCACCTGTATGCCAGGGTGATAAATGGAATCGCCCTCGTAGTAGAACGAAAGTTCCGACTTCTTGGACAGGATCTTGTCGGGTCTGATGACGAATGATTTTGAACGTGCCTCCGCAAAACGTTCGGTCTTTTTGGTAATGTGATCCAGTTTTTTGAACACCAGTTTGGCCGGTTGCTCGGCAGTTCCTGAACCAATGAATTTGATTCCATGCTGCGAGAAACCACCGTAGTAATCAATGTCCTTGTACATGTTCTCGATGAGAATGCGCTTGTCGTACGAATCGAAGCGCGGATACGAGGCCGATTCCTCTTCCACATCGGCCAAGATCTTCTCTGTCAATCGCCCCACATGCGGTTTATCCAAGTAATCGGGATGATGGAAAACGACCGAATCAATCACGTAACCCGACTTGGAAACGTCCAACCGGTAGCGGTCTATTTCCGCATAGGTTTTGGTTGGGTCGAAGCCGGCTCTGCGCCAATCCACGCGTCCTCCTTTTCCGATCCACAATGATTTTGTCGGGTAATAAACGCCTTCGGTACCGTAAATAATGGAACTGTCGCGCTTCGAATATGCTTTCAGATCCAACTTGCCGAACACGATCTTGGGCAGCGAATCGAACTGGATCTTGTACGCATCGTATCTCCCAACCCACTTCACCGCCTGCGATTCGAAAAGCACGTAGTTGGTAAACAGACCTTTGCACACTTCCAAATATTCGGCAAACTGCTTCCGCGAAAGTTTCTTGATGGTCTGTTCCAACCCGTCATGAAACGCATCGAAATCGGATGCCGGCTTCATACTGGTGGCAAAGCTCATGAGCGCATACAGGTAGTTCTCAAAGTCAACGGCCTTTTTGCGGTTGTCCAACATGAGGTCGGACATGGAATAGATGCGCTCTTTCTGCTGCGTGCTGAAATGGCCACTGTTCCAAACGGGCAGAAACGTTTCCTCAATGAATTTCTTGGCCGCTTTTTCATCTCCGAGTGCAAAGAATGCCTGCAACTCCTCAATATACTTCACATTGTCGTGCGTGAACTTCTTCAGGGTTTGGGCCGATGCCGCAACCGTCATCATCAGAAAAAGCGAGGCAAGTAGAAAAAGTCGTTTCGTCATATTCGAGATCAATGTTTGATGAAGTGGGCCGAAACCCAATTGTTCTTTTCCAGATTTCCGATAAAGGTAAGCCCCGAACGTTGGGCCACATCACGGATCATGTTAAGGTCTTCTGAATAAAATCCGCTCACAAAAAGCTGACCATTTGCGTTCAGCACATCCACATATTTCGGGATGTCTTCCAAAAGCACATTTCTATTGATGTTGGCCAATACGGTATTGAAACGCTTGTTGCGAAGCAGCGATGCATCGCCCTGAAGGATGACGATGTCGTTGATGCCATTGAACTCGCAGTTCTCAGGCGCATTCTCAAACGCCCAATCATCAATGTCAATGGCTGTGATGTCCTGTACGCCAAGCAATCGGGCCACAATGGCAAGCACGGCCGTACCCGAACCCATGTCGAGTAGCGGACCCTCGGTCTTGGTGGTCATCAGGTATTCAACCATCATGGACGTGGTGGCGTGATGTCCCGTGCCGAACGACATTTTCGGCATGATGATCACCTCTAATTTGAAGCCACTTTTCGGCTCATGGAAAGGAGCACGGATGCGGCATAGGTCTTTGATCTCCACCGGGTCGAAGTTCTTTTCCCACTCTTCGTTCCAGTTCTTGTCTTCAGACATTGAAACAGAGTAAGTGACCAGAAATTCCGCATCGTGTAAGCGACCGAAAACCTCCTCGGCAGCCGTAATATCAAGTTCAGATTCCTCAATGTAGGCGTCAACGCCCGTTTCGGTTTCCAGAAAACCTTCGAAACCGATGTCACTCAATTCAGAGATCACAAGGTCGCGGCCTGGCTCTGCCGGACTTACCGCTACGGAAAGCACTGCGTGTGGCATTCAAATGCTATTTACGATGGTTAGAAAATCGATGGCTGAAAGAGATGCGCCACCAATGAGGCCTCCATCAACATCGGGCTGCGCAAAAATCTCTTCGGCATTATTGGGTTTTACGCTTCCACCGTAGAGGATGGAAACCGAATCGGCATCCGCACCGAATTTGGCACGGAGGGTTTGTCGGATGAATGCGTGCATTTCCTGTGCCTGTTCGGGAGTGGCGGTTTCGCCCGTGCCAATGGCCCAAACGGGTTCGTAGGCAATGATGGTGGAATCCAACTGTGTGTTGGTAACGGCATCGAAAGCGGTGACCAATTGCTTGCCAACAACTTCGAAATGACGCCCGGCCTTTCGTTCTTCCAACGTTTCGCCACAGCAATAGATCGGGCTCATTCTGGCTTCGTAAAGCCGTTGCATCTTCTGACCGATCACCGTGTCATCTTCACCGAAATACTGCCTACGCTCAGAGTGACCGACAATGCAGAATCCACAACCGAAACTGGCCAACATTGGGGCAGAAACTTCGCCCGTGTAAGCACCAGATGCCACGTGATGGCAATTCTGCGCGGCCACTTCCACAGGACTTTCGTCTGTAATTTCCAACGAATCGACAATGAACGGAAATGGCGGTGCCACTATTACGAGAACGTCCTCTTTCGGTTCGTTGAGCAAACCTTCCACTACAGCACCTACCAATGAAAGGCCAGCACCCGATGTGAGGTTCATTTTCCAATTTCCAGCAACGATCTTCTGTCTCATTCTAACGATTTATGCGAAAACGGAAAAATGTGACTGCTTCCGTTCACGAAACGCTGACGCGCGGGTCAAATATACCGTAGAGCACATCAACCAGCATGTTGATGATGACAAAGATGCCCGCAATGAACACGATGCATCCCATTACCACCGGCAGATCGTAGGTATTCAATGCATTGAGCATCACCAGTCCCAAACCTTTCCACCCGAAGACAATCTCCACGAAAACCGCCCCAGCCAACAGTGAAGCCAGCCAGCCCGAAATGGCCGTTATGACCGGATTGAGGGCGTTGCGCAAGGCATGTTTCATGACCACAACGCTGAACGGAAGTCCTTTGGCGGTTGCCGTGCGCACGTAGTCCATGGAAAGCACTTCGAGCATCGAATTGCGCGTAAGCTGCATGAAAACAGCCAATGGCCTCACACCCAACGTGATGGCAGGCAGGATCAGATTCTTCAGTACCAACTTCTTTCCTTCAAACTCATCGATCTCATACAGGCTTCCGGTCACTTCCAGTCCGGTTAAGTCACCCAACAGGTACGCGAAAATCCACATGATAAGGATGGCGGCCACGAATGATGGTAAACTCATTCCGAATATGGAAAACACCATGAGCAACCTATCGGGCCAACGGCCTTTGTACAAGGCACCGAAAATGCCGAAGACCACGCCCAAAAACGTGGCCAATGCAATGGATGAAACGGCCAGAACGGCTGTGCCCGGAAGCGCCTGTTTCACAATGGCCGTTACCGATTGTTGCGACTGATACGACCTTCTCAGATACGGCCATTTTACAACCACTTCTGTGTTGGCAACGGTAAAAAGCCTGTGTGCCTCTTGTCGCACCTCTTCCTTCAATCGGAACGGGCCGTCATCAACCGTAGAGATGGAAACAGGTGAAAGATCATTGAGAAATACCGCGTATTGCGTTCCGAGCGGAAGATCCAAACCCAATTCCTTGCGGATCATTTCCACCTCGGTCTGGTCGACACGCTGGCCGAGCATCAGTCGGGCAGGGTCGCCAGGCAGGGCGGTGAAAAGCAGAAATACAACGGTGACAATGCCATACAGCACCAACACGCTGTAGAGCAACTTACCTATGATGTACCGGATCAATTATTCCTGATTCAGGTATTCCAATTCAAGTTCCTGCAACTCGGGCAGGTCGTTGTAGTGCCACTTGCCGTACACCTTTCCGTTCTTGATGAGCATAAGCCCCGGATTGGAACGGATGATGGTTTTCAGCACGATCTGATCGCAAAACAGGTAGCTGAATGGGTTGCTGTTGGCCCGTTCGAACTCCAATGCCCTATCGGGTGTGCTACTTGTAAGGCCTACAAATCTGTAGCCTTTGTCCATGAGCATTTTTGCCAACTCATTGATGCGCGGCTGAGGTTGCGTAACGGCCATATCCAGGTCGTAAGAAATGAGCATGAAGGTGAAACTCTCGCTGCTAAGGAAATCCTCTGTCAGGTCTTCGCCTTCGGCCGTCATGATGACGAAATCCATGATCTTCGGCTCAATGCCCTTTTCGATCACTTCGGTGCGGCTGTCAACGTACTCGTATTGTTCCTGATAATTCTCTGGGAACTTCTCGAACTCCTTCTCCTCCCCTGTTTCCTTATCGCGAAGGATGTAGAAGTACTTCAACTTATCCGGCACACCCTGCATCTGCTCGCTGATGCTTTTGCCGGTGGCGTAAGCACGGAAATCCTTCACCGGCAGGTAACTGTACGTGTAGAACGTGAAGAATCCCATGGCCAACGTAGCCAGCACGGTCACGATCCAAGGGGCTTTGCGGTGCTCCACCAAACGGATGAGGAAGAAAGCACCCAACGTGATGACCAAGAACCAGAATGGGAAGAACCATTCGAGGTCGTACGAGAGTTTGAACATGGCCAAGGCACCAACACCTGCCAGAATGAAGTCGTTCATGCCTGTTTCGGTAATGCTGATGGCTTTCTGACGGATGAAGATGATGAGAATGAGCACCAATAGGATCACGTCTTTGGTGAAACTTTCCCACGGTGTCAACGGAATGGCATCACCGAAACAACCGCACGAACGCACGATCTCGTACTGTGCCGAAGCGAACGTGAGAATGGTGAAGAACACAATAAGCAGCAACAGCAGCGTTGCGGTGAGCTGCGTGCGGAAACGCACTAACACAGCCACGCCCAATACCACCTCCAAAACCACGATGAATATGGCCTGCGGAAGCGCGTAATCATGGCAAAGCATGAAGAACTTCTCCAAGAAACCCCAATACTGGCCCAACTTGGCGAATTCAACGAAATACTCTTCCAATTTGTAGCTGAAACCCAACGTATCGTTGGCCTTTACAATGCCTGAGAATATGAAAAGCACCCCAACGAAGTAGCGCGCTATGTCTGTGATCAACTTCATATGCTATCGATTTAGGTTGACAAATTTAGCTTATCAACGCATTTAGCTGAATGGTTGGTGGTGAATGGTTGACGGTGAAGATGGGAATGCTACCCGTTTGTCTTGCTGACCGTCTGTTGTCATGCTGACGAAGGAAGCATCTCTGAAATGTTGACCGATAGATTCCTCGTACCTCGGAATGACAAGTCTCTCCTTGCTTGTCATGCTGACGAAGGAAGCATCTCTGAACCATTTGCGAATAGATTCCTCGTTCCTCGGAATGACAACAGAAGAGAGGTGGAATGGCAAAATGAGGGAATTTGGCAATGCCTCAGGTGACAGACCTGTTCAAGGATTCAACTTGATCAGCGCGAAAATGGCGTAGTTGATCATGTCGTAAAGGTTGGCATCAATACCTTCCGAGAGGTTGCTCTGCCCCTTGTTGTCCTCCATCTGCTTTATGCGCTGGATCTTCACCAATATCATATCCGTCAACGAACTCACACGCATGTCGCGCCACGCTTCGCCATAGTCGTGGTTCTTGGCTTCCATCAACTGTTTGGCAGCGGTCATATACTGGTCGTACCACGCTCCGGCAACCTCTGGGTCGAGGTCCGGTTCATCGGCCACACCTTTCTCCAACTGTATCAGTTCCATGATGCTGTAGTTCACCAAGCCCATGTACTCACCATAGACCCCCTCGCCTACTTTGCTCACGCCTTTTTGCTCCAGACTACGAATGCGGTTTGCCTTTATGTAAAGCTGATCGGTGAGCGATGACGGCCTGAAAATGCGCCATGATGCCCCGTAATCCCTCATCTTCCCAACGAAGATCTCTCGGCATTGGGCCGCAGCCTTATCGTATTGCGTATTGGTATCAGCCATTGGTATCAGACCGTTAACTTCGGCACGGCATGAGCGGCAAAAATAACTTAACTGAGATAAGACCTACTAGGTTTTGGAAACCTAGTAGGTCTATTAACTGCCGAGGCCGCTTGGTCGTGCTCAACCGCCCGTTGGTAATGGGTATTCTGAACCTGACGCCCGATAGTTTTTTCGATGGCGGCCAATACAATTCGGTGGATGCCGCACTGAAACATGCCGAGAAGATGCTGAACGATGGTGCTGATATGCTGGACCTTGGCGCCTACAGCAGCCGACCTGGCGCAGAGGATATTTCGGAGGAAGAAGAATTGAATAGGTTGATGCCAACGTTGGAAGAACTTGTGAAGCGATTCCCCGAAGCCATCCTTTCCATCGACACCTTCCGATCGGGTGTGGCCGAAAAGGCTTTGGAAGTTGGGGCCCACATCATCAACGACATTTCGGGTGGCAACTTGGACGAGCACCTGCCAGCTGTGGCCGCCAAGCACCGCGCACCGTACATCTGCATGCACATGAACGGCACGCCACAGACCATGCAAAAAGATCTTGTAGAGACGCCTTGCATGGCGTCTCTTCTGGAATTTTTCGCCCATCGCGTTCCGCAATTGGTGCAGCAAGGTGTGAATGACGTGATCATTGACCCTGGTTTCGGCTTCGGAAAGACCTTGAAGCAGAACTACGAACTGGTGGAACACCTCCGCGACCTTTCCATTTTCGGTAAACCGATATTGGTGGGTGTTTCTCGCAAAAGCATGATCAAAAAGAAATATGGCGAAAGCCCTGAACAGACCCTGCGTGGTACCATCGAAGTGAACCGCCTATTGCTACAACGCGGTGCCGCTATTCTGCGGGTTCATGATGTGAAGGAGGCGGTTGAACTCGTTAGATAAAATGAACTACCAAACCACCAACCGAGACGCTTGGAACAAACGCGTGGCCACGCATTTGACCTCCGATTTCTACGACCTTGAAGGTTGGAAGGCGGGCAAAACCAGCTTGAACGACATTGAACTGGAACTGCTCGGTGATGTGGCCGGAAAATCCATCCTGCACCTGCAATGCCACTTCGGACAGGATTCACTCTCGCTGGCGCGGGTGGGCGCCCACGTGGTGGGGGTCGACCTTTCGGATGCGTCCATTGCCGCTGCCAAAGAACTGAACGCGGAACTGGACCTCAACGCCCAGTTCGTGGAGAGCGATGTGTTGGAACTCATTGGCAAGTTGCCGCAGCAGTTCGACATCGTTTTTACCAGCTATGGCACCATTGGTTGGCTGCCCGACCTTAACCGCTGGGCCGAAACCATTGCCCACCACCTGAAACCGGGCGGCAAGTTGGTTTTTGTGGAGTTCCACCCCGTGGTGTGGATGTTCGATGCCGAATTTGAACGTATCGAATACAGCTATTTCAAGGCCGAACCCATTGTAGAGACCACCACCGGCACCTATGCCGACCGCAATGCGGGGTTCGAGAAAACCGAAGTGAGTTGGAACCACGGACTGGCCGAGGTCTTCCATGCGTTGGAGAACAACGGCCTCGTTCTGAAACGCTTCGATGAGTTCGACCACTCGCCCTACAACTGCTTTGCGAGCATGAAAAAACTGGCCGACCGCCATTACATCATCGAAAAGCACGGAAAAAAACTGCCCTTGATTTATTCGCTTACTGCCACCAAAAGATGAAACGCACAGTCGCCCTCACGTTCTTCCTTTTCTCCTTTTTCATTCTTTCTTCGGTGGCCCAGCAGGTGGTGCCCGGCCACGCGCACAACGACTACCTGAACCGCCCACCCCTGTTCGAAGCGCTGCAAAGCGGCATGGTGTCGGTTGAGGCCGACATCCACCTGATGAAGAGCCAACTGTACGTGGCGCACGTGCGGCCACTGGGGCGCAACCCCAAACGTTTGTTGGAAAGGCTGTATCTGAAACCGCTGTTTGACCACGTGCACAGGAATGGCGGCACGGTTTACCCCAACTACAGCGGCCCGTTTTACCTGATGATCGACTTTAAAGGTGGCGGCACCGAAATGTTCGGCCGTTTGGTGGAACTGCTCGGAAAGTACCGCAGCATGCTATCTGTAGTGGAGAACGGTACGCTGAAACAAGGGGCCGTAACCGTGTTCCTTTCGGGAGGCCGACCCACCGATGCGGTGCTGAATGCCGAACCCAAATTGGCCTTTCTGGATGGCCGCCCAAGCGACCTCGGCAAGGGAATACCGCCCATGCTGATGCCTGTGGTGAGCGACAATTACCACAACCATCTTTCGTGGAACGGACAGGGCGAAATGCCGCAGGATGAGCAGCAGAAGCTACAGCAACTGGCCGACCGTGTGCATGCTGAAGGAAAGAAACTACGACTTTGGGCATCGCCCGATGGTGCCCATGCGTGGGACACGTTCCGCAGGTTGGGCGTTGACCTCATCAACACCGACAACCCAACCCAATTTGCCGCGCATTTGCTTGGCAAATGATCATTTCAGTTGACCGATAACGGGAATACGCCCCTTTGAAAGGCGGTCCAATTCGGCCTGCATAAGTTTCAAAATCTCGCGGTTGATGTGGCTCACCACCGTTGGGTCGTCCGCATCATACGGTTTGAACCCTGTAAGCTGATACGGCCGCAGAATGCTCATGCTCATTTGGCTGGGCAACGGTAGTTCCAAGTGCGGCCAATGCCCCACGTGCATCCCAAACGGAAACGACCAATAAACAGGCCACGTGTGCACCTTTACGAAGCGTTTCAATCCGGTCCATTCGGCAAATTTTTCACCCGAATTGAGCACAAACAGGGTTTCGCCACCACCACAACCCACAATGGGCAATATGGGCACCTGTGCTTTCAGTGCGGTTTTCACATAACCCAAATGGTCGAAGAAATTGATCCGGTTTCGCTCCGTGAAAGGGCGCGCCACATCGCGGTCGCCACCCGGGTAAACCGTAACCGCATACCCGGCACGCAACGCGGCAAGGGCATTGTCGCGCCTAGCCTCCAAAAAGCCAAGCTCATTCACGGGCAACTTCACCGACCGGCCCAGCAGATGCGTCAAATGATGGATGAGGGTGAGCATGGGCACCATGCGCGGTTCCGAATGGTACTTGTTTATCCACAGCAACGATTCGGGCATGAAATGCATACCTGTGTGGTTTCCAACACCCAGAAACGGCTCATCTGGTATGTTGTCCAAGCCATGCCACGTGGCCCTGTGGTAGGTTTCGAGTACGGGTAGATACATCTTGGCCACTTTGGTGGCCAATTTCTGATCGAAAGCTTCAAAACGGTCTTCCATGGGTGGGCTTGGTTTCACAAAGTTGGCATTTACGGTATTCGGTAAACTGACTTTTGACAGCCGAACCATCCATAACGCTAAATTTGACCGACAACCATGAGCATGCTGGATGTGAGTTTGGCCATTCTATCGTTCCGTTGGCTCGATGCCATCGACATACTCATTGTGGCCATTCTGCTCTATCAGCTTTACAGCCTGGTTCGGGGCACGGCCGCCATCAACATCTTCTTGGGAATTCTTACGCTTTACCTGCTCTGGTTGCTGGTGCGGGCGCTCAACATGCAGTTGCTCGGTTCCATTCTGGGCCAGTTCATAGGGGTTGGCGTGTTGGCGGTCATCATTGTGTTTCAGCAAGAAATAAGACGCTTTCTGCTGCTTTTGGGCACCAACAGTTTCATCAATGGCAAGGGTTCGCCCTTCAGATGGTTGAACCTGATGAAATCGTTGCGGGCCGATGACAATATGAATGTGAACGGCATTGTTTCGGCCTGCCTCAGCATGGCGCAGAGCTACACAGGCGCCATTATGGTGCTGACGCGCGAAAGCAACCTTCAGTTCTACATCAGCACAGGCGAACCGATAGATGCCGAGGTATCGGCCAAGTTGCTTGAATCCATCTTCTTCAAGAACAGCCCGCTGCACGATGGGGCCGTTATCATTACCCGAAACCGCATAAAGGCCGCGCGCTGCGTGCTGCCTGTAACAGACGATGACGAATTTCCGGCCCATTTGGGCATGCGCCACCGGGCTGCGGTGGGGCTTTCAGAAAGTTCGGATGCCGTGGCCATTGTGGTCTCTGAGCAGACGGGCGGCATCAGCATTGCCCACGATGGCGAATTGGAATACGACATTTCGCCCAAACGCCTCCGCGACTATCTGGAGAAGACCTTCGGGGCGGGTTCTTAGTTGAATCGGATGGCCTTGAGTGGTTGTATGCGCGAAACCACCATGGATGGTAGCAGCATCATCAGGAAACAGAAGAACAACGTTCCGGCATTCAGCAACAGAATGTGTTCGGGCTGCAGGTTTATCGGCACCACTTTCACGTAGTAGCTGGCCTCGTCAAGGGTAATGAGGCCGAAATGCTGCTGCGCCAAGCAAAGCACAATTCCGATGAGGTTGCCCCAGAACAGCCCGACCGAAGTGAGGTACAAGGCCTGATAAATGAAGATACGCTGCAGTTTGCGGTCGCTCATGCCCAAAGCCTTCAGCGTTCCGATCATGTTCACCCGCTCGATTATCATGATCAACAGGGCCGAGATCATGTTGAAAGCCGCCACCACCAGCATCAGAATGATGATGACCTGCACATTGGTGTCCTGCAGATCGAGCCAATCGAAGATCTGTGGTTGAAGCTCGCGGACGGTAGCCGAAAAAAGTTCGTGACCAATGCTGTGATAGACAATATCATCAAGTTCATCCAGCCTCGAAAAATCATCTACAAACACCTCAAAACCAGCCACTTGGTCGGGCTGCCAACCATTGAGGCGTTGAATGTGGCTGATGTCGGTAATGACGTAGCGTTCGTCATACTCGGCCAAACCAGTGCGGTAAATACCTGTTACATCGAAAATGCGCACCCGCTGGCGTTCGTCCTGAATGAAGAACACCTCCATCCTATCGCCCACATTCAGCTTCATTTTCTTCGAAATGGCTTCGGAAATAAGGATGTTCTTGCTGCGCGATGTGTCGGTGGTGGTGAACAGATTGCCTGTGACCAGATGTTTCTCGAAGAAACTCCAATCGTAATCGCCACCTACGCCCTTCACCACCACGCCTTCAATTTCCTCATCGGTTTTGATGATGCCCGCCTTGGTGGCAAACACCTGAATATGGCTGATGCCATCCACCTCGGTCAAGCTCGGATAGAAATCCTGGTCCTTCGGAATGGGCTGTGGCTCAATGGTGTTGAGGTTCGAATATTCGGTAATGATGATGTCGGCACCGAAATTGACCACCTTATCTGTGATCTCATTCTGAAACCCCGTGACAATAGCCACCGAAATGATCATGACCGACAGGCTGAGGGCGATACCTGCTATGGCGATCCGCACAATGGGACGTGTGCCCGAAATAGTGTTACTTTCGGCCTGCCCTCCGCTTCGGATGAGGCGTTTCGCAATAAAAAATGGCGTATTCAACTGGATACGGATCACGAATAGGGTACGAATATGACGAATACATTGCAGAGCCACACCGATTGAGAACATTCGTAGCCGATTCGCACTAATTTCTTTCAATGACCTTGCACAGCATTCTAAAATACGTATTGGCCGTCATGTGGCTTTCGGCCTGTGGCCAACCCGCTCCGGCACCTGCACCTGCCGAACCTGTTGCTACTGAAGTTGCCGAAGTGAAACCGCTACGCTTGGGGGCCGAACGCACCGAATTCTACCTACCACTGTTGCAAGGAAAAGCGGTAGGAATTGTTGCCAACCAAACATCGCTGATCGGGCAGACGCATTTGGTAGACACGCTTCTTTCGCTTGGCGTGAACGTGAAATGCGCCTTTGCACCCGAACATGGTTTCCGTGGAAATGCTAGTGCTGGCGAAAAGATCAGCGACAGCAAAGACCCGAAAACAGGACTTCCCATCGTATCGCTCTATGGCAGCAACTACAAACCATCGCCCAAGCAATTGGAAGGTTTAGATGTTGTGATCTTCGACATTCAAGATGTGGGTGCACGATTCTATACCTACATCAGCACCATGAGCTACATGATGGAAGCGTGTGCCGAAAATGGCATTGGCATGATGGTGTTCGACCGCCCTAACCCGAACGGGCACTACGTGGACGGCCCTGTTCTGAAGAAGGATTTCTCATCATTTGTCGGGCTGCACGAAATACCCGTGGTGCACGGCATGACAGTGGTCGAATATGCTACCATGGTAAATGGTGAAGGTTGGCTGAAAAATGACTCGAAATGCAACCTCACGGTGGTCGAAATGGAAAATTACTCGCGCAATACCGCTTACGAACTGCCGGTGGCACCATCGCCCAACCTGCCCAACCAGAAAGCCATTTACCTCTACCCAAGCCTTTGCTTTTTTGAAGGAACCTTGGTGAGCGAAGGCCGCGGAACGGATAAGCCTTTTCAGCAGTTCGGTTACCCCAAAATGCCGAACGGGAACACATCTTTCACCCCAAAAAGCATCAAAGGCGTGGCATCGAGCCCCAAGTTTGATGGCAAAGAATGTGCTGGAATGGATCTTTCGATTTTGACGGAAGACAGCCTTCGCGCTCTGTCTAAATTGAACTTGGATTGGCTTGTTTCAACCTATCAGAGCTATCCCGAAAAGGAGAAATTCTTCGACAAGAAGTTCTTCGATATGCTGGCCGGTTCATCGGAGCTGCGAGAACAGATCACCGCAGGAAAAACTGCCGATGAGATCCGCGAAACGTGGCAAACCGACCTGCTCGAATTCAAGATGAAGCGGAAGAAGTATCTGCTTTATCCTTAAGGATTCGCGGCTATATCAATGAAATTCCGAGTGCCAATTACTTGGCTTCACTGGCCTTCTTAACTCCCTCCACCCAGCGGCTCCAATTCAATTGCTGCTTGTCAAAGTCGTTTGGGAACGGACCACAGGCAAAGTAGAATTCTGTGATGTTGTCTGCTTGATTCTCGATCATCAACATCTTTTCCGAATAATGGAAACCGTCCTTTTCGTAGTCTATCTGTAAGTAGTAATTACCGAACGTCAGCCCAACGAACCCAATCGCTTTCTCGCCATTCTTATCAAGTTTAAACTCAAGTTTCGATTTCGAACTGTATTCGGATGAAAAGAACTCCTTCTCGTTGAACTTCTCGCCAAGTTGCTTGAAATAATCCGTCTTCCGCATAGCGTTCCAGATGTCTGCCACACTTGCATTCAAAACAAGGTTTGAATAAAAGAACGGCTGCGAACCCATGGCAGCTACTTCTTTTTCCGACAGAAAAGTCACATCATGAATCCGAGCTGAGCCATTTCCTCCGTTCAGAAAACGATAACCGACAACCGTATCTTTCTGAACAACAATGGCCTGAATGACAATGACCAATTCGTGCATGTCCTTATAGGTATCGTATATTCTGGCCACTCTTGGCAACTTCATATTCAACGCCCGTGCATCGGGGTGTTTTTTAGTATCCACGTTGATCAGCGACATGTGATCCTTCAGTTCCAATTCGGTTGGCAGCCGGTTCGAGATGGCAGGCACATCTTTCAAATTCTGAATGTTCACTGGCACAAAACCAAAATTATCAGGGCAGTACCAACCCCCATATTGGTGCGGTTCGGTATTGATTGATCTGGTCACTTCTTGTTCGGCTGCCTTTTCGATCACAGGTTTATGCGTCTGTCCGCAGGCAGAAGTAAACAGCACCAAGTTCAAAATGAAAGGTGCGATAAACGGATGTCTTGTCATGATAATTTAGCGTTAATCAATTGTTGTTTACGGGATTGATCTTGTTAGCACCCCAGTGCTCCGAACGAAATGACGAACTCCTGTTCCACTGGATTTCCATCAGCGTCAGCCGCTGGTTCCCATGTTCCAGGGGCCGAACCTATCAGTTCGATCATACGAGCATCTACTTCAGGGTAACCGGAACTCGACTCCAAACCGATGTCGGTCGTCTTTCCTTCTTTGGTAATCGTGAAATGAAGTTTACCAGGCGTGAGTTCCGAATCCTGCACGCCTGACCGTTCTGCGCGACTGTTGCTTCGCAGATAAGTGATCAATTCATCCAAGCCCAAACTGTAGCGTGCCTGCTTTTCGGGGGTAACAGTTACGTAGTAAACGAGATCATAATAGGCAGTTTCACCGTAGATTTTCAAGCTATTCTTAGTTCCGGCAGTGATGTAAAAGCTTTCAGAATAATGAAGCGAACGGAGCATCTGTTGTTGTTTTTCATCCAACGCTGCCCCTTGGCACGCCTCTCTCACTTCAGACCCGTCTCGGAGCAAACTAACCCTAACCACTTCTATCGGATACATGGACCACTCAGAATCCGTTGGAACCACATCCATGGCAGAAACCGCTTTCAGAAGATCTGTCTTGCTAATGGTTGTGTTGAACCTTGTTCCCACATCGATCCAAAATCGTGTCTCCTTGCGTCCGAAAACAAGCTGGTCGAAACCGATTTCTGCGTACGATGTCTGAACTGCGTTGCACGTCAAAGCAGGTTCGTTGGCCACACGTGTTGCGGCACACTGCGCTTCGTTCCAACCAACCCAAGCAACTGCTGCCACGCCCAATGAAAGGATGGCAGTTGTGAAGATGAAGATGACCTTTTTCATATCGAAGTATTTTGAGCGAAAGTAGAAGGCCCCGTTGCCAACGTTCGTAAAACGAGTGTAAATGATTGTAAAATGAATGCAAAACATCACCAACGGCCAATGAAGCAGATAGTTTTGCAGCATGCTCAGTTGGCTCATCATCTTTCTATCGGTTCTATTTGCAGGACATTCCATTGCCGTAGCTGACAGCAATGACGAACGGCACACGGAAGTTTCGATGCGCATGATCGGTCATCAGATACTGCTGAGTTTGGGCGACACCACTTCGCGCGTCCTTCCCATTGAAAAAGAGAATGGCAGTTACCGCATCAGATTCGCCACTGAGTTTGCCTTCAACCCTGATCAGCTGGCCAACGTTATCGATAGCGTTGTGAAGGCCACGAGCATTGCCAGCAGATACAACGTAGCGTTCCAAAGTTGCGCATCGAAGGAAACGGTACACATGTTCGAAATGAGCGTAATACCTCAGAACAATGTCATGGCCTGTCGTTCGCGCGATCAGCCATTTGGTTGCTATGAACTTGTATTCACCATCATTGAACCTGCCGTAAGCCAACCCGAATTGGCAGAAACGCCTGTAACGCTCAGGCAATTCGGTTCTTCAGAGTACCGAAACATCCACAAACTTCTCTTGATACTTGTGGCGTTGGTGATTGCTCTTATCGCCTTCATTCTCTTCCTGCTCAGAAGCAGACCCGAGCAAATCGAAGAATTGGATGGAGTTCGCATTGGGGCATTCCTATTCAACAATCGCAAAATGGAGCTTTCGTTCGCTGGCGAACAGATTGAACTGACAAGCAAGGAATCGGATCTACTGCAATTGCTTTTCGCTTCAGCCAACGACACCGTTGACCGCGAAACCATTCTGAAAACCGTTTGGGGCGATGATGGCGATTACGTTGGTCGGACGTTGGACGTGTTCGTATCTAAACTGCGGAAGAAATTGGAAGCCGACCCGAATGTGAAGATCGCCAACATCCGTGGGATTGGTTATCGGTTGATAGTAGATGGAAATTGAGGTCGATCAGGACTTCCTCCCAGGATAAACCTTCAACCCCGCTTCAATGATCTGAATGGAACGTTTCAGATCATCCTCGTTGAGCACGTAGGCAATGCGAACCTGATCCTGTCCGATACCTTTTGAAGAATAGAATCCGCTGCCCGGAGCCATCATCACCGTTTCGCCATTCAGGTCGAATTCTTCCAACATCCACTGGCAGAACCTATCGCCACTATCGACCGGCAACTGTGCCATGGCGTAAAATGCACCGGCCGGTTTTGGACAGGTGACACCCTCGATGGCATTGAGTCCATCGACCAACGTGTTGCGCCTCTGCACGTATTCGTCCTTCACACGATCGAAATACTCCTGAGGCGTGTTCAAAGCCGCTTCACTGGCAATTTGTCCCAAGGTGGGCGGGCTCAATCTGGCCTGAGCAAACTTCAACGCATTGGTCATCAGTTCGGCATTGCGCGAAACCAATGCGCCCACCCGTGCACCACACATGCTGTAGCGTTTGCTGACGCTGTCAACCATTACCACGTTCTGTTCGATTCCGTGCAGATTCATGGCCGAAAACGGCTTGGCACCATCGTAGCAGAACTCGCGGTAAACTTCATCGGCAAACAGAAACAGGTCGTATTTCTTTACAATGGCGGCCAATGCTTCCAGGCTTTCTCGACTGTAAAGTGTGCCGGTTGGATTGCCCGGATTGCAAATGAGAATGGCGCGTGTGCGGTCTGTGATCTGCTTTTCGAATTCTGAAATGGGCGGTAGCGCAAATCCATCTTCGATCCTGGCCGTGATCGGTTTCACGGTCAGCCCTGCCATGGTGGCAAAGCCGTTGTAATTGGCGTAGAAAGGTTCTGGAATGATGATCTCATCACCGGGATCCATGCACGTCATGAAACCGAAGATCAGCGCTTCCGAACCCCCAGTGGTGACCATTACGTCCGAAGGATTCAATTCGATGCCAACACTCTTGTAATACTTGGCAAGTCCTTCGCGGTAACTGGCATAACCCTCCGAATTGCTGTACTCGATCACCGTTCTGTTCAAATTACGGATGGCATTGAGCGCCACTTCGGGTGTTTCAATATCGGGCTGACCGATGTTGAGGTGATACACCTTCTTTCCAGCAGCTTTGGCTGCAGTGGCATACGGAACGAGTTTACGGATGGGCGATGGCGGCATCTGCTGCCCCTTCAATGATAGTTTAGGCATTCGAGAGTTTTAGGCACAAAAAAAGTCCCGACAAGTATCGGGACTTTTCCATTCACTGCGATTGCGAATTGGTTATTCTTCTACTGGCGTTGCACCTTCAATGGTCTTCATTTCCGGTGAAGCACTTTCGGTTGGAACAGCCTTCACATTTCCTTTGATCTTCAACAGGAATGTGCTGTTGTCAACAGAGTTTGAAGTAATGGTAACCGATTTGCTGATCGGGCCAACGCGCTTTGTATCGTACTTCACCTTGATAGATGACTTGGCACCTGGAGCGATCGGCTCTTTTGGCCATTCAGGAACAGTACATCCGCAGGATCCCTTTGCCTTCGAAATGATCAATGGCTCGGTTCCTGTGTTGGTGAACACGAATTCGGTTGCACCATCGCCACCTTGCTCAATTTCACCGTAATCGTGTTCGGTTCTGCTAAACTCGATCTGTGGTCCGGCCACCTGAGCAGCCAAGTTGGCAAATGACCCAACGACCACTGCCATCAACAACATTGCTTTTTTCATGATTCCTTTTATGATTTTGATTCTGTTGGTTTACAATTCAAATTGCGTTCCGAAGATACCGCTCTTGTCTCCAAACGTGCTGTTAATGAAATGTTAAAGACCGCTTTCAAGGGAAAATGACTAAACGAAAACGGGTAAAATGTTGCCCTTTTTCGTTTTTCGGTTTTCCTTATTCTTCCCACAAGTCGTGCAAATCGCGTAGGCATCATTGAGTAAATTTGCCGCCCTTAAAAGCAGCATCGATGAGCGAGATAGCAACCAAGTACGACCCGAGCCTTACCGAAGATAAATGGTACAGCTATTGGATGGAGAACGGATATTTCCACTCGGAGCCTGATGAGCGCGAGCCGTACACCATCGTCATTCCGCCACCGAACGTGACGGGCGTGCTGCACATGGGTCACATGCTCAACAACACCATTCAGGATGTGTTGGTGCGGAGGGCGCGAATGTTGGGAAAGAACGCTTGTTGGGTTCCTGGAACCGACCATGCTTCCATTGCCACCGAGGCTAAAGTGGTGAAGAAACTGGCCGACCAAGGCATCAAGAAATGGGATCTTTCGCGGGAAGAATTCTTGGAGCACGCTTGGGAATGGACGCACAAACATGGCGGAATCATTCTGGAGCAATTGAAGAAACTCGGTGCTTCCTGCGATTGGGAACGCACGCGTTTCACTATGGAAGATGATCTGAGCGATGCGGTTCTGGATGTCTTCATCGACCTGTACGAGAAAGGATTGATCTACAAAGGTCACCGCATGGTGAACTGGGATCCTTCGGCTTTGACTGCGGTTTCGGATGAGGAAGTGAACCACAAAGAGGTTCAGTCGAAGCTTTATTATGTAAGATATGAGATAGAGACCTCCCCTGACCCCTCCAAAGGAGGGGAAATTCGCGGTGAGGCTGGTTCTAATTCCCTCCCCTTGGGGGAGGGTCAGGGTGGGGTCATCATTGCCACTACCCGACCGGAGACCATTTTGGGCGATACCGCCATCTGCATCAATCCGAATGATGAGCGTTTCACGCATCTACACGGCAAACGCGCCATTGTACCAATGGTTAAACGAAGTATTCCGATCATTCTGGATGAGTACGTAGACATGGAATTCGGCACAGGCTGCTTGAAAGTGACCCCCGCACACGATGAGAATGACTACAATCTTGGAAAGAAACACAATCTTGAGACCATAGACATTCTGAACCCGAACGGAACGCTGAGCGAAGCAGCGCAGTTTTACGTTGGTGAAGACCGCTTTGTGGTTCGGAAGAAGATTGCGAAAGACCTGGAGGCGGCTGGCCAGATCGTGAAGATCGAGGAGTACATGAACAAGGTCGGTTATTCGGAAAGAACCGATGCGGTGATTGAGCCACGCCTTTCCGAGCAGTGGTTCGTGAGCATGAAGAAACTGGCCGAACCTGCATTGGAAAACGTGCTGAACGGCAACATTCAGTTCCACCCGAACAAGTTCATTAACACGTACAAATACTGGATGGAGAACGTCCGCGATTGGTGCATCAGCCGCCAATTGTGGTGGGGACAGCGAATTCCTGCTTGGTACGACCCGAAAGGGAATTACGTGGTGGCCAAGACCGCTGAAGAAGCATTTGAAAAATTCAAGTCCACTGTTTCGAATTTCGAATTTCAGATTTCGGATTTACGACAAGATGAGGACGTGGTTGATACGTGGTTCTCATCTTGGTTGTGGCCAATTTCCGTGTTCGATGGTTTCAAAGACCCGAACAACAAGGACATCAACTACTACTACCCCACCAACGACCTCGTTACTGCCCCCGAAATCCTCTTTTTCTGGGTGGCGCGAATGGTGATGGCAGGCTACGAATACCGTGGCGAACTTCCGTTCAAAAACGTGTATCTGACAGGAATTGTGCGCGATAAACTCGGGCGTAAAATGAGCAAATCGTTGGGCAATTCACCCGACCCGCTCGACCTGATCGCCAATTATGGGGCCGATGGCGTTCGTGTGGGGATGTTGCTTTCATCGCCTGCCGGAAACGACCTGTTGTTTGACGAAGGACTTTGCTTGCAAGGCCGCAACTTCAACAACAAGATCTGGAACTCATTCCGATTGATAAAGGGCTGGGAAGTGGATGCGAATTTGGAGCAACCGGCAGAGGCGAAGATCGCCATCGAGTGGTTCCGTTCACGGTTCAATCAGGAACTGACGATACTGAACGACCACTACGACAAGTTCCGTTTGAGCGATGCGTTGATGACCACCTACAAACTGGTGTGGGACGATTACTGCTCGTGGTATCTCGAAATGGTAAAACCCGCTTTCGGTTCGCCCATCGATGAAAATACGTTGGATGCGACCGTTTCATTCTTGGAAGACCTGCTGAAAGTGCTTCATCCGTTCGTGCCGTTCATCACCGAGGAAATTTGGGACATGATGGGCGAGCGTTCGAAATCCGAGCGGATGATCATTGCCGCTTGGCCAGCTGCCGGGAAAGTGGACACACAACTGGTTTCCGGCTTTGAATTGGCCGAGAAGGTCATCATGGAAGTACGTAGGATCCGCAACGAAAAGCAGATCTCGCCAAAGGAAAAACTGAACCTGTTGGTGAAAGGCGCATGGCAGGCCGAATTCGGTCCGGTTGTGACCAAACTGGCCAACTTGGATTCCATCGAAAACGTGTCTGACGCTCCATCGGGTGCAGCCGGATTCGTCATCAAAGTTGTTGAGTTCTTTGTGCCACTTGCCGGTCTTGTTGATGCCTCTGAAGAGAAGGAAAAACTGATGAAGGAACTGGACTACACCAAAGGTTTCCTCGTTTCTGTTGAGAAGAAATTGAGCAACGAACGGTTCGTTTCAAGTGCACCGGAACAGGTTGTTCTGGCCGAGAAGAACAAGAAGGCTGATGCTGAGGCCAAGATCAAAGCATTGGAAGAACAATTGGCAACAATCGGTTAGGGCTTGATGCATCAAGCTCTAACACTTCGGGAAATGATGGAACCTTTGACATTGAAAGAATGAAGGCGCTTTACACCATAGGGCTCTTGGTGTTGAGCAACACCTTCATGACCTTCGCGTGGTACGGCCATCTGCGTTTCAAAGACATGGAATGGGGCAAGAACCTTGGGCTGTTCTCCATCATTCTTATCAGTTGGGGAATGGCCTTCTTCGAATACAATTTCATGATTCCGGCAAACCGTATCGGCTATGAAGAGAATGGTGGCCCGTTCAATCTGTTTCAACTGCGCATTATACAAGAAGTGGTCGGATTGGTGGTGTTTACCATCATTGCCGTTACCGTGTTCAAAACGGAATCATTCAGAATGAACCACCTTATCGGTTTCGTATTCCTGATCCTGGCGGTTTACTTCATTTTCAAGAAGTGAATCAGAGATAGCCGCGAAGCTTGTACGTCAGGTACCCGATCCATTCGTGGATCAGCCCATGCCACTTGTGGAAGTTCATGATCTGTGGCACCAGCAGGTAATCCAGTTCCCAACGCCTGTCGCCCGTAGTGGGCATCACAGCGTACGGCTGCACATGAATTCCTTGCTTTTCGAAACAAGCAACCGCCCGTTTGATGTGACCTGCGGAAGTAATGAGCAGGAACTTTGATTCGCCTGTGGCCTCCAACAACGGTTTTGAGAAAAGTGCGTTCTCGTACGTGTTCAGGCTTTTGTCCTCCACCAGAATATCGTTGGCATTGACACCGCACAACAGGTAAAGGCGTTCCAACATTTCGCCTTCCTTCGTATTGGGCTCCAAATAGTTGGCCGCGCCACCCGAAACAAGCACCTTCTGCACCTTTCCTTCGTGGTAGGGTTTCAACACACCCAAGTAGCGGTCGGCATTGCCTCCATATTTCACCATATCGGTCTCAGAATCGTAATAAACGCCCCCGCCCAACACAATGGCCGTTTTGATTTCTGGGTCGATGTCGCTCAGAAGCGTCACCTCCGCTTCCCACAACCGCACAAACTCATCCACTATGAAGGAATTACTGAAGAATCCAAGTAGAATCAGACCCCAAACAAGCAGTTTCTTACGCCTTTTGACATTGCTTGTCATCAGTGCAAAAAACAACAGAAGCACCACCCAAGTGAACGGATACAGGAAGAACTCCGTACGTCTGATCAGAAACTGGATGGACAGCAACACGAGGTAAAGATGGCAAAATGTAAGTGCTTGATGCATGAAATGTTAGGGCTTGATGCATCAAGCCCTAACTTGCAGCATGGAATGGCAGAATTGGGCAGGCAACATTCGGTTTGATGCGAAGCGCATTGCAAAACCGACCAGCACGGAAGAAGTGCAGGAACTGCTCAAAAACTCAAATGGGAAAGTTCGCTGCTTCGGAACGGGACACTCGTGGAGTGCGTTGATCCCGACCGATGACCTGCTGATTGACACCAGCAAGCTGAACCGCGTGCTTTCCATTGACCGCGAGAAGAACCAAGCAACCATTCAGGCTGGCGCGAAGCTGAAAGACCTGAACCTAGAACTTTGGGAAAGCGGCTATGCCTTTTCCAATCTCGGTTCTATTGCCGAGCAGAGTTTGGCGGGCGCCATTTCTACGGCAACGCATGGTTCGGGAATTGATTTCGAAATTTTGGGCTCGATGGTGGAAAGCTTCAAGTTGGTGAAGGCCGATGGCGAGATTTTAAAAGTGAGCCGCAAGGACAATCCAGACCTCTTTCACTTATCTCTTATCTCCCTCGGCTGTTTAGGCATCATCACCGAAATGACCATCAACGTGGTGCCGAAATTCCAGTTGCACGAGCGTTCGGGCATTATGGATTTTAAGGAAGTGTGCGACAATATTCTCGATTGGGTGAAGGAGCACGACCACATCAAAATGTGGTGGTTTCCGCACACGGACAAGATGATGGTGTACCGCTACCAGCGCACACAGGAACCCGTGAACGACACGTGGTTCCGACAGAAGCTGATGGACGAATGGGTTTCGGTGTATTTCTACCGACTGATGCTTTGGTGGGGAAACCGCAAACCGACCAGAAGAATGGCCATCAACCGCAAGGTTCTGACACCTTTCTTGGCCGATGTGGACCGGATTGAACGCAGCTACAAGGTGTTCAACGTGCCAGAACCGCCTATTCACCTCGAAACGGAGTGGGCGTTTGATATCGGGCTCACTCCCACCCTGTTGCGCAAATACAAACGCATGGTGGAAACCAAAGGCCACCTCATCAATTTCATACAGGAGATACGATTTGTGAAGGGCGATGACTTTGCGCTAAGCCCGTGCCACGGCCGCGATAGCGTTTACATCGGCTGCTACAATGCCGACAACCGCGGTTGGGACGAACTGCTTGCCGATTTTGAGGAATTGGGTGTGAAATACAACGGCCGCCCGCATTGGGGCAAGGAATTCAATGTGGGTACGGATCATCTCCGCACGGTTTACCCGAAATGGGATGATTTCTTAAAACTGCGCGAAGAAATGGACCCGAGTGGGAGGTTTATGAATGGGATGCTGGAAAAACTGTTCACTTGACCCTTTCAAGTGACGCCCGATCCCTAAATCGTAAATTCGCGATTCCAGAAAGACAAGATGCAAGAAAGCACACCATACAAGCCGAAGAACAAGATCCGAATTGTGACCGCGGCCAGCCTTTTTGATGGGCACGATGCGGCCATCAACATTATGCGCAGGATCATACAGAGCACGGGCTGCGAGGTGATCCATTTGGGGCACGACCGCAGTGTGGAGGAAGTGGTGAACTGCGCCATTCAGGAGGATGCGCAGGCCATTGCCATGACGAGCTATCAGGGCGGGCACACGGAGTATTTCAAGTACATGCACGACCTGCTGAAGGAGAAAGGCGCTCCGCAGATCAAGATATTCGGAGGCGGAGGCGGCACCATTCTTCCTTCCGAAATGGAGGAATTGCACGGTTACGGCATCACGCGGCTTTATGGTCCGGATGATGGTCGCGAGATGGGCTTGCAAGGCATGATCAACGATATGATCGAGCGTTGCGATACGACCCATCCTGACCTTCCCAAAGGGAAGGAAATCCGTGGATTGGGTTCTTCAGATGTCAACACGATTGCGCGGCTTATTACGATTGCGGAGAATGACAATGAGAGTTTTCATGCAAAGTATGCGGATGAGCTTGCACAGCAGATTTCCTCCCCCTCGGGGAGGTCAGGAGGGGTTCCAGTTCTTGGAATCACGGGAACGGGTGGTGCCGGAAAGTCATCGATAGTGGACGAACTGGTGCGGAGGTTTCTGTTGGATTTTCCAGAGAAGACGATCGCGATCGTTTCGGTCGATCCATCGAAACGGAAAACGGGCGGTGCGCTTTTGGGTGATCGGATCCGGATGAATTCCATTCGGAGCCCACGGGTTTACATGCGTTCGTTGGCCACGCGACAGAGCAATTTGGCGTTGAGCAAGCACGTGCAGGAAGCTGTGGATATTCTGAAGGCCGCGCATTACGACCTGATCATTCTCGAGACTTCGGGCATTGGCCAGAGCGACACGGAGATCATGGACCACAGCGATGTTTCGTTGTACGTGATGACGCCAGAGTTCGGTGCAGCCACGCAGTTGGAGAAGATCGACATGTTGGATTTTGCCGATGTGGTTGCCATCAACAAGTTTGACAAGCGTGGTGCATTGGATGCCATTCGCGATGTGAAGAAACAGTGGAAACGCAACCGCCAGTTGTGGGATATGAAGGATGATGACGTTCCCGTTTACGGAACGATTGCCAGTCAGTTCAACGACCCAGGAACCAATTCGCTGTACAAGGCGATTATGGATGAGGTGGTGAAGAAAACGGGTGCTGACCTGCAATCCACGTTCGAGATTACGGACGAGATGAGCGAGAAGGTGTTCGTCATTCCACCGAACAGAACGCGCTACCTGTCTGAAATTGCGGAGAACAACCGTGCTTATGATAAATGGGCGAACGAGCAAGCGGAAGTAGCTGAGAAATTGTTTGGGCTGAATGAGGCTATCAAGATGTTTGGTGGTGCAGACCAACTGACCTCCCCCAGCCCCTCATTTTCAGGATGGGAGCAAAAAGACCTCCCCCAGCCCCTCCTTTCAAAGGAGGGGAGCGTGGGCTCCGATTCAGGTTTTCATAAAACTGAAGCGACTTACAAGCAAGATAATTCAGTTATGAATTTGCCTCAACTGAAAACGTTCAGGCAGCAGTTGCGGTCGAACATGACACCTGCAGAAGCACAGCTTTGGGAGAATCTGAAAGAGAAGAAGCTTGAAGGTAGAAAGTTCAGAAGACAGCATAGCGTTGGGAATTATATCCTTGATTTCTATTGTCCTTCAGAGAAGTTGGGAATTGAGTTGGATGGAGAAGCACACAACAGTCCAAGTGCCGAAGAATATGACTCTGACCGTACCCTATTCTTAAATGAATTTGGAATCAAGGTTATCCGATTTGAGAACAAGTTGATATTTGAAAGATTAGATGCGGTGCTCGAAGCCATTACGGAGGAATTTGGCTGGAGCAATGAACACCCCCGGCCCCTCCTTTCGAAGGAGGGGAGTTCTCACTTCGAGCAAACGCTGGGTCAACGTGCCGGTTCCCCTCCTGGAAAGGAGGGGTTAGGGGTGGTCGAAGAACTGATTCAAAAATTCAATCAGACCAAACTCGACCTCGACCCGCGCAATTGGCTCATCATTGAGCAGTGGCCCGAACAGGCGCAGCGCTACAAGGATGAGTTCTACATCTTCAAAGTGCGCAACAAGGAGATCAAGATCAAAACGCACACGGAAAGCCTGAGCCACCTTCAAATTCCGAAGGTTGCCACTCCGAAGTACAGGAACTGGGGCGACCTTTTGCGTTGGATATTGCAGGAGAACGTGCCTGGGGAATTCCCTTACACGGCCGGCATCTATCCCTTCAAACGCGAGGGCGAAGACCCGACCAGAATGTTTGCTGGAGAAGGTGGCCCAGAGCGGACGAACAGACGTTTCCACTACGTTTCGATGGGATTGCCAGCCAAGCGATTGAGCACGGCTTTCGATAGCGTGACGCTTTACGGAAACGACCCAGACCACCGTCCTGACATTTACGGAAAGGTTGGTAACTCAGGCGTGAGCATCTGCTGTTTGGATGATGCGAAGAAGCTGTATTCAGGCTTCGACCTTACCAACCCGATGACCTCGGTTTCGATGACCATCAACGGTCCAGCACCGATGTTGCTTGGGTTCTTTATGAATGCGGCCATTGATCAGGAGTGTGAGAAATACATCCGCGCCAATGGCTTGGAAGGTGACGTAGAGAAAAAGAAGAAGGAAAAGTGGGATGATGCAGGACTGAAGCGACCTGAATATCAGGGCGAACTTCCCGAAGGAAACGATGGATTGGGTCTGTTGCTACTTGGCGTAACGGGAGATGAAGTGCTTCCAGCGGATGTGTATGCCAAGATCAAAGCGGATGCGTTGAGCAAGGTCCGTGGTACGGTTCAGGCGGATATTCTGAAGGAAGACCAAGCACAGAACACCTGCATTTTCAGCACGGAATTCGCGCTGCGATTGATGGGCGATGTGCAGCAGTATTTCATCGAGCATAACGTGCGCAACTTCTACTCGGTGAGCATCAGCGGTTACCACATTGCCGAGGCGGGCGCCAACCCGATATCGCAGTTGGCATTCACGCTGGCAAACGGTTTCACGTACGTGGAATACTACCTGAGCCGCGGCATGGACATCAACAAGTTCGGGCCGAACCTGAGCTTCTTCTTCAGCAACGGCATCGACCCAGAGTATGCAGTCATTGGTCGCGTGGCACGAAGAATTTGGGCCAAGGCCATGAAGCAGAAATATGGTGCCGATCCGCGGGCGCAGATGCTCAAGTATCACATCCAGACGAGTGGCCGTAGTCTGCACGCGCAGGAGATCGATTTCAACGACATCCGCACCTCCTTACAGGCGCTTTACGCCATTTACGACAACTGCAATTCGTTGCACACCAACGCCTATGACGAGGCCATTACCACGCCTACCGAGGAAAGTGTGCGCAGAGCAATGGCCATTCAACTTATCATCAATAAGGAACTAGGTCTTGCCAAGAACGAGAACCCGATCCAGGGCGCGTTCATCATCGAAGAACTGACCGACCTTGTAGAAGAGGCGGTGCTGATGGAATTCGACCGCCTCACAGAGCGCGGTGGCGTGCTGGGCGCCATGGAAACCATGTACCAGCGCAGCAAGATCCAAGAGGAAAGCCTGTACTACGAAACGCTGAAACACACGGGCGAATTCCCGATCATCGGTGTAAACACGTTCCTCAGCAGCAAGGGCTCGCCCACCATTCTGCCCAAGGAGGTAATACGCGCCACCACCGAGGAGAAGGAATACCAGATTGAAATGCTGGGCAACCTCCACAAGGCCAAGGCCGAAAAAGCCAAAAGTTCATTGGCGCAACTGCAACATGCCGCCATCCAGAACGCGAACATGTTTGCCGAGTTGATAGAGGCCACTAAGCATTGCTCGCTGGGGCAGATCACCAACGCGCTGTTTGAGGTGGGTGGGCAGTATAGGAGAAATATGTAACCAGGAGTTGAACTTCTGTTCATCTTCAGTCGTTAACCTTGACAAAACAGGACGATGAAAAAAATAGGCATACTCGGTTCGGGCATTGTAGCCAAAACCCTTGGTGCTGGTTTTGTCAAGCACGGTTATGAAGTGATGCTCGGCACACGTGGTGCCGACAAACTGGAAGCTTGGAAAGCTGCAAATGATGGTGCGCGCATCGGTTCGTTTGAAGAAACCGCGGCCTTCGCAGATATTGTGGTGCTGGCCGTAAAAGGCACAGCCGCCAAAAGCGCGTTGGAATTGGCCGGTGAAAAGAACCTCAATGGCAAGATCGTTATTGATACTACCAACCCAATAGATGGTGCACCAACCAACGGTGTACTCAACTTCTTCACCGAACAGAACAACTCGCTGATGGAGCAGTTGCAAGAGGCATTCCCAAAGGCGCGTTTCGTCAAATCGTGGAACAGCATCGGTTCGGCCTTTATGGTCAACCCTGATTTCGGTGGTGAGAAACCCGCCATGTTTATCTGCGGCAATGATGATGCGGCACGGAAGGAGGTTTCAAAGATTCTCGTTCAATTCGGTTTTGAAGTGGAAGACATGGGCATGGCCGTGGCCGCCCGCGCCATTGAACCGCTCTGCATGTTATGGTGCATCCCCGGTTTCAGGGAAGGCCGTTGGAGCCACGCTTTCCGGTTGTTGAAGAAGTAGGTTTTAGCCTATCTTGGAGCAAATTGTCACCCATGAAATTCTTATCCTTCCTGCAACTTGCCGTTACGCTCAACGGGTTTGCCCAACCCACCGACCTGAACTTGGTTGAGAACGGAAAATACGCACCTTATCTAGGCAGGGCTTTCGTCCTGTTTGAGAACGCAGACACCCTTTTCTGCAACAAGGTTCAAGTTGGCATGAAAGGACAGGAAGTGGAAGAAGTGATCTACTATGTTGAAGGCGAGAAACGGATCCTGAAAGGAAAGGAAACCCAGCAACTGAAGGCGTTTTATGCAGAAAACCGTTGTCTGATGGAACTAATGCCGTTGAAGCCCGAAAAACCGGATGGCAAGCGCATCCATCTCTTCAAGAATGTTGTCGGCCACTTCACCGTTTGGACAAACAATCATCAGGCGTTGGTGGGTTTGCAGTTGTTCAACTGGGGCAGTTCACCGCAACCATTTCACAGCACCGTTCAAATGGTAAGCATAGAAGGCGGCCCCGTTTTTCGCGCAGACATCAGATCTTTCCGTGATCGAATAGATCCTTTGTTGATCAGCTGCGAAGGTATTCAAAGCCATTCCGTTCACGTCTCAGCGGACCCCAGCGGCTTCCTCGATTTCAACTTCATGGAGTTGGCCGACAAGTGCTTCGACTACAATCGGCTTTGCGCGCCCAACTACCGTTGAGGCATTTACTGCTTCACACCACTGAACTGCTCGTTGTTGCTATCGTAGTTGTACGACAGGTTGTAGACACCGCTGACACGTGTAAGCGTCACCTGATTCTGAGTAACACAACCGAGACACGTGTAAACGCCAGCAATGTTTGTCAACGTGGCCGTCCACTCCGTACCAACACTGCCTGATGGCGAAATTCGGATGGTATTGCCCGAAACCTTGGTTACCACCACCGAATATTGGGCATTGTAGAAAGAAGGTGTCTGCACGTTCATGGCGCCCACGTAAGTGCCCAACAGGTCATTGACCGTGACAGCATCGTCATCAGACGAATTGCAAGACGAGAACGAAAGGAACGTAGCAATGATCAGGGAATAGAATACGAGTTGTTTCATAGCAGTAAAATGGGTTTCGAAGATGCATAAATAATTGATAGATGATGATGTGAACTGAACCTTGCAGTCTGGCCCGACCGTACATTTGCATTCTTCATCATCGGAGCGTGAACACCCATTTTGCGCTGATTGCCGAACAGCTTGATCGGCAGGGCTTGGCCATCGTTGACAACCTTCTGCCAACAGAGGTTGCCAAACAGTTATTGGTAGAAACCATATCTCAATTCAATCAAGGCGAATTCCATCCGGCACTCATTGGTCGTGGGGTTACTGAACAGCGCATTTCGGAGGTTCGGGGCGACAACATCCTTTGGTTGGAAGAATCAACACTTAGCGAATCTCAACGCATCTATTTCAATCTGCTTGGTAGACTGAGAGAGCACCTTTCCGATTACTTCCGGATTGGCCTTCCGTGGGCTGAAATTCATTTGGCGGCCTACCCGAAAGCCAGCTTCTACGCGCGCCACTTGGATCAGTTCAAAGAAACGAACAACCGCATTTTCTCCGCGATCCTATATCTGAACGAGGGTTGGACAGAGTCGGATGGCGGGCAGTTGAGAATCTACAATGAAGACGGCTCGCACTTCGATATTGAACCGAAAATGAACCGTTTCGTGTGTTTCCGAAGCGACCTCGTTGAGCATGAAGTGCTCCATACCAACAGGACGCGCTTCAGTGTCACGGGCTGGATCAGAAGAGACCGGCCTACGCCCATTTTCGTCTAGTTCGTTTCTGAACATGTTTTCCCATCTTCGGGAACTCAAAAGCGCTTTATGAAACTCATTTCATTCAACGTAAACGGAATTCGCGCATCGGCCACAAAGGGTCTGTTGGACAGCATTGCCCACTTGAATCCCGACATCATGGGGTTTCAGGAAACGAAAGCAACACCCGAACAGGTGCGCGAGGTGCTGTTCGGACTCGACTACCACATTTTCGCCAATTCGGCAGAAAAGGCGGGTTACTCGGGCACGGCCGTCATCTGTAAGAAAGAGCCGCAGGATGTGCGTTATGGAATAGGAATTCCTGAACACGATGACCAAGGACGCGCCATTACCTGCGAATTCGAAGACTTCTACTTCCTGAACGTCTACGTGCCCAATTCGGGCAATGAACTGGCTCGCCTTCCCTATCGGAAAACATGGGATTCTGCGATGCTCGCCTACATAAAGCAATTGGAGCAAAAGAAACCCGTGGTGTTCTGTGGCGACCTGAACGTGGCCCATCGTCCTATCGACATCAAGAACGCAGCAGCCAACTACAATAGAACAGCCGGCTACATGCAGGAAGAGATCGATGGTTTGGACAGATACCTGGCGTCTGGATTGGTTGACACTTTCAGAATATTGAACCCAGACGAAGTGAAATACAGTTGGTGGAGCTTCAGAATGAACGCCCGGGCACGGAACATCGGTTGGCGTATCGATTATTTCCTGGTTTCAGAAGCATTGATGCCACGGGTCAAGGAGGCTTTCATATTGAATGAAGTTCACGGGTCCGATCATTGCCCTGTAGGCATTGTGATGGCCTGACCGTAAACGGATTTGAGCTAATTGGCCTGATTTCAGTCCAGTTCATTTTAATTTCATTTTCATTTTGCATTTATGAGCAGCGCGAACTTTGCATCTCCAAAAGATAAAATGAAGATTCTACTTGTTGAGGACGAACCAAAGGTCGCCTCGTTCATTGTTCAAGGATTGGAAGAAAGTGGGCACGAAGTGAAGCTTGCCTTTGACGGTCTTCACGGCAAACGGTCTGCAATGGCCGAGCCTTTCGACCTGATGATCTTTGACGTGATCGTGCCCGACATCAACGGTCTTGAACTTTGCAAGGAAGTACGAAAGCAGAACATCGCCACTCCTATTCTAATGCTAACCGCCCTTGGCACAACCGAGGATAAAGTGAATGGTTTGGATGCAGGTGCAGACGACTATCTGGTGAAGCCGTTCGAATTCAAAGAATTGTTGGCGCGCATCCGCTCACTGAGCAGACGCGGAACAGCAGGATCACCTCAGCTGAACCGTTTATCCTATCACGGACTTGAACTGGACCTTGATAAGAAGCAGGCGATACGAGACGGTAAGATGATCAACCTGACAGCCAAGGAATTTGCCCTGCTGGAATACATGATGCGCAATCACGAAAGAGTGCTCTCGCGGATGCAGATCTCTGAGAATGTTTGGGACATTCACTTCGACACAGGCACGAATGTGGTTGACGTTTACATGAATCTTCTCCGCAAAAAGGTAGACAAGGACTACGACACAAAACTCATTCAAACGCGCGTGGGGCTAGGCTACATCCTTCAGGCCTGACATGAGCATCCGCAACAGACTTTCGTTGCAGTTCGGGCTTTTGGCAAGCTTGGTGCTGGGCATTGCCTCCATCGCCATCTACTATCTGTCGGCCGACTACAGAAAGGATGAGTTCTCCTTGCGTCTGCGCAACCGTGGCGAGAACACGGCCAAGCTTCTCATTCAGGTTGATGAGATCGATGAGAATCTTCTCAATATCATTGAGCGCGACAACCCAGTGAGTCTTGCCGAAGAACAGATCTTCATCTACAACTTCAGGGATTCGCTCATCTACAGTTCGGGAAAAGAATATGGAAGCGAACCGGATGCCGACCTTCTGGACCGCGTACGATTGGAGAACAACATCCATTTGGAAATTGAGAAGCGTGAATCGGAAGCATTCCTTTTTACCGACCGATATGACCGATTCGTGGTCATTGTTTCCGCCATGGATATTTATGGAAGAAGAAAGCTTCAGAATCTGGGCCGGGTACTATTGGGTGTAATGGCCATTGGTATGATCACCTTCTTTCTGGTGGGAAGGATCTATGCGGAACGCGCACTGAATCCCATTAAACAGTTGGTTTCTGAAATATCGGAAGTGAGCATTGCCAACCTTGATAGGCGCGCCAACGAAGGAAACGGACAGGACGAGATCGCCCAGTTGGCCATATCGTTCAATGCCATGCTCCATCGCTTGGAAGCAGCATTTTTGGTACAGAAGAATTTCATTGCCAATGCCAGCCATGAAATGCGAACACCACTTACGGCCATATCCGGCCAATTGGAGGTTCTGCTACTGAAAGACCGCTCGACTGACGACTATCGTACAGCGGTTGAATCGGTTCTCAACGACATTCACAAGTTGAATAAACTGGCAAACAGACTGCTGCTGTTGGCACAGACCGGAACAGACGCACCTGAGGCCAACTTCAAATCTGTACGATTGGATGACATCATTTGGGAAGCACGTGAAGACGTCCTTAAGGCGAAACCAGATTATAAGGTTGATGTCGTTCTGAATGAAACGATAACCGATCTTGACGAACTGACGCTTTGGGGAAGCGACATCCTCCTGAAGACGCTTGTTTTGAATTTGATCGAGAACGGATGCAAATATTCTGACGACCACGCGGTAAGGCTGACCCTTTCTATTTCTAAACGTACGGTGGAAGTTGCTGTTTCAGATAGCGGCATCGGCATTTCCGAAACCGATCTACCGAACATTTTCGAACCGTTCTTCCGCTCGAACAGCATCCGCAATCGCGATGGGCACGGGATCGGTCTCTCGCTTGTAAAGCGCATAACCGACCTGCACAAAGGCACCATCCTAGTGGAAAGTGTGCTCGGCAAAGGATCAACGTTCAAGGTGTTGTTCCCGATCAGAAACGTTTAATGGGCTTTTAATTGGAATTTCATTTATCAATGTTCGGAACATTGCAATTTCGCATCTGGTGATCGGCTTCAATGCCAACGTGACCGATTGTAAAGACAATTGGCACTGAAATTCGAGAACCGCGCTTGTTTCAATGAATAACTCAGATCGGCCTTCGCTGATCTGCTGGTTGGTGGGGAAGAAAGGCCGGGGGAAACCTCGGCCTTTCGCATTTCTAACCATTACTATACATACCTTGATGCCACGAAAAGTCTACTGAAACTTGAAGAACTCGCGATGTTTTTGGCCAGCATTTACGCATTGTATCTGCACGAAGTACCTTGGTGGGCTTACCTACTTTTAGCGCTCGGTCCAGACGTTGGAATGGTGGGCTACCTTATTAACGCGAAGATCGGGGCATACACCTACAATCTGTTTCACCACAAAGGCATCGCGCGCCATTGGTCTTCTTGGATTCTTCACAGGTTCAACAGTTATTCTCTTAGCGGTTGTGGTGCTGTTCGGTCACTCCAGTATGGACCGCATTTTCGGCTACGGCCTGAAGTTCGAAGACGAATTCAAGAACACGCATTTGGGCAGAATCGGATAATCACTTCTTAAAGAAGTACGTTTCCAGATAGACTTCCTTCCATTCTTCACCTTCCATCGTGCCTACTTTGTACATGTACTTGTCAGGCTTTATCCAGATGAGTGCATCGGTCATGCCAATTACTTCGCCACTCGGCAACGGGTAATTGTACTTGTACATGATGGTTTTCTGTTTGGTAACCACAGTTCCATCTATCACCTTGCCATGAATATCGGTGATCTTGAAACGGATGGAATTTGAAACCGAATCCCATACGTGTACCCCGGTTGCAAACCTTCCGAACTTGGTATTAGTGCTGTCCAAATAACTGTCAGTGGTCATGCTCACTTCCTGCTCGCCCGCACTCCATGCATAGGCCACATCCTGCTTGAACGGCTTACCGTCCTTCCATTTTCCTTCTGCCTTCCAAGTTGCGTTCATCAATGGTTCGAACGGAAGCAACATGATATTCCCTTGTGCCCAAAGCGAAGCTGGCAGTACAAAAACAGAGAAAAGAGTGACGAGATTTTTCATGGTTTAAAGAAACGAACATCGAAACACAATAAACTGGAATAAAAAAAGTTTATACCTAAGACACTTATACTTAAGAATATTATGCATCTTTGCCCTATGTATTCACCGGAACTACTGAAAGGAACACTTCAGACCATCGTTTTGAGTCTGCTGGCCGAAAAGGGTCGCATGTACGGTTACGAGATAACGCAGCATGTGAAAGACCGTACTGAAGGCAAGATCCAACTTACGGAGGGCGCCCTCTACCCCACGCTTCACAAACTGGAGGCAGAAGGTATGCTGACCACAGAGAAGGAAAGCATTGGCAAACGGGTACGCAAGTACTACAAACTGACCGAGAATGGTAACCGACAGGCAAACGACCGCGTGGCCGAATTCCGCAGTTTCAGCGAAACGATGAACCAGTTGTTGAACAGTTTCAACCCAAATCCCGAACTATCATGGCTGAGCTAAGCGAAATACAGGTAGAACTGATAAGCGACTACATCAAGCAGAATGGTGTGGCGCAGGATGAACTGCACGATGACCTGCTGGATCACGTGTGCACCAGCATTGAACTGAGAATCCAACAAGGCGAGTCGTTTGACGAGGCCTTTCAATATACCATCAAGCTCTTCGGACCTGGGGGCCTTAAACAGGTTCAACTAGAAACTTTTGAATTATTAACCGAAATGAACGAAACAATGAAAAAGCTAACGTTTGGTTTCGGGCTGACTTCAACTATTCTTCTCTTGGCGGGGACGATCTTTAAACTGATGCATTGGCCTTTGGCCAGCATCCTCATTACGCTGGGCACGGGCCTGCTGGTACTTGGCTATTTGCCAATGATACTGGCACACAAGCTCAAAGAAAGTCCGCGTGACGAGGCATTGCTGCACATCAGTGGATTTGTAGGACTGACACTTACATCCATTGGTGTACTGTTCAAAGTAATGCACTGGCCGGGTGCCGCAGTGACCTTGCTTGGCGGCATGGCCATTCTGGCATTCGCGTACGTTCCCATCTATTTCTATAAACGCTATAAGGTTAGCGCCAATAAACCCGTTACGCTATCAAGTTCCATTGTGGCAACGGCATGCCTCATTCTCATTTTCGCGTTGATGAAGACAGGCAACAGCATCTGGTACGAACACGGGGTAATGCTGACCGATGAAACCTTAACCGAGGAATTGGAGCGCGTTACCGATCTGAATAACGAGTTGTATTCTGAGTCAACGTCATCGGAAGTATCGAAATTGAGAACGGAAGCAGATCAATTGGTAACGCACATTGATGCCTTGAAACTGGAACTGTTGGCATGGGCAGCCAATGTCGATCCTAAGGAAGCGGCACATATCAACCTTGAAGACCTGGAGAAAAAGCACGACTTGGCAGTTGGCCACGACCTGCTACTCGGTGCCGATGAAACGCTTCGCGAAGGTGCATTCAGTGCGGTGGAACTGAAAGGTATGTTGGACCATTATCGGAATTCTGTGCTGAGCCAGTATCCGGCCAGTGTACAACCGAAACTTGACAGAAGTCTTGGATTGAGGACCGATGGCACGTACACCAACGCACACGGTGAAGAACAGGATTGGATGCATCATCAGTTTGCATACACACCACTGTTCACGCTAATGACAAACCTTACAAAATGGCAATTGGACATCCGGCAGATGGAGAACCAAGTGCTGCTATCGAAGATAAGTCAGCCCGAGGTCTCGAACCCGCCAAGTTGAGACCGAGGACCGAGCCCCACCTGAAACGGTGGGGCTTTTTTATTACCTCAAGAGGTGGAAGAAGCCTTTTATTGGGTCTTCGTCTTTCAGTTCAACCACGTAATAGTAAACCCCATCGCTGTGTTTACCTCCATCCCATGGCTTCAAATGATAATCGACCTTGTCGTAAACTTTTCTTCCCCAACGATCGAAAATGCGAACGTGATTTTCTGGATACCATTCCAAGCACGGAAGCGAGAACACATTATTCTGCGGAGTATTTCCACAGAAATCGACTCCACCTTCGAAGTCAGATTCAGGATTGAACACGCTGGGAACGGTCACATCACACGCAAATGCATCAACCAGTATGGCAACCGTGTCGCGACCATAGCAATTGGCGATTGCTGAGAATGAGTAAACAATCTCGTGAACTCCATGACCTGCCAGACCAGGGTCGAACATTCCGCCAGCTGTCACTCCATTTCCTGTGAATACACCGCCTTGAGGCGATCCAATAAGTTGGAAAGCAGGGAATACGGTACAGTAAAATGAATCCACCTCTCCGATCTGAACTTCAGGAATCGATTGAACCTCAACGGCAACCGTATCACTATCCTCGCAACCTACTGCGTCAGTTCCCACAACTGAGTAAGAACCGGATGAAGCGGGGCTCACTACAATGTTTGCTGCTGTTTCTCCAGTTGACCATTGATATGAATCAGCACCGGTGGCGGTCAGTTCCACCTGTTCTCCTTGGCAAATGGTCACATCATCGCCAGCATTGACATTCGGCTCGGGGAAACTGCCAATGGTAACAGAACCTGTGGCTTCGCAGTCGGCTTGGTCGGTCACCACAACTTCATACATTCCCGCGCCAAGGCCTGAAATGGCTGCGGTTGATTGTACCGGATTCGTGTTCCAAGCGTATTGGTAAGTGCCTACTCCTTGAGTTGCTATGACGCTCGCCACGCCAGTGGTGGTGCCTGGACAAACCTGTTCGGTAGATGAGAATTCGAGCAGAATCTCTGGTAATGTAAGCACCTCAACAGTGGCCGTGTCCGCACAATTGTATTGGTCGGTTACAATAACCGTGTACTCACCTTCTGCCAACGTGGCGGTGGCCGCATTCTGCGCAGGAACCGTGTTCCATGCATAGGTTGCCGTGCCCAACGCGCCAGAAACAGCCGCAGTCACCGGACCACTCGATTCACCGAAACACAGATAGGAAACCTCAGGCAATTCCACTTGGATGTAGCACTCTTGCGTGCAGAGAGGGAGTTCACTCAAGGAGTTGATGATGAACGAATCGCCCGAACCATCAATTACCAAGATCGGGAACGTTCCGGGGGGCGTAACCTCTTCTCCTGTTGCAAATTGCGTCCATTCGTTAACGATTACGGCACAGCCAGGAGGGAACGAACAAGGCGGAAAGCCAGGAAACGGCACACAGGCGCTACAATCTTCGGTTTCGGAGTAGGCGAACCAGGTGAACGGACCTACACCATCGGCCTGAAGATCTCCGAATGGGGTGGCACAAACAATTGGGCCAATGCATTCGATCTCATTCACCAATACAGAATCCATTGCGGTGCAAAGACTGTCGTCCGTTACCGTTATGGTGTAATAGGATCCGGGCAGAAGCCCAATGGCCATTGGGGTGGTCTGAACAGGTTGCGTGTTCCAAGAATAGCTGATGTTGCCAATAGCCCCGATCACATTTGCCATAACGGCAGCGGTCCCATCGATACAGACATTCACTTCCGTAGGAACAGAAACCTGAATAAAGCAACCTTCGCTACATGGTGAAACCTCGCTCATGGCGGCTATTTCCAGAACATTGCCTTGGGAATCTTCAACCATGATAGGCCAGTTTCCTGATGGTGTAACGGTGGTTCCTGAACCGAATTCGACCCATTCTGTAGACTGAACCGAACAACCCGGGGGGAACGAGCATGGCGGGAAACCTGGAAATGCGATACACGAACTGCAGTCTACCGTGTCGATCAACTGTGACCAAACGAACGGTCCAGTGCCATTAAGAAGCGTGATGTCGCCCTGTTCATCAAAACACACGAGTAGTTCTTCGCAGAAATTGACCGTGATCACAATTGAATCGATGCCACACTGAAGCGGAACCTCTGGCGAAAAATGAATGACGTGCTCACCGGGGCCTGCGACCGAAGGATCGAATATTCCTACTACGGCATCGACAATTCCGACACCGCTCCAAACACCTGAAGATGGCGTTGCTTCCAACGTATCCACACCATCGGTCTGACAATACGGCCCTGCTGGCGTTACTTCCAAACAGTTGAGGCAAATGGCCTTGGGAGGTTTGCACGGGCTTAAACTGACTGACGCCACAAACCCTTGGCCACAGGCCACCACTTCGCCTTGCGGATTGATGGCCACATCATAAACACGTCCTGGTGTGGTTTGGGAGGCGATGAAGTTGAGGTCTGCATCGTACTTGTACACACCATTGCCCGAACCCACGTAAACGTTGCCGCAACTATCGAGCACCAAACCGCTGTTCTCTGCTGAACTGAATCCGAGGTCAACAGAAGTTTGACCGCCTGGAATGACGACTGAGGCGATGATCGATCCATCGACAATATTGCGCTTATCCAATGACGATCCGTTCTGTGTATAAATGTGATCGGTAGTGGCAGCCATTGCATTTATACTCTGATTGGTCACACCATATCCGGCAACTGCATAAGAGAAATTGTACGTGTGATTGTTCTGATAACCCAAAGCCAAGTTGTCGTCAAACACGCCAATGGTATCAAGGGTCATATAGTAATACTTGCTGTTGGGCGAAGAACACATGGCACGAACCTCATTGGGGTTCGCTATTAATCCCAACGGACCTGGCGTAACCCCGGCTATCGGTGCCAAGTTGGTTTGCGAACCGTTACTCATGTTTATCTCGAACATGGCTCCATAACCTATGGGCGACAATTGAGGCCCAAGAACCAAACGCGTTCCACCGAGCATCAATCGCGTGTAATCGCAATTGAACGCGAACTTCCAGTATTCATCCAGCGCACCTCCACTCGCATTCCAAAGCATGCTGCCACCTGTACTTATGCGCTGAATGCGTGGATCGGTGCCAGCAGTAATGAAGCAATCGCCCGAAGTCGGTTCGGTTATCATGGTTCCGACCCAGTAGTTGGCAGAATCCCATGGCGTATTGTATGTCCAAAGCAACGCACCGGCAGGGTCGAATTTGCGCAGCCGCATGGGTGTGTCTCCGCCATACACATAAACGTTCCCGAGGTCATCAACGTCAATATCCCAAATGCCCTGAGAGTTGGGAAACGCAGGTGTCTGTACCCAAGGATCGATGACGATGGTGCGCGTATCATCATATTCGCCCAATTCAAATGAAAGGGCATTCCCCTTCAGCACAAACTTGCTTGGAATAATGGTTTCAGGTTCATCTGCATAGTACGTTCTGGGCGCGTGATCGATGATGTTTCCGAATGATGTGACAATGACCGCATCGCCATTGGCTGCCAACGAAATGCGATGATCGCTGAACTGCATACGTGGTTTACTCACATCAGCCCCTGGATGAATGATCAAATTGTACTTGATTCCGTCCTGCGGATGCACCGAATATTCCACATCGATACCTGCATACAGATTTTCGTAAACCAATCGGTTGAACCCGGCAACATTGCTGAATGTGTTGACCGAACGGTCTTTATTGAGCGTAGTGTAAGTATTGGCATCAGACCTCTTTTGTTCGGCTGTCAACGTGGCGTTGGCAGCAGTGCCCACCCACTGCACTTGAACGTATTCTTTTCGTTCGAAGTA
>Ga0172367_10000431_pt1 | contig 64571 bp, 53 predicted proteins | sample Lak10m_FD_114542 | JGI IMG/M metagenome (GOLD analysis project Ga0172367, IMG submission 114542) | Freshwater microbial communities from Kabuno Bay, South-Kivu, Congo - kab_022012_10m | ecosystem: Environmental > Aquatic > Freshwater > Lake | place: Democratic Republic of the Congo: South-Kivu... | reverse complement strand
CGAGACGTTCCACGACGAGCCAGTGGCGATGAGCTGCATTGTCACGCTCCTCGCGCTGCACGACACCGGCGTTTACCAGATCGAGCAGCGCGGCCCGTGTCGAGTTCACGCTCAGTCGCGCCAGGAAGGCCACCCGTTTCATGGGCGCGTCAGAGCGCCAGTGGTGATCGCAGGTCTTCGCCAGGGCGATGAGCACCCAGGTCTGGTGCTGGCCGAGCGGACTGGCGAGGATCTTGCCGACCAGCGAGCCGAAACTCCTGGGCGATGACGGAGGCATCATGAGCGGCATGATGTCGTCTCGGCGTAACGCGGTCAACCCGCGGCGCGCATTTTTTTTGCCTTGACGGCCCCGCACGGCGGCTTTAGGGTCTCTGGCGAAGGAGGTAAGACCACATGCAGCAGCACGACACGAGACAGCACGAACACCAACTCGTCCGCCGCGCGCGGTTTCGCGCGGTGCAGATCGGGTTTCACAACCTGACCGAGTGCCTGCGCGTCCGCGCCGGGAAGCCGGGCGACTCGCCGGCCGACCAGACCAAGGAAGCCCGGCGCATCATCGCCAACATCCGCAACGGCCTGGGGCAGACCCAGGCCCTTTTCGAGGCGAGCGACATGCTCGACATCCCCCGCGACGAGGCCGTCACGTTCTGGTTCTCCGAGGAGGCGATCTGGACGGCCAAGTACAACCCCGTGATGGCCGCGCACCAGCCGACGACCTGACCACCGACCGAGAGGACCATGAGAACCAACACCCCACCCCAGAGCAAACCGACGACGGTCACCGCGCTCGTACCCGTCGGCACTCACCGCGACGTGGACGCGCTGCGCGAGATGCTGGACAGCGTCGCTCGCAACGTGAACCTCATCACGCCGATGGGCGCGCTCGGCACGTTGCGACCCGGTTTCAGCGTCAACGTGGCCGCGGTCAACATCGACCCGTCGCAGGACACCTACACGCCCCCCGGCAGCCGGGAGCGCGCCCTCAAAGGGTCGGCGCTCCTGCGCCTGGCCGCCGCGGCCGGCGTGACCTGGATTCCGGCGCAGAGCGGGCGCCTCGACGACGGCAGCGATCCGCTGTACGCCCGCTACCGCGCCACCGGCGCCGTCAAGGACGCCGACGGCACCGCCAGGCTGGAGTCCCGCGAGAAGGAGATCGACCTGCGCCCGACCTCTCCCACCCGCGAGAACATGCGCCGCCAGGCCGAGACGCGGGTGCGCAAGGCCGAGGCCGAGCGCAAGCCGACCGGCACAGTGGAAGCCGAGCTGAAGAAGGCGGTCGAGCAGGCCGCCGAGCACATCGCCGCCATGGCCGAGAGCAAGGCCAAGAATCGCGTGATCCGCGCCCTGCTGGGCGTCAAGGCGACGATGAACGACGACGAACTGCGCAAGCCGTTCGTGGCGCTCAAGCCCGTGTTCACCGGCGAGTTTGGCGACCCGGAGCTGAACCGCGAGGTCGCCCTGATGCTCACCGCGCATGAGGCCGGGATGGACGTCGCGCAGCTCTTTGGGCGCCGGGCGCTAGCCCAGAACCACATCGACCTGCGAGGGCCGGCGCAGCTCCCGCCGCCGCCCGAGAGCGGGGCCCGACGCCTCACCGCCGATGAGGTCGCCGCGATGGCCGACGCCCTGGAGAACGAGCACGACGACGAGCGCCCCGCGGGTCAACCGTCCGAAAATCCCGGAGAGTTGCCGCCGGCCGGGCCGCCCGCGCCACGCTTCGAGGATCTGGACGACGCCGGCCAGGCGTCCGCGCTGATCATGCTCGCCGAGGTCAAGGGCAAACTCGGCGAAGGGCAGGACCAGATCAGCGAGGCGTGGATTCGCAAGCAGCCGTCGCATCGCCGGCTCGCCGTGCGCGACAAGCTCGCCGCGCTCCCAGACGTCGCGACCGACGACAAGCCCGACTTCCTGCGCTGAACACCGACACCTTCGAGGACCAGAGGACCACATGCAGACCACGTTCCGCGCCGGGGCAGTCACGCGCCCCTTGCGCATCCTGGCGGTCGCCGACACCCACGTTGACGACCGAATGAGCCTGGCGGGGTTGAGCCCCGTCGATTCCGAGAGCGGCGAGCCCCTGGTGCTCGCCCAGGCCCGCCGCATGATGCGTTGGGTCGGCGAGGTGGCGCGCGCCACCGAGGCCGATCTCATCGTGCACGCTGGAGACCTCTACGAGCGGCCCAGGCCGTCGCCCGCCGCCGAGCGCGTGGCCGCCGAGGCCATCGACGACTGGTGCACGGTGGCCCCCGTGGTGCTCCTCCTGGGCAACCACGACCGCCCGCACGGCGAGGAGGCTCACGCGCTCGCCCCCCTGCGCAACCGCCGGCCGGGGCGCCTCTACGTGGCCGACACACCGGCCCCGGTGCTCTGTGACGTCTGGGCTTCCGCGGCCGGCGTCAGCCACTTCAGCGCCCTCGACCTCAACGCAGCCGGCGAGCCGGGTAGCATCGTGATCTTCCCGGTGCCCTACCCCTCGCGCAGCTACTTGGCCGAGCAGGTCGAGGGCGGCGCCGACGCGGTCAACGCCGCGGTCAGCCAGGCGTTGCAGCAGGTGCTCACCCGCCACCGCGTCGTGGCCGGCCAGGTCCGCCAGCAAGGAGCGGCGGCGCTCCTCCTGGGGCACGGCACGTTGCGCGGGGCCTCCTATCGCCCTCACCAGACCGTGCCGATCTCCGACCTCCAGATCGGCAGCGACGGTTTCGACGCCTTCGACCTGGTGGCCTGGGGCCACCTCCACCAGCGCCAGGGCGTCAGCGGGTGGCCCGAGACGATGCACGGCTACGTGGGCAGCCCCGACGCGCACGACTTCGGCGAGGAGGGCGAGCCCAAGGGCGTCACCCTGTTCGACCTGCCCGGAGACGGCGGGCCCGCCGCGCACCGCTTCATCGAGTACCCCGGCGCCCGCAAGTTCCGCACGCTCACCGCGGAGGACTTCGACGCGAAGTTCGACCCCGAGGCCGAGCAGGCGAGCTTCGCCGATCTGTGCGGAGAGACCATCTACCGCGTGGTGGGCGACGTCTCGCCCGAGGTCTTCGAGCGCATCGCGACCCGCGTGCGCCAGCTCAAGACCGCCGGGTGGATCATCCGCGCCGACTGCGCCGTCGTGCGCGAGAGCCGAGCCCGCGTCGAGAGCACCCACGAGATCCTGGGGATGGAGGGAGCGGTGCGCGCGGCGTGCCAGAGCCGCCCCGATCTGGCCCAGAACACCGACTCCATCCTGGCCCGCGTGGCCGAACTGCGAGGTGGCCGATGAGCACGAAGAAGGTTTACCGGGTCACCCTGACGATCCTCGACCTCGACGAGATCGGGCCTGCCGAAATTCGGTCGGTCCTGGAAAACAACCACTACCCCAACCACTGCATGGCCCCCGAGGTGTCGCGCATCGAGGAACGTGACATCGGCGAGTGGAGCGACGACCACCCACTGAATTCGTCGAAGACCTCCCAGGAGTACGCCGAGCACCTGTTCAGGCCGATCACGGTGGCCGAGTTTCAACGCATGGAGCCAGTGCCAAATGGACCTGACCGGCCGGGGCGATACGCCGCCCAGGTGGACCGCGAGCACAGCGAGATCGCCACGCTGAACGCCTACATGCTCGCTTCCGGCCTCGCGTGGACCTGGGAGGATCAGCCCGATGGTCCGCCCGAGACGATCTGGACCCCTCACTGGCCATGCGCCCGCGCCCCGGAGACCACCCGATGAAACTCCTGAACGTCCAGGCCAAGAACTACCGCGCCATCGGCACCGCCGATCTCGACTTCGAGCACGTCCGCGGCGCCGTCGTGGCGGGCGAGAACGGTTCGGGCAAGAGCAGCCTGATCGAGGCGATTTTGTGGTGCCTGTACGGCGAGAGCCGCAGCGGGCGCCGCGCCGACGGCGTCGTGCGCCTTGGGGCCGACACGGCCGAGGCCACCGTCACCTTCCAGGCCGCCGACACCCGCTGGAAGGTCAAGCGCACCCGCACGACGAAGGGGCGGGGCAAGTCCACGCTCGACGTCTGGCGCGACGAGGGCGGCGTCTGGGCCCCGCAGACCGGCAAAAACATGGACGGTGGCGAGGGCGACAGCCAGGCCATCATCGACCGGGCGATGGGGATCACCTTCGACACGCTGATCAACGGGCCCTTCATGCTCCAGAACGACTCGGCGCGCTTCTGCGTAGCCAAGCCCGAGGAGCGGCGCGAGGTGCTGCGCCAGATCCTTCGCCTCGACGAGTACCGCATTCTCCAGGGGCAGGCCCGCGCGAAGGCCGGCACGCTGGAGACCGAGGCCGAGGCAATGCGCCGCGAGCTGGACGGCCGCGTGGACTCCGCCGCCGCGCTGGCCCATGCCCGCGAGGAGGTCGAGAAAGCCGAGCGCACATGCCAGACAGCCCAGGCCGCCGTGGCCGACTGCGAGCGCCTGCACGAGGCCGCCCGAGCCCGCGTGGTCGAGTTGCGGGTAACCCAGGACGATCAGCACCGCCTGGTGAAGAAGCGCGGCGAGCTGGCCGACGAGGTGACCCGCTACCGCCAGCAGCTCGCCGCCGTCGAGGTCGAGATTGCCGCGCTCGCAGAGACCGCCGCTGAGTGGGCCAAGGTCGAGGAGGCCGAGCAGCAGATCCCAGGCATCGAGAAGCGCGAGGCCAAGGCCGCCGCCCAGGTCAGCCAGGCCGGCGCCAACGTCGAGCGCCGCCGCGCCCTGGAGGCCCGCCGGGTGGAGTTGGGCGAGGCGTGGAAGGCCGCCAAGCGGCGCCACGACGAGGCCCAGAACCAGGCCGCCGGGCTGGCCGAGGCCGAGGCCAGGGCCGCCACCCTGGACGGTCATGTGCAGGCCACCAAAGACCGCGCCGCCGAGCTGGCCGAGGAGCGGGCCGAGCGCGACGGGTTGACCCGCGCCCTGACCCAGATCGACGCCCACCCCGACGTGGCCGCCGCTCGCGCCGAGGCCGACCGCTTCGAGCGCGCGGTGCGGACCGCCGAGGAAGAGGCGGACGCCGCCGGAGTCGCGCTCACCCAGGCCATCGAGGCCAACGAGAACGCCAAGACCGCCGCGCGCCGCGCCGCGGGCGAGGTGGCCGCGACCGAGGCCGAGATCGCCCGGTTGAAGAAACGCACGGCCCTCCTCGCCGAGGTGCCCTGCACGAAGGCCGAGCGTTGGACGGATCACACCCTCGACACGAACGTGGTGGGCGACGACTGCGGCAACCCGCGGCCGACCGCAGAATGCGACCTTGCCGGCACCTGCCCGTTGCTCGCCGACGCCCGCGGCGCCGCCGCAGAGCTTGTGCATGCGCGCGCCACGCTGGAGACCCAACAGGCCGCCGCCGAAGCCGCCGAGGCCGCCCGCCAGCAGGCCACCATCCAGGCCGAGGCCGCGCAGAGCACGCGCAACGAGTACGGGGCCGCCGTCAAGCAGGCTCGCCAGGATGCGCAGGACGCCGCGCAGAGCGCGCGGAACCTGCGCGAGAACCTGCGCCGCACCTACCAGGAAGACGTGGACCGAGCAGAGCGCAAGGTGCGCGCCGCGGAGGAGGTTGTGCGCCAGGCCGAGACGCAGGCCGCCGAGGTGCGCCGGGTAGCCGACAGCGTGCCCATGAAGCGGGCCGCCGCCGAGCGCGCCCGCGCCGAGGCCGCCGAGATGGCCAGTATCGAGAAGATCGGGGGGCAGATCAAAGACGAGTTGGCCACCATTCCGGTCGAGGATCTGGCCGGGCTCCAGAACGCCCTCGACGCCGTCCGGGCCGAGCTGCACGAGGCCCGAGCGGTCGCCGCCCGCCGCGGCGCGGTCGAGGCCGCCAAAGACCAGCACGGGCCCGCCGTCGCCCGCAAGCTCGCCACCCAGCGCAACCTTGCGCAGGCCGAGGCCGATCACGCGGCGTGCGTCCCGGACCCGGAGATCTCGCGCAAGATGGCCGAAGCTCAGGCGGACCAGGCCACGACCGGGATGAACCTGACGACGGCGCGGGGCGAGGCCAACACGGCCGAGCGCGGCCACGCCACGGCCGCGGCCGTGGCGAAGCGCGCCGAGGAGACCCACGAGGCGACGAAGGCCCGCCGGTCCCAGATCGAGATGAAGCTCGCCGAGGCGCGTCTCTGGCAGCAGACCGGCGAGGCCCTACACCTGGCCGCCATCGTGCTCATCGAGCGGGCGATCCCCATCATCGAGGCCGAGGCCAATCGCGTGTTGGCCCAGGTGTCGAGCCGGGGCATGCGCTTGACCCTGGAGACGCAGCGCGCCAACAGGACCACCGACGGGGTCAGGGAGACCCTGGACGTGCTCATCGAGGACAACGCCGGCCGCCGCCCCTACGAGGACTACAGCGGGGGCGAGCAATTCCGCGCCAACCTGGCCCTGCGCATGGGTCTCGCCAGGCTCCTCGCCGACCGCGAGGGCGTGCCCATCGAGTGCGTGATCATCGACGAGGGCGGTTTCGGCGCCCTCGACCCCACCGGGATCGCGGCCATGAAGGAAGTCGTCGCCGCGCTCCAGCGCCAGTTCGCGCTCGTTCTCCTGGTGACCCACATCCCCGACGTGGCCGATTGCCTGCCCCACCTGATCCGCGTCGAGCCCGGCCCGGACGGAAACATCTTGAGGAGAGTCGCGTGAAGAAGTGCATCGACTGTCAAAAGACGCTCGCCGAGATGAACCGGAAGAAGCGGTGTTTCATCTGTGAGGCGCGAGAGAACGACCGGCTGATCCAGGAGGCGATGAAGCCGAAGAAGAAGAAGCCATGAGCGGCAAGGCGAAGAAGCGCGAGCGAGCCGCAGAGGTCTGGGGCCCCTGGGAATCGAGACCGCAGGCCGTGGCCGAGGCTCGGGCCGGCGTTTACGGCAACCAGTTGACCACCATGCTCGCCGCCCACGTAAATCGGGTGCTTTCGGTGCAGGTGCTCGACTTCACCCCGAGCCCGCAGGGAATCCTCCGGGGCCTGCGCATGGTGCACCACGGCGCCCGCATGATGGCCTGACGATGTCCGAATTTCACATGACCATGACCCCGCGGGCTCGCCGTCCGCACCCGTGCATTACCTGCAACCGCCCCATCGAGGTCGGCGCCCGACACGCCCATCACCGGGGCGTCTACGACGGGGCCTTCTACACGTCCCGCCAACACCTCGCCTGCCAGGCCGTCACTCGCGCCTGGTCGCGCCAGACCGGCAAGGACTGGGAAGACCAGCCGAAGCCGGGTGACGTCCGCGCCTTCGTCGAGGAATTGGCCGAGACCCTGTGCGAGCGGGAAGGGTTCGCGGCGCGGATCGGTGGCGCCCTGGCCCGCTCGCGCGGGAAACCCGAGCCGACCCCGCCGGAGGCGTTGCGGCGGGCCCGCCTGGGGTGGGAGGCCATCGTCGAGGAGCTTCCCGAGGACGCCGACCAGGCCGACGTGGCCTACATCCGCGGGCTCTACATCAAGCACGCAGGGTGTCCCGACTGCGGAACGACAAAGTACGAGGAGAGGTGCACATGCGCCGGTTGAGCCCGCAACAGGCCAAGATGTTGCGCCGGGTGCGCGACTGGGCCACCACGCGCGAGCCGACGATCCCGCTCACCGGCATCACGCCCGAGGGAGAACGGGCGCTCGGCTTCTTCGACTCCACGGAGACCCCATGAAGATTCTCGACGACGCCCGCGCCGATCTGAACGCCCGTCTCACGGCCGGAGAGACCCTGGACTGCCCGTGCTGCGGCCAACTCTGCCGGGTCTACCGTCGTCGCCTGCACGCCGAGATGGCCCTCAACCTCCTGCGCCTGGTGGTAGAGCACACGAAACGTGGCGCCGGGGCGTTCCTGCACGTCCGGGAGTTCGTGCGGGGCGGCGCCCAGGCCGGCAAGGCCAGCACCGACGCGAGCTACCTGGTGCACTGGGGGCTCATTGAGCGAAAGCCGGAGCACCGGGGCGCCTACCGGCCGACATCCGACGGGATCGCCTTCGTGCGTGGCGAGTTGGCCGTGCCCTCGCACGTCAGCATCTACGACAACCGCCGGGTGGGGCAGTCGCGCAGGCTCATCACCATCCGCGATGCGTTCGGTCGCCGTTTCGACTACGACGAGCTGATGCGCGCCGCGGCCGAGGTCAGCCGCCCAGTCCTGTGAACGCGGCGAGGAACAGCGCCATGGACACGGAGAACGAGACGTAGGGGACGTGGAGCTTGTTGCGCATGGGTTTCACTTGGGGGGCAGGAGTTTGGCGCGGATGCCCGCGGCGAGAATGTCGGCCAGGGAGAACGTCCCTGCCGCGCTGGCGATACTGATCCCGTACAGCATGAAGTAGTTGTCGATCTGCGAGGAGAGCAGCAGCGCCGCCCCCATCGACAGCAGCCCGTGCCAGAGCAGGGAGGCGAGCAAGACCCGCCCCCCCAGCCTTCGGCCGGATCGCAGAAGGTCGGCCATCCCGGTCATGGAACCGAGGGTGAAGGCGACCAAGGGGAAGTAGGAAGCGTGGTCGATCATATGTGGTCCGGCAGAAACAACGGTTCGTGGCACGGTATCACCTCCAGTGTACTTTGCCGCCGACAGCGTTCCCGGATCTGCCCGTCGTCCGACAACCGCGGGGTCGCCGTCGAGTTGATACCCGTTCATCGTCTGGCGATTCACCGGACCGCCCAGGCGCCGAGCCAGACGGCCGCAACGGCCCCGGCTCCATAGAGCAGCCATTCCAGGCGACTCGGCGGCTCGCCCAGGGCACCGATCTTCTCCTGCGCCAGGCGGAGCGCGCGGGCGCTGCGCTTCAATTCGTAGGAGGACGTCAGGCGCTCGCAACTCACGACCCGTTGCAGCCCGGAGACGTCCGCCGGGTCTGGGCCTGCCAGGAGCGCCGCGCAGTAGAGCGGGGGCGGCATCGGTTCCTGCCCCAGGGCGACCGCGGGCGACACCCAGACGCCCCAGGCCAACAGGGCGACGACAACCGCGGGCGCCGAGGGGGGCGGGCCAGAGTCCGAAGACTCCTCGCCCGAGCCCAGGCAGCGCGGGCATCGCGCGCCCTGATCATCGACGTGCACCTTCAGGCAGCCGGCGCCACCGCAGAGCCGACAGCGGGCCGCCCGCGAGCGCGCCGCGCGCGCCGCGCGCTCGCCATCCGCGGCAACCTCACCGGCGGTCCGGCCGGCGGCGCGTGCCGCTTCGAGAGCGCGCCGGTCGCGCGCGTCGGCATCGTCGGCACGGTCGGCCAAGCCGAGCAGGCGCGCCAGGGCTCGCAGGAATCGCAGGAATCTCACGGGGCCCTCTTGCGGGGCGCGTTCGCGCTCACGCGCTCGGCCATCATGTCAGCCAACATGGTGATCATCGTATCCTGGTCCACCGCGGGCCGCTGCGGGTCGAAGGCGGTATCGTCGGAGGGCTCGCGAGCTGCAAACGGCGCCGGGTCGCCAGGCCGGGCAGGGCCGGGTGCAACGCCAGCCCGCGCCGTCGCCTGCGCGGCGTGCTCGCGCCAGTTGCCCACCACAAGCCCGCCGTAGATGGAGCCCAGAAAGGTTGCGATGGTCGGGTCGAAGCGGCCGAGGATCTGCAACACCGTGGCGCACAGCGCCAGGAAGGCGAAGGCCAGGAGCTTGCGGTAACCGGCCATCTTCGGAGCTGGGTACGGGTAGGGCCGGGCCATCATCGCGCCGCCTCCGCCACCACCTCGGCGTGCGCCCAGACCCGCGAGTCGGGGTCCCAGTGGCGGCCGATGATCTTGCCCGCCCGCTTCACCGTGCCGCGCTCGACCGGCGAGGCTAGGGTGTGCGTCGTGACGTGGCGCAGGTCGATGGGGAACCCGTGCGCCGCCGCCAGCAGGCGCACCAGGCGCACGAAGGCCGACCGCTGCGCCGCGTTGTATTCGCCGGTGTTCGGTTCGGGCAGCAGGTCGATGCCGATGCAGTCGTTGGGCAGGTCGCGCCAGGGATAGACGTCGAGGGGCGTCGCCGCCCCTGGCCAAGCCACGTCCCAGTAGTCGTAGACGACGTGACCGGGCCGACCGTGGCGATGCCACCCTGACCCGTCCGACGGGCTCGCCCAGTCGCGCCATGCGCCCGAAGCGTACACGTTCGCCACCGGCGAGTCGGCCCCGAGCTTGCCCGAGTGCATGGTGCGCTTCGCGTCCGACTCCAGGATGAAGACCGCGCCGGTCTGCCCGATCAGGTAGCCCGGCTGGAATTGGGCCGCGTCGAAGCGGCGCGCCGCCGCGACGTCAAATTCAGCCGGGATCGGCTTCTGCCCACCCTTGGCCGTCTGTGCGCTCATCCAGGCACGTTGCGCGAACGGGGTGCCCGGCGTGTGGACGATCACCCCCTTCGGGGGCGTCGCCCGCGGGCGGTTCGAGGTGCCGCCCACCGCCAGATCGAACGTCGGAAGCCCGGCTTTGACCAGGTCGTCGATGGTGAGCGCATTCACGTCGTCGTCCTCCCGCAGTTGGGGCCGATGCTACTATTTGAGGCGCCTGACACCAACCGGAGAACGACGTGAGCAGAAAAGACCGCCCACGAGAGAAGTGCACCGCCCACAAGAAAGACGGTTCCCCCTGCGGACGATGGGCCCGCGAGGGTTACCCGGTCTGCCCGATGCACGGGGCCGGCACGAAGAAGCGCGTCAAGGAGGGCACCCGCAAGGAGCCGGGGACGTCGGCGTTGAAGTCGGGCCTCTACGCCCACAAGGCGCACGCCCAACTCCAGGACACCATCGGGGCCTACCTGAAACGCAAGGCGGACTTGTGGAACCTGAACGCGGTGGCCGCTCGTTTGTGGGCCGCCCTGGAGCGAGCCGACCGCATCGAGTACGCCATCGACATCACCGATCTGGAGCAGGCCGACGGCGACGAGCGGGTGGACATCGCGGTGGACATGCTCCGGCGCCTCCAGGCGTCGGTCACGATCCTCGACAAGCTCGGCACGCTCATCCTGGGGCGCGAGAAGTTGCTCGTTTCGGGCAGCGACACCCTGACCCGCGGCCAGGTGGTCGCGATGTTCCTCCAGATCCTCAACATCGTGCGCGAGGTCGCCGGGGACTCCAAGGTCGCCCGCGAGGACATCGCCGTGCGCGTGGCCGAGCGGCTGGAAGCCCTGGCGATCCAGCTCGACGGGCAACAGGGGCCGAAGGCGTCCGGCCCGTGAGCGTCGCCGTCGAGATGGGCCTCGCCGCGGCGCTGCGCGAGGCGTCGGCCCTCTATCGCGGCCAGGACGATCTACACCGCCTGCGCGCCCGGCTGGCCAACTCGCGCAACCCCCTGGAGTGGGTCGAGCACCTGATCCCGACCGAGATCCCGACGGACGTGGGCCGCCCCCTCACGTTTCACGGGCGCGAGTTCTGGCGGCCGATCTACGCCGCGGGCATGGGCCGGCGCCTGGTGGTCATGTCCGCCGCTCAGGTGGGGAAGTCCATCATGGACTTCTACCTGATCACCTCGCTCGCTCACCTCGACTACTACGCCGGGCGCGGGGTCTGGATCGGGATGTACCTGCCGACGCAGGAGATGGTCCGGGTGTTTTCGCAGGCCCGCTTCAAGAGCATCCTGACCGCGGTCGGAGAGCGCACCGGGGTCGCCTGCGGCGACGCCAAGGCGTCCGATCTGGGCCAGAGCAAGGGCGCCGTCGCCAAGACCCAGGACAGCTACAACCTCAAGCGAATCGGACCGTCGTGGGTACTTCTGGGGTGGATGCAGGGGCAGGGCGTCGATGCGTTCCCGCTCGACCGGCTCCTCCTCGACGAGGTTCGCCTGATGGACCCGGCCCGCGTGGACCGGGTCGAGAAGCGGATCATGGCCTCGGCGCTGGGGACCATCGCCTACACCTCGACCGCCGGCATGCCCGGCGACGCTCTGGACGTGCGCTGGGAGCAGAGCACCCAGTACCGCTTCCACCACGCCTGCCGGTGCCGTGACGGGGTTGTCCTGCCGGACGTCTGGCCGAACTGCCTGGGAGAGCGCAAGGACGCCGCCGAGGGCGAGGACCGCTACTTCCTCTTCTGCCCCCGCTGCGACGCGCGGATCGTCAACCGCTCCGCCGGCCGGTGGGTCGCGCACAACGAGAGCGGGCGCTTCCCCGGCTACAACCCGACGCAGCTCATGACCGCCCAGCCCATCGACTCCATCGCCGATGCGTTCTTCAGACCGGACAGCGACCGGGGCGAGTTCACCCGATCCGTCCTGGGGCAAATGTGGATGGACGCCGACAGCGTGCCCATCACCCAGGACGTGCTCGATGCCTGCGCCAACGAGGACTTGCTCTGGGCCGAGCCCGGCGAGGTCGGCAACACCGCCATGGGCATCGACCAGATGGGCCAGAACAACTACTACGTGATCTCGACCCGCGCCCCGAACGGCAAGCGGCGAGTGGTGCACCTGGAGATCGTCTGGGCCGAAGATCCGTGGGTTCGCGGAGCGCAGCTCATGCGCGAGTTCGACGTGTCGGTTTGTTGCGTCGAGCCGAACCCCAACTACAACGATGCGCTGGCCTTTGCCAACGCGCACCGGGGCCGGGTGTTCCTGGTGACCTACGCCAACAACGACTCCGATCCCCGCGTCATCCGGTGGGGCGACCGATCCGACGGCCAGGAGGCCGAGAAGGACAAGAAGACCGCCACCGCTTTCAAGGTGAAGCACAGCGTCAACATCCACCGCAGCCGGGCCATCGACCTGTTGACCCAGGCGTGGGCCGACCGGGCGGTCGAGACCCCCAACGCCAAGAGCCTCTTGCAGCGCGTGCTCGACCCCTACGGCCGCGAGTTCGTTGCGTCGATCTGCGGGGACGTCTACCACGACCACCTGCAACGCATGGCGAAGCGCAAGACCTCCGAGGAGAGGCGCGCCGACGGGGTGGACATCGCCGAGAAGACGGGCGTCGTGAAGGTCCACTGGAGCAAGCTCGCCCGCGCCCCCGGCCGCCCGCGCCCCCTCACTTTGAAGGGGGACACCTCTGATCCCCACTTCTTCTTTGCCGACCTCCTCAACCACATCGCCTGGACGCGGCTCCCCGCGGGCCGCAAGGTGCGCGCCGCGTACTTCTGACGCGGTTGACCGCGGCAAGTTTCAGGCCGTAGAGTCCGAGGCGGACCGCGACCCTCAACAGGAACAGGAGCCCTTCGCAGATGCGCACCACCGGCAACACCGCCTCCACCGACATCGAGCGATTGAACAGCCCGGCGTCGAACCCCAGTTTTCCCTACGCCGACGGTGGCAGCGTCTCCGACGTCCTGCGCCGCGTGCTGGCCAACGTCAACGTCTCCGCCTACGGCACCCAGGCCGGGGCCGGGGCCGCCCTGGTGCTCGGGCCCGCGGTGGACGCCGACGCGGGCGTCGTGGCCGAGACGGTCAACACCCGTCTGGCCGACTTCGAGGTCATCGAGGAGGTCACGGTGCACGACGTGACGGTCGGCCTGACCTTCGTCTGGACGGCCAGCATGGCCGCCGCGAAGGCCAAGAAGATCGCCGCCAACGGCGACACGTCGTTCGTCGCCGCCAACGGCGTCACGGTCTCTGGCCGCAACGTGACCCTGGGCACCGGCATCGCCGCCGACGGGTCCACCCTGCACTACGTCATCCGGGGCCGCTGATCAGCAGGGGTGAACCGTGTTGTTGGATGCGGCGGGTCAACCCATCAGCCGGAGAGCCCACGCCGACAATGACGCGGGGGCGATAGACCCCCGGCTTGCCCAGTTCCTCATGGCCGTGCTCGCTCCGGCGTTCAAATCGGTCGAGGAGCGCGTCGCGCGTCCAGCGCGCCCGAAGGTCATGGTGCTCCCCCGCACCACCGAGTACATGAGCGACAGCGAGCGGTCCCGCCGCGTCGTGCAGTACGGGCGGGGCAAGCCGGCCGACCTCTTGAGCCACGAGCTGCTACGGACGATCTCGTCCAGCTCGCTCCTCAACGTCGCCATCCACAGCACGCGGCGCCAGCAGGTCCGGTCCGTCTGCCGCCGCCACGACGGCCGCCGCAACCGCCCCGGCTGGCAGATCGTCCACCGCCGCCACTTCCACCCGCGCTTCGACGTCAGCCAGGTGCCGAACCTCCAGGCGCGCTGCGACGCCATCGCCCAGATCATCGACTCGCCCCACCCGCTCTACGACACCAACCTGGGAGCGGTCCTGGTGAAGTGCACCGAGGATCACCTCGCACTCGACCGGGTGTGCGTGAACATGATCCGGGGCATCCTGGACGCCACCGGCACCATGGGGCCCGTCCAGTTCGCCCACGTTGACGGCTCGACGATCTGGCCGATGGAACTGTACCTCGACCACTTTGTGCGCCTGAACAACATCGTGCGCTCCGACGGCGAGGCCGATCTGGACGAGGGCCTGCGCCAGTTTTACGAGCAGACCGGGCAGGACTTGCGCGACTGCCGATACCTCCAGGTGGACCCCGAGCGCAGCCTCGCCCCGCTCACCTACCTCACCGACGACGATCTTCTCATCGCCGTGGCCAACCCCTCCCCGCAAATGCGGCACTGGGGATACGGCAAGTCGCCGGCCGAAGAGAGCTACATGGCCACGAGTCTGTACCTGCACGGCATGGGGTACGTGGCGAGCTTCTTTCGCGACGCGATGGCCGACACGGTGGCCCTCCTGAACGGCACCGAGTACCAGGACGCCGACGTCCAGCTCATCACCGAGGTTTTGAAGACGCACCACAGCGGGGCGGGCAAGCAATTCAACACGCCGCTGATCACCCTGGGGAACGTCGAGGATCTGAAGTTCGTGCCGACCCGCACCCAGAGCGCGGCCGACATGCAGTTCTCGGAGACCATCCACCACGCGACGATGCTGGGGTGCGCGCCGTACAGCATCGACCCGTCGGAGATCAACCTCGACCCCAGGGGCCCCGGCGGCGGGTCGAGCCTCACCGAGCGCAACCGCGACGGCGAGCGCCAGGAGAAGCTCGACCGGGGCCTCCTGAACCTCCTCGCGTTCCTGGCCGACCACGTTCTGACCCCGATGGTCAGGCGCCACGATCCCGACCTCATATTCGCCTGGTTGGGCATCGACGACCGCGACGAGGAACAGGAGATCACCCACCTCAGCAAGGAGACCGACTACTGGTTGGGGCTCAACGAGGCGCGCCAGCAGCGCGGGCTCCCCCTCTATCAGGAGGAGTGGGCCGCCTATCCGAAGTGGCGCGCCCAGGCCATCGCCCAGCAGGGCGACCAGCAGAAGATGATGGAAGCCCAGCAGGCCGCGCAGGCCCAGCAACAGGGTGGCCAGCCCGGAGGCCAGCCCGGAGGCCAGCCGGGCCCTGGCGACGCCCAGGGCGGACCGCCCGATGGACAGCCCGATCACCTCCAGTGGGATGATGGGATGAACCGCGGCGGCGGTCCTGCGCCCCAGGGTGGCCAGCCCGGAGGGTCGGAGGGCGGCAAGGCCGTCGTGCACGCCGGAGGCTTCCTCGTTTTCGAGACCGACGCCCCCGTCTCGCAGGGAGGTTGACGTGCGCGTCGCAGCGCAGCTCCGGCGCGTCTCCGACCACGCCATCGTCGCGGCGTTCGGCGAGGTCATGGCCGCCCGCGGGCTCATCCATCACCCCGAGAGCCTGCGCATGCTCGCCCAGGGCGACATCGAGGCGCTGAAGGCCGCCGAGGACCACGACGAGGGCGACGCCGAAGAGGACTTCCCCGAGGCCCACATGCGGGAGTTGTGGACCCGCGTCGAGGGCGAGTTCTCCGGCTACATCCAGCAGGTGCTCGACGACGTCGAGGCCATGATGGGCCGAGGCGAGCTGCACATGCCCATCGACCTCGACCGGGGCGAGCTGGATGCCGTCTGGCGCCGGCTCGCCTTTCGCGCCGCCGGCCTCTTGAGCCGGATGGGGTTCCACGACCCGACCATGGGCCGAATCGTGGACGAGGATCTGCGCCGCCGAGCCCCGTGGGCCGCGAGTTTCATCGAGCAGGGCTACCGCTTCGGGCTCATCCACCAGGCCGTCGCCCCCGAGGCCCCCCTCGACATCGCCTGGCAGGTGGCCAAGGGCCGCGAGCTGCATCCGGTGGACCGGGCCGCCATCGCTCACCTGCGCGCCCACGCCGGGCAGTTTCTACGCCCGGTGGCCTACGGCGTCGTCGAACAGGTCAACCAGCGGCTCCTCCAGGTGGATCGCGAGATCGTGCGCCGCCGGACGCTGGCCGCCCAGCGCGTCCACATCCACCCCGAGCGCCTGGCAGGGTTTCTGGCCGATCTGACCGGCGTCAAGGTGGACCGGGGTGACGGCGTCCCGATCTGGCAGGGTGGATCGTGGATGCGCGACTGGCGCCGGGTCGCCCGCACCGAGATGGCCTACGCCTCGAACGAGGGTCACCTCTCGGCCATGCTCCAGGCCCACCCGATCAACGACAACCTACCCGAGGGTGCAAGCCTGCGAGTGCCGAAGGTGTTGGTCTACAAGATCCCCCAGGCAACCCGCCGAGACCAGAAGGGCAAGCTCATCGCGCCCTGCACCCACTGCTTTCGGATCTGGCGCGCCGACGACGCCACCCCCCGCCTCTACCCGCTCGACGAGATCCTGGCCAACGGCGAGAACGCCGGCCCTCCGCCCAAGAAGGCGAGGGACTGGACGGCGACCGTCGGCCCGACCCATCCGAACGATCTCTGCGGTCCCCTGGTGACCTACGGGCCCGAGGCCGACAACCTGTTTCCCGGATTTCGCCGCCAACTCGCCGCGTTCGCCGGCATGGGCTACGAGGGAGTTCCATGAGCATCGCTCGCGCCATCCTCGACAAGGTCAACCTGATCCGCACCAACCTGGCAGAGCCCGAGGCCGCCAAGGCCGGGCCCATCGCCAACCGGCCGGGCCTCATGCTTGATCCGTTGTCCCACAGATGGAAGCGGGCGGGGCAGGCCGGCGCGCCGTGGGGCGCCGTGGGGCGAGCCCACCAGCGGCGCGGCGTGATGATCGGAGAGTTGCAGCACAAGGGCATCCAGGCGGAGAGTCCGTCTCACTACGCCGACCCTACCGACTTCCGGCACGGCGACGGCAAGATCGGGCGCATCGAGGTGGACGACGACGGGCGCCTTATGGGCACCCACGACCTCTACCCGGAGCATGGGCAGCCCGGCGAGGTCGAGGGGGAGCACGGTTTTCGGACACAGTGGACACACCTGGCGACTCACGCCCACGCGCAGCGGTTTCTCGACGCGGTGCAGCCATCCCAAGAGGGTTGGAAAGCTATCGACAAGAAGGACAAGCAGACCTTGTCCATGTTCGACATGCTCACGCCCGGCGGGGACGGGGGCAAACCGGCCGGCGACCCGTCACACGGCGGCGCCCTCCACCAGGAGACCCGCACCGACGCCCGCGGGCGCACCGAAAAGCGGTGGGTCGCGACGCCGCCGCCGGCCGCCGCCGGCAACGTCTCCAAGACGTTCCCGGTCGCCGGTTCGGTTGCGAGCCACCTCGACGAGGTAGCCGAGCAGCACGCCGACCCGGAGGGCTTCGGAGTCGAGCCGGACGAGCACGAGATGCACGGCCACATCCTCGCGCACTACGACCGGGCCAAGAGCAAGCTCCGCGCTCCCGACGACCCCCGCATGGCCGACCGAATGGCCGACTACTTCTCCGAACAGGCCAACGCCGCCGACGAACTGCACGGCAAGAAAGAGGGCGAAGGGGCGCACGCGGAGGGCCGCGCACACCTGCGCGCAGCGCGCAGCGCCATGAGCACGCTCGCCGGCACGCTCCGAGAACACGCCACTGGACTGCGCAAGGCCGCCATGCCCAAGCCGCCGCCCACCGCGCAGGAACCCGCGCAGGGCACGAGCGGCCACTGGGGCCACATGCTCGCCGCTCGCCATACGCGGATCGCCGACGCCCACCGAGACGCGATGCAGGCAGCCGGCGGGCCGAGCACCCCCGAGGGCCGGCATCACATGACCGCCCAGCGGGCGCACCGGGCCGCCGCAGACGCCGCGAAAGCCGCCGCGACCGGCAACGGGAGCGAGAGCGAGGCGAAGACGGCGACCACCAGGGCCGACACCGAGACCAAGAAAGCCGAGGATGGGATCGCCAAGCTCAAGAAGGCGCCCAAGCCGGCCGAGCCCTGGCAGAAGCACGCCGAGATGCAGCAGTCCCACGCCCGCGCCATCGAGGCCCACCGGGAATTGGCCAACACCGCCCGCGGGCGCGGCGACCACCTGGCGGAGCGCGCGCACGAAACGGCAGCGGACGCCCATCACGCCGCAGCGTCGGCGCACGGGATCGCGTTTGCGAGCAGCAGCAAGCGCGAGAGCCCCAACACCTCCGAGCGCGACCAGGCGACCATCGACCGCAACAAGGCCGCCGTGGCCAGCCACCACGCCGCAGACGCCAGCCTGCGAGCCAACGGTCAGCGTGACGCGGCAGGCTTAGGACCGGATCGCGGGATCAGCGAGGGGCAGGCCGCTCGCATTGTGCAGCAGACCCGGCCCGGTTCTCACGAGGCCAAGGCGCAGGCACACACTTCCCACGCAGCGTTTCACGCGAAGCAGGCTGAGGGCCGGGCCGATGGAGACCCAGTAGGAGACAAGCACCGCGAGGCCGCGCTGGCACACACCAAGGCGGCGCGCATGCACAGCAGGGTCGGCGCTACCCCGGGCGCTGAAGCAGCAGCAGACCGCCTTACCACCGAGGCCCATGCGCGCAGCCGAGACGTCAAGGCCGTCGCCGACCGGATCCAGGGTCGCGAGGCCGACCGCCGCGCCGCCGATCCGTCGTACCGGGTGGCCCAGGAGACCAAGGAGCCGCCCGCGCCCGCCATGTTGCGCGACAGAGCGACACCCGAAGGCATCGCACAAGCAAAACAGGGCGCCCTCTACACCACCAAAGACGGGAATGTCGCATACCGGAAGGTCGGTCCAGGCAAAACCGACTGGCACCGCCAGAAGCCAAGCTCCCACGCTCCGGGTGAGTGGACAGACGTGGACGATCCACCCTCCAAACACGCTTTCCAGTCCGTCATGCGTCTCGTGGATTCCGAGGGAGGCCACATTCACACGCCCGCGCCCGAGCCCGCGCCCGCCGCCGCCGCCGCCGCCGCCGAGCCCGACATCACCCCGCAACAGGCGCAGATCAAGGCCCACGAGCACGACCGCAAGGGCGAACAGTTCCAGTCAAGTCACGGTGGGCATGGAGCCGGCAACGCGCACAAGCAGGCCGCCTATGCCTGGCAGCAGGTGGCCACCGAGATGCGCCGGGGGGACGCCAGCCCGCAGCGGATCAAGGACGCCCACGCCCTCAGCGAGAAGGCCCAGAAGGAAGAGGCTCAGGTGCCGGCCCGCCAGGCCGCCCGAGCCAAGGCGCCCGTGCACGAGCACCTGGCCAAGCTCCATCGCCAGGCCGCCGATGAAGCCACCGGCGGGGGCGAGCGGGCCGCGCATCAGGATGCCGCCCGCGCCCAGGACGAGGCCGCCCGCGCCGCCTACCAGCACGCCGCCTCGACCCTCGACCCCAACGACGTTCACGGCGGGGATCACTACGAGATCCACGCCAACGCCGCCAACCGGCAGTCGGAGCACGCGAGCCGCCTGACGTCCCAGCGCACGGGTGGCCAGTGGCCGCCCGCGCCCAAGGCGGAGACGAAACCCGAGCCGGCCAGCTACGCCATCGACACCGGGGCCGGCCGCAAGTCGGTGCAGGGCCACCGCGTCGGGGTCTACGGCGTGCACGACGAGGCCCCCGAGCATGGAGGGCTCGCCACCGTCACCCACATCCCGAGCGGCCGTTCCATCGCCCAAGGCTACGCCCCCGACGACGCGCTGAAGCTCGCCCAACACCTGCACGACAAGGCCGAGGGCGCACACGGAAGCGCCGCGTTCGGCACGACCTTCGACCGAGAACACCCGGACAGCCAACGCATGATGGCCGCGTTGCAGAACGCGAGCGTCAAGCCGCGCCCGGACAGGCTCGCCGGGCAGATCCGCAACAAGGCTCAGGACCATCGCGCCCGCCAGGGGGCCGCCGACAAGCACGAGGCGCGCGCTGCGGAGCACCGCCAGAAGCTCCAGGCCGCCCGTGAAGGGGGCGCGTCTTTGTCCGTCACGGGCGGGCACGCCAACGCGGAGAAGGCGCACACGGCCGCCGCGGAGGCGTTTCGGTCGAACGCGAGCAACGCAGCCAGCAAGGCGCAAGAGGCCAAGGACACGTCGGAGCGGGTGGCCAAATACGAGCGCGAGGACGCCATGAGCCGGGCGCACAAGGCCGCCAATGAGTCCGGGTACAGCGCCGGCCACGGCGACGAGACCTTGCGCCGCAGCGCCAGCGGGCAGGGAACGGCCCCGCAGAAGAACCCCCACAAGCAGGGAACGCCCGAGCACGACCACTGGGCCGCCGGGTATGCGCAAGGGCGAGGCGACGCGGGCGGCGCCGCCCGCGAAGAGGTGAGGTGGAGCAGATGAACACGTCGGCCGCCGGGGGAGGCTATTCGGTGCGCCGCACGGGCGAGGGTGGAGAAGACCCCGCCGAGACCCGCCGCCGAGCGGAGGAAGCATTCAACCGGGCCCGCGCCCTGTGAGGAGCACATGCAGATCACCGTCATCTTCGGCGAGGGTTTGAAGGACACCGGCGGAATCGCCAACCGCCCCGGTCTCGTTCTCACCACCATCACCGACCGCGCCGGTCGAAAGACGCGCCGCTGGACGCGCCCGTCGATGGGAGGCGACCACATGGCCCCGAAGTCGGGCGACCTTCACCCGGCCGAGCTGCACAACGCCGCGCACGCGCACGCCGGGGGCGGCGCTTACCTAGCCGAGGCCCCCGACATCCACGGCGCCCCGCTCTACGTGCCACACGAGCACCCGCACGAAGCGTGGGACCGCCATCGCGCCGCCATCGCCCAGCGGATCGGAGACGTGGGAGACACCGGCGACGGGCACCTGAAGATCGCCACCTGGGGCAACGACCACGCCTTCACCGCCGATGAGGTCGCCGCCGTCGCCGCCGAGGCCAAGCCGCGGTGGGTCGAGGCCCTGCACGGCATCGCCAAGAGCGTGCCCGGCGCCGAGGCCACGATGGGCGAGAACGACAAACACGCCACGAAGGCCGTGGACGGCATCCGCCGCAAGATCGAGAAGAAGGCCCAGGCCCGCCGGGAGCGAGGTCTGCCGGTGGACGAGGCCGCCATGCGCGAGTTGGCGCACAAGGGCGTCGGCGACGCCGTGCGCGGCTCCATCGTCGTCGATACGCCCGAGCAGCTGGGCGACGTCGTGCGCGCCGCCCAGGCCCGCTTCAGGGCGATGGGCGGAGACATGGTCGTGGACAACAAGTGGGCGCAGCCGACGGACACCGGATACGCCGCGGTGCACGCCGACGTCTACATCCCGACCTCGAAGGGCCCGGTTCGCGCGGAATTGCAATTCCACCCGCGGGCGATGCTCGCTCCAAAGGGGCAAAGCCACGGGATCTACGAGGTCACTCGACAGACCGGGTTCAACGGCAACCACGAGCACTACAACAAGGCGTCCAAACTGGTCTGGTTGGCCGCGATGCGCCGCCTGCACAAGGAGAGCTGATGGACCCCCGCAAGTGGTACGTGATGCCCGACGGCGACGTCCTGGCAGTCATCCAGAACCGCGTGATGGGCATGCACGCCGACGGGCGCACCGTCCCCATCGGTGCAAACGTCCTGGACGTCGAGCATGAAGGGCGGCAGGTCAGCCAGCAACAGGCCATCGCGGCCCACCATGCGTTTTCCGGGCGCCAGAAACGAGGGTAGCCGGGCCGATTGACCGGCGTGGGCCGATGGCGGATTCTCGCGGCGAGGTCTGCCATGTTTCTGATCCACATCCTCGACGACGGGTTCAAGGCTGAACAACTGGCGCTTTTCGGAAGTGGGTCGGCCCCACCTGCGAAGCCAACGCCTCGACCCACCCCGACGCCATCCGGCCAACTCGACCTGTTTGCGCCTGGAGACGCCAGTCACGGCGGGCGCCTCATCGAGCGCCAGATCGTGAACAAAGCCGGGCACCAGCAGACCGTACACGTCCTGCCGACCCAGCCCGCCAAGGCGCCCCGCAAGGCCAAGGCCAAGCCGGACCTGGGGCCCGATCTGTTCGGATGGGCCAGCCAGGCGAGCCCCGGCCAGGTCGCGAGCGCCCTGGTGGAGGCGCACCAGCAGGCGAAACGTCCAGAGGCAACCCCGGAGGACGTCGAGCGGCGCGACCAGCTCCTCAGCGCCGCCCAGGCCCACCACGCCAACCAGCAGGCCCCGGCGCGACCGACCTTCCAGCGGGGCGACCGGGTCATGCTCAAGGACTCCAGTGGCAGCGGTTGGAGCCCGGTCACGTTCGCCGGAGAGGACGACGGCCGGCCGTTTGTCGTCCTGGCCGGCATGCGCACCGAGGTCGAACCGGGCGATCTGCGCCCGGTGCAGCCCGGCGAAGACCCCACGCCGCCGAGCGCGCGCAAGCCGTCGTGGACCGATCCGACGACGACTGAAACGCCGGCCGCACCGAGCCCGGCAGCGAACGATGAAATGCCCGCGCCCGCGCCGCCGGCCGAGCCGACAACGACTGCAACGCCCGAAGCCGCCGCGCCGGAAGACACGCCGCGCCGGAAGACACCCGAGGAATACCCCGCCGGGACGATCTTCCACGGCTACACGATGGACTACCAGACGCAGCTCCAGTGGTCGCGCCGAGAGGACGGCCAGTGGTTCTCTCGCGGCCAGGACAAGACGCCGCGCGGCTATCGTTGGAGCGCCTGGCGCAAGAGCGGCCCCCCCAGCGAGCGAGCGAGCACGAACAGGAACGGGTCCGAGGACACGCGCACCGCCCGCCTGCCCAAGGAGGGCGGGGCCGACGAGGCCATGAGCGGAGCGAAGATCATCCCCAACCGCCACACCAAGACCGGCGAGGCGTTGTGGACCGTGCAGCTCCAGGACCGGGTCAGCAGCGAGACCTACCAGGAGATCAACACCAAGGCGAAGCGCCTGGGGGGACGCTACAGCAGCTTCAAGGGCAACGGGGCGATCCCCGGTTTCATCTTCAAGAGCGAGGACGCCGCGCGCGCCTTCACCGGCCAGTCGGACGATGAAGGCGACGAGACGAACGAGAGCGAAGCGACCGAGGAGTCTCCCGCCGCCCACCCGCCGCCCACCCGCTCCACCGACGCCATTCAGGACGACATCAAAGAGACCAAGCGACAGATCGCGTTCTGGTCTGGGGAAGCGCGAACCGCGCACTCCGCCGGCTACCGGATCGGAGCGCAGGGACACGTCGAGGAGGCGAGAAAGAAGCTCGACGCGCTGGACAAGGAGCACGCGGCAGCCATGCAGGCCAGGGCGGCGCCGCAGCCGCAGCCGTCGTCCGAAGACGCGAAGGAGCAGGCCCGCGCCGCCCACGCCCGGTTCATGGCGCACACGACGTCCGCAAAGGACCAGGCGACGATCTCCTCACAGGAGGGCAACGCCCACGGTGCCGAACGCATGGCCGCCATGGCCGCTCACAAGAAGGCGGCGGATGCGTGGCTCGCCGCCATGAGCGACCCGGCCCGCCGGCCCGCCGCCGAACAGGCCAGCGCCGAGGCCGAGCGGTTGACCGCGTCGGTCGGGCAGCCGGCCCCCGCCGGCCCTCATGCCGATCCGGTCGCCCCCAGCAGCCAGGACATCACCCGCGACCCGACCGACGGCGGGCGCCTCCAGGCCCGCAAGATCACCGGCAAGGACGGGGTGACCCGGACCTACTACGTCGGGCAGGACGTCGAGGGTGACCTCGCGGCCAAGCTCGCCGCCGATCCGGGGTTCCGACAGATGGCGACGGTCAACGACCGCGACGGCCTGGTGCTCGGCATCCAGAAGCAGATCGAGGATCTGGCAGCCGACGAGGCCACCGCGCGCACCGACGCGCTGGGCCACGCCGACGAGCACGCGAAGGGGTGGGGCATGCTCTACTTCGACGGGCTCGACAAGCTCGGCCGGGACGCCTTCCTGAACGAGGTGGCGAGCAAGCTCGCCCAGACGGTGCGCGAGGCCGAGCCGGCCAAGCTCCCGACCCGCGAGGCCGAGCCGCCGCAGCGCCCCGATCCGGTCGCCGAGCCCGCCCGGACCGTCGAGTACCTGGAGAGCGCCCCCGCCGGTGCCCAGGTCACGCTCGCTCACGACGACGGGACGCAGGTCTGGCAGAAGGGCGAGGCCGGCTGGCGGCCCGAGGGGGCGCCCCAGGGCCCGCCCGTGTCCGACGAGACGTTGGCCCGCGCCGCCCAGGCCGGCGCCGCCGAGATCGTCGATGGACCGCCACCGGCGGAGGCCGCCCCGTCGCGCTCGCTTCAGGAGTCTTTGGAGAACTTCCACCAACGCCTTCACCTCACCGACATGGAAGCCAAGGGCGACTGGACGCCTGCACGCCGGGCCGCGCTTGTCACCAAACTTCTCGACCACCTTTGGAGCGACGAGACCGGGCCCACCGGAGAGCCGACCGAAGAGATGCAGGCAGCCATGAGCCAGGCCGCCGAGGCCGAGGCAGACCGGATTATTGCCGGAACGAAGACGCCGAAGGTGGAGCCCGCGCAGGCGTCGAGCGGGCCCAAGGCCAGCACGCACAGTTTCGGCCGCGACCTCACGCCCAAGCAGCGCAAGGAGGCCAACAGCGCCGCCGTCGCGCTCATCCAGAAGGCCGTGGGGCAGGGCCGCGAGTTGACCCAGAAGGAAATGGACCAGGTCGCGCTCTACTCCGGCAGGGGCGGGATCGGCGACAGCCTCAACCAGTACTTCACCCGCCCGGACATCGCGGCGTCCATGTGGGATCTGCTCGCCCACCATGGGCTCCCCACGAACGCGAAGGTGCTGGAGCCCGCTTGCGGATCAGGCGTCTTTATGCAGACCGCCCCCGAGGGCGTCACCATGACCGGCGTCGAGATCGACCCCGAGGTGGCCCTCGTTGCGTCGAGCCTGCATGGGGCCCGACACACCATCCACGCCCAAGGCTTCGAGCACTTCGCGGTCGCCCGCGAGCGCGGCGTGGGCGACCGCTTCGACGCGGTCATCACCAATGCCCCGTTCTGCACTCGCACCGGCGACGGGGCCCGCATCCACAAGCCCGAGTACACCTCCGCCGACGCCTACTTCGTGGACACCGCCCTCGACCAGGTCAAGGAGGGCGGATTGGTGGCGATGATCGTGCACCGCGGGGTCATGTCCAACGACGGCATGCAGGACTTCCGGCACCGACTCGGCGAGCGCGCCGAGTTGGTGGACGCCTTCCGCCTGCCGGTCGAGGCGTTCAAGCACGCCGACACCACGGTCGTTTCCGACGTCATCATCCTGCGCAAGCGGCCCGAGGTCGTCGCGACCGCGCTCGCCCGCGGGGGCGAGCAGGTCGCGCGAGCGGTCGGCACGCACGACGAGGCGTTCATCTTCGGGCGCTGGTTCGACGACAAGCCCGACCGCGTCCTGGGGACGGTCGGCAAGGACTGGCGCGGTGGGGATCTCGTCGAGGGCAACGCCGACGCCTGCGCCCCCCTCATCCGGGCGCGTGGCACCGCATCGTGGGCCCAGAGCCAGGCCGGCCAGGCCGTCACGGCCGAGGAGATGGCCGCACACGCCGATCAGCGGGTGCGCGACTCGCTCGAAACGGCCAAGTCCGCCGTGGCCGAGCCGCCGTCGGTGCGCGGCAGCCAGACCGTGATCGCCGGCAAGACGTACATCCTCACCCCGGACCCGAGCGGAGAGCTGCGCTGGCGCCGGCTCGACAGCATCGACGACGCCCGCGAACTGATGCACAGCGGGGACGCGGCCCTCAAGAGCGCGGGCGAGTTGGCCCTGCGCTACGGCGACCTGCGCTCCGCCATGGAGCGCGGCGACTACCTGCGAGCCCGCGGCATCCGGCGCAAGCTCCAGAAGGATCTGAACGCTTGGGTCGAGAACTACGGCGTGCCGAGCAAGCACCCCGAAATCCAGGCCCTCGCCAACCAGGACGCGAACATCGCGCACCTGGTGAGCGCCGTGAACGCCGACAAGTCGATGGCCGACGTCCTGACCACCGACCCGGTCATCCCCCCCGCCGCGCGCGGCGACGTCGCCGTCCGAGTAACCAGCGTGGCCGAGGCCGCGAGCCACCTCGCCACCCACAACCCCGGCGCGCCGATCACCGTGGCGCAGCTCCGCGAGGCTTTCCCGGCCGCCGCAGACGACGATCTCGTCGTCGCCGGCCTGGTGCAGAGCGGCGAGTACGTGGACGCGCGCGGGGCGTTCGGCGTCGAGGGAGACGCGCCCGCAGTCCTGCACGCCGACGACTACGCCAGCGGAGACCTCTTCGCCGTGCGCGACCACGAGCACGAGATGGCCGCGAGCGAGGACGAGGCCACCCGCCAGCGCGCCGAGGCCCGGCTCGCCCTGGTGCAACGGCACATCGACGAACGCTGGCGCCCGCTCGACCAGGTCGAGGTGTCGGTGCGCAGCGGGTGGATTCCGCCCCACGTCATCGAGGCGTGGCTTAACACACCAGGCACCTTGTCCGAGTGGCAAAGCGACTTCAGCGACTTCAAGGTCACCGAGGCCGGCGGCGTCTACACCGTCTCTTTTCTCAACAAGAATGGGCAGCGGGGCAAGCATAGCGGCGACGGCTTCACTTACTCCGGCGCGGCCGATTCGGCCCCGTTCCGCAACGTCCTGCGCTACATGAACCGGCTCCCCCTGCATGGCGAGCGGGCCCGCGAGCAAGCCGAGAGCGACGACGAGAAGTTCCGATCCTGGTTGGCCTCCTCCGACCTGCGCAACGACGTCGAGGAGGTCTACAACCGCCGCTTCACCGGGCAGGTGCCGCGGCGCCTGAACAGCACGCCGATGAAGATCGACGGGCTCACCTTCGAGTTGCACCCCTACCACTACGAGCAGATCCGGTGGAACACCGACCGCCGGGGCGGCATCGTGGCCTTCGACGTGGGTCTGGGCAAGACGTTTAACACCATCGCCACCGCGCGCCAGATGCGGATCAGCGGCCAGGCCCGCAAGGTGGCGGTCACCTGCCCCAAGTCGGTCATCATCAACTGGACGAAGGAGATCGAAAAGCTGCACCCCGGCGCGAAGGTTCTGGTGGTCGGGGCGACCAGCAAGGAGAAGCCCAAGAAGACCTGGCACGATCCGCAGGTGCCCGAGTACGTCGCCGAGGCGGACAGCGACGAGGCTTTGACGAGAAAGTTGGCCGATCTGGCCGCCAACGACTACGACATGGTCCTGTTTACCTACGAGGCGCAGGCCCGCATCCCGGTTCGCGACGAGAACGTCACCCGCTTCGAGGGAGACGATTTCTGGGCCCGCCGGGCGTCGAAGTTGAGCGCCCGCGAATCGACCGTCGCCGTCTCGCTCGACAGCCGCGAGAAGAAGCTCGCCAAAGCCCTCGCCTCCTACCAGGCCGAGCGGGCGAAGCTCGCCTTCGGGGTCAAGCAGAGCATCATCCACTGGGAGGATCTGGGTATCGACGCGATGTTCGTGGACGAGGCCCACAACTTCGCCAACCTCGGCAGCCCGCGGTCCCGCGGGGGCGAGGTCAAGATGATGGGGTCCAGCTCTGACAACGTGAAGCGATCCCACGACCTCCAGCTCAAGGCCGCCCTGGTGCGCGAGCGGCGCAAGCCCGACGAGACCGACGAGGCGCACCAGCAGCGCATGAGCCAGAACGGCGCCGACGGTCTGGGCGTCAACGGCAACGGGGTGTTCCTCCTCACCGCCACGCCGGCCAAGAACAGCCCGATGGACGTCTACCACCTCATGCTCCAGGCCACCCCCCAGGTCTGGCGCCAGGTGGGCGTGCGCAACCTGGAGGAATTCATCGACCGCTACGTGGACATCGAGGAGCGGACGATCATCAACACGAACCAGCAGGCCGAGATGGCCCAGTGCGCGGTCGGGTTCAAGAACATGAACGAGCTGCGCGAGGTCATGGAGCGCGGACTGCGGCGCCGCACCGCCAAGGAGGTCAACCTCAAACTCCCCCAGGTCGAGCGCGAGGAGCACCTGGTGGACATGACCCCCCAGCAGCACCAGGCGTTCCGGGACATCCGCGACGAGTTCGAGCGCCGCAAGCTGGACAAAGATCCCAGGGTCGCCGCCGCGGCGACGTTCTGGCTTCTGCACCAGCTCAACGCCGCCGGCACGGACCTTTCTTTGCTCGCCGAGGAGCACCCGGAGCACGCGGGCGAGTGGCGGCACAGCCCGAAGTACCACGAGGCCGTGGGAACCATCGTGAAGAACCTCAAGGCGGGCCGTGGCGGGCAGGTCGTATTCATCGACCGCAACGACAGCCACACCGCCCTGAAAAAGCTCCTGGTGGAGGCCGGCATCCCCGAGAAGGAGATCGAGATCCTGAACGCGAAGACCGCGGCCGACGCCGACAAGCGGTACGCGATCAGCGAGCGGTTCAACAAGGGCACGACGCGGATCGTCATCGGCAACACCGGCACGATGGGCGAGGGCGTCAATCTTCAGCAGAACACCTCCGACCTGCATCACCTCGACCTGCCGTGGAGCCCCGGCAAGTACCACCAGCGCGAGGGCCGGGCCGTGCGCCAGGGCAACAAGTACGACCGGGTCAAGATCCACACCTACTTTTCGAAGCGCAGCTTCGACAGCTACCGCCACGCCATCTTGAGCGGCAAGCAGGGGTGGGTCGCCAACCTCTACAGCGGGTCCGACTACGCCGAGAACACGGAGGAGGGTGAGAAGTTCAGCCCGGAGGAGCTTCAGATCATGCTCGCCGACGACCCGGAGGAGGCCCGCAAGACCTTCGAGGCCAACCGGGGAGCCCGCGTCGCCGCGCTCCAGGACGCCGCCCGCGCCAAAGCCATGCGCGACTGGCAGGGTGTCATCAAGCGCCGCTCCGCGCTGGCCAAGATGCCCGACAAGACGAGCCACGCCGCTCGCCGGCTGGCCGAGAACATCCGCCTCGACACCGAGCGTCTGAAGCGGGTGACCGAGCTTCCCAAGCCTTTGCGCCAGGCGCTCGACACGAACGTCCCGTGCGTGGCGGTCCCGACCACCGGCGCCATCCTGAAGGTGGGCGACGTCATCCACCCGAAGGGCGACAAGGTCACCGACTCCGGCCATGTCATCACCGACGTGGACCCGGTCAGGGGCAGCGTCACGGTGCGCCCGTTTGGGCCGCGCCGCCGTTCCTGGAGCGACAATCCCACGATCTCGGCCGCGCTTTTGCCCGAATACGTCACCCACACCGGACCGGAGACGGAGGCCGACGCCTATCGACCCGAAATCAAGGCGAAGCTCGACAGCGCCAAGAAGTACCCCAGCCTGGCCGGCGGCGCCCTCGCCGAGATGCGCGACTGGCCCAAGGACATCCGCCGCGAGTTCGAGCCCGAGGCCCGCCAGATCGCCAACCTATCCGCCGCGGACGCCAAGCACGGGCACGTCTTCGTCCGCCGAGGGGACGCGGTGGCCGCGGTTCGCGCCGGCACCCCGGAGGCCAAGGACGCCGTCGGCCTGTTGCCGTGGGGCGAGGACCGAGAGGCCATCGTGCGGGGCCTGGTGGCGCACCTGCGCGCGGAGGGCAAGAAACCCGTCTACACCCATGGCCGGCACGGCTCCATGAGCAACACCGGGCGCTACGAGTACCAGCCGAGCTACGAGTGGAAGAACGCCCACAACCGCGTGGTCGGAGGCCAGGGCGAGGACCACGGTCTCGTCAGGGAGGCCATCCGGCGGATCAATTCGGAGGACCGCAAATGATCACCCCGACCAAGGAGACCGCGACCCTCCTCGTGCAGACGCTCCAGACCGAGCCGGCCTACTACCGGAACTTCGGCCCCTACTGGTGGATCGTGAAGCGGTGGTTGAAGCGCCTGGGGTTCACCCGCGCCAATATCCCCCACCTGGGAGCCTACGCCGATCCGCTGGCCGCGACCTGGTACAACGACCGGCCGTTCCTGGAGGCCGTCGCCGAGGCGTTCGAGTTCCAGGCCGAGCGAGCCCAGGACTGCCCCGGCTCGCCGTTCTGTCAGACCCCGGAGGGCGAGGACTACATCCTCGAAGACCAGGACGCAGAATGACCGCCGCCGGCCTCTTGCTTCAGCTCCAGGCCATCCGCGAGGGGCACAAGGCCCTGCCGCTCGACCCGCCCGCCGAGTCCCGCCGGCCGCAGGAATACCACCACCACGGCACCGTCCAGGTGCCCGGCCTGCCCACGGTTGACGTCGAGACGCCCGAGGGCACCGTGCGCCAGGGAAGAGGCCAGGACGGCAGCCCGTGGGCCGTCCTGATGCCCGCGCACTATGGCGAGTTCCGGGGCACCCTGGGCGTGGACGGCGACGCCGTGGACGTGTTCGTGGGGCCCGAGCGCGACGCTCCGACCGCGTGGGTCATCCGGGCCAAAGACCCGAAGACCGGCCGCTACGACGAGGACAAGGTCATGGTGGGGTTCGCCACCCGCCGCGAGGCCCTGCGCACTTTTCGGGCCTCCTACGACGTGCGCGGCGTCCAGGGCGAGGTGACGGGCATCCCGGTGGCCCGCCTGGGGGCGCTCCTCGCCGACGCCAAGCAGCGGGGCCGCCCCCTCAACCTGCACGAGGCCCAGAGCGCCGAGCCGCCGCCGGTGGATCGCGACTCGTCCCTGGACGACGCCTGGCGGCGCCTGGAGTATGTGCGCCGGCAGATCGCCGAGCTGGCCGACACGCAAGAGGGTGGGAAAGCCATCGACCGCCGCGACACGAACACCATGAGCATGTTCGACCTCATGGGCGATCCGAGCCACGGTGGCCGGCTCCACAAGGAGACCAGGACCGACGCGACCGGGCGCAGCGAGGCCCGGTGGATTACCGCCGAAAGTTCGAGCACCGGAACCGCGCCGCAGGCCAAGATCGACCCAAAAACGGCCCCGAATTTCTCGACTGCGCCAAGCATCAAGCCGCCGCCCGAGGCCCTGGTGCAGATCGGCGAGCGGGCGCCCCGCGCGCGAGGCGCAGCGCCGACGGCGCCGGGCCTGCGCGCCCAGAACCGCCTTGACGGACTGGGCCACGACCCGAGCCCGGCCCCGGCTCATCCCGAGCCGTCGTTGCGCGACTACGACACGATCCTGGTGAACAGTTCCGCCGGCAAGGACAGCCAGGCAATGCTCGACTACGTGGTCGCCCAGGCCCGCGCCCAGGGCGTGCTCGACCGCGTCGTCGTCGTGCACGCCGATCTGGGGCGCGTGGAATGGGAGGGCACCCGCGAGCTGGCCGAGGCGCAGGCCCGGCACTACGGCCTGCGCTTCGAGGTCGTACAGAAGACCAAGGGCGACCTCATCGAGCAGATCGACCAGCGGGCCGTGGACCTCCAGCAGCGCAGCCACGACGTCGCGACCCTCGCCAAGTCCGGCGTGCGGACCTGGGGCGATCTCGCGGGGGCGAGCGCCGAGACGCTGGCCGGGCTCATCGGGCCGGCGCAGGCGGACGGAGCGCAGGCCCCCGACGAACGCGCCCGGAAGCTCAAGCAGGCCGCCGAACGCAAGCTGAAGAACGGCAAGGCCGAGGCCGATCCGGTGGACTTCGGCAAGGAGATCGCCTGGCCGTCGAGCGCGTCGCGCTACTGCACCTCCGACCACAAGCGCGGCCCCATCCGCACCCTCATGACGCGCCTGACCGACGAGATCGGCCGCAAGGGCGCGCCGGTGCGCATTCTCAACTGCATGGGCCTGCGAGCCGACGAGAGCAGCAACCGCGCCAAGATGCCCGTCTTCGAGCGCGACGACGGGGCGAGCAACGGCAAGCGGCAGGTGGACGAGTGGTTGCCCATCCACCACTGGACCGAGGGCGACGTCTGGCGGCGCATCCGCGACGCCGGCACGCCCTATCACGGGGCCTACGACCTCGGCATGCGCCGGTTGTCCTGCGTCTTCTGTGTCTTCGCCACCCGCGACGACCTGAAGATCGCCGCCCAGGCCAACCCGGCGTTGTTCCGCGAGTATGTCGCCCTCGAACGTCGCGTCGGGCACAAGTTCCGGGCCGATCTGGCGCTGACCGAGCTGGCCGACGCGCTCGCCGCCGACTCGCCACCGGAGGCCGGGAAGGCCGCCGACCAGATGCGTCTCTTCGAGCCGACCCACGGAGGCCGCCTCCACGCCGAGACGCGGACGGACAAGCGCGGGCGCACCGAGCGCCGATGGGTCACGACCACGCCGGCCGGGCCGGCAGCGACGGCGCAACTCGCCCTGTTCAACGAGGCCGAGACGTTCAAGATCGACCTGGGAGGATACTTTGCCAGCGGGTCGAACCACGCCGGAGAGATCGCCGGTTTCGCCGACATCGGGATCAACCCCGGAGCGACGGCGAGCGAGATGAACCGCGAGGCCGAGACGGCCGCCGCCGCCCTGCGCGGGCGGACGACTCCCGACGGCCGCCTGGTGCGCTTCTTTCTCGACTCGGGGGCGTTCGGAGAGATCGCGTTCACGCCGGACGGGCCGGTGGACAAAGATCCCATCACCCACGCCGAATGGACACGCCGCCTCGACCTGTACGACCGCATGGCCGACGCCCTGGGAGGCCAGCTCTACGCCGTCGCACCGGACAAGGTCGCAGACCAGGAGGAGACCCTGCGCCGGCTCACGCGCTACGCCGACCGGGTGCGCGCCATCCGCGCCAAGGGCGCGCACATCCTGGTGCCGATCCAGAAAGGCGCCGTGTCGATGGCTGCGTTCGCGGCGCGGGTCGATGCCATTCTGGGCACCGACTGGACGCCCGCGATCCCCATGAAGAAAGACGCCACCAGCGACGCCGATCTGGCCGCGTTCCTGCGACCCCGCCGCCCGCTGGCGCTCCATCTTCTCGGGGTGGGCCCGCGCTCGACGCGCTTCCCCGACATCGAGCGCATCGTCGCCGAAACAAGCCCCGGTGCCCGCGTGACCCTGGACAGCGTCGCCATCACCGCCGCCGTGGGCCGTCCCGAGAAAGGACCGCCGCGGAAGCTCACCGCCGCCCAGGACAAGGTGCGCGAGGACGTCGCCGAATCGGCGTTCGCCGCCACCGATCCCGACCTCGCCGACTACACCGACGAGATCGGCTTTCCGGGCGGGTGGACGTCGGCCGCCGAGCGCCGCCGCATCGCCGCGGAGATGGACCTGGACAAGGACGCCACCGCCGCGTTTGTGGCCGACCCGGACGGGTGGTTGCAACAGCACACCCGCGGAGAGGACTCGCCGAAGAACTACGAGATGCCGTGGGCCGAGGTCGCCCTCGACCGAGCCTGGCACCGCTTCATCACCGGCGCGGGCTCGACCACGGTCCGCAAGCGGCGCGCGATCCGCATCGCGTTCGGAGAGGGCGCCAAGGCGATGCAGTTGTCGTTCCTCACCGATCTCGACCACGGTGGCCGCCTGCACCTCGAAACGCGCACCGACCGCCGGGGCCGGACGGAGCACCGGCACGTCAGAACAAAGCCGCTGCACGCCGCGATGGGCCACGCCGGAGCGCCCGCCCCTGGCGAGCGCGGCCACGCCGAAATCACGCCCGAGCGGGCCGAAGCCGAACGACGAGCGGCGAACATCGTCGAGCACGTCGGACGGATCTTCGACGGTGGGGAGGTCCACCTCATCGAGGGCGCCCTGCACGACGCCGGCCACGCCCGCGAGTGGGCGCCCGAGGAGAGCTTCGAGGACGATCCCATGACCATCCGGGCGGACGAGCTTCCGGGCTTGATCGGCATGCCCGAGTGGCGCCCGCAAGATGCAGCCGATGCCGTTGCGCTTGTGGCCGAGTCCGCAGATCGCGGCGGGCTCATCCCCGCGATCATCGTGCGCGAGATCCTGGCCGACGCCATCGCGCCCGCCGGCAAGCTCCGCCTGGTGAACGTGCCGCTGGACACCGCCCGAGCGTTCATCGCCGAGCACCACAGCCAGATGCCCGAGATGAACCCGCGCGGGCTCATCTACGCCGTCGGGTGCATGCGGGGCGGGCGCCTGGTGGCCGTCGCCACCGCCGGCACGCCGACCGGGCGCTGGGGCAACGGGCGGGTGGACCCGCGCAACATCCTGGAGTTGACCCGGATCGCGTCGGACGGGACCACCAAGGGCGCGTCGTCGAAGCTCGCGGCGCGCATGATCGACCTCCTCGACCGCTCGAAACGAGGCGACGCCGAGGCCCCGGCCCTGTTCGTGACCTACAGCTTGAGCACCGAGGACGGCACGACCTATCGAGCCCTGCGCGAGAAGGGCCTGCGCCCAGTGGCGCGGGTCGAAGGCAAAGCAGCCGGCGGGGGCGGAGCCCGGTCGGGCAATCGACTGGGGTACGCCGAGCCCGACAAGATCCGTTGGGAGGCCGGCGCCGCCGCCGGCCCGGCCCGGTGGGATCTCATCGAGGGCGCCAAGGCCGGGCCCATCGCCAACGCCCCCGGCCTGCACCTCGACCCGACCTCGCACCGCTGGACGCGCGACGACCAGCCGGCCGGGCACCTGTTTCACACCACCAGCCACGCTTCGATGCCGCAGATCGCCAGCAAGGGCTTGCAGCCTCGCAGCGGAGAAGGGCTCTACGGTCACGGGGCCTACGCCAACCACAGCCAGGGCAAGGTCTTTCTCTCCCACCATTTCCAGGCCGCGAAAGAGTGGCACGGCAAGGTTGGCGACCAGCTCGAAGACCAGCACGGCGACGGGCCGTTGACGAAGCGCGTCCCGGTCATGCTCCGCGCGACGAAACGCCGCACCGTCGTCGACCCGGTCGGCAACGAGGACGTCGAGGGCAGCCGCTACACCAAGCAGGCCATCCCGCCGGAAGATCTCGAATACTGGCACCCAGCCAAGCAAGCGTGGCGCCCGGTGGCCACCTGGGGCGACGACACCGGCCACGAGCACGGCGTCCTGCGCAGCGAGAACGACGCCGACGGCTACACCCTGCACTTCATCCGCGACCAGCACGACGAGGGCGGTTTCATGCCGCACACCGCCGCCCAGGCCAACGCCGAGCCCAGCGCGGAGACCAAGGCCCACCGGGCAGGCATCGAAAAGGCTCGCGCCGAAGCCGAGAGCCAGGCGCAACAGCAGGCCCAGGAACGCGCCCGCCAGGCCGAAGCCGAGCGGGTTCAGCGAGCGGCCGAGCACCAGCGCAAGGAGGCCGAGGCCGCCGCGGCGGACGCCGCCTGGCACCAGGACCCGGTGAAGCGCCGCGACACCGTGGCGAAGTTCCTGCAAGGCGCGATGAAGCACCCGATCCTGACCGGGCGCTTCTTTCCGGCCGGCCGAATCCCGGAGCACTGGCAGAGCAAGCTCAAGGTGGACGAACACGGCAACCCGCACCCCGGCACCGATCCGCTCCTCCCGCCCGACGAGACCGGCAAGGCGGCGCACAAGGACCGCCTGCACGGGGGCCCCGCCGACGAGATGGAGCCCGAGGACTTCGACCCGGACGACCTTGCCGAGGGCACCGAGGAGGAGACCGAGCACACCGACGACCGCGGGATCGCCCAGGAGATCGCCATGGATCACCTGGCCGAGAACCCCGCCCACTACCGCGAAGCCGCCAAAGGCTTCCGGGTGGCCGTCGGTTTCGGTCCGGGAGCGCAGGCCGCGGATTGAGCGAGCGGGCCGCGCGCGGTAGAACAACCGCATGCAGCCTGCGCAGCTCAACATCTTCGGCGGTCACGATCCTGTTCCATCCGGCGATCCGTCTCATGGTGGGTCGCTCCACCAGGAGCGGCGCACCGATAGCCGAGGTCGGACCTCGACCCGGTGGGTCAAGGATCAGAACGACCGGCGCACCGTGGACCTGGAGAAGTTGATCCAGCTCAAGGACATGGGCCGCCGAGTGGATCGGCCGACCCTGTTCCGATGGGCCGCCGGGCGCGTGACGCACGACCCCGACACCTGGACGGCATACCGCAAGGCCGCCGCCGAGGAGACGCGCCAGGATGGCGAGCACGAGCTGCGCCGCCGCTACGCCTGGCACCAGACGTTCGGCGAGCACACGCCGTTCCACCCGGCCGCGATGAGCGACCACATCACCGGGAGCTTCCAGGTCGAGGCCGCGAAGGCCGTGGACTTCTGGGTCAACGTGGTCTTCGCCGAGGGCGCCAAGGCCGGGCCCATCGCCAACGCCCCCGGCCTGATGTTCGACTCCATGAGCCACCGCTGGAAGCGTGTCGAGGCGGACCAGCGCGGCGTCCACTTGCACCCAGAGACCCGCCGAGCCCGCGTCGTTGGGTTCACGTCCGAGGAGGCCGGCGACGACCCGGAGTTGTTGCAGGAGGTCAATTCGCCCTACCACGACACCGCGGCGAAGATGAACGCGACCCTGGAGCACTTCGACCGGGGTCATTTGGAGTTCAAGCACCCCAAGTCCGATCACCACGCCGTCGTGATCCCCGATGCGAGCGAGCCGGGCCGCTGGCGCTACAGCGAATACGACCCCTACGGCTTCAGTTCACACAAGACCTTCGACAGCCCACACGAGGCCGCCGCCGCCGCGGGCGCCGCCGGGTACACGGAGCCCGCCGCCGGCAGCCTCGACCGGCTGGCGACGACCGAGAAGTGGGCCCAGGGCACGCGGGCCGCCAAGATCATGCAGGTGGTCAACACCGTGCCCCACGAGGCCGGCGACGCCGTGCTCGAACACTACAACCGCCACGGGCGGACCGACGCGGCGCTCGACCGCATCATGCAGCCCGAGGTGCTGGCCGCCGTGCGGGCCGGCCAGGTGCACCCCGAGTTGTTGAAGGCCATCGCCGAGTACCGCGAGGGTTTCAAGGAGCCCGGCCGCGTCCCGAAGCTCGACTTCGGCGAGACCGCGCCCTCCGGCGAACGCTGGATCACCGTCCACCCCCGCGGGCACGACGAGAAGGGCGTGCCGGTCCTGGTGCGCGTCCACCCGACCAATCCCCGCCAGGGGCACATCATCGGGGGCGCCGGGGGCAAGCTCAACCTGCGTCGCCTGAACCTGAAGACGCCCGAGGAGTATCGCAAGGCCGCCGCCGAGCGCCGCAAGGCCCGCCGCACCAGCGAGAGCGCCAAGCTAGACCAGGGCCAGAAAGACGCCCTCGAAGAGGTCAAGGGCCAGCACCAGCAGCGCCGCCGGGCCGCCGCCGTCCAGGTGCTCCGCCACGCCGGGCATCACGAATTGGCCGACCAGATCGAGAAGGCGCCGGAGGCCGGACAGGAGCAGGCCCACCAGGAGGCCGTGGCCGACGCCTACCGCAAGGCCCGCGTTCTCGTCGCCAACGCCCGCAAGACGCTGGCCCAGGACACCGACGCCCGCGAGGCCGCCGGCCTGGGAGAGCTTCCGGCCACGAGTGGCGACGGCGGCATCGGCGCGAGCGACCTGGCCGGCCGCCAGGTCATGCGCGGCGGCAGCGACTACCAGCCCGAGCGGTCCGATCTGACCGACCAACAGGCCGATCTCGCCCGCGCGCAGGCGCTCCGGTCCCGGCTGGACGCCGACCTGCAACACGGCGATCCGCTCGACGCGCTCACCACCGCGCAGCGGTACGCGCGCGCCGCGACGCTCACCCACGCCGACATCGAGGCCGCCGGCCCGGTGGAGATCGCCGCCTTTGCCCGGCTGGCCGGCAGGCGCCTGGCATCCTTCCGGCGCCTCCAGGAGGCCGTCACCGAGGCCGGAGGCGACGACACCGCGCCCACCATGCCCGACGACGCTCGCGAGGCGATGGAAGACATGGCCGCGGCCGTCCGCGGCGGCGGCCAGGACGCCATCGACGCGATGGCCGATCCGAAGCTCAACGAGGCCGTGCGCCGAGGTCTCACCGCCGCCGTGGACCACGGGCTCATGGACCCCGCCCGCGAGCGCCAGATGACGGCGCGCACCGAGCAGGCACACCGCGAGGCCGCCGGAGCGCCGGAGTTGGCGCAGCTCAATCAAGAGCACGTCGAGACCCTGCCCGCGCGGGCCATCGCCATGATCTCCCACGAGGCCGCCCAGGCAATCCGCCGCCTGCGCACCGCCGCCCCCGAGGATCTGCGCAAGCTCGCCGAGCAGGTGGGCGACCAGGTGCCGGCCGTGAAGGGGGCCGCCGACGCACTGGGCGAGGAGGCGCTGATCTCTGGGGAGGCCACCGACGCGCAGCGCCGCGCCTTCCTGCGGCAGGCCCTCGCGTCCGGCGTGCTCACCGGCGACGCGACGCCGCCCAAGGCCGCCGACGGTCCATCCCTCGACGTGACCGACGGCCAGACGGCCCGCGCCATCTTCGAGGCCGGGCTCAAGATGCGGGGCCTCGACAAGGAGGCCCGGCGGCGCCGCAACGCCATCATGGCCGGCGACACCGCCGCCGCCACCTCGCAGCCCTGGGAAGCTCCCCGCGGCGGCGCCATCGAGCCGACCCAGCAGCTCGCCGACCACCCCCCGCCCGAGGTCGTGGCCGCCGTGCAGGGCGAGATCCGCACCCAGCGGTCCCGCGCGTTTCTCTCCCACGTCGAGGAGACCTATCGCGACATCGGCCAGATGCTCGAAGAGGACCAGGACGCCGCTCACGCCGATCTCGCCCGCCACATGAGCCGGGGCACTTTCGACGCGGTCAACCATCACGCCCAGGAGATCCTGCGCGGGTCCACCATCGACCGGCACGTCGTGGACCTGTTGGGGTCCGAGGGCGCCGCAAAGCTCCTCGCCTGGCAGATCCGCCAGACCCATCCCGAGCAGGGCGAAGCCCTGACCCAGGCCATCGGCGACTACCACCTGCGCCTTCAGGACGCCCACATCCCCGAGGCCATGGACACCTCCCGCGACGCCTACGAGGCCGCGCACGAGGTCCACCAGGGCATGCAGGATCAGGGCGATCTGCGAGAGTGGCAGGCCCTCAACAAGCAGCGCATCGACCACCTCGACCAGGCTCGGCAGACCCTTGGCCGCACCCTGGGGTTCCTGGAGACGTCGGCCGCCCTGCACGCCGCCATGATGGCCCCAGCCGCCAACCCGATCCGCGTCTCGGCAGGCCCGGTCGAGCCCACCAAGCTCGCCGGGCTCGCCCGCGCGACGGGTCTGGACGACGGCGACTTTCGCATCGAGCACGACGGCAAGAACGGATGGCTGACCGTCGAGCCGGCCGCCTTCGGCAAGTTGGTTCGCCCGGTCGATGCCGAGGAGGTTCGTCTCGACCGCGACATGGAGGCCATTCGCACCGGCCAGCGCGACGATCCGAAGTGGCGCCCGGCCGGGTTCATGGAGCGCACCGACGTTCGCCCCGAGCAGCGTTTCCAGGGCGAGGCGCCCACCAACGCCCAGCCATTTGACTACGCGCTCGCCCAGCACGGCGACATGCACGAGGCGATGGGCACCTACATCGCCCAGCGGGTGCACGACGGTTGGCGCCCGGTGGACATCATGCTCGACCTCCAGAACACCGGCGGGCACATGGCCGGGATCGCCGCCGGGGTGTCCGAGGCCGATCTCCAGGGCCAGCAGGTGCAGACATGGCAGGAGTTGCACCCGGAGCCATCGAAGACCGCGGCGGCGCAGGACGACGGCCAAGCGCGGATGCCATGGGACCCCGAGCCGGAGCCGGGTCCGAATCCGGCTCACGCCGAATGGGAGGCGCAGCGCCGCGAGATCGCCGCCAAGGGCAAGCTCGCCGCCTTCCACCAGGCGGTCGAGGCGCACATGCCATCGCGCAGCGACGACAAGATGGCCGCCGTGCAGCTCGCCGATAGCTACGCGCCGCACTTCACCGAACTGGCCCGCCAGCACGCCGAGCGGGTGGGCAAGGTCGGCACCCTGCATCACCAGGAGCTTGACCCGGAACTGGCCAACGATCTCGCCTTCCGCACCCTGGGGCGCCACCCCGCCGCGGTGGGCGCGTGGAAGCCGACCGAGCAGTTGAGCCACCACGAGCGCGCCAGCCTGCGCGAGGCGTTCTACCGCTACTTCCACAGCCGCGCCGGAGAGATGCCCGAGGCGCTGCGTCCCGAAACAGTGATGGCCAAGTGGACGAGCGAGCACCCGGAACCGCCCCGCGAAGCCGCAGCCGAGCAAGGCGGTTTCGGGTTCGACATGCCCACGATGGGTTTCGGCGGTGCCGGCTTTGGCACGCCGTCGCCCGAAGACGTCGAGAAAGCCGAGGCCGACGCGCGTAACGCCAACGACCGCTGGGAGCAGTCCCTCGTAGAGCACGAGCGCGCCCAGGCCGCCGTGGCCGATCCAAAGGCCGTGTTCGGCAGGATCGCCAAGGCTCACGCGCAACAGGCCCAAGCCGCCTACCGCGCCGTCCGCGAGCGCCACGTTCAGGAGGACCACCCGAGCGTTCAGGCAGCGCAGGCCAAACACGATGCGGCCCGCGCCGCCGCCGATGCCGCGCCCGAGGACGAGGACAAGGACAAGGCCGCCGCCGCCCAAGGCGCCGCCGCTGCGCTGGCAGCGGCGCGAGACGCCACGGTGGACGAGAAGCACCCCGAAGTGGCCGCCGCCCGCGAGCGCCACCACCACGCCGCGTCCGTCGCCGCTGGCCTCGACGCGCCCGACGAGGCCACGCCGGAGGATCTGCGCACGGCACACCAGGCGTACAGCCAGAGCGCCGCCCAGGCTCAGGCCGCCACCATCACGCTCGCCCGAGCCCAGGACGCCAGAGAGAAGGCCGAGAGCGCCGCCTTCGAGGCCCGCCACCACGGGGCGAGCCCGCAGTGGAAGACCTGGCGCCAGGAACGCGACGCAGCCGAGCATGGCGCCCGCCGGGCCGCCTCCCGCTACGAGGCCCCCGACTGGGAGACCTACGTCGCCAGCCACGGGAGCGCCCCGCAGGCGTACCGCGCCCTCCAGGACTTCGTGCGCTCCAGGTTCGTGCAGGAGTTCCGCACGCTCTACCAGGACCACGCCCGCAGCCCGCTTCAGATCGGCGTGCAGGCCGTCGACGGCGCCGCCGGACACCGCCTCGCTTTCGACCCGGACTGGGGAGATCGCGTCAGACGATTCCGCAACAGCGCCGGGGCCACCGTCCGCACCCGCGGGCGCGGCGGGCAGTTCAGCGCCGACCCGTACAAGGAGGCCCGCGAACGGTATCAGGCCCAGGCGCGGGCTATGGAGCAACGCCAGACCACCTCGACCGCCGAAACCGCGCCCGATCCGCGCCGCGCGCCGGATCTGGACGAGCGATACACCCTGGGGCAGCAGGCCGAGGGGCAGCTTGCCCAGATCGTCAGCCAGCACGCCGGCATCATCGACCCGCGCCAGACCTTCGATGCGCGCACCGCCGACTTTTCGGGGCCAGGCGCCAAGCGCCAGCGCGCGATCAAGGCGTGGCAGCGGTCCCGGAAGATCGGGATGTTCCTGGGGACGGGCAACGGCAAGACGACGGTCGCCTTCGGGACGTTCTCCGACCTCAAGGGCCAGGGCCGCGTGCAGCGCGGGGTCTTCTCAGTGCCTTCCATCGTGCAGGGGCAGTTCGGAGGGGAGGCTCTGGCCTTCGTGAACCCGACGCATATGCGCTGGCACGCCCGCCCCGGCGAAAGTAAAGCGGAGCGGATGGCCGCCTACGCCGATCCGACAAAACACGTCGTCGTCGTGACCCACCAGGCCCTTCGGGACGACGTCACCGACATGGTGGCGACGCACCTGGGAATGAGCCGCGAGCAGGTGGCCGCCCACCTCACCGACGGCGAGGTCAAGGCCCAGGCCCCCGAGATCGACCACCTCGACAAGATGCGCGAGTTGGCCCAGGTACGCCCCGATCAGATGGTCCGGCAGAGCGACTACGACAGGGCCGCCCGCAACGCATACGTGGGAGGGGCGAGCAGCCGCACGACCCCGGCCCAGATGCCGAGCTACCCGGTCGGCACCTGGAAGGTGGACGACACCTTCCGGGGCATGTATGGGTCCGACGTCGAGCACCTTCAGGAGTTCGACCCCTCCGATCTGGTGACGACCGAGCAGAACGTCGAGGGCAACACCGAAGGCCGTGGCGACGACGCCGACCGTTACGCCGAGTGGGCCCGCTCCGGCGAGCATGGAGAGCCGCCCCCGATCCAGGTCGTTCAGGCCGAGGACGGCAGCATGCGCGTCACCGACGGCCACCGCCGTCTCGCCGCGGCCAGAAAGAACGGCCAGAAGGTGAAGGCGTGGGTCAGCTACGCCGCGCACACCGGCCGGCTCGACAGCAACGGCCGCCCCATGGTGGCCGGCCTAACTCACGAGTTGGCCATCCACCGCGCCCATGAGGCCGGAGACGCCCCCCAGGCATGGCACAGCCAGGCGCTCCCCGATCTGGCCGAAAAGATGCGGCAGGCCGACGTCCGCCCGGTGCAGGGGGCCCCGGCGCGCGCGGTGCAGCCGTGGAGCGAGGACGAGACCGACCAGCACATCCGCGCGGCCCTGACCGCGCACGACGCCCACGCCCTCCTCGATTTCGTGGCCGTGGACGAGGGGCACGTCGCGCTCAACCGCAAGGGCAAGGAGGACAGCCACCTCGCCCGCGTCATCGACAGCCTGGGGCGCCTGGCCAAATACTGCGGTTACATGACCGGCACCCCGGTCAAGAACGACACCTCGGAGTTGTACGACCAGCTCAAGAAGGTCGCTCCCCACAAGTACGGCGACGGACCGAACAAGACTAGCCTCGCCGAGTTCACCCGCCGCTACGGCACCGATCCGACCACCGCGGGGCCCGCGCTCCGCGCCGAGTTGCGCCGCCGGGCGTTCCTGACCGAGGCGCCCATGCCCTTCGAGCCCAACTACCGCACCGAGCGCATCGACCCGACGCCAGAGCAGGCCGAGGCCCTGGACGGCGCCCAACGGGCCTATGAGCGGGTCTCTGCCGCCCGGCGGGCCGGCACGGTCAACGTCGAGGCCGCCCGTGCGCTGGCGCCCACCGCGTTCGCATCGCTTGCCCCCACGGACGAGGCCGGGGCCCGCGAGGTGGCCGAGCGCGTCCACCGCAGCCCGGCGACCTTCCGCGAGGCCGCGCTCAATCGCCACGTCAACATGCACCCCCAGGGCGCCAAGCTCGCCCACCTGGACAAGTTGATCGGCGAGTTGCGCACCCAGCCGCTCCCCCGCGGCGCCCGCGAGAGCGCGGAGGACCATAAGAAGCGCACCGCCGCCGGAGACACCCACCGGCGCGCCGGGGTCATCTTCGCCCACAACCACGAGGCCGTCGCCCAGATCGCCGCGCACCTGCGCGCGCAGGGCCACCGGGTCGAGACCATCACCGGCAAGGACACCGGGAAGGCCAAGACCCGCAAGCGCGAGGCGTTCGACCAGGGCGACCACGACATCCTCATCCTCTCCGACGCCGGAGCCACCGGGGCCAACCTCCAGGCCCGCGCGAGCTGGATCGTCAACCACGACACGCCGGCCACCTACCACACCTGGAAGCAGCGAAACGCTCGCATCCTGCGGGTGGGGCAGCGCATGGGCCGCCCAGACGTCTTCACGTTCCAGGTTGACCACCCTTGGGAGCATGACGCCGCCGCCCGCATGGAGCGCAAGCGCGGCCTGCACGTACCACTGTACGCCGAGGACGACGAAAGCCAGGACGAGGGTGGGCTCGCCCACCTCATCCGCCAACACCTGCACGAGGCCGCTTCGCCCCTGGCGCCGCCGGTGTAAGATGGCGCGGATGGACGCCGACCACACCCGCCAGGCGAGAGAGCGCGTCGAGCAGAACCTCGCCCGCGTCGAGGCCGTGCGCCGCCGCGCCGTGCAACACGGCCACATCCACCGGGTCGGGGTCATCGGGCCGCGCATCGAGGCCCTGCGCGAGGAACGAGAGGCGATGGAGCGGCAGATCGGGCACGATCCCCGCCACTGGCACGAGGACGACGTGCGCGCGCTCCAGGCCATCGACCAGGAGTTGCGCGCCCTGACCCTGACCTACCACGCCGACCACGACAAGAGGGCGACCTGATGCCGATCTACGAGTACCGCTGCGCAGCGGGGCACCTGCACGAGGCCATCCGCAAGGTGGACCACCGCAACGAGCCCACCGAATGCCCGACCTGCCACGGCCCGGCCGTCCGCGCCGGAGTCGAGCGGTGCCACTTCGAGTTGGTGGACGATGCCTTTCAGACCTGCGGTTGGACGCGCCCCGGCATGAGCGGCGTCAACTATCAGAGCGGCCAGGCGCCCGACGGCATCCGGCGCCGCAACGTGCACCCCTTGGAGCGCGGCGCAGCGCGGGGGGATTGATGGATCTCACCTGCCGCGGGTGCGGGTGGCGCCTGGGGGCCGTGGAAGCGGCCAAGGGTGACGAGCCCGCCGAGGGCTACAGCGTCGCCCGCACCTTGCACTTCCGCGACGGGCAGGTCATCGCCCGCTGCGGGAAGTGCAAGGCAGAGACCCCGCTCCCGCTCCAGGTGCGCGTCATGTTCGGGCGCGGAGCGGCAGAATCGACGCCCAACGGGTGAACAGGCCCTTGCGCGCGCTCAAATCGCGCCGGTAGAGTCGCCGACAGGCCCAATGGCGGATCGCCGGGCATCGAGGAAAGCCCGATGCACGCGATCCCACACCAGAGTCACGTCGAATTTAGCCCGCACCACGGCGACGTGGACATGGAGCTGCACACGCGCCGTTTGGCCGTGTTCGACGGGTTCGAGGCGTTCAAGGCCGCGACGGGCGAGCTTCCGATGCACCGCCCGGACCTGAAGAAAGAGCGCCGCGAGGGCGCCGACGTCTGGACGCGCAACGGGATCATCGTCCCGCACCCCGACAAGGTGCGCTGGTTGTGGGCCCGGTTCAGCGATCCCTCGCCGGACCTCGAAGGCGAGTCGGTGTCCGCCGCGCCGTTCCGGCAGTACGCCGACGACAGCGTGCGCCGCTGGGGCGGGTGGATCGACATCAACCACTGGTCTCGCCCCCAACGATTCCCCGAGACGATGGCCAAGGCCGGACGCAGCCCGGAGGAGTACGTCATCGGCAAACTCACCGAGATCCGGGTGAGCGGGGACGACACGAGCTACGCCGAGGGCTATCTCTGGCCCGAGGGCGTCAACGAGCACGCCGACACCGCGGCCGGGTGGATGCGCTACGCCCCGGACATGGTCCACTGCTCGGCCGGTGGGCCCATCGTGAAGGGCCGCCCGCAGATCGTGGGCGGGCGCAAGATCGTCCCGGTCCAGATTTTCCTGAATCACCTCGCGCTGGCGCTCCAGGGCGTGCACAGCGGGACCGCGGTCAAGACGACCCCCTTCGGCGAGTTCTACAAGGCGCTGGCCGACGGCATCCCGGAGACGGCCGGCGTGGGCGAGAGCTGCTTTGCCGACCACGTCCGGGGCCTGCCCGAGGGGCAGAAGGCCATGACCGCCGCCGCCGTGGCCCCCGCCGTGCCCGAGGATCTGGAGGGCGCCAAGGCCAAGCCGGGCCGACGGCCGGGCCAGGTGCTCGACGTCGCCGACGTGACCGACTGCGATCACTGGATCGCGGGCACCCGCAAGTTTCATTCCACCGCCGCGGCCAGGGCGCACCTGACGACCTGTTGCGGTTGGCCCGAGACGCGCGCGCGCGACTACCTCGCCGCCGCAACCCGTTGAAGGAGAGATCATGTCCGACACCACCATCGACTCCATCCAGCGCAACCTCGCCATCCTGCGCGAGGCGTTGCCCGAGGGCGCCAAGGCCATGCCCCCCGGCATGCCCCCGGTGGGCGGAGCCGCCCCGGCGCCCGGTGGCGCGCCGGCCCCCGCCGCGTCGCCGAGCCCCATGCCCGCGCTCCCCGGCTCGCCCCCGCCTGGCCTGGGGATCTCGCCCCCGCCGCCGGCCCCGCACGCCGAGCCCGACGCCGACAACGCCGGAGGCGAAGGCGACGAGGACGAGGACGACGAGGGAGGCGAAGGCGACGAGGAGGGCGAGGAGGGCGCCAAGGCGTTCTACGAGGGCTGCAAGGGCGCGCGGTGCGGGCGGTGCCTGCCCTGCATCGAGCGCGAGGCCCAGAGCAGCGCGGTGGCCGAGGGTGGCAAGGCCGCCCAGGACGGCGCCGTCGCCGTCGCCCAGGTGGGCAGTTCCGCCCTCGCTCGCATCATCGAGCGCGCCGTGCAGGTGGCCGTCGGCCCGCGCCTGCGCCGCATCGAGCGCCAACTCGGCGCGGTCGCGCAGGGCGTGGACGGCAGCCTGACCCTGGGGCTCAAGAGCGCCGAGCGTCTGGGGGCGTTGGCCCGCTCCCCGGCCGCGGCCCCTCGCGGCCCCGGCATCGCCGTGGCCAACCCCCGCGTGACCAACCCGGCCCCCAGCGTGCACCTGCCGCCGCCCGTCGAGGAGGCCGGGAAATGCCCCTACGACGAGAGCCAACTCCTTCTCGCCGTCCAGAAGGGCGTCCTCACGGGCGCCGAAGCGCAGTTGTGGGCGAACCGCGGCCAGGCCCCCGCCCGCCTGAACAACCCCGTCGAAGCCGTCAAGTCGGTGCTCTGAGGCCCAGGCCCATTCCAACGGAAGAAAGAGAGAGAACGCCATGATGAACACCCCCGCCGGCCTGTACCTGCCGCTCACCCCCGACCTCATGCACCTGGTCGGTGGCGAGCAGGGTCTCAAGGCCATGACCGCCGAGGTCGGCAGCCGCGCGATCAACGTGATGGGCGCCGTCCCCGAGAACCTGGAGATGCAGGCGCACGTCGCGCTCTGGGATCGCGACGACCTGCGCCTCCTGCGCGAACTGCCCAGCGTGGACGCCGCAAGCGTCAAGCACGAGTTCGGCGTCGTGGACAGCTACGGCAACGTCCAGGGCACCACCCTGTTCGCCCCCGAGGGCGGTCTCGGCATGCAGACGGGCTACAACCTGGCCCGCCTCATGACGCGGATCGTCACCCTCCAGCTCGTGAACAAGGTGACGGGCACCGCCCGCGCCGAGAAGACCATGAACATCCTGGGGAGCACCGACGCGCTCGTGAGCAATCGCGAGGCCGTCATGCGCAACTTCCTGATGCTCAAGGCGATCTCGACGATCTTCAGCCGGGCGTCCGCCTCGACCTCGACCCTGCGTTTCTCCGGTCTCCTGGAGCAGTTCCAGGCCCGCAACCAGTCCGCGGACTTCGCGCACCGGCTCTACTCCTGCGACCCCTCGCTGGTCATCGACAAGCGGGGCGCCTGGATGAGCCGCAGCGACGTCAAGAGCGCCGGCACCCAGATGTACAAGAACGGGTGGGGCAAGCTGAACCGGATCTTCATGACCCCGGAGACGTCCGAGAACTTCCAGGGCGAGGTGGAGACCAACTTCCCCATCGAGCGCGTGGACGTGAAGGACATCGGCGACCAGGGCCTCATCCTGGGCTCGACCGTCGCCGGCATCCGCCACCAGGGCGGCATCGCGATGTTCATGACCGACAACAGCCTCGACCCGGCCCTCACGCACGGCGAGTTCAAGGGTGACCCCCCGCCGAACAGCCCCGTGCGCCCGGACGCCCCGGCCGTCGCCGTCGCGAACAACATCGCCAACAGCAAGTGGGAGGCCATCGACATCCCGGCCGATCTCGGCGTGATCAAGTACAAGGTCATGTTTGAAAACGACTTCGGCCCCAGCCAGCCCTCCGCGGCGTCGGCCGGCGTCAACGTCGTGGCCAACTGCCGGGCCCGTCTGACCATCAACATGCGCGCCGACGCCAAGAGCGTGAAGATCCTGCGCAACAGCGCGCAGCGTCCGACCGAGTTCTACGTCATCGGCGAGCTGCCCAATACCGGCGCGGTCCTGACCTTCGACGACCTCAACTGGAAGATCCCCGGCTCGGCGGTCGCCATCGGCCTGGAGATGATGTACGGCAAGAGCCAGACCAACCGGCTCAACGCCCGCGCCCGCGACAACGCGGTGCGCTTCGCGCAACTGGAGGAGTTGCACAGCGTCCCGCTCGCCAAGATCGGCGACTTCGACTGGGAGATGCTGATCGAGCGCACCTCCCCCGAACTGGTGCAGAAGCTCCGCATGGTGGTCTGGGAGAACATCGGCCGCTAATCTGCGGCCCGCGTTCCCCGACCCGACACGCCGACACCCCGAGGAGACCACCATGAAGCATTGCACCATCCGAGCCCTGCGACCCTTCGAGGGCTCCATCATTCTCGCCCACGTCGAGGTGCGCTGCCGGGCCGACGGCCTGGTGGAGTCCACCCTGACCGGGCAGGTCGAGCTGCCCATCGAGTGCGCCGCGTTCGCCCGGCCCTATGCGCAGCTCGACGTTCAGGAGGTCGATGGCGCCGCCCCGCCCCTGGTGCCCCAGGCCCTCCGCATCGCCCAGCCCTGGCATGGCACGGTGCCCACCGTGCCGACCCTGGATGAGCTGGTGACGAGCGGGGTCGCCGAGGCCGACGCCGAGGCCGTGCGCGCCCACGAGGCCCGCTGCGCCGCGGCCGGTCTCTGGCCCTACGGCGTCGGCGCCCCCGACCTGACGGTCCAGTTCGACTTCTCCGCGTTCGTCGCCAAGGTGCAGCCCGGCGAACTGGCCACCGCGCTCTGCTACGCCATCGAGCGCCTGCCCGCCTCGCCCGAAGCCACGGAGCTTTCGGTGCGCGCGTCCGACCTGCGCCGCGACGTGGAGAGCTTCGAGAAGGCCCTGCGCGAGTCCCCGCGGGCGACCGCGCCCGTCACCGAGGACGGACCGAAGATCGACCTGCCCGCGACGCCGGCCCCGCCGCCCGCCGATCTCTCGCACTTCGAGGCGCGGCGCGCCGAGCTGGTTCGCCTCTCCGAACTGCCCGACCGGGGCGGCAGCCTGCGCGACATCATCCGCAACCACAACCTCGCGGGTGTCGGCAACGCCAAGAGCGAGATGATCGAGGCGATCCTCGCGCACGAGTTCCCGAACGGGTGAGGTGAGACGTGGCCAACAATCGCGATCCAGACGAACTTTTCCAGCGTGGCTTCCAGGTGCCCGGCGCCGAGCCGCTGGCCGTCCGCCAGACCGGCGGCGCCGTGCGTTTCGCGCTCCAGGGCGCCAGCCATCGGCGCCCCGTCGTGGTCGCCGCCGCCGGCAACCTGGGGGACGACGAGCCGGCCGCGCCGGCCGCGGTCGCCGACCACGACGACGACACCCGCGCCATGGTGAGCGGCGTCACCGAGAGCTTCGACGCGGCCCGCCTGTTCCTGCGCGCGCCCGACGGCGGCGCCGCGTTCCAGGCCGACATCGAGGTCTACCGGTTGACCGACCTGGGGGACATCGTGAAGGCCGGTACGCTGGCCGGCGTGGCCGCCCTGACCGAGGTCCGGGACACCGGCATCGGACACCGCCCGAGCCTCTACCGCCTGACGAACATCACCCTGGACGGGGCCTCCGGGATCACGCTCTGCGTGGCCGGCGAGGGCGCCTCGACCTGACGGGGACGATGCGCCGCCGCAACCCGACGCCCCCGGCCCCAGCCGGAGGAGCCGACGACTGGCAGCGCGTCATCCTGGACGTGGCCGCCGCCGATCAGCGGGTCTTCGACCTGCCGTTTGCCGCGGCGCTGGATCAGGACGGCGACCCCAAGGCGCGCATCGACTACAGCGGGGCGTCCTACAACGCGCCCGACGACTTCACGACCTCGGGCACCACGTTGACGTGGGCCGGCGCGATTCCCCTCGACATCGGGGAGTCGTTGACACTCTGGATCGTGCCGCAGAGCACGTAACACCAAGGAGACAAGGACGATGGGGAAGATCAAAGCCAAGCAACTCGCGCTCGCCGCGACGTTCATCGCCACGGGTGGCACCGGCGAGGCCCTGGACCTGGCCGACAACGGGGTCGCCTTCGGCAAGCTCGGGTCGAGCGTCCCGGCGAGCCTGCTGGGGACCAAGAAGTTGCTCTACATGGTCGCGTCCGCCGACCTGAGCAACCCGAACGCCGCGACCTACGCGATCTCCAGCTCGCCGGAGACGACCGAGTTCGGGTTCGGCAGCACGGCCGGCGTGAGCGCGGGCGCGGGCGAGGTGGGCATCCCGGTCCTGCTGGAGCTGACCACCGGCATGAGCGGCGGCGCGCATGGGTTCAACACCAACAGCTCGAAGGTGTGGGTGGGCCAGAAGGGGCTTTACGCCGCGCAGGTCTACGACCTGAACGGGCAGAAGATCACCGACCCCGACAACAGCGGCAACGACGTGTGGGCCATCATCACGGCGTCGGAGCGCAGCACGTCCGGCACCTACACGATCCGCTTCTACAGCGACGAGTGGCCGGTGGGCGGCACCTCCGAGATCGTTCTGTCCCACCCCTACACGATGGCCCAGCAGTACACGCTGGCCTACCCGAAGATCGGCACGCTCCAGACCATCCCGCTCGACGCCCTGCGCAGCGACAGCGTGGTCCTGAGCCGCCAGGCGGCGTCCATCGCCCCCGGCAGCGTGACCGAGGTGGAGATCGCCGCGTCCGCCCTGGGCGACGGCCTCACCGGCGGCGACGGCACCGTGCTCGCCGTGCTCCTCGACACGGACTCCGGCCTGGAGTTCAACACGGGCGCTCTGCGGGCGCACGTCGATGGCACGACCATCGAGCGCAAGAGCGGCGGCGCCCTGGGCATCGTGGACGGCGGCGTCGGCACGACGCAGTTCGCCGCGACCAGCGTGACCGCCGCGATCCTGGGCAGCGACGTGGCCGGCGACGGTCTCACCGGCGGCAACGGCAGCGCGCTCGCCGTGCTCGGCGAGAACACGTCGGTCGCCGTGGGCGCGGGCGGCGTCAAGGCCGCGGTGCCCGTCCTGGACGACAAGGCGCTCAACCCCAGCGGCGCGATCTCCACCGATGGCGCAAGCACCGGGATCACCATCACGAAGACGCCGGCCGCCGGCAGCTACGTCAAGGTGAGCCTGAACGGCGTCGGCGTCGAGCTGGGCAGCGGCGTGAAGACGAAGGACTGCTACTTCAGCGCCGACGGGGGCACCACGGCCCGCGCGATCAGCGCCATCGTGGCGACGGACACGCTCTACTGGAACGCCGTGGTCTCCGGTGTCAATCTCTCCACCAGCGACGAGATCGACCTGGACTACAGCAACACCACCGCGTAAGCCCGCCCCGACCAGAGGCGCGGCAGGAGAACAACTTGTGCCGCGCCTCACCGCCGCCAAAGACCCCTTCGCCCTTCCCGGTCGCGTCGTGAACGACTCGCAGACCTCCTGCAAGCCGGCCGGCCGCGTCCTGATCTCCGACCCGGATCTCGTGCGGGCGTTCGGCCTGAACGGGCGTTGGGACGAGGAGGCGCGCCGCGTCGAGTACCAGGACGGCCAGCCGGGCGAGGGCGCCATGCTGGACCTGGAGACCGCCCTGCGCGCCATGATCAACGTGGTGCGCCGCTTGGAGCGGGAGCGAGCTACGACCTCGATGCTCCTGCGCTCGCTCCTCCACGGAGCCATCGCCGAGGGTCTGCGCCTCCAGCCGGTCAAGGGCTCGCGCCAGCTCTACATGAGCGGGGGCGTGGCCATCCTCTTCGACAAGGCCGACGGCGCCTACAACATCAACCGCTACACCATCCCCATTTTGAACCCGCTGCGCTTCTACGTCGCGGCCGGCGCCAACCTCATCGACCCGCGCTTGGTGGACACCCTGCCCGGCGTGTGCGCGGGCGAGGAGGACGGAGAGACGGCCGCCTGGCCGGCCAAGAGCTACCGGGTGGACACCCTCGCGCTCATCCCCAAGGGGGAAGATCCGGCGCCGGAGTGGTACGTGTTCCTGGGGCGCCCGACCCAGGTGCGAACGGTGGACGAGATCCCCGAAATCCCGACCCCGCCCGTGCCGGCCGCGTACAGCGGCGAAGTCCTGCCGCTCTACCGGATCGTCACCCGCCAGGGGGACAAGGGGATCTGGTCCGTCGAGCAGATCGCCAACCGGGTCAACGGGGTGTAAGGTCGGACCATGCCGAAGGTCGGGACCGCCATCACCGTCAGCTTCGCCCTCTTCGAGGACGACAACTTCACCCGCCTCTCCGGGCGCGCCGACGCCGTGGACGTCGAGCTATGGCGCGCCGCCGACGGGGGCGGGCGCGTGCTCCTCTACCGGCGCCTGAACGGTGTGGCCGACGTCGAGGACGTGCCGGTCGCCGTGGCCGAGACGGACACCGAGGGCGAGTACGACGCCGTTTTCACGCCCGCGACCGCCGGCCGCTACTTCCTGGTCATCCGGGACAGCCAGAGCCGGGCCGACCTCGACGAGGCGCCCATCGACGTCACCGAGACGTCCATCGACGACCTGGCGGCCCCCGGCTACCTGGTCGCCCTCGACGGGGCCGCCTACGGCATCAATCAGCCGCTCGTTTTGACCTGGCAGTTCCGCACCAACCGCGAGCCGTACAACGTCGTCGCCGCGCCCGCCATCACGCGCGCCGAGCTGATCGCCCGCGACGCCCTGACCGTGCTTCAGACCATCCAGGGCGCCGACTTCGAGGCCCCGAGCCCGATCCTGCGCCGGGCGACGTTCGCCGCGGTGGCCCAGATCGGGACGTATTTCGTCCGCCTGGTCTTCGCCGGTAACCCCGGCGAGGTCATCGACCGGGTGCCGGTGGACAACCTCGACGCCGAGCCGGTGGCCGGCGTCATGAGCCTCCAGGTCTTCTTCGAGCAGTTCTGCGGGGCGTTTCCGGGCGAACCGCCCGGACGCGACCTGTTGCGGGGGGACAACGGCGAACAACTCATCGGCGACGAGGGCGTCGCCGCCGCCATCCGGGGCGAAGCCGTGTACGTGGGCCGCCGTCTGGGCGTCACGCTGGCCTCGACCCGCTACGCCACCCACCCCGAGATCGCGAGCCCCGGCAGCGCGCCCCTGGTGAAGGGGAGCGACTACGACGAGGAAGAGGACCCCTACGGGTGGGGCGTGCACAACAACCTCAGTCTGGGCGTCCTGACCCTGCGCCACACGCCGGTCATCCGCCTCACCCGCATCCGCCTGTTCCACGGCCACACGCCCCTGTTCCAGATCCCGGTGCGCTGGGGCAACGTCACGCGCAAGGCCGGCGTGGTCGAGATCATCGTGGACCGCGGCGACCTGGTCTACTACGGCGAGAGCGTGCTCGCGCCGGCCGTGACCGGGATGATTCAGAGCGTGATCGGGTTCGCCCGGATGCCCGCCGTCTGGTGCCTCGACTACGAGGCCGGCCTGGAGACGGTGCCGGACGACGTCGTGGCGGTCATCGGCATGCGCGCGCTGGCCCGCATCCTGACCATCATCGGGACCAAGGCGAACAAGATGGGCGTCTCCTCGCAGAGCACCGGCAAGGACGGCCTCTCCCGCTCCATCAGCGTCACCGCCGACCGCTACCAGCGGGTCATGCAGAGCCCCTACATGCAGGCCATGATCTCCGAGGACCAGCTCAACCGCCTGCGCAAGAGCCTCAAGCCGGGCATCAGGATCTTCTCGTGAGCCGCCTCACCCGCGGCATGGCCGCTGCAATCCTTGCCAGCCAGGGCATCGACATCCCGCTGCGGCGCCCGGACGAGACCCGCGCGTCCCTGGGGCCGCCGGCCGAGGGCCCGCCCACCGGCCGGTGTAACGGGTGCGGAGCCCAGATGATCCCCGCCGAGCCCGCCAACGAGAAAGACCCGCGCGCGTCTCTGGCCGCTTGCGGCGTCGTGCGGTGTCCGGCCTGCGGCATGGTCGGCACCGCCCCCGACATCCGCCCCGAGATCGTGGCGGCCCTGCGCCGGGGCGTCTGACATGGTCCTGCCCTGGCCACCCTTCCCGCACGGCCTGACCCTGGACGGCGCCGACTTCGACGACCAGCTCGCCCGCAACGACGGCGAGGAGACCCTGGTACGGCGGGCCGTGACCTGCACCTGCATCACCCACGGCGGGCGCCAGGTGCCCACCTGCCCGCTCTGCAACGGGTTCGGGTGGCGCTACCCCGAGGATCTGGCCCTGCCCGACCTCATGGTCCAGTGGGTCGCTCCCAACCCCAAGCACCAGATCATCCCCGGCGGCAGCCACGACGGCGCCGACTACACCGTCACCTGGCCCTCGACCCAGCCGCTCGCGGTCGGCGACGTGTTCGTTCACCCGCACGAGGAGGGCGTCACCGACGAGGCCCTGCGCCGCGGGGTACAAGACCCGACCGGGGCGAGCTTGGAGCGCCTGCGCTACCACTTCCCGACCGAACTGGAAGACGTGCGCGACAGCGCGCGCCGCTACAGCCGCGGGGTCGAGTTCGACCTGGGAGCCGACGGCCGCACCCTGGAGTGGGCGGACGGCCAGCCGGCGCCGGCCGAGGGTGCCGCCTACACCGTGCGCTACCGCTACCGCTCCGAATACGTGATCTTCAAGGAGCCGGCCAAGGCCCGCCACGACGTCGCGAGCGTGCTCCCCTTCACCGCACGGGTCACGCGCCTGGTGCCGATGGGCCGCCAGCAGGGGACGCAGTTGACGGAGGGCGTCGAGCCGTGAGCCAGAGCTTCCCAGGGTACGTCATCGGGGTGGATCTGCCCCGCGTCGAGGACGGCGCGCCGGTCCAGTTTCTCGCCCTGCGCGCCGCGGTGTTCCAGGCCGGCCAGCTCATCAAGGCCGCCTGGTTGCACGCCGCCGACGGGCAGATCGTCAACCGCTCGAACGGCGACTACATCGCCGGCCTGCGCGGCGCCGGGAGCTTTCGTTACCCGCTGGACGGCGACCGCTTCGCCGTGGGCGTCTTCAACGTCGCCCGCCACGCCGCGGTCATCGAGGACGGCCACCCGGCGTTCAATCTCGCCACCGCAATCGACTGGGGCAACACACCCAAGAGCAAGCCGACAAAGGCCGGTTCCTGGTACATCGTGATCCCCTTCCGCCACTACACCCCGCCCAGGGCCGGCGAGGGCGCCACGGTCTCGCGCTTCAAGAAGTCGATGCCCGGCGCGGTGCACCGGGTTGCGAAGAAGCTCGAACCGGGCGAGCACATGACCTTCTACGACCGGGCGAGCCACGAGACGGTGGCCGACGTCACGGCCGGCCGCCACGGGGCGATCAAGCTCGGCGAGCGCCGCCTGGGGCCCGGCCGCCCCGACGATCACCCGCTGGGGCCGTCTCCGCGCGGGCGCTACCTGCACGTCACCTCCCCGGCGGCGCGCTCCGCGGCGTTCGCAGGCCGCACCGAGGTGGACGCGGGCGGGGGCAAGGTCGTTGTCCGCCACCCTGGCCAGGTCAAGAGCCCGGCCAGCCACCAGGCCCACATCCAGCACTGGAAGGACACCGGCAAGAACGGCCCCGAGCCCAGCGCCGCCCGCAAGGAGTGGAGCATTTACGAGGGCATGATCAAGAGCGGGGCCAAGGGGCACACCCAGTACATGACGTTCCGGGTCATCACGCCCCGCTCGAACTGGTGGATTCCCGCCCGCCGTGGCCTCAAGGTGGCCGAGGCCGTGCAGGCCCAGACCGCGCCGACGGTCCGGGCGATGTTCCAGACCGCCTTTCGCCAGGACGTCGAGCGAGCCCTGGCCCGAGCCCTCAGCGGAGCCGCCGCGTGACCCCCTTCCAGCAGCTCGTATTTCTGGCCGAGGCCCTGCACCCCGGCGCCTTCGAGGAGGCGCTGGCCGCCGCCAACAAGGCGGTAGACGACGGGGCCGCCCTGCCCGAGCGGCCGACCGCGGCCGATCTGGCCTGGCACAGCCGGCTCGCGAGCGCGACGCCGTTTTGCCACCGGGCGACGTGCCGCGCCGGCCGGCCGACCGATGGCACGGGCCCTGCGCCCTTCGGTGGCCGCTTCGGCCATGTGGGGCACGCCTGATGGCCGAGAAGTTGCCCCGCCAGTCGCGATCTCTCTGCCACATCCGGGCGGAGGGGCGCCGCCACCTGAAGCGGCGGCAGGCCCGCCAAGACCGCGCCGCCGCTCGCCGTGACCCCGAGGCCGCCCCGGTGCGCCGGGCCTACTCCGGGTGGGCCGACTGATGGAACGCACCCTCATGCGCCTCATCGAGGGGGGCATCGACAGCCTGCGCGGCGTGCCCGGCGCCATGCTCGCCGCCATCGTGGGCGAGGAGCCCTACGAGTTGACGGGGACCGTCACCGGCCTCGACGGGGACACGCTCACCGACGAGAGCCAGGCGTGGGCGTTCAACGTCTACGGCCGCCAGATCACGAACGGGACGCCGCGCCCGTCCTGCGCGTTGATCTTCCAGGACGGGGCCGCGGCCGGCGAGGTCTTCGAGATCGTCGCCGTGGACGGCCAGCAGCTTCAGGCGGGCGAAGACCTCGCCGCGGCCGGCGTGGCCGTGGGCGACCGCTACCAGATCGTGCGGCCCGAGGACATGGCCGCCCAGGAGTGGGTCGAGAAGCGCGCGTTGAGGGTCACCATCGAGTACCCCGTCGAGGCGGAGCAGGTGCCGTGCTACGTCGTGCGGCCGGGCCCGTCCAACAAGCTCCCCGTGGACGCCATCGGCCGCGTGCACGCCGAGGAGTCAGCCGCCGACGGCGTGCGCCGCATCGAGCGGCACCCCTGGCACCGGCAATACCAGATCGAGGTCGTTTCGGTCTCCGAGGACGAATTGCTCTGGATGAGCGCCATCGTGGAGCGGGTGCTCGAAGAGGCGTCGTTCTTCTTCGAGCGCATCTTCGAGCCCGGCTTCGACATCCAGGGCAGCCAGATCATGCGCACCGAGGACGTGCAGCCCACCGGCGCCTTCAATCGCACCTACACGATCTCGGGCAACAAGCTCCGATTCCTCACCAGGAGACCGCCATGGACGACCGGACCGCAACCGCAGGCAGCCCCACACCCGATCCACGTCCGCCTGTGATGATGGCCGAGGACGCCGCGAGAGGCTTCAACCCCGTGGACTCCGCCGCGGTTCGTGGGTACGTTTCTCGCACGGGCGACCGCCGCCCGCGCACGCGCCAGGCGTGGGCCGATCTGGCCGCCCTGGAGCGCGCCCGACCCATCGTTCAGGAGTGACCCCAGATGGCGAACCCCCTCGACATCATCGACGACGACGGCCGCCCCCATGTGTTCCCTTCTGTGCGGTCGCGCATCCGGGTGATCGAGTCCGCGCCGTCGGGCGTCGCCAACCCATTCCCCGCGATCTGCCTGGCGAAGCTCAACGCCGGGGCCCAGTCCCTCACGGACTGCGGCTCGCTCGCCGAGTTCAAGGAGACGTTCAACCCGGAGGGCGTCGCCGACGTTCCGACCGACGCGATCTCCTACGCCTTCCGGCCGAGCCCGGACCCCGACACGGCCGGGGCCCCGTTCGTCCGGGTGGCGCGGGTGGGGACGCCGACCGCCGCGTACCTCGACCTCCTGAACACCGCCGATCCGGCCGCCGCCTGCATCCGGGTCACCAGCCGGGACAAGGGCGACATCTACAACGCCCTGCGCATCCGGGTGGACAACACCGACGACCTCGACCTGCCCGCCGGGCGCAACGTGTCGGTCGGGTTCCGCCAGCGCGCCGCCGACGTGAAGATCGGGCGCCGCCTGGGGCCCGTCATGACCGTGCAGTACACGGCCGGGGCCGACACCGCCACCCTGACCATCACGGCCGCCACGCCGGGCGCCGCGACCCGGCTCCAGACCGCGCTCACCAACGGCGCCGCCGGCACGGTGGCCCTGGACATCGACCTGACCCGGCCCGAGTTCGCCACCTGCAAGCAGGTGCTCGACTTCATCAACAGCCAGGCCGGCTACACCGCGACGTTCCGCAGCACGGACGCCCCGGTCGCCGACATGAGCGCGCGCGAGCTGGACGCGGTCGCCGGGGGTAACATCGACGGCGCCGACCTCCTCATCAGCGCGAAGATCGGGGCGATCTGCGCCTGGATCAACAGCGCGTGCCGCGTCATCGGTCCGGTCGCCGGCATCGTGGCGACCCGCACCGCGGGCGCGACGCTCTACCCGGTCGAGACCGAGGGGTGGCGCATCTTCGGGCACGGGACCAACCCGGCCGCCGTGCTCGCCGACTACGTGGCCGCGCTGGCCGTGCTCGCGGCCACCCCAGTCAAGAGCGGGGTGATCTTCCTCGACACCCAGGACGTCAGCGTGCAGGGCGCCGTGCTCGACTGGATCGACGACCAGAGGGCCCAGTACGGTCGGCGCTTCCGAGCCGTCTTCGGGTTCGACCCCACGGAGACGGACGCCGCCATCCAGGCACGCGCCGCGGCCATCGGTCGGGCCGAGGTCGCGCTCTACTGCCAGCGCATCGTTGACGCGGTGGACCCGACCCGCATCCACCAGCCCCTCGTCGTGGCCGCCGCGGTGGCCGGCCTCACCGCCGGCATGAACCCCGAACTGGACGTCAACAGCCTGGTGCTCACCGACCGGACCCTGCGCGGCGCCGCCATCTACCCGGCCGACGTGCGCGAGATCCGCGAGGGCGAGAACAACGCCCGCGGCGGCGTCTCGATGCTCCAGTACGAGGACGGCGTGCGCATCGCGCTCGCCCTCAGCACGTCGTCGAGCCCCAAGGTGGCCTATCGCAAGTGGTCCGAGACGGTCTGCATGGACTTCCTCGCCTACAACATCGAGGCCGGCGTCTACCGGATCAAGGTCGCGTGGGCCACGCCCCAGTGGCTCAAGGCCGTGCGCCGCCGGGCCGAGAAGGTGCTCCAGGCCGCCGAGAAGGTGGGCATGATCACGCCGGGGATCGACGTCGAGACGAACGTCCCGGTGAAGGCGTGGACGGTCAACGACGTCACCACCTACAACGGCCGCACCATCGTCGATTTCAACGCCTCGCTCGCGGGCGAGAACGACCACATCCAGATCCGAGGCACCGTCCTCAAGGTCGCCCTCCAGGGCTAAGGAGCACACCCCATGGCAACGAAAGTCGAATCGGGGTCCACCTGCATTCTCGTGGTCTACGCGGCCGGCGACGACGCGGGCGTGACCTGGGGCCTGGTGGACAACGTCACCATCAACGACCGCCACATCAGCGAGTTCCTGACCGGCATCGGCGCGATGGAGCCCCAGGAGCCCGTCTACCACGGCAAGGGGCCCGTGTCGGTTTCGTGGGGCCGCGCCATGACCACGCTCCAGGAGAGCCCGCAGACGGTGGGCATCGTGCCCCTGCGCCGCAACATGGTCTCCCACGAGCCCTGCGACCTGGAGTTCCAGTCGCTCAAGAGCGGCCGGACTGTCCTGCGCGTCTCCGACGTCCTGCCCGGTTCGTTCTCGACCCAGATCGGCGAGCAACGGGCCATCCGGCAGAACGGCGACTGCCAGGGCCGCGTCTCCGAACACCTGGCCGATCTGGCCGCCTGACCTGATACCCCCGAGGTGGGGGCGTCCGACTCCACCGGGCGCCCCCGCCGAACCTGACCGTAGAGAGGACCACCCCCCGACATGAGCATCCAGCCGAAGACGAAAGCCGTCTCCATCCCCATCGACAACGGCATGAGCTACGACGTCGTGCTGCGCCGCCCAGGCTACGAGGGGATCAAGCGCATCGCCAAACACTACGCTTCGGCGGTCGCCGATCCCAACCCGTTCGCCGCCGGGGCCCCCTCGAACGTGGTCGAGAGCGAGGTGGGCCGCGGCGCCCTCATGGAGGCCGTGCTCATCGAGTACCTGGCCGAGGCGCCGAACCACTGGTGGGTGGGCAACAAGCAGCCCGAGGCGGGCCAGCGCGGGCGCGTGAACACGGACCAGGACGTCGCCGAGTTCCTGGCCGTGGGCAAGGAGGCGTTGACGTTCCACGAGTCGTTTCGCGACGTGGACGCTGGCCTCCGCGCTACCCGCCGCGCGTGACGAGCGAGCCCTATGGGCCGTCTACCGGACGTTCCCGCAACTCCTCACCGCGCCCGACGGACTGACCCCCGAGCAAGAGGTTTCGGTGCAGATCCACATGGCCCTCGACAAGGGCATGGTGATCTGCACGCCGTGTGCGACGGTCGTACCGGGCGGCAAGTTCTGCGGCCGGTGTGGCCAGCCGTTCCACCGCACCGAGGAGACCCCGATGCTCAAGTGTGGGGCCTGCGAGACGTGGGCCTCGACCACGTTCTGCCCGGAGTGCGGCGAGCGCCTGGTGTCCGATGCGATGCTGGAGATCGGCAGCGACGTGGATCGGGCCCGCGCCCTCATCGCCGAGGCCCAGGCCCGCGCCAGGGGTGAGGGGTGAGCGCGAAGACGAAGCCGGACCGCACGGTCGGCATCATCGCCCGCGCCGATCTCGCCGACAGCGAACGCAACCTCGACGCGCTGAAGCAGCTCGCCCAGGGCATGCCGGCCGACCTGGCCGCGGCAGGCGAGAACGTCCACAACGCCGTGGACAGCGTGCGGGCCCTCGACAGCCTCCAGGGCGCGGAGGGATTGCCCACCCGCTACCGCCCGGTCCTGCGCGAGGCGATGGCCGAGCTTCGGCAGGAGGAGCTTTTCCGCGAGACGAAGATGGGCGAGGCGAACGACGCCCTGCGCGACATGCAGGGCCGCCAGGACGTCGCCGCCTGGCGCAGCCTCGACCAGGAGGTGCGTGGGCACGCCGCCCAGCTCGCGCGCGTCCGCGAGGCCCTGGCGGTGGCCGAACGGCTCCAGATGCGCCGCATCCCCTGGCAGCGCATCGCCCGCCGGCTCATCTTCGGCCAGACCGGCACCCTCCAGGGGTTCCTGCGCGAGGGCGCCGCTCACGCCTACAACCGCCTGCGCTTCATGGCCGACTACGCCCAGCAGGCCGGCGTCTTCGCCCTGATCGGCGAGGTCCGCAAGGCCGGCGAGGTCGCCGAGAACTACGAGGAGGGCCTGGGGGCGTTTGCCGTCGGCCACGGCATGACCGATCCCGGCCGGGGCAACCCCTGGACGGACGCCCCTTGGGTCACGGGCGACGACCGCGTCCTGGTGGGAGACGAGTACCAGGAGGGCCTGGGGGGCATCGGCCGCTTGCGCTCCGCCATGATGGCCTTGCGCCAGGGCTTCCTCGCCACCGGCGCCGAGGCCCTGGAGACCTTCGGGGGACTGGGGGACCGCTACACGAAGACGCGAGCCATCGCCGCCATGCAATTCGCCCGGCGCACCGGCGAAGACCCCGGCAACGTGGCCGCCCGCTACGGGCGCACCCTCATGTACGCGCACGAGACCGTCACGGGCCTACTCCCCCAACAGGTCGAGCCCGCCCCCGAGGTGCACTTCGAGCGCCCGGAGAAGACCCACATGGGCGTGGGAGCCGGGCCCACCTTCGCGCTGGGGCATGGGCTTGTCACCCAGACCCAGACCATGAGCATGCAGCAGATCATCGGGGACGCCGCGGTCGAGGCCGGCGAGGGCGGACGGGTTCCCCTCTTCGCCGAGCGGGTGGCCGACTTCGCCGGGGATCTGGGCCAGCGGATCGGCATGACCGACGCCGTGACGCCCGTCGGGCTCGCCCGCTGGACGGCGCAGGCCGGCCTCTTCGAGCGGCCCGAGATCGTCCGGGGCATGGTGGGCGGCGCCGCCAACATCGGCAGCGACACCATGCTCGCCGCGAAGCTCGCCGCGGTGCGCCGGTTTTTGCCGAGCGAGGTGGGGATCGGCGGGGGCGACTACTCCCAGGTCCTTCGCCCGGCGAACTTCCGCGAGGCCCGCACCCTGATCGAGTCGGGCGATCCCCAGGTGATCCTCGCGTTCGCCCGGCACGCCGCCGCCACCGCGGCCGAGAGCGGGCTCGGCGAGGACGGCCGCTTGCTCATCTTCGAGCGCATGACCGGGCTCGGGCCGATGGCCGCCGGGCGGGTGCTCGCGCACGTCGAGAAGCTGGCCGACGTGCGCCGCGTCGCCCCCGAGAAGGGCCTGACCGACCGATGGGTCGAGGGGCCGATGAACCGCGGCGCGGCGGGCGGATCGTGGGATAGCCTCGCCCGCGTGCGCGGCGAGCGCGACGCGCTGGGGCACATGCTGGGGCTCCAGGTGCTTCAGGTGACTTGGAACATGCGCGAGGCGATGTTTGTCCTGCGCGACGGCATCAAGGAGGGCCAGCCCTTCGAGGAGGCCATCGCCACAGCCATCGGGAGCTTGTCCGAGAACTCTATCGGGTGGACCGTGCTCGACACGGCCGCCGGGGGCAACGTCAGCGCCGCCACCGCCATCGGCACGACGTGGGCCCGACAGCAGGGCAAGGGCACGAGCTTGTGGGATGCCGCCAAGGCGAGCGCCGCGCACGCGCTGGGGCTCCCCGAGCCCAAGACCGCCCCCGAGCCGCCCCGGCCACACGCCCCGGCCCCCCAGGGCCCGCCGGGGCACATCCAGCCCGCGCCCCCTCACCAGGAGGCCCCCACCGGCGGACAACTCCTCAACCCGGTGCCCGGAGGCCGCTTCGGGCGGAGCCCCGGCCCGGCCCGCTACTGGAACGGCGCCTACAGCCACTCTCACGCCGGCCTCGACGTCTACGCCCCCGTGGGCGCGCCCGTCCAGGCCGCCGCGGCCGGCGAGGTCACCTTTGCTCGCGACCGAGCCGCCTGGTTGGCCAGCGACACCGGGAAGGGCAAGCGCGCCGGCATCATGTTGGAGATCGCCCACCCGGACGGCACGACGACCCGCTACATGCACCTCGACAACCTCGCCCAGACGTTCCGCCGGGGCGACAAGATCCAGGCCGGCCAGGTCATCGGCGCCGTCGGCAAGACGGGCATCCAGCACGCCCAGTCGCACCTGCACTTCGAGCACCGCGACCGAGACGGAAACATCCTCGACCCACGGGCCTCCATCGGCAGCCCGTGATAACTTCGGACCCCGATGGAACAGGCCAACGTCACCCTCAACCTACAGACGCAGGACTCGCACCTGCGACTCGCCCGCCTGGCCCTGGATTCGGCCACGGTGCGCGAGAGTTGGGCGGCCCTGCCCGCCGACGTGCGCCAGGCCCACAACGAGCTTTTCCGGCTCACCCAGGAGCAGACGCGCCTGGGGCACCTGCGCAGCCAGGAGCGGCAGAGCGTCGAGCTGCACCTGGGGTACGTCAACCAGCACCGCGACCGGGTCCGCACCCAGGCCGAGGAACTGCGGCAGACGATGGAGGCCCACGACCGGATCGGTGACTTCCGGCGCAGCGTCAACGCCGGCACCATCGAGAAGGACGCCAAAGCCGATCCCTCGCTCGCGCACCTTCAGGCCATGGACATCGAGGCCAGGCACTACGAGCGCCAGGCCCAGGCCATCGACGCGACGCAACAGGTCTTCGGCCGCCACGGCCTGACCCCCGAGTTCAACATGGGCAACGCGGCCGGCTACTACGGCAAGCGGGCCATGTTCGGGACCAACCAGGACGGCAGCCCCCGCACGATGGGCGAGTGGGCCACCAAGGGCGCCGCGGAGAGCTTCGGGCGGATGCGCAACACGGCCCGCCAGGCCGCGGCCATCTTCGGGGCCTTCGAGGGGATCAGCCTCATCACGAACAGCATGCGCGCCTTCGAGGAGCGCGCCGAGGTCGTGCAGCGCCTCGGGACGTCGATGGGGACGAACTTCGAGGACGTCGGCCGCGAGCTGGGCACCCTGCGCGACCGCTTCCGGTACACCCGCGCCGAGATGGTCCCCGCGCTGCAAGAGCTGGCGCACCACATGGGCAGCACCAAGGACGCCGCCGACGTGCTCTACATGGCCCGCGTGACCGGGATGGACCCGGCCGCGGTGGCCAACGTCGCCGCGAAGGCACACCCCTACGTACACATGGACTTCGACCTGGTGCAGCGCATGGTGAACTTCGCCGGCATGGGCAGCCGCCGGCAGATGGCCGTGCAAATGTGGTCGGCCGCCCAGGGCGCGCTGGGGCCGGGCTACTACGAGACCCCCGACGACGCCGCCGCGCGATACGTGGCCCTGACCTCGCGCGCGATGGGCGAGCCCTATCAGAGCGAGCGCGGGGCGGACTTCGTGCAGCGGTTGATCTCCGGCGTGCGGGCGCCGGGCTCGCAGATGATGCACGCGCTGAAGTTGAACGCCGTGCGGGGCCTCAAGGTGCCCGGCCTCGACATGGACACCAACAGCTACCGCGGCATGCGCGCGGCCCTGGAGAGCGGCAGCCCGGAGGTGTTGGAGGCCCTGTTCCGCATGAGCACCCAGCAGGGCGGCACCGGCGAGATCGGGGCGGAGTTCTTTCAACAGGCGACCGGACTCTCGACCATCGAGAGCGACCGCCTGTTCCGCGACATGCAGAAGGGCGGGGGGCGGATGCCCACCGGCGCGGCCATCCGTAGGGCGCCCGATCTTGGCGACACCTGGAAGCAGGTCACCAACGAGACGATGAACCCCGCGTGGCGCGCGGCCGGGATCAAGACCGGCATGGAGAGCGTGCACGAGGAGGTCGGTCAGTACGTCGTGCCCATCGCCCAGGACTTCCGCATGGCCATGGTGGACTTCCTGGGGGGGCTCACCAAACAGGGCAGTATCCTCGACGGCCTGACCCGCGCCCTCGACCGGGTGACCTTCGAGGGGGGCAAGAACACCAGCCCGGCGACGCCGTGGCTTTTCAACGCCATGCAGGCGCTCAACAGCGACACCTTGCTCGGGTACGCCCTGCGCATGGCCGGCATCGAGACCGCCCAGAACGCGAGCTACTTCGCCGACTGGTGGCGCAACCTGAAGAACGGGTGGAAGCCATGAACGCGCGCGTTCGCACGACCTGGTGCGAGGTGCGCATCATCACCCCGCAGATCGGCGCTCAGGCGTCCGAGGAGTTCACCTTTCGGACCGGGCGACGCGGCCCTTTGCGCCGAGTGACCACCCGCGGCAGCACCGAGACGTGGTCGAGCAGTTTCACCCTGGAGTTCACCCCCGAGGGGATCGGCACCGCCGAGGCCATCGCCGCCCGCGTGCCGCCCTACAGCCTGGTGACGATCCGGGCCGGCAGTTCCGAGGGCGAGGGCGACGATCCCACCCTGATCGTGGGCCTGACCAGCCCGGCCGAGTCCGCGGAGACCTTCGGCCCGAGCCCGCAGCGCGGCATGACGATCTCGGGCCGGGGCATCGAGTGCGTGCTCGAAGACAGCAAGGTGTGGCACGCCCCATACCTGGAGGGGCAGAGCATCGACCCCT